>Ga0187765_10000979_pt1 | contig 10847 bp, 11 predicted proteins | sample 0216_QUI02_MP05__3_FD_133018 | JGI IMG/M metagenome (GOLD analysis project Ga0187765, IMG submission 133018) | Tropical peat soil microbial communities from peatlands in Department of Meta, Colombia - 0216_QUI02_MP05_10_MG | ecosystem: Environmental > Terrestrial > Soil > Wetlands > Peat ...
CCGATCCTAGGAAGGTGCAGAACGAGTGGCAGTTGACTTGAGCCAGGTCGCACACGTCGAGACCGAGCCGGGCGCACTCCCGCCCACGATGGCCGCTTGGGTGATCCGTGAGGAGCGGTTCGGCGAGCCGACGGACGCCTTCCAGATCGAGGAGATCGAGGTGCCCGAGCCCGGCGCGTTCGAGGTGATCGTGCGCGTGATGGCCGCCGGGGTGAACTTCAACAACGTCTGGGCGGCGCTCGGCGAGCCGGTCTCGGTGTTCCGCTACCACCCTGAGGAGGACCACCACATCGGCGGTTCGGACGCCTCCGGCGTGGTGTGGAAGGTCGGCCCGGGCGTCACCCGCTGGAAGCCGGGCGACGAGGTCGTGGTCCACTGCAACCAGGCCTCGTATGAGGATCCCGAGGTCCACGGGCTCGACCCGCTCGCCGCCCCGTCCCAGCGCATCTGGGGATACGAAACGAGCTGGGGCTCGTTCGCTCAGTTCTGCAAGGTCCAGGCCCAGCAACTGCTCCCCAAGCCGCAGCATCTCGCCTGGGAGGAGGCGGCGGCGTACGGTCTGACGTACTTCACGGCCTACCGCATGCTCATCGATCGCTGCCACCTCCAGGCCGGCGACCGCGTGCTGATCTGGGGCGCCGCCGGCGGCCTGGGCGTGTTCGCGACGCAGCTGTGTGCGCTGACCGGGGCGGACGCGGTCGGCGTCGTCTCAAGCGAGGAGAAGGGCCAGCTGATACAGCACCTCGGCGCGATCGGCTACATCAATCGATCCGAATACCCCGGGATGATGCGCCGTGGTGGTGAGACCGCGGACGAGGAGCGCGCCCGGTTCAAGGAGTCCCGCCGGTTCTCCAAGGCGGTCGAGGACATCCTCGGCGAGCCTCCGGACATCGTGTTCGAGCACGTCGGCAAGGCCACGTTCCCGACCTCGGTGCTCGTGGTCAGGCCGTTCGGGAAGGTCGTGATCTGCGGCGCGACCTCCGGCTACCAGCTCGACTTCGACGTTCGCTACCTGTGGATGCGGCAGAAGGAGATCATCGGCTCGCACTTCGCCAATGCCTGGGAGGCGACCAAGGCAAACCAACTGATCGAGGAGTCCAAGGTGCGCCCAGTGCTGTGGCAGACGATGGGGTTCGAGAAGGTGGCGGAGGCGCACCAGCTCCTGCGTGACAACAAGCATCTCGGCAAGATCGCGATCCTCGTCGGCGCCACCAACGAGGGTCAGGGCAAGACCGCCGAGGGTCCGGGAGCGATCCGAGCCGAGGTGGGAGCCTGATGGCCGGCGTGATGCATGTCGATTGGTACGCGACCGTTATGCGTCACGAGCTGTTCGCGGCGGAGGTCTGCGCGGTGGCGCCGCTCGCGCTGCGCTACGGCGCAACTCAGTATTCCGTGCACCGCTCGCGCGACGACCGCTACAAGATCACGCAGATGGCCTGGTTCGAGTCCAAGCCGGCGTGGTACGCGTATTGGGAGGGTCCGGAGATGGTCGCGTTCCGGCGCCGCCTGACGGGCAAGTACCAGATCCCAATCACATATACCTGGTACGACGAGCTCGGGTCCGGCGCGCTCGGACCCGAGGTCGGTCTCGAACCCGAGCCGGAGCCAGAGCCCGAGCCGGCCCCCTCGGCAGCGGTGTGACAGTTCGCCAACGGTCGTCGGGGACGGAATTCCGTCCTCCGCGCACCGTCCCAGGCTAAGGGACCGCGACCCTAAGCCGACTCGAGCGGCGCCATCGTCAGCCCGGCACCGTTCAGCTGCTCCCAGTAGCCCTCGGCCTCGTCCCGCGGACCGCTCCAGACGATCGCGCAGCCGCTCTTGTGGATGCGATCGGCCAGTCGGTAGCCCTGAGCTAGTGTGACACCCGGTATCACCCGCGAGAGCGTCTCCGCGACGTGGTCGAAGGTGTTGAAGTTGTCGTTGAGCACGACCACCCGCCACAGTCCGCCGAGGTCGCTGCCCGGTCCACCTACGCGCGGCAGCTCAACCGTCTGCGACATCTGATCCAGGATACCTCGCGCCAGCCGATCAGCCGGCCGTTACGGCCTCGGCGCGCTTGCGCCAGTATCGTTCGAGCCCCGCATAGAGCTGCTCGGGCGGAGCCGCCTGCTCGTACGCCTCGAGCAGCGCGGGGTCGGCATGTTCCTCGATCTCCGCCCGCACGCCGGCGACGAACGTCTCGAGATCCTGCTCGCGTGCGCGCGCCGCAAAGTCGTCCAGGCGCGCCGACAGCTCGTCCAGCTGCGCGTCAGGATCATCACTGGAGCCGAAATGGGTCTGGACGAGCCGCTTCGGGCGCCACGCTCTGATCAGTTCGATCGACTGGTGCCACCGCTCGACGTCGATGTCCGGCGGCGGACTGGGCGGGATCGTCAGAGACGATCCCGCGATCCGCACCCCGCCGGTATCGCCGACGAACGCGGTCCCGTCGTGCAGGTAGGAGACGTGGTGCGACGCGTGGCCCGGCGTGTAGGCGACCTCGAAGGCTCCGTCGAACAGCTTCTCACCGCCGTGCAGCACCCGTAGGTTCTGCACCGGGACCGGGACCATCTCGCCCCAGCGCCGGTCCATGTCCTCGCCGTACAGCGTCCGCGCGCTGTTGATCAGCCGTTCGGGGTCCGCCATGTGGCGAGCGCCGCGCTCGTGCACGTACACCTCGAGATCAGGCCAGCGCTCAACGAGGGAGCCGCTGGCGCCGGCATGGTCCAGATGAATGTGCGTCAGTAGCAGCGCCCGCGGGCGGTCGCCATCGAGCCCCTCGAGCAGCGAGCGAAGGCACGACGTCGGGCCGGGATCGATCACCACGTCGTCGACGAGCCAGGCTCCGATGACCCTGGGCACGCCTAGGTGCATTACGTCGATGAGCCGGGCGGCCACTAGTGCGACTCGGCGTCCGAGTCGTCGGCGGGCTCGACCACCGGGAGCACCGCAGTCGGCTCGACATGCGGATCAGGCTCGTCCGGGAAGATGTCCTCAGGCTCGACGTCGTCGTGTCCGTCCGGCTGGGCCTCGGCGTCGTCCGCCGCGATCTCGCCGTCCGCGACGTCATCGGCCACATCGACCGTTTCCTCGTCCGCTTCTGGGGCCTCTGCAGGGAAGCTGTTCGCGGCGGAGTCCGTCAGCGTCATGAGCTCTCGCGCCAGCTCGCGCGTGTCCTCGACGATCCGGTGGCGCTCGGCCCAGATCCGGTCGGTCTCGGCGTCGAGCTCGCGCACCCGCTCCTCCGCGGCCGTGACGATCTGGGCCGCCTCCCGACGCGCGGTCTCGAGCCGGTCCTCGGCGTCACTTCGGGACTGGAAGGTGATCTGCGCGGCGGCCTCGTGGGCGCGCTGGAGGATCCCCGACACCTCTTCCCCCACGCGCTCGAGCGCTCGGCGAATCGCCGCGTCGGGCGAGCGAGTCGCTTGCAGCTCCGCGAACAGCTGACTGGTCTTCTGCACGTAGGCGTCGACGGCGAGCCGGTCGTACCCGCGCAGTGCGGTCGGGAACTCGACATCGGCCACTTCCGGGACGGGGTCGTCGGGCAGCGTCGCGAGCGGCGCGGTGATCTCCTGCATGATCGCGTGCTCGGAGGAGGCTGAACTCTGATCGGGCATGGCCCTGACCATACAGCGTGCGTTCTTCTCCAACGGGAACCGAGCCGCCCGCGATCAAAGGATTCATACAATCCGACACCATGCCGGAGCCGCCTTCGCACCGCCTTCCGGAGCCCGACCGGCCCTGGATGATGCGCACCTATGCCGGGCATTCGGACGCCCGGCGCTCCAACGAGCTCTACCGAAGAAACCTCGAGAAGGGCCAGACGGGGCTCTCGATTGCGTTCGACCTGCCCACGCAGACCGGCTACGACCCCGACCACGAACTGGCGCGCGGCGAGGTTGGCAAGGTCGGCGTCTCGATCGCCCACAAGGGCGATATGGAGACGCTTCTGGACGGCATACCGCTCGATCAGATGAACACGTCGATGACGATCAACGCCACCGCCGCCTGGTTGCTGGCCCTCTACATCGTCGCCGCCGAGGATCAGGGCGTTGGCGAGGGCACGCTTCAGGGCACGACCCAGAATGACATCCTCAAGGAGTACCTGAGCCGCGGCACCTACGCGTTCCCGCCCGGCCCGAGCATGCGGCTGATCGCCGACACGATCGCCTACACGGTCGAGCACGTCCCCAAGTGGAACCCGATCAACATCTGCTCCTATCACCTGCAGGAGGCGGGCGCGACGCCCGTCCAGGAGATTGCCTTCACGATGAGCAACGCGATCGCGGTGCTCGATGCCGTCCGCGAGCGGGTGCCGGGCGAGCTGATGAGCAGCGTGTTCGGCCGCATCTCGTTCTTCGTCAACGCCGGGGTTCGCTTCATCGAGGAGCACGCCAAGCTCCGCGCGATGGCGGTTCTGTGGGACGAACTCGGCCGCGAGCGCTACGGCGTCGAGGACGAGAAGCACCGGAGGCTGCGCTACGGCGTGCAGGTCAATTCGCTCGGCCTCACCGAGGCCCAGCCGGAGAACAACGTCTACCGGATCGCGCTCGAGGCACTCGCGGTAACGCTCGGCCGGAACACCCGCGCACGGGCGATCCAGCTGCCTGCGTGGAACGAGGCGCTCGGCCTGCCCCGGCCCTGGGACCAGCAGTGGTCGCTCCGCCTCCAGCAGATCCTTGCCTACGAGACCGACCTGCTCGAGTATCCGGACATCTTCGACGGCTCCAAGGTGATGGACGGGCTGGTGGCGGAGCTACTCGAAGGCGCCCGCAACGAGATGCACCGCGTCGCCGAGCTCGGCGGCGCCGTTGAGGCGGTCGACTACATGAAGGCCGCGCTGGTCGAGTCACAGCGCAAGCGCTGGCAGCGGATCGAATCCGGCGAGCAGATCGCGGTCGGCATGAACAAGTTCACCTCGACAGAGCCCTCTCCGCTGACCGCCGGCGCCGACGGGGGCATCCTCGTCGTCGACCCCGAGGTCGAGGCCGAGCGCCGTCACGCCGTCGAGCAGTGGCGCGCCGAGCGTGATCAGGCGGGCGTCGACGCGGCGCTTGCGAGTCTCGCTGAGGTGGCGAGACAGGACCACGAGAACATCATGCCGGCGACGATCGCTGCGGCCCGCGCCGGCGCCACCACTGGCGAGTGGACGCAGACGCTCCGCGACGCGTTCGGCGAGTATCGAGCGCCGACCGGCGTCGGCGAGGCCGCCGCGGCGGCGACCGAGGAGGTGTCCCAGCTCCGCGGGGAGGTCGAGCGCGTCAGCGAGGCCCTCGGCCGCCGGCTCAAGTTCCTGGTCGGCAAACCTGGCCTCGACGGGCACTCGAACGGGGCCGAGCAGATCGCGGTCCGGGCGCGTGACGCCGGTATGGACGTCGTTTATGAAGGCATCCGGCTGACCCCGTCGCAGATCGCGAACTCGGCCGCCCAGGAGGGGGTCCACGTGATCGGCCTGTCGATCCTGTCGGGATCGCACCGCGAGCTGATCCCGGCGGTGCTCGACGCGCTTCGCGAGGCGGGCGCCGAGGACGTGCCGGTGGTGGTCGGCGGCATCATTCCGCAGGACGACGCGGCGGCCATGCGTCAGGCGGGGGTCGCGGCCGTGTACACGCCCAAGGACTGGAACCTGAACGGGATGATGCGCGACATCATCGAGCTGGTCGCGGAGCGCCACGGCGTGGAGAGCGCCGTCGGAGCTTGACCCGCACCCGCGCCCGGGCAGACGGCCGCGAGCTCGGCAAGCGCCTGCGCGACCGTGACCTCACCGCCGCCCCCGCGGCACTCAACCTGATCGAGAGCCGCGCGCCCGACGCACGGCGGCAGGCGGAGGAGCTACTCGCCGCGGTCTCCCCCGCCGCGCTCGGCCACGAGGCGCCGGCTCACATCATCGGCGTGACCGGTCCCCCCGGCGTCGGAAAGTCCTCGTTGCTCTCCCAGCTCGTGAAGCGCTGGCGTTCGGAGGAGAAGTCTGTAGCCGTGCTCGCGGTCGACCCGAGCTCGCGCCGGTCCGGCGGATCGCTCCTGGGCGACAGGGCCAGGATCGAGATCGATCCCAAGGACCGCTGCGTGTTCATCCGCTCGACCGCCGCGGGCGGCCGCCTGGGCGGCCTCGCACCGGCTACCCGTGCCGCCGCCGAAGCGCTCGCGGCCGCGTTCGATGTGGTCGTGATCGAGACGGTCGGCGTCGGCCAGTCCGAGACCGCGGTGGCCGACACCGCCGACACGGTGGCGGTCGTCCTCCAGCCCGCGTCGGGCGACGTGCTCCAGTTCCTCAAGGCAGGCATCATGGAGGTCCCCGACGTGCTCGTCCTCACCAAGACAGATCTGGGCGCGGCCGCCACGCGCGCGATGTCCGACCTCCAGGCCGCGCTGCTCGCCCTCGGCGCGACCGACACCGAGGTCTGCGCGGTTTCGTCGGTGCCGCCTCCGCAAGGCATCGAGGAACTCGCAGTCGCGCTCGACGCCCACCGCCAGCGCCTCGACCTCCAACGCCGTCGGCAGCACGCCCGCCGGCGCCACGCGCTAGAGAATTTCGCCGTCGAGCACGGCGAGCGAGGACTCCGCGCTCTCGGGGGGCGCCTTCAGGCCGAGCAGTGGCTCGAGACCCAGGATCCGGCTGTCGACGTGCCGTCGCTCGAGCGCGCGCTGACCGAACGCGCGGGGAGCCGAGGCCAGTGATGCGGGGCGTTCGCCGACGCCAGAGCGTCGCGCGGCGAATCGTCCTGCCGGCGGAGCCGCTGATCGACGGCCCGACCGCGCTGCGGGCGTGGCGCGATTCGGACCTCCAGGCGCTCGTGAGCGCATGCCAGGACCCTGAAATCTCGCGCTGGACCCGCGTGCCGTTCCCGTACGGCCCGTCCGACGCGCGCAACTACCTGCTCCAACGCCACGACGCGCTCCACGCCGGCGCCTCGGCGCCGTTCGCGGTTGTGCTCGCCGAGGATCGCGACCATCTGCTCGGGTCGATCTCGTTGATGCGCTTCTCCTGGAAGAACGCTCGCGGCGAAGTCGGCTACTGGCTGTCCAAAGACGCGCGCGGCCAGGGCCACGTCACCCGCGCTGTGCGCCTGATCGCGAACTGGGGTTTCGTCCACCTCGGGCTGCAGCGGATCGACCTCGTGGCGGCGACCGAGAACCCCGCCTCCCAGCGGGTCGCCGAGCGGTGCGGCTTCACCCGCGAAGCGGTCCTTCGCTCATACATGGTCAGCAAGAACGGCCGCGACGACATGGTCGCGTTCGGTCTGCTCGCGACGGATGTCCGAAGTTGACTAGCGGTTTCAGCTAGCCTTGACCAGATGGAGCGACAGCCGCTGCGCGACGGACACGGGCGCCTGATTGGCGATCTGCGCGTATCCGTCACCGACCGCTGCAACTTCCGTTGCCAGTACTGCATGCCGGCCGAGGGCCTGCCCTGGCTTGAACGCGCCGAAATTCTGACCTTCGAGGAGATCGCGCGTCTCGTCAGCCTGTTGGCCGACATGGGCGTCCACGACGTCCGCCTGACCGGCGGCGAACCCCTGGTCCGCAAGCAGTTCCCACAACTCGCGCAGATGCTCGCCCGGATCGACGCCGTCCACGACCTGTCGGTGACGACCAACGGCTTCCTGCTCGAGCGTGACGCGGAGGCGCTTGTCAGCGCCGGCATCAACCGCTTCAACGTGTCGGTCGACTCGCTCCAGCGCGACCGCTTCTTCGAGCTCACCCGGCGTGACGCTCTGCCGCAGGTGCTCAGAGGACTCGATCACCTGGCGACGTTCCCCGAGGCTCATCCGATCAAGATCAACGCGGTCGCGATCCGCGGCTTCACCGAGGACGAGGTGATCCCGCTCGCCGAGTTCGCCCGCAGGACCCCGTACGAGGTCCGCTTCATCGAGTTCATGCCGCTCGACGCCGATCATGCATGGAATGAGGATCAGGTGCTGACCGGGGCCGAAATCCGCGACGCGATCCACGCGGTCTACCCGCTCGAGCCCCAGCCGCGCGAGCCGCACGCGACCGCCCGCGTGTACGGGTTCGCGGACGGCAACGGCAAGATCGGCTTCATCAACCCGGTCTCGGAGCCGTTCTGCGGCGATTGCAACCGCGTTCGTCTGACCGCCGACGGCCACCTGCGCACGTGCCTGTTCTCGATGAACGAGACCGACCTGCGGAGCGCAATGCGCGATGGCGCAGACGACCGCGAGCTCGAGCGGATCATCCGGGACGCCGTGTGGCTCAAGGAGCTAAAGCACCATGTCGGCGAGCCGGGCTTCATCCAGCCCGCCCGCAGCATGTCCGCGATCGGCGGCTGAGCGCCCCCTGAAGAGCTTCGTAAGACCGGGCGGCGATTAACTCTTTCGCAAGAATTTAGAGCGCATCATCTAGGCGCAGATGCTCCTCCTGATGCTGTTTGCGGTGGTCGCAGGCGCAGGGACCGCGATCACGCCTTGCGTGCTGCCGGTCGTCCCGGCGCTGCTCGCCTCGAGCGCAACCGGAGGCCGCCGACGTCCGATCGGGATCGTGATCGGACTCGGGGTGACGTTCACGATCGCGATCGTCCTGCTCGCGCAGCTGGTCAAGGGCGTGGGCCTCGCGAGCGGGGCGGCGAGAACGCTGGCGATCGTGGTCCTGATTGGGTTCGGGATCGCCCTGCTGGTCCCGGACTTGACAGCCCGCATCGAGGCGCCGCTGTCGCGACTCGGACGGTTCGGCCCGAAGTCGCGCGGTACGGGCTTCTGGTCGGGGCTCGGCGTCGGCGCGGCGCTCGGGTTTGTGTGCGCTCCGTGCGCCGGGCCGATCCTGGCCGCGGTGACGTCGGTGAGCGCCTCCAGCGGCGCCAACGCCCGGGTGATTCTGGTCGCGATCTCCTACTCCGTCGGCCTGTGCGCGGTGCTACTCGTCTATGCGTTCGCGGGACGCGCGGTGATCGACCGCATCCGTCGCGTCGGACGCGGCAACACGATCAACCGCGCCCTTGGCGTCGTCTTGCTGGCGACCGGGGTCCTGATGATCTTCAACGTCGATGTGCGCTTCGAGGAGGACCTCGCCAAGGACACAAGCCTGCCGGCGATCCTGGTCGACCCGACCCGGTCGCTCGAGAGCTCTAACGCCGTCCAAAAGCGACTCGCATCGCTGCGCCCGACGTCGCGGTTCGTCACCGCCCAGCAGGAGGCGTCGTCGAAACCCATCCCGACGGCCGCTGAGCGTGAGGTCGCGATCCCGGGGGTCAAGACACCGTCGCTAACCGACCTCGGCACCGCGCCCGACTTCACCGACAACCAGGACTGGTTCAACACACCCGGCGAAAAGCCGTTGACGCTGGCCGGGCTACGGGGTCACGTCGTGCTGGTCGACTTCTGGACATACACGTGCATCAACTGCCTGCGCACGCTGCCGTTTCTGAAGGGCCTGTACGCCCAGTACCACAAGTACGGTCTCGAAATCGTCGGCGTCGAGACTCCCGAGTTCACGTTCGAGCAGGAGGCGAGCAACGTCAGGCAGGCGATCAGCTCGGACGGGATCAAGTACCCGGTCGTCCAGGACAACAAGTACGGCACCTGGGACGCCTGGCAGAACCAGTACTGGCCCGCGGAGTACCTGATCGACGCCACGGGGCAGGTCCGGCATGTCCAGTTCGGAGAGGGCGACTACAAGCAGAGCGAGGCCGCGGTCCGCGCGCTGCTCGCCGACGCCGGCGCCAAGAGCCTGCCGCCCCCGATGACCGCCACCGCGATCATGGCCTCAGCCGGGCTCGGCACGCCCGAGACCTACCTCGACACCCAGCGCCAGCAGGGGTTCGTGACCAAGCTGTCCCAGGGGATCCGCAACTACCCGTGCGCGTACGGCGGCCTTCAGCTGAACCAGTTTGCGCTCAAGGGTCCGTGGGACGCCTCGTCGGAGTCGATCACGGTGGAAGGGCAGGGCGCCTCGATCAGCGGCGGGGTCCAGGCCGCCAAGGTCTACCTGGTGCTGACCTCCGCCGGGAACGTCCCGCGGCAGGGTCGCGTGCTGCTCGACGGCCAGCCGATTCCGAACGCACACGCCGGCGCCGACGTCAGGAACGGCGTCGTAACCGTGACCGGCCAGCGCCTGTACTCGCTCGTCTCGTTCCCGACGGCGCAGGACTTCACGTTCACCGTGCAGCTCCCGCCGGGCGTGAGCGCCTACGACTTTACGTTCGGCTAGCTCGCCGGACGCGGTCGCGGGCAGCCGGCCCTGGCTAATAGGGGGCCGAGAGCCGCCGTCGGTCGAGCATCGCCGCCGCCTGGAGCAGGTCATCAGGCGAGTCGATGTCGAACAGCTCCTCGGGGTCGTCGACCTCGAGCAGGACCGGATCGAGCGCCGCAACCGTCTCGCGGAGCGGGCAGCTCGCGGCCTGCGCCTGCCCTCGGAGCAGCGGCAGCGCCCGGCGCTGGTAGCAGCCGAGCAACGGCTGCATCTCGCCCCGCGTGCACGCGATCACGGCCGCCGCCCGCCCCGGATTGGCCTTCGCAAGCCGCCTGACCAGACCGGCGCTGACGAACGGCAGGTCGGCACCACATACGAGCACCGGGCGGCCGTCGGCCAAAGCGAGCGCCTGCATGATCCCGAAAATCGGATGGCGGCGAGGCTCGGGCTCGATCCACACTGTCACGCCCGACACGTACGGAAGCTTGGTGTCCGGCTTGGCGAGGATCGCGACCCTGCCAAGCGCCTCGCGCAGTGCCTCGAGCGGGTAGGAGATCAGCGGCCGGCCGTGTAGCTCGACAATCGCCTTGTCGCCGCCGATCCGGCGCCCGCCACCGCCGGCGAGGATCGCGCCGACTGCCCTCGTCCGGACCCGCATCAGCCCCCCTTGCGGTGGTCGTTCACACCGCCATCGTAGAATCAAGTCGATGGAGGGCTCAACG
>Ga0187765_10000980_pt1 | contig 10847 bp, 11 predicted proteins | sample 0216_QUI02_MP05__3_FD_133018 | JGI IMG/M metagenome (GOLD analysis project Ga0187765, IMG submission 133018) | Tropical peat soil microbial communities from peatlands in Department of Meta, Colombia - 0216_QUI02_MP05_10_MG | ecosystem: Environmental > Terrestrial > Soil > Wetlands > Peat ...
AACGCGATCCCACGCTCGCGCGGTTCGGTGAACGTGGTCGTCAGCAACCCTAGGGCCGACGGCGCGAGCAGCGCCCCGGCCGCACCCTGGAACGCTCGGGCGGTCACGAGCATGCCGAAGCTCTGCGCCGCGCCGCCGATCGCCGAAACGACGCCGAACGCGACCAGGCCGATCATCAGCGTGCGCTTGCGACCCCATAGGTCGCCGACGCGGCCGAACAGCAGCAGCAGGCTGCCGAACGTCAGCGAGTACGCGGTGACGATCCACTGCCGGTTCGCGTCAGAGAAGCCGAGCGCCTTCTGCGCCGACGGAAGCGCGATATTCACCACCGTCGCGTCGAGCACCACCATCAGCTGCGCGGTTCCGAGCAGTGCGAGGATCAGCCATCGCCGACCGTGGTGAGGATTGGCGGGAACTGCCGGAGTTTCGATCGTCTCCGTCGCGGTCACGGCCAGGGCTCACCTTACCGGTCGCGCCCAAGTGGAACGCGACCGGGGGTGCATTCTTCAGGCGAGCGCCGGCGCCTCGGGCAGGCTCGCCAGCGCCGCTGCCAGGTCGTCCTCGGAGAACTCGGGATCCTCGAGACGCCCGGCGAGGTACGCGTCATAGGCACTCAGGTCGAAGTGGCCGTGGCCGCACAGTCCGAACAGGATCACTCTGGATTCGCCGGCATCTCGCGCCGCCTCGGCTTCCTCGATGACTGCTCGGATCGCATGCGCCGGCTCGGGCGCGGGTATGAGGCCCTCGGACCGCGCGAACCGGACCGCGGCCTCGAACGTCTCGTTCTGGCGGTAGGCGCGCGGCTCGACAAGACCCTGCTTGACTAGGCCGCACACGAGCGGCGCGTCGCCGTGGTAGCGCAGCCCGCCGGCGTGCACGGGCGGCGGCACGAAGCCGTGACCGAGCGTGTACATCGGCATCAGCGGCGTCATTCCGACGGTGTCGCCGAAGTCGTACGCGTAAACGCCGCGCGTCAGCGTCGGGCAAGCGGCCGGCTCAGCCGCGATGAACCGGGTCTTAGCCTGGCCGCGGATCACCCGGCGCAGGAACGGGAACGTCAGCCCGCCGAAATTCGAGCCGCCACCGACGCACGCGATCACAGTGTCGGGCTCCTCGCCGGCCATCGCCATCTGCGCGAGCGCCTCCTGCCCGATCACGGTCTGGTGCAGCAGCACGTGGTTGAGCACCGACCCGAGCGAATAGTTCGTATCCGCATTTTGCGCTGCGACCTCGACTGCCTCGGAAATCGCGATGCCGAGCGAGCCGGTCGTGTGCGCGCTCTGCGACCGCCCGGCCTCGGTGACGTCCGAGGGCGAGCGATGGACGGTCGCCCCCCAAGTCTCCATCATCGACCGCCGGTACGGCTTCTGGTCGTAGCTCGAACCGACCATCCACACCTCGCACTCGAGCCCGAACAGCCGACAGGCGAACGCGAGCGCCGATCCCCATTGGCCGGCGCCGGTCTCGGTCGTGAGCTTCTTGACCCCGGCCTGCGCGTTCTCGTACACCTGGGCCACGGCGGTGTTCGGCTTGTGCGAACCCGGGGGCGAGACGCCCTCGTACTTGTAATAGATGTGGGCGGGCGTGTCGAGCTCGCGCTCGAGCCGCCGCGCTCGATAAAGGGGCGTCGGCCTCCACAGCTTGTACACCTCGCGCACGGGCTCGGGAATCTCAATTTCGGGCTCGGCCGAGACCTCTTGGAGGATCAGCGCCATTGGGAAGATCGGCGTCAGGTCGTCCGGACCCGCCGGCTGCTTGGTACCCGGGTGAAGCGGCGGCGGCGCGTCGCCGGGCAGGTCGGCCATCAGGTTGACCCAGTGCGTGGGGATGTCCGGCTCGTCCAGCACGAACTTGACCCGTTCTGCGCTCATCGCCTCTCCTTTGCTTGCTCGTCGAGTGCGCGGGGCAAGGCTAATCCAGAACGGGGGCCGGGTGTGGCTCAGCGCCGGAGCAGTTCCGCCTGCAGTTCGCGCAACTCGGGCGCCGGAGCAGCGCCGAGGTCGTCGCGGAGCCGTGTGCGGAGCGCCTCGTACACGCGCAGCGCCTCCGCGCCGTTGCCGCGCGCGACGAGTAGCTGCATCAGCAGCGCGTGCGCTTGTTCGCGGTAAGGCGCGACCGCGACAAGCTCGCGCGCCGCCCGCTCGCCGGGCGCGAGCTCGCTGCCCCCGACTCCGAGTGCCACCGCGGCGTAGGACTCGAGCGCGGCGATCCGAATGTCCTCGAGCCGACGCCGATACTCCTCGGCCCACGGGAGGTCCTCTCCCGACAGAAAGCCGCGCCGGGCTGTGAACAGCGCGACGAGCGAGGGCCCCCAGCCGCGCGTCCAGTCCCGCTGGGCGACTGCCGCCTCGGCCCGGTGGATCGCCTCCTCCGCCGCCTCGAGGTCGATCCAGGCGTCGTCCGGAAGCCGCACAGCGACGTCGCTCCGCCCGACGATCACGTCCCCGCCGAGCGCGCTCCGGAGCCGCGACAACAGCGCGCTCAAGGACGCGTCGGCGCCCACTGGCACTCCCCATGGCCAGAGCGCTTCGATCATCTGCTCGCGCCGGCACGGAAGCGCCCGGTGCACGGTCAGGTACGTGAACAGCACGCGCGCCTGGCCGGCGGGGAGCTTCGCCGTCAGGTCACGGCCGGCGAGTTCCACCGCCAATCGGCCGCATAGCTGGATCCGGGTCGGTCCCTTGTTGCTCAACTTAGGTGCAAGGAGAATCAAAGAATCGTGCAAACAGGCGGTCGTATCGTCGCGCCCGTAATCGAAGGAGACAAGCCATGGCGAAGGTAATCCGGTGCCAGTGCGGATTTCTCGGACGCGGTCAGACCGTCGAGGAGGCGGCGATGGAGATCGAGGCCCACATGCGGTCCGATCACCCGGAGCTGGTCGGCAAGGTAACCCGGGAGGACCTGATCGCGATGGCCGAAGAAGCGTAGGCGGCCGCCACATTTTGATTGGGACCCACCCACCCGGCGGCGCGCGAAAGGAGACGATTTTCGATGCCGCCCAAGCTGGACATTCCCGACGGACCGCTGGTTAACGCCGATTGGCTCGAGAGCCATCTCGAGCATCCGAGCGTGACCGTGCTGGACGTGAGGGGCCGACATCCAAGCTCACAGTTGCCGCACGCAAAGCTGGCCGAGTACTCCACCGAACACATTCCCGGCGCGATGTTCGTCGATTGGGAGCACGACTTCATCGACGTGAGCGATCCCGTCCCTGTGCAAGTCGCGGGCGCACCAAGGTTCGCCGCGCGTGCCGGCGAGCTCGGCATCGGCGACGGCGATCTGGTCGTCACCTACGACGATTACTACGGCATCTTCGCCGCCCGGGTCGCGTGGGCGTTCCGCTACTACGGAGCCGAGAGCCGGGTGCTCGACGGTGGCTGGCTGACCTGGAAGGAAGAGGGGCACCCGATCACCGACGCGGTTGTCGCTGGGCGGCGTACGACGTTCACCGCACAGCCGCGTCCGCGGCTGCGCCGCACGCTGGCCGAGGTGCTCAACGCCCACGAGCGTGGCGCCGTGCTCGTCGACGCGAGGCCGCGCCACCTGTTCCTCGGCGAGGAAGGACTGGCCAACACCGGGCACATCCCGGGAGCGCGGTGTCTCCCGTACCAGGAGTTGGTCGACGGCGCGACCGGATTGTGGGCGGCCCCGGCGGCCGTTGCCAGGCTCGCCCGCGACGCGGGCATCGACCCCGACCGGCCGCCGCGCGAGCTGATCGCGACCTGCGGCAGCGGCGTCTCGGCGACCGTCGCGATGCTGTCGCTCGAGCGGATCGGAGTCCACTGCGACGGGGTCTACGACGGCTCGTTCAACGAATGGGGCGCGGACGGGGACCGGCCCGTCGATTACGGCGCCGCCGTGTAGATGGCTACCGGCTTCGTACTGGTCCACGGCGCGTGGCACGACGCCCGCGCCTGGGACCACCTCCGTGAGGTGCTGGACGGTCGCGGGTGCCGCTCGGTCGCGGTCGATCTGCCGATCGAGGACGTCTCGGTCGACGCATCCGGGTACGCCCACGTGATCGCCGACGGGGTGCAGCGGGTGGGGCCGGAGCCGCCCGTGGTCGTGGGTCACTCGATGTCGGGCATCGCGATCCCGCTGGTGCCGGCCTTGGTGCCCGTACGGGGGCTCGTGTTCCTCGCGGGGCTGATCCCGGACCCGGGTCGGACGATGGCCGACGTGCAGGCGCGAGACGACGTGCTCGTCAATGCCGGCGGGGTGGCGCGGGACGCTTCCGGGCGGTCGTACTGGACGTCGACCGACGCCGCGATCGAGATCCTGTATCACGACTGCGATCCGGCTCGGGCTCGGCTCGCCGCTGACCGGCTGCGGCCTCAGGCAAGGACGCCACACGACGAGCCCTGCCCACTGACGCGCTTCCCCGAAGTGCCCACGAGTTACATAGTGATGAACGACGATCGCATGATCCGACCCGAGTGGTCGCGTACCGCCGCGCGGCGTCAGTTGGGTGTCGAGCCGCTCGAGCTTCCCGGCGGGCACTCCCCGATGCTCGCCGACCCCGCGCGGCTCGCCGACGCACTGATCGTCTTGACTCGGGCGGTTGACGGCGAATATGTTCGGGGGCAGTGAGCGAACCCGCCGCTCCGTCAGGCCCGGTCACGACAACCGGAACCGCACCCGCGAACGTCGACGGCCAGGCGATCGCGATCACCGTGTTCAGCGCGGTCAAGCCGCTCGGCCGGGTGTGGCTCCCGCTCGTGTTCTGGTTCGCGACCACGTTCCCGAAGTCCAGCGGCACGCTCGCGCGCCTGTCGTTCATCCATTTCGCCCGCTGGTCGCTGGTTCGGAAGATTCCGTTCAACGGCCCGCCGCAGCGCCAGGAGAAGCTGAACTACCCGCACCTGTTCTTCGAGAGCAACTTCAACGGCGGCTGGGAGGAGTACATCGATGCCTTCTCCCACATCCTCACGCGCGGCATGAAGTTCTTCTGGGGAACCTCGTATGGATTCCCACAACCGCTGCCAACTGGGCCGTTCAAGACCTACATCAAGCGCAACGAAATCGTCGCCAGCCACTTCTATGGCGCGTATCCGGAAGCCACGACCACGATGATCCTGTCCGCGCTCGAGCTCGCACCCAAGCTCGACGCCTTCAAAGCCCGCACGCGGAACATGAGCGCCGAGGCGTTCGCGGAGCAGTGGCGCCTGTTCTTGGCGGACGTGCAGGACTGTCTATGAGCAACACCTCGGGCCAGGCCACGGCGTTCATGGCGCTCACGCCGATCCGTCCGGGCGAGGAGGAAGCGCTGCGCACATTTCTCGACGCGCTGCCGCAGCCGACCAGCCCACTTACGCGGCTGCCGGGCACGCACTTCGCTCGGTGGGTGATCTTGGACGACTGGGTGAACGATCCGTCGCAGGGGCGAGGGGACCATCTCGCCAGCCGCTATCTGATCTTCACGAGCAACTTCGACGGCCCGCTCGATCCGTACCTCGACGAGCTATGCGTCAGGCTGGCGCCCGAGGCAAAGGAGATCTGGGGGCGGTGCGTGGGCTGCCCGCCGGACGCCACCGGTCCGCAGCTGAAGGCGTATCTGCTCCACAACAAGATCGACACCGGCTTCTTCGTCGCCGCGTATCCGCACGCCACGGTTGCACAGGTCAAGGCCGCGCTGGCGGGGCGCGAGCAGCTGATCGCGTTCGCGGTCCGGGCGCAGGGAATGCGGGCGGAGGATCTGCGAAGCGCGTTCGTTGAGGAGTTCTGATGGTCATCGACCGCTCGGACATTCAGGGCAATGTGTTGCGGGCGTACGGGAACAGCTATCCCTGCACCGCGTACGTGTTCGTCGGCATCTCCGATGTCGGGGGCGGAAGGGCGTGGCTGGACGAGACCGCCGATCTGGTCTCGAGCGACGAGGAGTGGCGTGGCGAGAAGCCCCACTCGCACCGGAACGTCGCGGTCACGTGCGCGGGGCTCCACGCGCTCGGCATCCCGCAGGACTTGATCGGCACCTTCTCCGACGAGTTCCGCCAGGGGATGGCCGCGCGGAGCGTGATGCTCGGCGACCTCGGCCCGAGTGCTTGTGAGCGCTGGGACAGCGGCCTCGGCACCGGCGCCGCCCACGTGTTGGTGATCTTGAACGCGCGGGCGAAGGACGAGGTCGAGGCGGAGCTCGCGAGCCTGCGAGACGAGATCGCGCATGCGTCCGGCGTGGCGATCGTTCACGAGCAGTACGCCGAGCTGCTCCGGCCCCCGCCCGGCGACCCGGCGGCCCCACCCCGGGAGCAGTTTGGGTTCTCGGACGGCGCCGCCCAGCCGGCGATTGCCGGGGTGTCGGAGAGTGCGGCTCCCGGAGGCGGCGTACCACTCGCGTCAGGAGCCTGGCGGGCGCTCGCCGTGGGTGAGTTCGTCCTCGGCTACCCGGACGAGGACACGCTGGTCGATCCACAGAAGCGCCTGCCGAGCGCGCCCGCCGACCCGCTCGGCCGCTCGGGAACGTACGTCGTCTACCGCAAGCTCCGTCAGGACGTGGCGCTGTTCCGGCGAACGTTACGCGATGCGGCGGCCCGGTTTTCATCGGGCGATGAAGAGTTGCTCGCGGCCAAGGTGGTCGGGCGGTGGCGAAACGGCACGCCGCTGGTGACATCGCCGGACCGACCCGATCCGCGATTCACGGCGACCGCCCCGGGAAGCAACGACTTCCGGTACCTCGACGTCGATGTCGCCGGCAGGCGCTGCCCGCTCGGCGCCCACATCCGGCGCTCGAACCCGCGCGACGCGCTCGGGTGGCCCGGCCTCGACGAGGCCGGCCTGCTCAGCTTCCGCCACCGGATCATCCGCCGCGGGGTTCCATACGGACCCCCGCTGCCGGCCGGTGTCCTGGAGGACGACGGCGTCGACAGAGGGCTGGTGTTCGTGTGCTTCAACGCGAGCATCTCGCGGCAGTTCGAGAGCGTCCAGCTGCAATGGCTGAACGACGGGAACGGCTTCCACCTCGGCTACGACAGCGACTTCCTGCTCGGCAGTCCGCTGGGGACCGGCAAGATGACGGTGCAGGGCGATCCGCCGTTCATGCTCGGCCCGCAGGGCCCGTTCGTGACCACGCGCGGCGGCGAGTACATGTTCATGCCGGGCATCGCGGCTTTGCGGGCGCTCGCTCGCGGGATCGAAACCTAACTCGCGCCTGAGCCCGAACAACGCACCACTCGCAGGGACGCAAGCGCCGGCGCTCCGACCCCGTTCCTCTCGTACCTAGACTGGAGGGATCCATGAGCCTGGAACTGCTTTCCGCTCACCAGACCGATCAGGGATTGGCGGTCACGTTCGGGACCGAGCACGGGATCGAGCAGCTGGTGGGCAGCCCGGACGAGATGGCCCATCTCGCGCGCTCGATGCAGCAGGTCGCGGCGCTCGGACAGGCGAACGACCACGAGAGCGTATGGCTCGACGCGGTCCCGGTCGGTGACGCGATCGTGAAGCTCGGGATCAGTCCCGGAGGGCAGGCACGGGTCCTGATCCTGCGCCCGTAGGCTCCGCGGAGCTGCTGCGGACTCCGCTCGAGGACGGTCCCACCGATCAGGTCGAGATCGGGTGGCACCTACACCCTGAGCACCAGGGTCAGGGCTACGCGACCGAAGCGGCGCGGGCGGTTCTGAACGCGGCGGCAATGGTCGGCATCAAGGAGGTGCTCGCGCTCGCCTCCGGGGGTTAGATCTCGAGCCGGGATTCCTCGAGGTCGAGCTCCTGGATCACGCGGTTCATCGTCTCGTTCGAGATCGTCCCCTGGCGCCGGAGCTCGACCAACGCGTCGCGCTGGGCCCCGAGCACGATCTGGACCGCCTGTTGGTATTGAAGCGAGCGATCCTCGTAGCCGTCGTCCTCGACCTTGCCCGCCCGCGCCGCCAGCCGCCGCTTGCGGTATTCGTACGCGTTCCGCATCCGCTCCATCGTGTCGTCGCGCGTCCAGTCCTCTTGGGCGAGGGCGTCGATCTGGGCGAGCGCCGCCTTGGTCGCGCCGAGGCGCGCCTTGAGCTCCTCGGTGTCCGCGGCCCCGTCGTCGCTGATGCCCAGACGCCGAATGAGCGCCGGCAGCGACATGCCCTGGACCACGAGCGTCACGAAGATCACCGCGAACGTCAGGAACAGGATCAGATCGCGATCCGGGAACGGCGCTCCGCTGTCGATGGTCAGCGGGATCGACAGCGCGGCCGCGAGCGAAACCGCGCCGCGCATGCCGATCCAGCCGAGCAGGAACCTGTCGCGGGCTGGCATTCGACGCTCGCGCTGGCTGGGGCGACGGTCGAGCGCGCGGACCAGGTAGGGCACCGTGAAGAACCAGACCACGCGGGTGACGACCGTGACGCCGGCGATCGCGAGCCCCCAGCCAAGCAGTGTCCCCATCGAGTAGCCGGACAGGGATTCGACGATCGTGCGCAACTGGAGCCCGACGAGCACGAACAGGGCCGAGTTGATGATGAAGTCGACGATGTCCCACATGAAGAAGCCCTGGAGCCGGACGCGGGCCGGGATGATGCTCGGCCCCCGGATGCCCATGTAGATCCCTGTGGTGACGGCCGCGAGCACGCCCGAGGCGCCGACCGCGCTCGCGGGCACGAATGCGGCGTAGCCGCTCACGAGCGAGATCGTGATGCTGACCTGGGGGTCGGGCGTCCGCTTGCGGATCTCGGCGATCAACCAACCGACGGCGAGCCCGATCGCGACCCCGCCGGCGGCGTCGACGACGAGCGCGACCGTCGCGTGTCCGAGCGAGAACGTTCCGGTAACGACTGCGGTGACCGCGACGCGAAATGACACCAGCGCGGTGGCGTCGTTGAACAGCCCCTCGCCCTCGGCCGCGCTGACGAGCCGCCTCGGGACGTTGAGGCTGCGCATGATCAGGCCAGCCGCAAGAGGGTCGGTGGGCGAGATCACCGCGCCGAGCGCAAACGCCGCCGCCCACGGGAGTCCGACGAGCGCATAGGCGGCGCCCGCGACCGCGGTCATCGTCACGAGCACGAGCCCGACCGAGACCATCGTGATCCCTCGCAGGTTCTCGCGGATGTCGCCGAGGTTCGCGAAGAACGCCGAGCTGTAGACGAGAACCGGCAGGAACACGACCAGCACGACGTTCGGGTCGAGCTTCACCTCCGGCAGGCCCGGGATGAAGCCGAACAGCGCGCCACCGACAACGAGAACAATCGGGTACGGGATCGACAACCGGCGCGCGAGCGCGCCGAGCCCTGCGATCGCCACGAGCAGGCCACCGATCAGCAACTCCGCTTTGGCCACGCCCGGAGTGTGCCTGACGGTCGTCTGAAACTGAAACGATCTCCCGCGTGCTACGGCTGCCTGAGGAGTGGGTGTGGGACAGCTGGATCGCGGACGACGGCGCGCGCTACCACCTGTTCTTTCTGAGGGCATCGCGCGCTGTGGGCGATGCTCGGCTCCGGCACACCGCGGCCAGGATCGGCCACGCCACGTCGACCGATCTGACGCATTGGGACGTGCACGACGACGCGCTCGCGCCTGCCGCCGGCCGCTGGGACGACCTGGCGCTGTGGACGGGGTCGGTGGCGCGAGGCGACGACGGGATCTGGCGGCTGTACTACAGCGCGCTGTCGACCTCGCTCGGGCTCGGCGTGCTCGATCAGCGGATCGGCATGGCCGAGTCACACGACCTGTTCATGTGGCGGCGGGTCGGCGACGAGCCGCTTCTCGCCCCGGATCCCCGGTGGTATGTGACCCGCGCGCAGGATCCCGCTGTGAGCGGGACATGGCGGGACCCGTTCGTGTTCAAGGACCCGGACGGCGACGGGTGGCACATGCTGATCACCGCCCGCGCCACCGGGGCGCGTCGATTGCGCGACGGGGTCCTCGGCCACGCACGCAGCGCGGACATGCGCGCATGGGAGCTCCGGCCGCCGATCACCGAGCCCGGGGCCGGGTTCGGCGAGCTCGAGGTCTCTCAAGTCCGGATCGTCGAGGGCCGGCCGGTGCTCGTGTTCACCTGCCACCCCGACCAGCAGACCGCCGAACAGCTGTGGCGGCTCGGTCGGTTCTGCACCTGGTCAGTCGCCGGCGAGTCGCTCACTGGCCCGTGGCACCTGGACCGGGCCCGTCCGTTCCGCGGCGAGCCGATGCTCAGCGCTGCCCCGCTCGTCGAGCGACGCGACGGAAGCTGGGCGTTGCTCGGGTTCCGGAACCTCGACCCCGACGCCACCACGCAACTCGAGATCGTGGATCCGATCCCCGTCGGGCTGCTCGATGGCGAGCTGATCGACCTCAGGGTCCACGACTGAGTAAGTGGCGGGCCGTCAGGCAGCGTCGTGGAAGATCACGCCGAGTGCGGTGCGCTGCCCTCGGGTAACGGTCGAGACGCCATGCCGCATGCCGATCCGGTGATAGCCGTTCTTGCCCCGGTTCGGCCGCGTTGCGGTCGGGAAGATCACGAACGCCCCCTGCGCGGGCTCGAGCACGTGCGCCCGACTCTGGGCGCGGGGACGCTGCTCGAGCAGGACGAACTGCCCGCCGTCGAAGTCCTCGCCGGGCCGAGCAAGGATCGTGAGCACCTGGAACGGGAAGAACACCTCGCCGTAGAGGTCCTGATGCAGCGCGTTCCAATCGCCCTCGCCGTAGCGGAGGATCAGCGGCGTCGGGCGCCGCTGGCCGGCCGCATGGCAGCGGTGCAACAGCTCCTCGTGCTCGAGCGGGAAGGTCGGCCCGTCGCCGCTCAGCAGCTCCGCCCAGTGGTTCGCGGTGGGTGCCAGGTGCCGGTAGAACGACGTGCGCAGGGCGGCGATCGTATCGGGCAGCGGATGATCGAAATAGCGGTAGCGGCCGTCGCCGAAGCGGTACCGGGCCATCTCGATCGTGGAACGGAACCGGCC
>Ga0187765_10000982_pt1 | contig 10833 bp, 5 predicted proteins | sample 0216_QUI02_MP05__3_FD_133018 | JGI IMG/M metagenome (GOLD analysis project Ga0187765, IMG submission 133018) | Tropical peat soil microbial communities from peatlands in Department of Meta, Colombia - 0216_QUI02_MP05_10_MG | ecosystem: Environmental > Terrestrial > Soil > Wetlands > Peat ...
AGCACGTTCCCGGGAGCGTCCGCCCACTTGAGGTTGCTGGTCAACGGTACGCAAACGATGGTGGCGGGGCTGCTCCGGTTCAATGCATCGCTCTGTACCACCACGACCGGGCGCCGAAACCCCGGACCCGAGCCGGTTGGTTCCGGCAGATTTGCCCACCAGGTCTCGCCCTGCTGGACCTCTACCACTCACTTCGCTCCAGGACCCGACGCGCGGCTGCGGACACGAATGAATCCGCCGGTTCCTTGACCTGATCGACGACACTGTTCATCGCCTCGGTGACCTCGTCCGGCGGGTGGCGGGCGAGGTACTCAGAGAGCGCTTCTGCATACAGCTGACTGCGAGACTTCCTCGTTCGCCGCGCTTGGCGCTCAGCCTCTCGAAACACGTCATCGGGTAGAGATACGGCGGTCTTCATACCACGGGTATGACTCGGGGAATATCGGGTCGCAAGACGAGAGCGTCCGGGCGCGGACCTACCACGTCGTGGCGATCGCTGGTATTCCCGCCGCCATGAGCAGCAAGATTCCGATCGGCATCATCGGCACCGGCTTCGCGGTCCGCGTACAGATCCCGGGCTTCCTCGAGAGCGGCGACTTCGACGTCGTCGCGGTGGTGAGCGGCAAGGAGAAGCGCGCCCGCGAGGTCGCCGAGCGGTTCGGCATCCGCCACGCTCTGACCGACTACCGCGCCATGCTCGCGCTTCCCGACGTCGAGGCGGTGAGCGTCGTCTCGAGCCCGGACCTGCACCTGCCGATGGTCCTCGACGCGCTCGCCGCGGGGAAGCACGTCCTCTGCGAGAAGCCGCTCGCGCGCGACCTCGCCGAGGCGCGCGCGATGGCCCAGGCGGCGGAGACGGCGCGCGCGGCCAGGCGCGTGGCGATGATCGACCACGAGTTCCGCTGGCAGCCGGCGCGCGCGCGGATGAAGGAGCTGGTCGACGAGGGGTTCCTCGGCACGCCCTACACCCTCTCCGCGGTGAGCTACGTCGGCCTCTTCGCCGACCCGGAGCGCCCGACCTACTCCTGGTGGCAGGAGCGCGAGCGCGGTGCGGGTTGGCTGCGCAACTCGGGCTCGCACGTGATCGACGCGCTGCGCTGGTGGTTCGGGGAGATCGAGGCGGTCGCGGGCTTCACCGCGATCAACGTCAAGCAGCGCCGCCGCTCGCACAGCGACGAGTGGGTGCGGACGACCGCAGACGACACCTTCGGCGCCTTGCTGCGCTTCCAGTGCGGCCTCCAGGCGGTCATCCACCAGACGGGCGCGGCGATCGCGGGACAGACCAACCTGCTGCACGTCTGCGGCAGCGAGGGCGCGCTGTCGATCGACGCGCAGAACCGCCTCATCGGCGGGCGCAAGGGCGAGCGCGAGCTGCGCCCGCTCGAGATCCCGGAGCGCCTTGCCGCGGGAGCGCCACGCGCGCCCGTGCCGGGCGAGACCTTCACCGCGATGGAGATCGCGCCCTTCGTCTGCCTCGCGCGCGAATTTGCTGCGGCGATCGCCGCTGGCGAGACGCGCGAGCCGAGCATCGCCGAGGCGGTCAAGACGCAGGAGGTGATGGAGGCGATCGAGCTCTCCGAGCAGAAGGGACGCTGGGTCGATCTCCCTCTGTCGTGAAGTGAAGGCTGTCGACCTCGGCCGCGAGCTCGACGAGGCGCGAGCCGCGCTTCAGACGCCGAGGAACTCGTGCACGTGGCCGAGGAACTCGGGGAGCTGGTCGTGGTGCACCCAGTGACCGGCGCCCGCGATGTTCACCACCTTCGCGTTGCGGAAGGCCTCGGCGCGGCCGTCGACCGCCGGATCGCTCGCCCACGACTCGGTGCCGCGGACGAGCAGCGTCGGGCAGGTGATCTGGCCCCAGATGTCGCGCGCGTCGGTCACGTTGAAGATGTAGGGCGAGACGGCGCGGTTGAAGTTGTCGAACTTCCAGACGTAGCTGCCGTCCTCCTCGCGCTGCGCGCCGTGCACGGTCAGGTGTCGCGCCTGCGCCGCGGTGAGACGAGGATTCGCCTCACGCATGCGCTCGATCGCCTCGTCGAGCGTCTCGTAGCGGTGCGGGCGGCGCCGCGCGAGCCCCTGCATCTCGCGCAGCCAGTGCAGCATGCGCGCGTGCGCCGGCGCGTCCTTGAACGACGCGATCATCTCGGGCGACGGCCCGAGCCCCTCGATCGCGATCACGCGCTTGACGCGCTCCGGGTAGATGCCGGTGTAGTGGAGCGCGACCGACCCACCCATCGAGTGGCCGAGGATGGTCACCGGGAAGGCGTCGAGGAGCTTCAGGAGCTGAGCGACGTCGAGCACGTAGTCGATCAGCGAGTAAGTCGAGCCGATCGCCCACTGCGAGTCGCCGTGCCCGCGCAGGTCGGGCGCGACGACGTGGAAGTCGCGCCGCAGATCGGCCGCGACCCAGTCCCAGCTCCGCGCGTGGTCGCGTCCGCCGTGGATCAGCAGGAGCAGCGGCTTCTCCGCGTTCCCCCAGTCGAGGTAGTGCAGCTTGAGGCGCTGCGAGATGTAGATGTGGGAGATGGGGCCGAGAAGCTCGTCGCCGGTGGGGACGCTCGTCATGCGTCGTTACTAACCACACGTGTCTCTACGGCGCGAGGCTCGATCGAGCCGGGCTTGCCTTTCCGGCGAAGGGCGGCGGCGGGCGGCGGTTTCGCTCGCCGCGCTCCTGACCGCACGCGCCCGCGACGTGGTGCTCGCGTCTATACAAAAGGCTGTCGGTGACTCGGTTGGTTGAGCGGTCACCTGCGGAAGTCGCGCGCCGAGCGAAACCGCCGCCCGCCGCCGCTCCCCAGCTCGCCACGCCCCTCCCATAGTATCCACAGTATCCACGAGACACGGTCACCGACGCACCTCCGGCGGATCGCCGGGGGCCTCTGTACCCCGACGCTAGCCTCGTCCCGAACGCGTCGGCGCAGAGCGGGCAGTTCTTCAATCTGGGCAAAGGCGGTGGTGGGTGAGCTTCGTTGGCCGCGACTTCCGCGGGTGACCGCTCAACCAACCGAGCCACCGACAGCCTTTTGATAGACGCGAGCACCACGTCGCGGGCGCACGCGGTCAGGAGCGGCCGACGAAGCTCACCCACCACCGCCGTTCGCAGCAAAACACTGCCCGAGCTTCGCCGAAGCACAACGCCCGACGGATCACGGCACCGGCGGACAGGTCACAGGCGCGGCACTGTTGGGTGCGCCGATGAACTTGTCGAGTTTGTCGAAGTTGGTGGAGGTCGGTGGGTGGCCGCCGGTCTTGGCGGGGAAGACGGCGCAGTATGCCGGTTGGGTGCCGAGCTGGACGCGGACCGCCACCTGACCCTGCGGCGGGCTCGAGAGCGAGTAGCCCCAGCCGGCGCCGTTCGCCTTCACGACGAGCTTGCCGCTCTTGACCGAGACCAGGGTGACCGGGCCAGTGAGCTGGTGCGGGTCGGTGTAGCGGAACTCGTTCAGCACGAAGTGTGCGCCGGTGTGCTTGAGCCAGTTGCCGACCGGCAGTGCGACGGCGAACTTCTCGCCGGTGCCTGGATTGTAGACCGTGAGCTGGCCGCCGCCGCCCGTCAAGCCGTTGGCGGTCGGGTCGCCGGTCGAGTGCTCGGCGGGGAGCGTCACGCCGCTCGCCGAGCCCTTGAAGGGCAGCGACTTGAACACCAGCTTCTTCAGGGTCGTCCGGATCGGCGGGACGTTGTCGTCGCCCAGCGTGAGCGCGGAGCCGCGCACGCCGCTGCTGAGATCGGGGATGCTCGCCGGGTCGCCGGGATCGCTTCCGGCGGCGAGCTCGTCGCCGTCGAAGTAGCCGTCGCCGTCGCGGTCGAGCGCGATGCGCATGCCCGAACCCGGCGGGACGCAGGTGTAGGTCAGCTCCTGGCCGGCCGCCGACGCCTGGCCGCGCAGCGTCGGCTCGTCGATCTCCGGATCGCCGACGCGGTCGGGCTCGAACTTCCCGGTCGCGGGGTGGTAGAGCCAGCCGCGCGGCTCGGCGCCGAAGATTCCCTTGACCACGAGGTCGCACTCGGGCGGGTTCAGGCCGGCGCGCGCGATCAGCAGGTTCACGCGGCTGATCACGCCCGCGCTCGAGAAGTTGCCGGCGTTCGCGGTCACCTGCTGGCCGACGATCGGGGCGAGCCCGGTGAAGGTCGTCAGGACGAACTGCTCGATGTTGCGCCGCTCGGTGTTGGTCAGCGCGGCGAAGACCGGCGCGTTGTGGAAGTTGAAGACGGTCGGGATCGAGCCGTCGTGCAGGAAGCCGAAGCCGCGCACCTGAGGTCCGAGGTTCGGATCGGCGTGTCCCGTACCGTCAAGCGCCGCCGCCGTCCCGAACATGCCGATCTTCTGGTACAGGTTGCGCAGGTGCGCGACCTTGAACTGCTGCGGTTCGTTCTCGAAGGTCAAGAATCCGCCGGTTCCGAAGGGCAGGACGTGACAGCCCGAGCAGGTCGCCTCCGTGTCGCTGGTCTTGTTCTCGAAGGTGTCCTGTCCCGCAGACTGCGCTGCGGTCTGCGTGCCGTTCAGGGCGGCAATCGGGTTCGGCGGATACTTGATCGTCAAGACGAAGTCAGTGAACGCCTGCATGTCCTGGGTCGAGAGCTGCGCGGGGGCACCGAGGAGCCCGGGAAAGGCAACGTTGAAGGCCTTGAAGCTCGCCTGCGAGTTTCCCGGATCCGCCGCGCCGCCGTTGCGGTCGCCGCGCCAGTGCATGGGGCCGACGCCGTCCAGTCCGCGTAAGCTCTGCGTCGTCATCGGGCCCTTGAGCGGATGGTACTGCTCGCTCAGCAGGACGATGCCCGGCGGTGGCAGCGGCCCGAACTCGGGAGTGACCGCCCCGAAGGGGTCGCCGAGGTCCCAGGCGAGGCTGTCGAAGTCGCCGAAGATGTGGCAGCTCGCGCAGGCAGTCTCGCCGTGCGCGGAGAAGGTCGCGTTGTAGAGGAAGTGACGGCCGTTCTTCACTGCCGGCGGCTCGGGATCGAACTTGAGCGGCGTCGCCGTACCGACGACGGTGTTGCTCGTGGTATTGACGATCGAGATCGTCTCGTCGAAGCGGTTCAGCACGTAGAGCTGGCTGCGCGTCTCGTCGAGGGCGAGGCCGGTCGGACCGCCGCCGACCGCGATGCGGACCGCGCTGACCGAGCCGGGGCTCGCGTCGAGCGCCGTCGGGTCGAGCTTCGCCACCTTGCCCGAGCCGAAGGCGGCCACGTAGAGCGCGCTGCCTGTCGAGTTGAACACCATGCCGAGCGGGAATGCGAGGCTGAGCGGGATCTCGGAAGCGTCGGGCGTGCAGCCGGGCGGCTCGCAGCCGAAGTTGACGTGCGCGTTCAGGTGATGCGGCGAGACGGTCGGCCCGCTCGGATTGATGATCGTGATGCGACTCTCGGCGATGTGACCGCGCACCCCCTGGTTGGCGTTGATGAACGGCTCGAAGCGCACCTGGTTTCTCGACTCGAGGTTGCTCACGTAGAGGTGCTGGTTCGCTGGGTTGACGGCCATGTTGAACAGCACGGTGCCGACGTGCTGGAAGCCCTGCAGGCCGTTCGCATCCGGCGCGGTCACCGTCGGCGGATCGGTGTTGGCGCCGATCACGAACACGTCGTTGTCGGGCAGCGAGAAGCGCACCAGGCTCGTCCAGTCCTTGGTCGCCGCGCCGCGCTCGTCCTCCCATTTGCCGAGGGTATTGTTGAACTTGACGATCAGGCCGGTATCGGGCGGATTCGCCGTGAAGCCGGCCGGGAACGGCGGTACCCCGCCGCTTGCGCTCACCACCGCCTCGGTGATGGTCGTCGTCTGGTTGCCGGAGTGAAAGACGGCGGCGTAGACGGTCGCACCGTCCGGGGTCACGGCGAGCGCTCGCGGGGTGTCGCCGAAGAACGTCAGGACGGTCGGCGCCGCCGCGAGGTTGGTCGCGTTGAACACCCAGACGTCGCTGCGACCGACGCCCTCGGCGGTGAGCTGCGGGCCGGAGGCCGGCATGTTCTGTCCGCGGTGCGCCGTGGTGATGTAGGCGCGGCTCCGGTCGGCGCGCGCGAAGATGATGTCGCGCGGCTCGTCGCCCACGTTGAGCGTCGCGACGACGTGCGGCGCCGTGGGGTCGCTCACGTCGACGACGCTCACGCTGTCGGAAAGGTGGTTCACCACCCAGATCTCGTCGTTGGTCCGCGCGGCGACCGCGACCGGCTCGAGACCGACCTCGACGTCGGCGACGTGCGTGAGGCTCCCCGTCCCGATCGCGAACACCTCGACGCGATTGTCCGGCGTGTTGACCGCGTAGAGGGTGTTGCCGTCGACGGAAAGAGCCAGCGGGCGAACCTGGCCGCTCTCGAAGTTGACGAAGTCGTCCGCGGCGACGGCCGCGGAGCGGCTACCCAGAGAGAACAGGGCGCACAGGGACACGATCTGCACGCAGCGCATGCGCGCGCCGCCGCTCGAGCTTCGGCTCATCGGACAATCCCTCCTGGCGAGCAGCCGGGAAAGCGCCTGCAAAGGCTTGCCGCCTGGGGCGCTCATCGCACAGGCGGAACGCCGCGGTCAACGCGGAAATCGCCCGGACGCGGGCGCCGTCGCGACCGCCCCCTCTCTCATGCTGAGAGGGCCGCCGCTCGACACCCGCTCCGGGTGCTTCACCAGCGGATCTTGCCGATTCGCTCGATCGCCGCCTCGACGTTCTCGCGGGAGTTGAACGCGCTCAGGCGGAAGTAGCCCTCGCCCGAGGGGCCGAAGCCCGCGCCCGGCGTACCGACGAGATGCGCCTCGGCGAGCAGCCGATCGAAGAACTCCCACGAGGCCATCCCGCGCGGCGTCTCCAGCCAGATGTAGGGCGCGTGCACGCCGCCGTGCACGGTGAAGCCCGCCTTCTCGAGGCCGCGGCGGATGAGCGCCGCGTTGGCCATGTAGAAGGCGACGATCTCCTTGGCTTGACGACTGCCCTCGGGGCTGTACACGGCGGCCGCCGCGCGCTGCACCGGATAGGCGACGCCATTGAACTTGGTGGTGTGCCGCCGGTTCCAGAGCGGATTGACGGCGATCCGCTCTCCCTTCGCCGTGCTCGCCATGACCGACTTCGGGACCACGGTGAACGCGCAGCGCGTGCCGGTGAAGCCGGCCGTCTTCGAGAAGCTGCGGAATTCGATCGCCACCTCGCGCGCCCCCGGGATCTCGTAGATCGAGTGCGGGATCGCCGGGTTCGAGATGTATGCCTCGTAGGCGGCGTCGAACAGGATGATCGCTCCCACCCCGCGCGCGTATTCGACCCAGGCGGTGAGCGCCTCGCGCGTCGCGACCGATCCCGTCGGGTTGTTCGGCGAGCAGAGGTAGACGAGATCGACCGCCTCGGTGGGCGGCTTCGGGCTGAAGCTGTTGGCGGCCGTGGCGGGAAGATAGACCACGCCGGCGTAGCGCCCGTCCGGGCGCGCCTCGCCGGTCCGTCCCGCCATCACGTTCGAGTCGAGGTAGACCGGATAGACCGGGTCGGTCAGCGCGATCCGGCAATCGATCGAGAAGATCTCCTGGATGTTCGCGCTGTCGCACTTCGAGCCGTCGGAGACGAACACCTCGTCGCGCTCGATGGTGACCGAGCGCGACGCGTAGTCGTGTTCGCGGATCAGGTCGATCAGGAAGTCGTAGCCCTGCTCGGGGCCGTAGCCGCGAAAGCCGGCGTCGCTGCCCATCTCGTCGACGGCAGCACGCATCGCCTCGACCACCGCGGGCACGAGCGGCCGGGTGACGTCGCCGATGCCGAGCTTGATCACCCGGGCGTCGGGATGCGCCTTCTGGAACGCGGCGACCCGCCGCCCGATCTCGGGGAAGAGGTAGCCGGCCTTGAGCTTCAGGTAGTTCTCGTTGAGGCGTGCCATACGCATCTCCAGAAACGGATCGGCTCCCGCGGGTCAAGGCTTGGGGGCCGCTCTGGCAGCGCGGCCCGACGCATTCCCGTCCTTATACGCCCCGCGTTCGATCGCCGGGTGGGGGAGCTGATAGGTTTGTCGGATGGTCTGGGATCGCGTTTGTACCTCGGTTTTCACGCTGGTGGAGGATCTGATCGAGCTGCCGAGGTTTCTCGAGGTGAAGCGGGCGCTGCAGGCGGCGGGGGCGGGAGCGTTTCGCACCATGGGGATCGTGGCGCGCGAGCAGGCGGAGCGGATCCCGGACCGTGTCGCGATGCGCTTCGAGACCGAGACCCTGACCTACGCGGAGTACAACCAGGGGATCAACCGCTTCGCGCACATGATGCGGCGCGCGGGCATCGCGCAGGGCGACCCGGTCAACGTGATGATGGAGAACTCGCCGGCGCTGCTCATGGCCCAGGGGGCGTGTGCAAAGCTCGGCGCGATCGGAGCGCTGATCAACACCCACCTGGAAGGGGAAGCGCTCGCGCACGTGCATCGCGCCTCGAAGGCACGCGTCGCGCTCGTCGATCGCGCCGGCACTCCGGCCATGCTCGCGGTGGCGGGCGATCTCCCCGGGCTCGCGATCCACGCCGACGCTCCCGAGGAGATGCTGCGTGGCTCGAGCCTGCGTCCGCTCGACGAGGAGCTCGACCGCTCGCCGGACTCCGAGCCCGAGATCCCACCGATCAAGATCTCCGACGTCTTCCTCTACATCTACACGTCGGGTACCACCGGCTTTCCCAAGCCGGCAATCGTCCGTCACGTGCGCTTCACCGCCGGCGGCCACTCGTTGCCGATCATGCTCGGTCTCACCCCCGACGACTGCGTCTACGCGACCACCCCGCTCTACCACGGCTATGCCAACTTCGTCGGCTTCTCGCCGGCCTTCCACATCGGCGCCTGCTTCGCGTCGCGACGCAAGTTCAGCGCGAGCCTGTTCCTCGACGACGTTCGGCGCCACGGCGCGACGGTCTTCTCGTACGTCGGCGAGCTGTGCCGCTACCTGATGCGCACGCCGCCCACGCCGCGCGATCGCGACCACAAGCTGCGGCTCGCAACCGGCCCCGGGCTCCGGCCCGACATCTGGGTGCCGTTCATGCAGCGCTTCGGCATTCCCCGGATCATCGACTCCTACGGCCAGACGGAGGGCAACATCAGCCTGCAGAACCGCCGCAGCCGGGTGGGATCGGCCGGGCGATCGGCGCCCTTCACGCACCGCAACACGCGGCTCGCGCGCTACGACCTGGCGCGCGGCGAGCTGGTCCGCGGCGCCGACGGCTTCCTGGTCGAGTGCATCGCGGGCGAGCCCGGCGAGCTCCTGGGCAAGATCGCGAAGCAGAGCGCGATGGCCTTCGACGGCTACGCCGACCCGAAGGAGAACGAGAAGAAGCTGGTGCGTGACTGCTTCGAGAAGGGCGACGTGTGGCTGCGCACCGGCGACCTGCTCAAGCGCGACTACGCGTCGTACTACTACTTCGTCGACCGGATCGGCGATACCTTCCGCTGGAAGGGCGAGAACGTCGCGACCATGGAGGTCGAGCACCTGCTCAACAAGGCGGCGGGCGTGCACGAGACCGCGGTCTACGGCGTGCGCGTCCCCGGCACCGACGGCAGGGCTGGAATGGCCCTGGTCGTCCCCGCCGACGGCCAGCCGTTCGATCCGCCGTCGTTCCACGCGCACGTGACCAAGGCCCTGCCCTCCTACGCTCGCCCGCTCTTCGTCCGCGTCGCCTCGGGTGTCGACGTCACGGGCAATTTCAAGTACAAGAAAACGCGCCTGCAGGACGAGGCCTTCGATCCGGCGCGGGTCGCCGACCCGCTCTGGTTTCGCGACGACGATCGCGCGGGCTACGTACCGCTCGATCGCGCGCTGTACGACGAGATCCTCGCGGGCAGGCGCAAGCTCTGAAAGGGACGTGGTGGCGCCGGCGGATCGCCCGCAGATCGCAAGCCGGCCGCCCTCAGCCGCCGCCGCTCGCTCCCGGGAGCGCGTGCTCGCGCACGATGAAGTCCGCGATCGACCCGGCGAGCACCCGGTCGCCGTCGGGGTCGAGGTGCATGTCGGTGCGAAAGAACAGCCGCGCCACGTCGGGTGAGCGCGCGCGCAGCTCGTCGATGCCGCGCAGCACTGGCACGCCGAGCTCGGCGATGCGATCCGCAAGCTCGAGGTAGAGGTCCGGCGGTGACGCCTCGAGATCCTGGTTGCAGGGCATGAGGATCACCAGGACGCGGAAGCCGCGCGCCGCGCCGAGCTCCCGCATTCGCGCGACCTCGAGGACGATCTTCTTTCTCTGCCAGGCGCGGAGCTCCATCTCGCCGAGGCGTGGGAGCTGACGGTACGGATCGCGCCGGTCGAGGACGCCGAGGAGCAAGCGGTAGCTCTTCAAGTTGCGCACGAGCTTCGGTGCGCCCCAGAACAGCTCGTTCTGCAGATAGATCCAGTTGTGCCGGGCGTCGAGCGGTACGAGCTCGCCGCCCCGGATGTCGTAGAGCGACTCGTCGACGTCGTCGACCACGTCGGTGCAGTGGATCCCGACCAGGACCAGGTCGGGCGCGAGGTCGATGCGCCGGGTGACGAACATCTTGTAGCTCTGGTCCATCCCGTAGCCCGACTGTCCACCGTTCAGCACCCGCACCGGGTAGCCGCGCGCACGCAGCAACCCCTCGAGCACCCTGGGATAGGACTCGTGCTGCTTGACGCCGTGCCCGTAGGTGAATGAATCGCCGATCGCGAGGACGCGCTCCTCGCCCGGCTGCCTGGGCTCGATCTCCGTCTCGCGCATGCCCAGCGAGTTGATGCGCATGACCTCGGTGAACTCGCCGTTGCCCCAGCTCCCGCTGATCCCCGGCACGAACGTCCAGATGAGCTCCGGATCGCTCCGGCAGCTCGTTGCCCGCACCGAGAAGTGGATCTGGCGCATGGTCTCGACGTGGAAGATCGCGAGCAGGCCCTCGACCGCGGC
>Ga0187765_10000983_pt1 | contig 10833 bp, 10 predicted proteins | sample 0216_QUI02_MP05__3_FD_133018 | JGI IMG/M metagenome (GOLD analysis project Ga0187765, IMG submission 133018) | Tropical peat soil microbial communities from peatlands in Department of Meta, Colombia - 0216_QUI02_MP05_10_MG | ecosystem: Environmental > Terrestrial > Soil > Wetlands > Peat ...
ACTGGGCGAGCAGATTTCCGCGCTCGATCGCGAGCTCAACAACCCGGGTGGCGGAGTCTTCAATCGCAACGAGATCGTCAGCCAGCGCAACCAGATCGTAGTCGAATACAACGGGATCGCGGATCAGCTCCGGCTGCATCTCCTTGCGGATGATCGAGGTCGGCACGTTCCAGGGCGGGTTGAACAGCACCGAGACCACGCGTGCACTGAGGACGGGCGTCGGATGGTCGGTCGCGCCCACCACCACCTTGCTGGCGAGCACCGGCACGTTGTCGCGGTAGAGCACGAGCGAGGCCGCCGGGACATTGACCATGATGCGGGTCGCGGGATAGCTGCGCGGCAAGGTGCGTAGGCGCTCCAGCGCCAGGCGAAGCTGTGCCACGCGGTCGGCCGCGGAGACGTTGAGCGCAGCAAGCGAGTTGGCGCCGATACGGCCGTCGACGTATATGCCGTGCCGAGCCTGAAAGCGCTTCATGGCGTCGACCAGCGGCGCGTTGTAGACCGCGCCGTCGCGCAACGCGGGATCAAGGTCGCCCTCGGCAATGAGGCGCGCGCGGAGCGCCAGGATCACGCTGCCTTTGGCACCCGGCTCGATCTTGTCCGCGGCCACAATCGGCTGCCAACCGCCGGCGTCGGCCAATGCCTGGTAACGCACCAGGGCCTTGCGTAGGCGGTCGTATTGCGGATCACTCGGCAGCAGCGATGGCAGCACCGCTTCCACCGTCTCGCCCGCACTCAGCCGCTGTAGTGCGAGCGCCGGATCGAAGTCGGGCTGCGGCAAGAACCAATCATCCTCGACCGAGGCCGGTGCGAGCCGGCCCCGCGCCAGCGTGCTCGCATAGGCAAGGAACCGATCGCTCAATAGCAACTCCCGGTCGAGGGCCGGCAGAGTCGCATCGTCGAGCGCGATCTTGAGCGCGCTCAGGCGAAAGCTTTCGGGGTCCAGGCCTTCGCGATCCGCCGCAGCGAGCGCTTTCAAGAACGCGGGCGCGAGCTGAGGCCGGGTGCCCCAGAGGGGCTCAAATCCCCGCGGCTGATATGCCGCCACGAGGGTCGTGCGGTCGATGGCAATGCCGCCCACCGCCAGCGGACCTGAGCCCTCGATCCGTGCCTTGAGGGCATCGGCGGAAACGCCTGGCCCATCCGCGCGCGCGGCAAATCCGGCGAGAGAGCAGGCAATCGCCACCCAAATAGCGAGGACCGCGTTCGCAAGTCTCCTTATCGGTGCAGGGGAAGCGGCGAGGAACACGGTCATCATCGATTTAACTATTTCACGTGGCCGGTTGAGGAAACGTGACGAGGGTCACCAACTCCCGGGAAATTGCGGATCATCCCCAAACGTCGCGGGCGACTTGCACGATCAGATCGAGCTTCTTGATCTCATCCTCGGTCGTGAGGACGTTGCCTTCGACGGTGCTGGAAAAGCCGCATTGCGGGCTCAATGCCAACTGGTCCAGCGCCACGTGGCGGGCAGCCTCGTCGATGCGCCGTTTCAGCGCGTCGGGTGACTCGAGCAATCCCTTCTTGCTGGTGACGAGGCCCAGAACGACCATCTTGCCCTTGGGCACGAAGCGCAGCGGCGCGAAGCTGCCGGCGCGCGGCGTGTCGTATTCGAGGAAATAGCCGTCGACGTCGGTCTCGTTGAACAGCACCTCCGCCACCGGGTCGTAGCCGCCTTCCGCGGCCCAAGCGCTTTTGAAATTGCCGCGGCAGAGATGCATGGTCACGGTCATCTGCGGCGAGCGGGTGGAGATCGCCGCGTTGATCAGTCTCGCGTAGGTATGCGGTAGCCGGTCGGGGTCTTCGCCGATTCCGCGCACCTGCTCGCGCAGCTTCGGGTCGCAGAGATAGGCGAAATTGACCTCGTCGAGCTGCAGATAGGTGAGGCCCAGATCGGCGAGCGCCTTGACCTCCTCGCTGTAGATGCGGCCCAAATCGGCATAGAACGCCGCCATCTCCGGATAGGCCTTCGTGTCGATCGCCTTGCGGCCGCCGCGGAAATGAACGGTGCTGGGCGAGGGGATGCAGACCTTGGGCACGGCCGTCTTGGTCGCGGACTTCAGGAAGGCATAGTCCTCGGTCATGATGCCGCGGGGATGGCCGAGCTTGCCGTCGACTCGAAGCCCCGGGGCCTCGAATTCCAGATCGCCTTCCTCGGTGTGGAAGCGCGCCTTTACGGTGGGCGGTACAACCGTGACGTTGGCGAATTGCTCGAGAAAATCCAGGTGCCAGAAAGTGCGGCGGAATTCGCCGTCGGTCGCGCTCTGAAGCCCGATCCGTTCTTGCAGCGCCACCACTTCGCGAATGCACTCGTCCTCGATCCGGCGAAGCGCCGCCCGGTCGATCTCGCCCTTGGCTTTGCGCTCGCGCGCCTCCAACAGGCGCTGCGGGCGGAGCAGGCTGCCGACATGGTCGGCGCGGAACGGCGGGCTGGTGCGTCGCGTCACGAAGACCCCCTCTGAAAGTCGGTCGATTCTAATGCACTTGCGGGGGCGCTGGCGAGAGCGGCGCGGCAAGCCGCGCGATGACCTCGGTTGCAATTTCCTCAGGGGTGCCAGCGACCGAGACCGCTAGCGCGGCTTCATCCGGTTCCGGTTCTTCCAACGCCTTGAATTGGCTTTCGAGCAGGTCGGGCGGCATGAAGTGACCCTTGCGGAACCTGAGCCGCGCCTCGATCACGTTGAGTTCGCCACGCAGATAAATAAAGCGGAGGGTTGGCGCGTCCGAGCGCAGGCGGTCGCGATAGCGGCGCTTCAGCGCCGAGCAGGTAAGCACCAGGCCGCGGCCTGCTTCCGCCGCGCGCCGGAGTTCGCCGTTGAGCCGATCGAGCCAGGGCCAGCGGTCCTCGTCTCCGAGTGGTTCGCCGCGCCGCATCTTGGCGATGTTCTCGGGCGGGTGGAACGTGTCGCCCTCCAGGAAATCGAAGCCCAGCCGATCGGCCAGCAGGCGCCCGACCGTGGTCTTCCCCGAGCCCGAAACACCCATCACGACGATCAGCATAGGACGCATTGATGCCAACTAAGCAAATGGGAGATCGGGGTAATGACTGGGGACGCGGGGGAACTCACCAAGATTCTCCAAGATTGCTTTCGTCTCTCCTTTGGCGGCGATTGACCTCGTGCAGGTCGGCACCGCATCATCGCCGCAATCACGCAGCGACGTCGAGGAAACAGCAATGCCCAACAAGAGCCGCGAGCCTGCGATCGTCAAGCCCGAGATGATCCAGCCGAAATACGACTGGAAGCGGCCATTGGCGGCGCCCGGACACGGGGCGGTCGATTTCGAAGAGCGGGTCAATTTCCGCCGCCTGCACGACTATCGCCTGGCGCGCGCTCGGGCGGCGCTTGCGCGCTCGGACCTGGGCGCGCTGCTCTGCTTCGACAACAACAACATCCGCTATATCAGCAGCACCGCGATCGGTGAGTGGTCGCGCGACAAGATGACCCGCTATGCGCTGCTCTGCGGGTCGGCCGAACCTTATGTTTGGGATTTCGGCTCGGCGGCGAAGCATCACCGGCTGCATGCACCCTGGCTGCCGCAGGACCATTGCCGTGCCGGCATGCTGGGGCTGCGCGGCACGGTGCCGCCCGACCATGGCCTCGTCGAGAACGCCGTCAAGGAGATCAAGGCGCTGCTGAAGGAAAACGGCGTCGACAAGATGCCGCTCGGCGTCGATCTGGTGGAACCTCCGGTGTTGTTCGAGCTGCAGCGCCAGGGGATCGAGGTGCGCGACTGTCAGCAGGTAATGCTGGACGCGCGTGAGATCAAGAGCCTCGATGAAATCATGTTGCTCAACATGGCGGCCAGCATGGTGGATGGCACCTACCACACCATCGTCGAACATCTGAAGCCCGGCGTGCGCGAAAGCGACATCGTGGCGCTCGCCAACAAGCGGCTTTACGAGCTGGGCTCGGACGATGTGGAGGCGATCAACGCCGTCTCGGGCGAGCGCTGCAGTCCGCATCCCCACAACTTCACCGACCGCGTGCTTCGCCCGGGCGACCAAGCCTTCTTCGATATCATCCAGGCCTTCATGGGCTATCGCACCTGTTACTACCGGACGCTCAACGTCGGACTCGCGACCGAGAGCCAGCGCGACGCCTACAAGCGCGCGCGGCAGTGGATCGACGCCGCGATCGAAACCATCCGCCCCGGCGTCACCACCGACCAGGTGGCGAAGCTTTGGCCCAAGGCGACCGAATTCGGCTTCACCGACGAGATGGAGGCCTTCGGGCTGCAATTCGGCCATGGTCTCGGAATGGCCCTGCACGAGCGTCCCATCATCAGCCGGTTGGTCTCGCTGGAGCACCCCCTCGAACTGAAAGAGGGCATGGTATTCGCACTTGAAACCTACTGCCCCGCGAGCGACGGCTACTCCGCCGCGCGCATCGAAGAGGAGGTCGTGGTCACCGACAGGGGCTGCAAGGTGATCACCCTATTCCCGGCAAAAGAGCTGTTCATCGCGAACAGGTATTGACGGGCGCTCGCCTCACCCTCCCAGCGCTGCGCGCTGGGTCCTTTCTCTCCCGCACGCGGGAGAGGGTGTAAGCCCCGAAGGGCAAGCAGGTGAGGGGCGTTTGATTACCGCTTCGCCTTCCGCTTCTTCCGCGGCGCGGCGTAATGCATGGCTTCGAGCTTCAATCCGTCGGGGTCGAGAAAATAGACGGCGTAGTAGCGGTCATAGTACTCGCCTGCGGGATCGACGATCGTCACCTTCTTCTTATCCAGGAACTCCTGCAACGCATCCACGTCGGCGCGCTTCCTCAGCTCGAAGGCGTAGTGGTGGAAGCCGATATCGCCGATGCGGTGCGGACGCTTCTTGCCTTCGCGGTCGGCCTCACCGATCCAGAACAGAGTCTTGCCGTTGCTCCAACCGGCCGCGTCGGCAAAATCGTACCTCCGCTTGAATCCCAAGAAACCCAGGAGATCGTCGTAGAAGCGCTTGGAGCGCGCGAAGTCGCTCACGCGGATCGAGATATGGTCGATACCGAGGATTTTGATCATGACTGCGCTCCTTTTCCTTGTTGGAACCGCGGATCCACACTCATTAAAATAGGGCGGCCGGAAGACACTTGAGGCGGATTTCGACCGCTCCTTGTGAACCCGCAATGCCCGAATTGCTGTTGCGGGGTGTTCTCGAAGGGGTGATGCTGCCGTTCTCGCCCAGCCTGGCAATTTACCCAGCGGAGAGTCGCATGCTGCTATTTCGGCAATTGTTCGACCCGCAGTCGTCGACTTACACCTATCTGCTTGGCGATGAACGCGGCGGCAAAGCGGTGCTGATCGACCCGGTCTTCGAGCAGGTGCGGCGCGATGCGGCGCTCATCGGCGAGCTTGGCCTCAGTCTGGTCGCGACGCTCGAAACCCACGTCCATGCCGATCACGTGACGGGCGCTTGGCTCCTGAAGCGGCGCATGGGAAGCCAGATCATGCTGTCGGCGGCGAGCGGCGCCGAAGGCGCGGATCGCTATCTGGCGCAGGACGATGTGGTCGCCTTCGGCAATAGGCGTTTGCTGGTGCGCGCGACGCCGGGTCACACCAGCGGCTGCGTCACCTACGTGCTCGACGACCGCAGCATGGCATTCACTGGCGATTGCCTGCTGATCCGTGGCAGCGGCCGCACCGATTTCCAACAGGGCGACGCCGTGGCCATGTACCGCTCGGTCCACGACTGCATCTTCAGCCTTCCCGATGATTGCTTGCTCTACCCCGCGCACGACTACCGCGGCCTCACCGTGACCAGCGTCGCCGAGGAGCGCCGCTTCAACCCTCGCCTCGGCGGCGAGATCGCGGTCGGCGACTTCTGCGGCTACATGAAGAACATGCGGCTCGCACACCCGAAGATGATCGATGTCGCGGTGCCGGCCAATCTGCGTTGCGGCCGCCCGGAGAACGAGACCGGGCTTGCCCGCGATCCCACCTGGGCCCCGCTGCGCTACAGCTTCGCCGGCATATGGGAGATCGAGCCGCATACGCTCGAAGAACATTTGCATGAGGTGCAGATCTTGGACGTGCGCGAGGCCGACGAATTCACCGGTCCGCTCGGCCATATCGCCGGCGCGGTGCTCATCCCGCTCGGCGAATTGGCGGGTCGGGCCGGAGAATTGAGTCATGACCGACCGATCGTCGCGGTCTGTCGCGCCGGCAGCCGTTCGGCCCAAGCCCTCTCGATCCTGCAGCAGAACGGATTCAACGATGTCGCCAATTTGACCGGCGGCATGCTGCGCTGGCGGGCCGAGGCCCATCCGGTGGAGGGCGGGAGCCGCTAGAGCGAGGACGTCGCGCAGGGTTCGATCACTCCAGCCACGTATCGACCAGCGCCAAGCCGTCGGCCATCCATTCCTCGTAGAACGAAAGCAGGGAGGGCTCGGGGACGGCGATCTCGGCCACGGCCGCGCCTTCCTCGATCCGAAGCTTCGCCACTTCCGCGGCGATGTGCTGCATGCGCGGGTTGTCGATGAGGCAGATCATGTGAACGCTGCGGATACTCCTGTTGCGTGCCAACACGAGGAGCCGATGCAGCAGCTCGTGGCCCACGCCCTGGTTCTGCCAGGGCGCCTCGACGGATATCGCAATCTCCGCGCGCGCAGGCCGCGGTGGCGGCGAGAGCCGCAATTCGCCCACTCCTCTCAGCATGCCCGCCTCGAACATGCCCACGACATAACCGCGCCGCCAGTCGATCGCCGCGCAATAAGCCGTGATCGCGGCGTCGCTCTGCGCCGCCTGGAAGCGAAGCCCGCGGTCCTCGGGCGAAAGCCGCAGCAAGTGGTCGCGCAACGCCTCGCGCTCGCTCGCTAGCAATTTGCGATAGAGCCGCATTTCAGCTCCGGCGAACCGGTCGGGGCCGGCCATCCTCATCGACCGCGACGAAGGTGAACTCCGCATCGGTCACCAAGATCCGCTCGCCCTGGCCTTGGCGCAGCACCCAAACCTCTACGTGAAAGGTCATGGAGCTGCGGCCGGTCCGCGTCAGTTCCGTATAGCAGCAGACGACGTCGCCCACATTGACCGGGCGCATGAAGGCGATGTTCGAGACCGCGACGGTGACGACGCGTCCTTGCGCTTTGCGCGTCGCTGCCATCGCGGCGGCACCGTCCATCAGCGCCATGATCCAGCCGCCGAACATGTCTCCGTTGGGGTTGGTATCAGCGGGCATTGCGAGCGTGCGGGACGAAAGTTCTCCCGCGGGCTCCCTACGCCCCGCCGATTTTCGCTTCGTCATCGCCATGAGGTCTCCTCCACACGAGAGTCTCGGCGGTCTTTAAGGCGCTCCCTGGTGCGGATTGGTTGGTTGTCATATTGCGATGCAGCATCTGGGAGTCAAGGCATCACAATTCTGTGGAAAGATTATGATGCAACGCACAATAAATTGGCAGCATCCTTGCGCGGCACCGATTGGCAAACGCACGATCTGGATTAGGATGCGCGCCCGCGACAACAGGAGGAGCGGGCGATGGCGGGGCAAATCGGTTGGGTGGGTGCGGGCCGCATGGGATATGCACTCGCCGAGCGGCTCTTGAAGGGTGGCGTCAAGCTTGCGATCTACAATCGCACGCGCAGCAAGGCCGAGCCGTTGGCGGCGTTGGGCGCGACGGTGGTGGACGAGTTGCCGGCGCTCGCGGCCTGCGACATCGTCTTTGTCATCGTTGCCGACTCAGATGACCTGATCGAGGTGGTGTCGGGACCCAAAGGCCTGCTTTCGCGGGCGGGCCAGGCGCCGCGCATCGTGGTCGACATTTCCACGGTTTCGCAGGCGGCGTCCGCCGAAGTGCGACGGACATTGGCCGGGCGCGGCGCCGCGTTTCTTGCGGCACCCGTCAGCGGCAATCCCAAGGTGGTTCGCTCGGGCAAGCTGAGCGTCGTGGTCTCGGGCCCGAAGACGGCTTTCGAAACCGCGGAGCCATACTTGCGGCGATTTGGCCGCGGCGTCTCCTATGTGGGCGACGGCGAGCGCGCCCGTATCGTCAAGATCTGCCACAACGTCTATCTGGGCATCGCGGCGCAAGCGCTCGCCGAGATCACCGTGCTCGCGGAGAAGAGCGGCGTGCCGCGCCACGCGTTTCTGGCATTCGTCAACGACAGCGTCATGGGCTCGGTGTTCTCGCGTTACAAGACGCCGGCCTACGTCAATCTCGATTTTGCCGCGACCTTCACCCCGCCGCTGCTGCGCAAGGATCTGGATTTGGGTCTCGAAGCCGCGCGCGAACACGACGTGCCGATGCCATTGGCCGCGATGACGCGCGAGATCATCCAGGGCATGATCGGCCAGGGCTACACGGACTGCGACTTCGCGGCGCTGGTGGAGGTCGAGGCCAAGGCCGCGGGCCTGAAGCTGATGTCGGAGAACGTTAAGGTGAGCGACGGCCTCGAACCGGAGAGGTGACTTCAGCCCTCACTTCGGAAACGCCGCGATCTCGCGCGCCTCGCCCGTGAGCTCCAGGATGTGCATGCCGGTGTTGGCTCGGTCGACGATATAGATGTAGCCGCGGTCGTCGACTTCGACGTTGTTGGTCTGGATCGCGATTTTGCACTCGTCCTTGCCATTGATCCTGACGCAGCGCTTGTCGGTCGCCTCGGTGATGGCCGGGATATAGTAGGCGATCTCGCGCGGGCGAAAGGGATTTCGGATATCGACCGCGCGCACGCCCGCGTTGAAATGCGAGAAGAACATGATCTTGCCGTAGTAGATCGGAGTCATGTTCTCGTTCGAGGAGTGCGTGCCAAATCGGCCGCCGCGAGAGCAGAAATCGTCGCCCGCCTCCGGCACGTAGAAATTCGAGATGACCTGCGGATGCGCTTCATCGGTGATGTCGGCGATCCACACCATTTGCCGCGCCTCGCCGCATTCGTTGGCGATCTGCTCGTCGGTGATCACCACGAAATCCCTGGGGATCACCTTGTCGTGGACGAACACCGCGAGGCGCATGCCGAGCACTGGAAAGGTTGTGTGCGCGCCGTGGGAGGGTGAGAGATCGAGGCGCCCCACCTGCGGATAGAGCAGATTTTCGGGTGTGGGCTCGGCTGAGCCGTGCAGTAGCTTGTCGCGGTCGACGATCTGCAGGACGCCGCCGCTGTTGGTGCCATAGCCGAAATAGATGCGATTTCCCTTGGGGCCGGTCGAGATCATACCGTGGAGGGCCGTCGGCACTTCTCCAGCAGCACCTGGCTGCTGTCCCACCAAGCCGAAGTTGCGGATGAACACGGGATGCGCGGGATCGCTCAAGTCATAGACCTGGGTCATGCGGTTGACTCGCCAGCCGGGGACGCCCGAGACGAGGTAGGCAATGCCGGTGTCGCACTCCCACCAATTCTTGTGCGTCCCTTCGAGGCCATCGATGCGTGCCACCAGCACCGGACGCTCGGGAAAGGTGGTATCCCAAATTTCATGTGCGGAATTGCCGAAGGTGCGGAGCATGTAAGTCTTGCCGGGATCGCCCTTGGGCAAGGTGCTGCCGTCGCAAACGCGCACCATCTGCGCGCCTCCGGCTTCATAAAGTCCCTTCTCGCCGGGAATATGCGTCAAATATCGGGGATGCTCAGGGTCGGTCACGTCGATGAGCGAAGTGCCGTTGTATTCCGCCTCGCCGGTGAGCGGGTTCAATGGCCGGGGCACGTCATTGGTCCCGCCGTGATGACCTACATAGGCGATCCAACGGCCGTTTTGCTGGTGTATGGTCGGCTGATAGGCGCTCCGGCCCTCCAGATCGTTGTAGCCGACGAGGCGCATGTTCATGGCCTCCGCAGGCTCGCCGATCTTCTGCTCCTTAGCGGCGGCGTTAAGCGCGGGTACCAGCATCAGGGTTGCCCACGCGGCAACGGTCCACGTAATCCGCGTCTTCATGCCGATCCTCTTTATGTTCGATCCCCAGCGCTCGACTCTACCGCAGGGGGCCGGCCGAGGCGCGGCAAATTCACGCCATCGCTTACTTCTTGCGCGAGGACCGGAATGGCCTCTAGCTAAGTGGGAACGGTCCGGAGGACGCCGATGGAGCTGGTCATCTTCGCTCGCTTCCACGCTCGCGAGGGGCGCGAGCACGAGGTCGCCGCGGCAATCCGCGAGGTCCTTCCGCCCACCCGCGCCGAGGCGGGTTGCCGCTCGATCGAGGCTTACGGCTCGATCCGCGATCCCCGGCTCTTTTACATCCACTCGCGCTGGATCGACGAAGCCGCGTTTGAAGTCCATGCCGCGCTGCCGCACACCGTCAGATTTCTCGAGACGGTTCAGTCACTGATTGACCACGCGCTCGACGTCGCACGGACACGGTTGCTGGGGTAACTGCGGCGCAAAAGAAATGGGGCCGCGGAATCCGCGGCCCCAAGAATGAAGCTGGCAGGTTTTTCTTAAAAATCCATCCCGCCACCATGGTCGTGCGGCATCGCGGGTGCCGCCTTCTTCTCGGGCTTCTCCGCCACCATCGCTTCGGTGGTGATGAGCAGACCCGCCACCGACGATGCGTCCTGCAAGGCCAACCGCACGACCTTGGTCGGATCGATGATGCCGGCCTTGATCATGTTGGTGTACTCGCCTGTCTGCGCGTCGAAGCCATAGTTGGAGTCGCTGCTCTCGAGCAGCTTGCCGACGACGATCGAGCCGTCGGTGCCGGCGTTTTCGGCGATCTGCCGTGCCGGCTGTTGGATCGCGCGGCGCACGATGTCGATGCCGACCTTCTGGTCGTCATTGGCAGGCCTGAGCTTGCCGAGCGCCTTGATCGCGTAGAGGAGTGCGGCGCCGCCGCCTGGAACGACACCTTCCTCGACCGCGGCGCGGGTCGCGTGCATCGCGTCGTCAACGCGATCCTTGCGCTCCTTCACCTCGACCTCGGTCGCACCGCC
>Ga0187765_10000984_pt1 | contig 10826 bp, 11 predicted proteins | sample 0216_QUI02_MP05__3_FD_133018 | JGI IMG/M metagenome (GOLD analysis project Ga0187765, IMG submission 133018) | Tropical peat soil microbial communities from peatlands in Department of Meta, Colombia - 0216_QUI02_MP05_10_MG | ecosystem: Environmental > Terrestrial > Soil > Wetlands > Peat ...
CCTGGGTGGTGTACCTGAACGTCGAGTGCGGGACCGGAGCGTCCCAGCGCAGGATCTCCTCGATCGCGTGCGGTACCAGGGCCGGGTCGGCGACAAGTGTGTCGCGCTGCTGCGGGTGCAGCAGCAGGGCAGCCGTTCCGTTGCCGATCAGGCTGGTCGTGGTGTCGTGCCCGGCGACGACCAGCTGGAAGATCGTCGAGAGTATCTCCTGCTCGGACAGCGCGCCGTCCTCGTCGGCCGCGCGTACCAGGTCGGTGACTAGATCCTCGCCCGGGTCAGCGCGCTTGCGGGCGAGCAGCTCGGTCAGATACCGCACGATGCCCGCCGAGGCCGTCACGGCCTCGGCCGGTGGCTCGGCCGCTGACGAGGGTGTGAGCAGCGTGGTGAACCAGCTCCCGAGGTGGTCCCGGTCGGGTTGGGGGACGCCGAGCAGTTCGCTGATCACGGTGAACGGCAGCGGGAACGCGAAGCCCTTGACCAGGTCGACGACGGTATCGCCGCACGCCTCGAGGTCGTCAAGCAGCCGGCCGGCGATGGCCTGGACACGTGGCCGGAGGGCTGCGATCCGTGGCCGGCTGAATGCAGCCGAGGCCAGCCGGCGCAGCCGGGTATGGTCGGGCGGGTCGACGCTGAGCATGTGCCGGGCAAAGGCGGGACCGGGCAGGCCCTCGGCGACCACCGCCCCGTCACGGGCGAGAGCGGCGTGCATGTCCTTGGACAGGGCGGCGTGGTTGAGAGCGGCCTTCGCCTCCTGGTGGCGGACGATCAGCCACGCGTGGTGCCCGTCGGCGAGCGTGACCTCGTGCACGGGGCCGTCCGCCTGGACCTGCGCGAACAGCGGGTAAGGGTCGTCTCGGTCGTAATCGCCCCACGCGTCAAGTGCCGGGTTGCGCATCTCGACCACCTAGATCTCGCGGAAGCCTGAGCAGAGCAGATCGATGGTGGCCAGCCGGCCGTCATCGATCTTGCAGATCGAGGTCTGTGTGCAGGCCCAGCGCGTGCCGCGCTGCGCCAGGTCCAGCCGGTAGTGGATCAGGAGCCGGTCGGCCACCGCCTCGCCTGCCGACTCCACCAGGTCGACGGTGTCCATGTCGGCGAACCATCCGCCGAAGCGGGCCACGACGGCGTCGCGGCCATGCTCTTCGATCGGGCCGCCAGGCAGCAAGGCCCGCAGCCGGACAGTGTCGGTGACCGCGGCGGCCAGCTGGCCGCTGTCCCGGTCGGCCACGGCCGCGGCGATCGCCGTGGCTTGGGGATGCTCGTTCATGACGCGCTCCTTTCGCGCCGGCCGGCCAGCGCGTCGAGATGACCGGCCAGGTGCGTGGTCAGCTCGGCGGCGTCGTCCGCCGCCCCGTCGATCAGGCTCGACTTGCGCCGGCGCAGGAACGGCATGCCGATCAGGTACAGGCCCGGGCAGGCCGTCACACCGCCGTCGTGGACGACCCGGCCCCCGCGGTCGAGCACCGGGACGTCGAGCCAGGACAGATCGGGCCGGTATCCCGTCGCCCAGACGATCGTGCTGATCTCCCCCGACCGGAGGTCCAGGCCCAGCGGCGCGGCGCGCACGGCCGTGGGCGCGAACCGCTCCCCGGCCACCCCCGCCCAGGCGTCGATCGTGTTCAGCAGCCGCCCCAGCTTCAGGTCGGCCAGCGCGCACACGTTGGCCAGGGAGCCAGAGAACTGGGGCGACCCCGTCCTGGATCCCGGCCAGGCGGCCGGCGAGCCGCACCCCGGCCGAGCTCAGTGCGTTCAGGTCGACCGTCCGGCCTGGCGAGCCGACCAGCTGCATGGACGGCACGTTCCGCGCCCGCACCAGATCGCCGACCTCGTCGTAGCGCTGGTCCAGCACCCCCGAGGACTCCAGCCACCACAGGATGTCCCGGCCGCGGTAGGTGCGTGGCATGCGGACGTGCTCGCCGACGGCGAGCGTGACCGGGCGCCCGGAGCGGTGCAGCTCGTCGGCGAGCTGGATCCCGCTGGCCGAGGCGCCGACCACCAGCACGCCGCCGGGGGGCAGCTCGCCCGGGTTGCGGTAGCCCGCCGGGGTGACCGAGGTGATCCCGTCCGGCACCCGCCGCGCCAGCTCCGGCACCGCCGGCACCGTGGCCGCCCCGCAGGCCAGCACCACCGTCGGCGCGCGCCAGATTCCCCGGCCGGTCCGCACGAGGTACCCACCTGCGGCGGCCCTGACCGAGGTCACCGTCGTGCCGGTCAGTACCGGCGCCGCGGATGCATCCGCGTAGTCCCCGAGCATCGCCGTGACCTCCCGTGCGCTGAGGTAGCCGTCCGGGTCGGTACCGCGGTAGGCGTAACCGGGCAGCCGGGTCATCCAGTTCGGGGTGAGCAGCCGCAGCGAGTCCCACCGCTGCGTGCGCCATGAGTTCGCCACCTCTGCGCGTTCGAGGACGACGTGGTCGATCGAACGGCCGGCCAGGCAGTGGCTCATGGCCAGCCCGCAGTGGCCGGCACCGACGATCACGGTGGTCGTACTCGGCACGGCTGCGCCTCCCCTGCTCGCTCGGACTGGATCAGCAGACCTCGACGGTGACGCTGGTCGGGTTGGTGATGATGTCGTAGACCGCGGAGCGCTTCTGCGACTGCGCGACCAGCGCCCTGATCTCCTCGGCGGTGGCGTCGGCGTCGATCTGGTAACTGACGGTGATGCCGCTGAAGCCGTTGCGAACATCCGGGTCGGCGCCGAGAATCCCGTGCAGATCCATCTCGGCAGCCAGGGTGGCCTGTACCGACCGCAGCTGGATCGACCTCTGCTGGGCCACGGCGGCCACGCCAGCGGTCAGGCAGCCGCCGAGGGCGACCAGGACAACCTCCACCGGGGTGACGCCTTTGTCCTGCGCGGCGAACTGCAGCGGGTGGTCGATGTCGTAGCTGAACGTCGCGTGGTGCTGCTGCTCCTCGCCGAAGCCATAGAACGTCTCGACATCCGAGCGGCTGTGGGTGCCGTTGATCCAGGACACCGTGGAACGCCATTGGAACTGCGCGATCTCCGGGGTGTCAGCCAGAGCGTCCCGGACGCCGAGCAGGGCTTCGACGTTGACGCCGTTGTCGGCTGGGATCTCGGTGGTGGTCACGTTGTGCCTCCTTGATGTCGGCCTTCTCTTGCGATCCGGCGCGGTGCTGCTTGCTTTCTGCACCCGAAACCGCCTACGCGTCGGACGGCTGTGGCATCAGGCCGAGCTGCGTGAGTAGCGAGACCTGGTCGTAGTAGAGGTCCCCACCGGCGACCCGGCCGTCCGGGCCGAAGTGCCACATCTCGCACAGTGGCAGCACAAACTGCTGGCCGGTGGCGGGGAGCGGCCCGAGCGGCCCGTCATGGGTGCCGACCACGGTGAAGGTGCACACCACCGTCTGGCCGGCGTCGAAGTAGTGGGGGCCGGTGATCCTGATGTCGGAAGAGGCCCCGGCCCACCCGGTCAGGAAGTCGTCCCTGAACTCCTGGGGCGTGCGGAACGTCCGCCCCTGCGGGTGATCGGTCCAGGCGATACTGTCGGCGTAGTGCCTGGTCATGGCCTCGAAGTCCCTCTGGTTGAAGGCCTCGTGACCGGCGCGGTAGGTCTCGACGTTGCTGGGTGCCATGGCTCCTCCTGCTCGTTCCTCGTCGCGAGTTCGCTGCCTCCGGCACCGGGTGCGGTCACCCGGGCTGGCCATCGGCCGCGTTCTGGCGACGATTGTCGGGCCCGGGCCTTGTCACGACGTTGGCCAGCAGGTTGTCGAAACCTTGAAACCAGCGCCGGGCCGGCCTGGGCGCCGGGAGCTGGCATGCCGGACCACACCGGGCGATCAGCACCTGCTGGGTGCCGGTCGTGATCTCCACCCGGTGAGTACTGGTCACGGCTTGGTGGCCCCTTATCGATGCGGCTTCGGCGTGAACTGATGGCGAGACGCTAGGCTGGAGATTGCATTAGCGTCAATATCCGTTACTGGAGTTCCATTAGTGGAACTGATAGGGCACGTCCGCGGTATCCGGGTGTTGTGCGAGGTCGCCGCGCGCGGATCGTTCTCCTCCGCCGCCCAGGCGCTGGGCATGACCCAGTCGGCGGTTAGCCAGCACGTTGCCGCCCTGGAACGCCAGACCGGGCTGGCATTGATCCAGCGCGGCACGCGCCCGGCGGAACTGACCCCAGCCGGCGCGGCTCTGGTTCGTCACGGCACGGCCATCAGCGCGCGCCTCGACCGCGCCGAGCAGGAACTGGCCGAGATCGCCGGCCAGCGGGCTGGCCGCCTCCGGTTCGGCAGCTTCCCCACGGCACTGACTACGTTCGTGCCGGCCGCCCTGGCCCGCCTGCGCAGCCAACTGCCGGGCATAACGCTGACGGTCGTGGACGACCACATGCAAGGGCTGCTGCCACGCCTGGCCGACGGCGAGCTGGACCTCGCAGTGATCTACGACCACCAGGTGCTCCCGGAGATCGCCGGCGCATCGGTGGGCCGCACATACCTGTTCGACGACGCCTTCCAGGCCGTTCTGCCCCGCGGTCACCGGCTGGCCCGCGGCGGCGACGCACTGGACCTGCCGGCCCTGGCTGAAGAGGCCTGGGTCGGAGGCCGGCCGGGCAGCGCCTGGTTCCGCATCGTCCGGCAGGCCTGCCGGACGGCCGGCTTCGACCCCCGTGTTGCGCTGACCTCCGACGACTACCGAGCCATCCAGGCCTTCGCGGCAGCCGGCCTGGGAGTCGCGGTGATCCCGGGCCTGGCCGTCGCCCGGCCGGTGCCGGGCGTCGAGGTGAGACGGCTACGGGCCGGCGCGCCAGTCCGGCGGATCTGCGCCGCGCATCCCGGTGACACCTTCCAGCCATCCGCCGTGCGCACCATGATCACCATTCTGGAGGCAACCACCCGGCGTCTCAGGAATCCGCCTGGCGGCCGTCGATAGGTTTCGCTGCTGAGCTGGGCGCCGCTAGGGGGTGACCTCGATCCAGGTCCGGATCATCTCCGGCGTCGCCATGTCGAGCAACTCTGGGTGATCTGCGCTGATGTGGTCGCGGACCAGCGCCACGACCCGGTCCTCGTCGTCGTCACGCATGACGTACCCGCATTCGCAGGTCACCTGGCTGGCCATCGGCTTGCCCCTTCTGCCGAAGATTGTCGGGCCCAGGCCTTGTCACTATCTTGGGCCCAGAGGTTGTCGAAACGTTGAAAACGAACGCTGCGGGCATGGTACGGATCCAGCTGTGCGGACGGTTCGCCGTCGTGGTCGACGGGCGGCAGGTCGAGTCGCGGCTTCCCGGCCGGCAGGGCCGGTTGCTGGTCGCGTACCTGGCCACCTACCGTGCGCAACCAGTTGAGCGCACAGTCCTGCTCGACGCCCTCTGGCCGGAAGGCGGCGCCGGAGCAGCCAGCACACTGACGGTGTTGCTGTCGAAGGTCCGCACGCAGCTCGCGCCCGCTGAGATCACGGGCCGGCACACGGTACAGCTGGTGCTCCCGGCGGGCTCGGTGGTGGATCTCGACATGGCCACGACGTCCCTGCATTCAGCCGAGTCCGCGGTGGCGCTGCGGGACTGGCGCCGCGCCTGGCCAGCCGCGCTCGCTGCCCTGTACGCCTCGCGCCGGCGGTTCCTGGCTGAGTTTGAGGCGCCCTGGATCGACGAGTGGCGCCGGCAGCTGGACGTGATCTACGAACGGGCGCTGGCCTGCTACGCCGAGGCGTGCCTGGGCATCGGGGGGACGGAGCTGCCCGCCGCCGAGCGTGCCGCGCGCCGCCTGGTGGCACACGCCCCGCTGGCCGAGACAGGGCACGGGCTGCTGATGCGGGCGCTCGCCGCGCGTGGTGACACCGCAGCCGCCCTCGCCGCCTACGATCAGCTGCGCCAGTTGCTGCGCGAGGAACTGGGAGTCTCGCCGTGCCCGGCAACCCAGGCGCTACATGCCCGGCTGCTCCACGGGCAGCCGCTCGACGCACCAGCCGGGCCGGTCACCAACGCCGGGTGACAATCAAGCCGGAACCTGCGGATGGCTCAGCAGGACACTCGCGGCATGACCTCGCCCGCGATCAGCTCAATCTGGCGGCGCTCATCACCCAGCGGCCAGAAATGAACCCGCTGGCAGCCCGCCCGGGCATAACGCGACAGCAACTCCGCGCACTCGCCCGCCGAGCCGACGCAGATCTGGCCGCGGAGCTCCGCGGGATCCCGCCCGACCAGCGGGGCGACGATCCCCGACAGGGCGCGCTCCGCATCTGACCGGCTGCTGGTGATCCACGTCCACATTGTGACCAGCGCGTTCGGGAAATCATCGGGCGGCCTTTGCTGCCGTTCCAGCTCACTGCCGAGGACCTTCATGTTCGCGGCGAACCCGTCCGGGGTGGTGTTGTATGCCGAGCCAAGCCAGCCATCGCCGAGACAGGCGACGCGGCGCAAGCCGGCTTGCGAGCCCCAGCTTCCCATCCACAGCGGGATCCCGCGGCTTTGCCGTGGCGGCGGCAACAGCCTCCCGGCCGCCGTGCCATCAGCCGGCCCGGGCTGGAGCATGGTCTTGATCAGCCGGGCCGCCTCGTCGAAGCGCCGCCACCGCTGCTCGAACGGCACCCCCACCGCCTCGTAGTCGGCCCTGGACGAACCCGGGCCAAGGCCGGCGATCACCCGGCCACCGGACAAGACGTCCAGCGCCGACAGCGCCTTCGCCAGCGGCGCCGGCCCGCGCAACGTCACCAGCGCGAGGGTCGTCATGAGCTTCATGCCGCCCGACCGCTCGGCCACTGCGGCCAGCGCCGTCAGCCCGTCCAGCCACGGCGCGGAGAACAGAAAATGATCATTAGCTGATACCGCGGCGAATCCACACTCCGATGCTGCGGTCACGGTCTCGGCGAGCCGGCGGTATGAGAACCCCTCGCCGCCGAAATCGATCAACGGCAAATGAACACCGGCGTCCATGACCCCTCTTTCCACCTCGGTCGCCCGCATGGCGCAGATGATCCATTGCCCGCGACCAGCATGGCGGCGCTCCCCTCAGGCTGGAGACGCCGTGTGCTCGGCAGCGTGATCGATATAGCGAATGCGGGCCACCTTGCCCGCGATCCACCACGTGTATTCACGTTGCGTGAACCCCGGGCTATGACGCAGGCGCCCAGTCCCGCCATACCACCGGACATCACAGCCGTCGCAGTAGAAGTACGCCGTTGTGGCTGGGTCAGCCCGGCCCGCGTGCCCGCATATCCAGCACTGCCACCCGCCGGGGCGCAGGCCAACCGCGCAAGCCCACGCCGAGGCATCGGTCAGCACCATCTCACCCCCGTCGGGCGCACCGAGCCTCGAGCACAGGCCGCTACCGTGCTATCCCGATGCAGGGCGTGTGGAGGTGATGTGGAGATAGATCCTGGGCTGGCGAACCACCAGGACATCACGCGGAACAAATCGCCTGGATACGGGCGATCATCGCTCATTTCCTGGGTCACGGCCCGGCGCAGTCACCTTCACCAGACCAGCGGTCAGGAAGGGCCAGAACACGCCAGCACGTCACACACGGCCTGCATTGTTCTGAGGGCGCGGGAATGGGGCCGAAGCCTGCGGCAGCGTGAGACCTGGCCTCCAGTTGATCCCGCGGGAAGACCATGCGCGGGCGGTCTTGGCTGATCCAGGTATCACCTCATCAGTGATCCTGGATCGCCCCAATAGCTCGACTGCGCCACAGAAATCAAGCCGTGACGCCCGCATGCAATAGCCTGCCCCGGCTGCTTCGGGACTTGACCGGAGGAAGATAATAAGTTGACCAAATCTTTACCAAGGTGTAGACCGGGCGTAGTGGCTCTGGACGGCTGCACCTTCGCGCCAAAGAGGTCTGGGGGGCGCGCGAATCGGGGGAAGCCTAGGAATGGCTGATATTCGGGAGCATCGACCGCGCCGGCGCTGTCGCGTCGCTTCTCACACCACCACCGCTCGTCGGCTAGATGTGCCGCGGTCCGGACAAGTTCCAGGCACACCTTCCATCCCCGTAGAGATTACCGATCAGCAGCTTTCCCCATCTGGCCACCATATGGACAGCAACGTGCCAGCATTCGTGGCCTGGCCGCCTGAGGCTGGCCACCCCCCAGGCCGAACCGGGCCAGTGGAGTGAGCCCATGTTCCTGCCGCCCGTGCTGCGCCCGGTCGCAGCCGCCGGTCCGGTCAACACGGCGGTTCAGCGCATCGCGGAGGCGCCGTTCTCGGTAGTTCGCGGGGCACAGGGATCGTACGTCGCAGAGCGGCTGGCCGGCGTCATCGACAGCTGGGAGCGGCTGCAGGACTGCGTGTGGTTGCGTGCCCGTGACCGCCGCCCGGCCGAACTGACGCAGTCCCTCGCCGCGGCGTGCCGGCATCGCTGGTCATCCGGGGCGTGCACCGGCACCCGGACCGCTCCCGGGCCGCAGCTTAGCGAGGAGATCCAGGCGGCTCCCGAGGGCGCCGTCATCGTGATCGAGCTCGGCGGCCGGGTAACCACAGGAGTTGCCCGGCTGGTCAAGGCGATCCGGCCTGACATCACCGATCGGGGAGTCAGTGTGGTGGTGGTCGCCGAGAGCCGGTTCCACCCGCCGTCCAGCCGCGCGCCTGACTGGGTGGCGTCGGCGTCCGACCTTTTCGACCCTGACGTTCTTAGTGGGCATCCGTGCGTCTGGGACCGGGCCCGGCTGCTCAGGTACGTCGGCCCGCGCGCGGCGGTGGTTCACGACGTGCTGGCCGCCGGGCGGCTATGGTCCCAGGACGTGGTGGCCGAGGCTCTTCACGCCTCACATGGCCTCCCGTCGTTCCTGGACCGGCTCACCGCCGTGCTGCTCGACCAGCTCACCCCGGATCAGCGGAACGCGCTGGAAGTGGCCCTGGTCACCGGCTATTGGCACCCTCAGCTAGGCACCCGCCCGGTCGCGGCCGAGCAGCTTCGGCCCTGGCTGGTGCCGCTGGAGCGGCAGTGGGGCTGGCTGCGCCCGATCTGGGCGAGCCCTCTGCGGCGGGAGCTGGCTCGGTCGGCCGACTCCTGGCAGGTCCTGGACTCCACCCAGGCAGTCCACCCGGCCACCCTGCCGCTCGCCGCGCCAGCGGCGCGTACCGTGCCCGCCGCCCGGACGGCGGCGCGGCCGGGCCTGCTTCAGGCGCGGCTGCTCGGCTCACTCGAGGTGCGCGTAGATGGCGCGGCCGTAACCTCCTGGAATGGCCAGCGGGGGACGAGCGTGCTGCGCTACCTGCTCTCCCGGCGGCAGTACGCCTGCTCCCGGGACGAGCTGCTTGAGGAGTACTGGCCCGACGTCCCGTTCGGTGCCGCCGCCCGTAACCGGCTGCAGGTGGCCGTCAGCGGCCTGCGCCGGGCGCTCCGCGACGTGACGGCGCTGAATGTCGTGGAGTACGCCGACGGTGGATACCGGATCAACCAGGAACTTCGGATCGAGGTCGACGTCGAGCTCTTTGAACGGGGCCTGCGCGCCGCCGCTGCCGCCGAACGATCCGGAGATCGGGAGAAGGCCAGGACGGCCTATCAGGAAGCGGTCGCGCTTTACCGCGGCGACTTCGCGGCCGACGCGCCCTTCGAGCAATGGACCCTGCTGCCGCGGGAAAGCCTGCGAATCAAGCTGGCCGATGCCTTGGACCGGCTAAGCCGCCTCGAGCTGGCCGACCACCGGATCGACGACTGTATCGCCACCGCGCACCGCATGCTCGACGTTGACCCCTGCCGTGAGGACGCGCACCGCCTGCTAATGCGCTGCTACGCCGCCCAGGGGCGGATCTACCAGGCGCTGCGGCAGTATGAGTTCTGCTCGCGGATTCTCAAAGCAACTGTGGACGCCGACCCGGGGCCGGAAACCACCCAGCTCTACCGGTCGATCCGGTACAGCTCCGCCCGGGAGCTTGCCGGGATGGGCTGACCGGCACCTCCCCGTGCGCTCCGGCCGGAGCTTCAGGAGGATCCGACGGCCGGGTGCCCTTGAGGCTAGGCCAGCGCGAGCGCGGGAGACTGGCGCGTCGGCGTGGGCAGGCTCACCTCAAGAAGCAATTGCAGGCGGTGGACGCCGGTGGGCAGCTGTACCGCGGGGAACCGCAGCGCCAGTTCGCGTGCTGGGTGGCCGGTCCCGGCGTGGCTGGCCAGGCTGGTCCAGTCCTGGCGGGCGCCGCCCGCCCCGAGCCGGCGGGCGGCCAGCGTGGCCCGGTAGTCGAATTCCGCTCCGGTCGCGCGGGTGTTGGTGACCACAAGGTCGATGTCCCTGCTCGTCCCGCCGATCGCCTTACCGGCATCGAGGACGACGAGGTGGTCCTGGGACGGCCGCTGCGGTGACGCCGAAGCCCGCCGGTGCCGGGACGGCGGCGGGACCCTGCCGCCGTCGCGCGATGGCTGCCCGATCCGGAGGCCAGAGTGCTCCTCGATAAAGCGAGCGAGCTCGGCGGGAGTCCACCCCGCCCAGGCCTGCTCGGCCATCGTTCGAACGTGCGTCACCGTGCAGCGCCGCGGCTCGCCATCGGCTGCCAGTGCCATCCGCAGCACAAACGCCTCAAGGCGCTCGCCGCCCGGCAGGCGGGGGGCCGCCTGGCCCCCCGCCTCGGTACCTTGTTCCGCCACGAGGTTGGCCACATCGCGGAGGGTGTCCCCGTTGCTGCGGACCGCCGCCAGGGCGGATGCCGCCGCGCCCAGTGCCTCCCAGGTGTAGACGCCCGCCTCGTAGAGCCGGGCCTCAGTGGCCGGGCCGATGCCCTTCAGGTCACGGAAACTCGCGAGTGGCTCGCTCATCTTCGATCTGCCCCGTGAGGAGACCAGCGCCCGGTCAGACCGGGTTCTCGACCTGGATGATCGGGCCCTCGTTGAACCCGGTCATGTCGTAGCCGGGAGGCCCGAGCGTGCTGTCGAGGAAC
>Ga0187765_10000986_pt1 | contig 10823 bp, 13 predicted proteins | sample 0216_QUI02_MP05__3_FD_133018 | JGI IMG/M metagenome (GOLD analysis project Ga0187765, IMG submission 133018) | Tropical peat soil microbial communities from peatlands in Department of Meta, Colombia - 0216_QUI02_MP05_10_MG | ecosystem: Environmental > Terrestrial > Soil > Wetlands > Peat ...
ATGGTCAGCCAGATCGTGGCAACGTTCTCGCGCAAGCCGGTATTCGGCTATCTCGGCATGGCCTACGCGATGGTCGCCATCGGCGGCATCGGCTTCGTGGTCTGGGCGCACCACATGTACAACGTTGGCATGTCGGCGAGTGTGCAAGCCTATTTCATCGCCGCGACCATGGTGATCGCGGTGCCCACCGGCGTGAAGATCTTCTCCTGGATCGCCACAATGTGGGGCGGCTCGATCGAGTTCAAGACTCCGATGCTATGGGCGATCGGATTCATCTTTTTGTTCACTATCGGCGGCGTTACCGGCGTGGTGCTCGCCAATGCCGGGGTCGATCGTGTGCTGCACGGCACCTATTATGTCGTCGCCCACTTCCACTACGTGCTGTCGCTCGGCGCGGTGTTCGCGATCTTCGGCGGCTGGTACTACTGGTTCCCGAAAATGACCGGCTACATGTACAACGAGACCGTCGGCAAGCTGCATTTCTGGTTCACGTTTATCGGCGTCAACCTGGTGTTCTTTCCGCAGCACTTCCTTGGGCTTGCCGGCATGCCCCGCCGCTACGTCGATTATCCCGACGCCTTCGCCGGATGGAATCTTGTTTCCTCGATCGGCTCGTATATTTCCGGCTTCGGCGTGCTGATATTTCTCTACGGGATGGTGCTGGCCTTCGTCCGCAAGGAGCGGGCCGCGGCCAATCCGTGGGGTCCCGGTGCGACCACGCTTGAATGGACGCTGCCGTCGCCGCCGCCATTCCATCAATATGAAACGTTGCCGCTGATCCGATGAGCCTTACCGTCGCGCGCATCGAACCGAGCATTGCCGGAGTCGGCGATTACATCGAGCTGATGAAACCGCGAGTGATGTCGCTCGTGGTGTTCACCGCGCTCGTCGGTCTGGTGCTGGCGCCAGTCCATATGCATCCGGTGCTGGCATTCACGGCGCTGTTGTGTATCGCGGTTGGGGCCGGCGCCGCCGGCGCGCTTAACATGTGGTACGACGCCGATATCGACGCGCGCATGGCGCGCACGGCGGCGCGGCCGATTCCGGCCGGGCGGCTCGCCCGCGGCGAGGCGCTGGCTTTCGGCCTGACGCTTGCCGGCTTCGCGGTGGTCGTGCTCGGGCTTCTGGTCAGTGTCTTTGCCGCGCTGCTATTGGCCGTGACCATCGGCTTTTATGTCGGCATCTATACCGTCTGGCTCAAACGCCTGACGCCGCAGAATATCGTGATCGGCGGCGCCGCCGGCGCGCTGCCGCCGGTGATCGGTTGGGCCGCGGCGACCGGCGGGCTTGCGGTCGAACCGCTGGTTCTGTTCCTGATCATCTTTCTGTGGACGCCGCCGCATTTCTGGGCGCTGTCGCTGTATCGCGCCGAGGATTACGCGCGCGCCGGTGTGCCCATGCTCCCGGTGGTCGCCGGCGCGGCCGAAACGCGGCGCCAGATTCTGCGCTACACGCTGATCCTGACGCCAGTCGGTGTCGCGCCGTGGCTGCTCGGCTATGCCGGAGCGTTGTATGGGATCGCCGCCGTGCTCGCCGGAGGCGCGATGATTGCGCTCGCCATTCGCGTTCGCGGCGAAGCGCGCGGCCATACCGCCAGCAAACAAATGTTCGGCTTCTCGATTTTGTATTTATTTTTGCTGTTCGCCATGCTGTTGATTGACCGCATGGCGGGAGGATTGCTCCTGTGGGGGCATGTTGCCACTGGAGCATGAAACGGCGATGAGCGAGCGCAATATCGAAGCAAAGCCGCAGGAGGGCATCAGGCTGACCGAGCAGCAGCAACGCGCCCGCCGCGCGCGCTCGATCGCCATTGCCATCGCGCTCGGCGTGCTGGTGGTGCTGTTCTATATCGTCACGCTGGTGAAGGGACCGGGCGTGTTGGAGCGGCCGCTATGATCGGGGGGTCGCAATCGCGGCATTCCAACCGCGATATCGTCGTGGCCTTTGCCTGCGGCGCATTTGTTGCGCTCATGGTCGGCGTCTCGTTCGCCGCCGTCCCGCTGTATTCGTGGTTTTGCCGTACCACCGGTTTCGGCGGTACGACCCAGGTAGCGAAAGCAGCCCCCGCGGCGCCCGATCAGGCGTCCAGCCGCGTCGTCACGGTGCGGTTCGATGCCAATGTCGCACCTGGTCTGCCGTGGTCGTTCGCGCCGGAACGTAGCACCATCGATGTGCGGCTCGGCGAGGTGGTCACGGTCTATTATGCGGTCCGCAACGAAACCGCCCGCGTGACGACGGGTCAGGCCGGCTACAATGTGACGCCGCCAACCGTCGGCGCCTATTTCGAGAAGATCAACTGCTTCTGCTTCACTCAGCAGACTTTGCAGCCAGGTGAGAAACGCGACATGGCGGTGGTGTTCTATGTCGATCCGAAGCTCGCCAGGGACGTCGAACAGAACGCCGTGAACAACATCACGCTTTCCTACACCTTCTTTCCGGTCCGGGTCCCCGACCGGCCGGTGGCGGAGGGCTCCAATCCTGATAAATCCGGGCACATCTAGAGACGATTGAAATCTAACCGAGACGGCGCGGAAGCGGAGCGTTCAATCGCGCCAAGCTGGAGGCAAGACGACGATGGCGACTGCGCATGCCGAACCGCAACACGACTACCACCTGGTGAATCCGTCTCCGTGGCCGGCGGTCGGGGCAACCTCGGCCTTTGTCGCGGCAGTCGGGCTGATTTTGTGGATGCACCACATGGCGGCCTATGCGCCGCTCGTGCTCGGCGCCGGCATCATCGGCATTGCCTATACGATGATCGGCTGGTGGCGCGACGTCATCTACGAAGCCGAAGTGGAGGGCGACCACACCCGCGTGGTGCAGATCTCGCACCGCTACGGGATGATCCTGTTCATTGCGTCGGAGGTGATGTTTTTCGTCGCTTGGTTCTGGGCCTACTTCAACACCGCGTTGTTTCCGGACGAGTTTCGCGACATCGCGCGGATCGCTTTTACCGGTGGCGTCTGGCCGCCCAAAAGCGTGGACACTTTTGACCCGTGGCATCTGCCGCTACTCAACACGCTCATTCTGCTTACCTCCGGCACCACGGTGACCTGGGCGCACCATGCGCTTCTGGAAAACGATCGCAAGGGACTGGTCTGGGGCTTGGCGCTGACCATCGCCTTGGGCTTGAGCTTCACTTGCGTGCAGGCGTGGGAATATTGGCATGCGGCGTTCCACTATTCCGGCAACATCTATGGCGCCACGTTTTTCATGGCGACCGGCTTTCACGGTGCCCATGTCATCATCGGCTCGATCTTTCTCATCGTATGCCTCATGCGCGCCATCGCCGGACAGTTCAAGCCGACGCAACATCTCGGCTTTGAATTCGCGGCCTGGTACTGGCACTTCGTCGACGTGGTCTGGCTGTTTCTGTTCGCTTGCATCTATGTCTGGGGCGGCAGTCCGCACGCGGGTTAAAGGCGCAGAAATATGGGTTTCCCGGACGCGGCGCAGCGCAAAAGTGCGTCTACGCGCGCGAGCGCGCTATTGCCGGCGCGCCGCTGATTCGGGATCGTTGCACGCGCGACTTTGCGAAGGTCCCGGTTCTGCAGCGCACTACTTCGCTAGCGCTTCGTGCTGCGCTGCGCCCGGTGACACAAGACCATCGTTATGACCCAGACGATTACCACGCTCTTAGGCGCGATCGCGGCGGGCTTGTCCTGCGCCTGTCCGCGCTGCGGCCAAGGCCGGCTCTTTGTCGGCTTCTTGAAGTTGCAGCCGCGCTGCGAGCGCTGCGGACTTGATTTTGGCTTTGCCGATTCCGGCGACGGCCCGGCCGTATTCATCATGTTCTTGGCCGGCGCCATCGTGGTCGGCGCTGCGCTAGCGACGGAGATCCTGTTTCAACCGCCGTACTGGGTGCATGCGGCGCTCTGGCTGCCGCTGATTTTGCTGGTCACGCTCGGCCCGTTGCGGCCAATGAAAGGGCTGATGATCGCGCTGCAATATCATCACCAGGCCGCGGAGAGCCGGTTCGGTCAAGTACTCGACCAACAACAAGCGCCCGATCAGGACCACGACCAGGAGCATCAAGAGCCATGATGGCTCACTCGCGCGCAGAAGCGCCGCGTCAGCCGGCGGCGCGCCATCGCTCGTGGCGAGGCCTGCTGCTGCCGGCGCTGGTGGCTTTTGCGGCGCTTATCGCGCTCGGCACTTGGCAGGTCCAACGCAAAGCCTGGAAAGAAGCGCTGATCGCTTCGTTGACGGAACGCGTCGCGGCGTTGCCCCAAGCGCTGCCGCCAGCCAAGGATTGGGCCAAGCTCGACCGCGCGGCCGACGAATACCGCCGGGTCAATTTCAGCGCGAGCCTCGATAATGCGCGCGAAGCGCTGGTCTTTGCCGCGGCAAGCGGGTTTCGGCCCGATGTCACAAGCCCCGGCTATTGGGTCTTCACGCCGGCGCGGCTTGCCGATGGCAGCATTGTCGTCGTCAACCGCGGTTTAGTCCCGGACGCCCGGCGCGACCCAAAATCGCGGCCGCAAGGTCAAATCGCGCAACTGATCGAGATCACCGGCGCGCTGCGCTGGCCGGACGAGCGGCACTGGTTCACGCCGGCGGATGACGCTTCGCACAATCTCTGGTTCACGCGCGACCCGGCGGGGATTACAGCTGCCAAGGGAGTCGATGCCCAAACCGTGGCTGTGGCGCCGTTTTATGTCGAACAGGAGGCGCCGACACCGCCTGGAGGCTTGCCGCAGCCCGGAAAGCTCGTCGTCACCTTGCCCGACAACCATCTGCAATATGCAGTGACCTGGTATGGTTTGGCCGGCGTCTTGGCGGTTCTCTTCGCCTTCTGGGCCGCGACATCCGGCCGCCGCAGCGCTTCATCTGATCGCCCCTGAACCAGAGTCAAAGCGCCTCCCTTGCCATTGGCTCGCCCGGCAGCGTGGCTTGCTTGTGAAGCCGTTCGATTTGCTATTAGTGTGACCCGCGTTTCGGCGCGGCGACGCGGCGGCCGCACCAGCTGGCCGGCAGAATAACCTTGCCGTATCAATAGCTTGTATGTTTTTCACAGCCGGCCTTTAGCGGCGGCGGAAGGGGTCAGTGCAATATATTTCGACCAGAGGCGAGGCTCCCTCGCTCGGCTTTGCCGAAGCCATGCTGGCGGGTCTTGCCCGCGATGGCGGGCTCTATGTGCCGGACGCCTGGCCGCGCCTCGACGCCACGGCGATCGCCGGCTTGGCCGGTCGGTCCTATGCCGAGGTCGCGGTCGAGATCATCAAGCCTTTTACCGACAATTCGATCGCGAACGCCGACCTGGCGCGGCTCGCCCGCGAGGCCTACGGCAATTTTCGTCACCCGGCCGTGGCGCCGCTCAATCAGATCGGGGTCGGCACGTTCTTGCTTGAGCTTTTCCATGGGCCGACGCTCGCGTTCAAAGATCTGGCGATGCAGCTCCTGGCGCGGCTGATGGATCATGCGCTTGCTGCCCGTGGCGAGCGGCGCACCATCGTGGTGGCGACCTCTGGAGACACCGGCGGTGCCGCAGTCGAGGCCTTTCGCGATCGCCGCCAAGTCGACCTCGTCGTGCTGTTTCCGCAGGGCCGTATCTCCGACGTGCAGCGCCGTATGATGACGACGAGCGGTGCCGGGAATGTCAGTGCCGTTGCGATTGACGGCACCTTCGATGATTGCCAGGCGATCGTGAAGGCCATGTTCGGACATCACGGCTTTCGCGAGCAGGCCCGCCTCTCCGGGGTGAATTCGATCAATTGGGCGCGGATCGTGGCGCAGGTGGTCTATTATTTCACCGGCGCGGTCGCGCTCGGTGCGCCGGCGCGCAAGGTCGCCTTCGCCGTCCCGACCGGAAACTTCGGCGACGTTTATGCCGGCTATGTGGCCGCGCGCATGGGTCTGCCCATCGATCGTTTGGTCGTAGCGACGAACGTCAATGACATTTTGGCCCGCACGCTCGCGACCGGCACCTACGAGCCGCGTGCGGTGGTGCCGACAACCTCGCCGTCGATGGATATTCAGGTCGCCTCCAATTTCGAGCGGCTGGTGTTCGAAGCCTATGACCGCGAGCCGGCTGCGCTGCGAGCGGCGATGGCTTCGCTGGCCCAATCGCGGCGGTTCACGCTGTCCGCGCGCGCGCTGTCGTCGATCCGCAGCCTGTTCACCGCCGACCGCGCCGACGAGGATGAGGTCGCCGCAACGATCCGTACCGTCAAACGTGAGACCGGCCAGTGCATCGACCCGCACACCGCGGTGGCGGTGGCGGTTGCGGAAAAGGAATCGCGCGATCCGGCCGTACCGATGATCGTGCTTTCGACCGCGCATGCGGCGAAGTTCCCCGACGCGGTGGCGGCGGCCTGCGGCGTCCGCCCGGCTCTTCCCGATTGGCTCGCCCCTATCAATGAGCGGGCCGAGCACGTCACGTCACTGCCGGCCGACCAGTCGGCCGTTGAGGGATTCATTTTGGCGACCAGCCGGGCCGCCCAGGAAGGAGCGGCGGCATGAGCGTCGAGGTGACCACTTTGAAATCCGGCATCAGCGTCGTGACCGATGCCATGCCGCATCTCGAGACCGCCGCGCTTGGGGTCTGGGTGGCTTCCGGCAGCCGCGACGAGCATCACGACGAGCACGGCATTTCCCACTTCCTCGAACACATGGCGTTTAAGGGCACGCGACGGCGCAGTGCGCGCCAGATTGCCGAAGAAATCGAGGCCGTGGGCGGCGATCTCAATGCCGCCACTGGCGCCGAAAGCACCGCCTATTACGCGCGCGTGCTCAAATCCGACGTGCCTTTGGCGCTCGACGTGCTCGCCGATATCCTCTCCGAGCCGGCCTTCGACCGCGACGAGCTGCTACGCGAACAGAACGTGATAATCCAGGAGATCGGTGCGGTCGCGGACGCACCCGACGATCTCATTTTCGAGCACTTGCAGTTCGTCGCTTTTCCCAATCAGTCGCTGGGCCGCTCGATCCTGGGTACGCCGAAAACGGTGCGGTCGTTCGACGGCGGCAAGCTGCGCTCGTATCTCGCGCGAAATTATCGCGCGCCTGACATCGTGGTGGCGGCCGCGGGCGCGGTCGAGCATCGGGCCGTGCTCGCCGACGTTGAGAAGCACTTTGCCCGTTTCAATGGGCCGGCCAGTCCGTTACCGGAGCCGGCAAGCTTCGGCGGCGGCACGCATGTCGAGAAGCGTGAGCTCGAACAGGTGCATATCGCGCTGGCGATGCCGGGTATCTCGATCGTCGACCCGGCGCTCTATAGCCTGCAAGTATTCACAAGCATTCTTGGCGGCGGCATGTCGTCCCGGCTGTTCCAGGAAGCGCGCGAGCGGCGCGGCTTATGTTATTCGATCTACACGTTTCATGTGCCGTATTCGGATATCGGCATGTTCGGGCTTTATGCCGGCACCGACGCCGCCGACACTTCGGAATTGATGCGGCTGATCGTCGACGAAATCGCCGGCACCGCCGAGACCATTTCGGAGCCAGAATTGGCGCGCGCCAAAGCACAGATGAAAGCCGGTCTGTTAATGGCGCTGGAAAGCTCGGGCGCGCGTATCGAACAATTGGCGCGCCAGATGATCACCCGCGGCCGTCCGATCGCGCTCGACGAATTGGTGGCGAGGGTCGACGCGGTCACGGTCGAAAGCGCGCGGGCAGCGGGCCGGGCGCTCATTGCGCGCGGCAAGCTCGCGACCGCAGTCCTTGGCCTGGGTTCCGGACTTGAAAGCGCGGCAGCGATTGCCGAAACTTTGACGCGCCGAGCCGCCGCCTGACTGGGGTCCGCCTGATTGGGTCATAGTGAATTTGACCCTGGTCAGGCTGAAGGAGCCAATGGCTTTCTTCCGCACCATTAATTTTTCTGAACCGTTGCCGAGCATCGAAGGCGAGGGGGTCATGCTGCGCACGCCGCAAATGACCGACTTCGAGGAGTGGGCGGCGCTACGGGAGACGAGCCGCGGCTTTCTTGTGCCCTGGGAACCGACCTGGCCGGTCGACGATCTCACGCGGGCGGCATTCCGCCGGCGCATTAGACGCTACACCGAGGACTTGCGCAGCGACCAGGGCTACGCCTTTCTGATTGCGCGGAGTTCGGATGGCGCCCTGGTCGGCGGCCTGACGCTCGCCAATGTCCGGCGCGGCGTCGCCCAGGCTGGCAGTCTCGGTTATTGGACCGGCTTGCCGTTTGTGCGCCAGGGCTACATGTCGGCGGCAGTGCGCGCCGTGATCCCCTTTGCCTTCGCCAGCCTGCGGCTGCATCGCCTCGAAGCTGCCTGCATTCCAAGCAATATCGGGTCGATTAAGCTTCTGGAGAAGACCGGCTTTGTGCGGGAGGGTTACGCCCGCGAATATCTGTGCATCAATGGGCTGTGGCAGGATCATCTTCTTTACGCGCAGGTGAACGGCGGCGCCGATCACGGCAAAGCGTAACTGCTTGGCGCCTTAACCAAGCTGCGCGAGGTCTTGGGAATGCGGCCGTGAGTTTGCTATAGGTAGCGGGGATCGCGAATTGGCGACGATGCGGGGAACCCAGCGCGCATTTTGTAAATCGGACTGGCGGCATGGAACGCCGGCCGGAGCTGTGCTCGCTTTGTTGTTGCTTGCCGGATGCAGCGGCGGCGGCGCCGGTGCGCCGGCGACAACCGCATCGACCGGTACGGTGCCAACGGCTTCCTCAACGGCTTCCGCAACCCCGCCGCCGCCTGCAGCGCCATCCTTGAAAGACAAGATCGCAAGCTTCTTCTCCGGCGCTACGCAGAAAGAGCCGCAATCGGTTGCCAACGCACAGTCCGATGTCGAATGCCCGTTCCTCGACATCCGCCAGGGCGCTTCGACGCTGACCCTTCCGCCGCCGCCCGTCGATGGCAGCAATGAAGCGATGGCGATCAAGTACCAGGGCATCTTCGTGCGCGCCGCCCGCGACTGCGCGGTCGTCAACGGGCAGATGGTGATGCGGGTCGGGGTCCAGGGTCGCATCATCGTCGGCCCCGCCGGCGGGGTGGGTCAGGTCGATGTGCCGCTGCGCATCGCTGTGGTCAGCGCGCCGATTACCGCGCCGAAAACCGTGGTCACCAGGCTGATCCGCATTCCGGTCACGATCGGCGCCAACGATGACAACATCGATTTCACGCATATCGAGGAGGGTTTGAGCTTCCCGCTGCCGTCCAGTTCCGCGGATCCGTATATCGTCTATATCGGCTTCGATCCGCTCGGTGCTGCCGCGCAGGATCAGGCGAAGAAGCCCGCGCCGGCCAAGAAGCCAAAGCCTGCTGTCAAGCCAAATCCCAACGCGCCGACGGGGTGACGACTTTCACCTCAATACTTTTCCCGGGCGCAACGCATCATGAAATGATGCGGCGCCGACCCGGGATCGTCACAGACTCAGAGCTTCTGGCGATCCCCGATCAGCAGCGCAGCGTTCCACGCTGCACTGCGTCCGGGATAGAGTTCTGAAAAAATAGCTTAATTAAACTTCTGCCGAATCTCGGCGATGCCCCGCGCGAGCAGATCCTCGGCGACCTTGCCCTTGGCCGAGGCGGCGATGATTTTCTCTGCGGCGGCAACCGCGGCGTCGGCCGCGGCGGAACGCACATCGGCGACAGCCTGGGCTTCGGCCTGGGCGATCTTGGTCTCGGCCATCTTGGTTCGCCGGGTGACGAAATCTTCCGCTTTTGATTTTGCTTCGGCGGCGAGCCGCTCGGCTTCCGCCCTGGCTCCCGCGATGATCGCCTGGGCCTCGGTTTCGGCATCGCGCGCCTTGCGCTCGAATTCACCGAGCAGCGCTTGCGCCTCTTCGCGCAGGCGCCGGGCCTGGTCCAGCTCGGATTTGATGCGGGCCTGGCGGCGATCGATACCGTCGATCAGCTTGCGATGGGCGCCGAGATAGACGAGTAGCCCGAGGAAACAGAAAAAGCCGATTGCGACCCAAGTTTCAGCTTCGAGCATCGCCGTCCTCTTAAGCTTTGCGAACGTCGCCGAGCGCGGCGGCGATTTCATCTTCGCGTGGGCGTTTTCCGATCAGACGCTCGACGATGGCGGAAGCGGTCTCCGCGGCGATTGACCTGACATTGCTCATGGCTGCGCCGCGGCTCTTTGCGATCGACAGTTCGGCGGCGGCAACCCGCTCGTGCAGCTGCGCCTCAAGCCGTTTGTGCAAATCCTCGGCTTCGCGCGCCTGCTGCTCGCGTGCAGCGGCAGCGATACCCTGGGCGTTGCCTCTCGCGTCCGCAAGTGCCTTTTCGTAAGCCGCTGCCGCCGCGTTCGATCGCTCTTTCAACTGCTCGGCCGCCGCCAGATCGTCGCCGATGACTTTGCTGCGCTCGGCCATGATGGCGCCGATGCGCGGCAGCGCAATTCGCGACATCAACGCGTAGAGCAGAACAAAGGTGATCGCCAGCCAGACGAGCTGTGATGGAAAGTGCTCCGAGTCAAACGGCGGGAACTTGGAATGTCCCGCGGGAGCCTCGGTGTGAGCAGTGGGTTCGGCCATAACGTCTGCCTTCGAACTCGGCCGTTCGCTTTTCGCGCCGCGTTACAGGCCGAACAGCAACAGCAGGGCGATCAACAGGGAGAAGATGCCGAGCGCTTCAGTGATGGCGAAGCCGAAAATCAGGTTGCCGAACTGGCCTTGCGCCGCCGACGGATTGCGCAGCGCCGCGGCGAGGTAGTTGCCGAAAATGATGCCCACGCCGACGCCGGCGCCACCCATGCCGATACAAGCGATACCGGCCCCGATATATTTCGCGGCGGTCGGATCCATGAGAACACTCCTTTTTTGGTTGCAATGATCGGCCGTCAATGGCCCGGGTGAATTGCATCGTTCAGATAGATGCAAGTGAGAATGGCGAAAACATAAGCTTGCAGGA
>Ga0187765_10000987_pt1 | contig 10810 bp, 11 predicted proteins | sample 0216_QUI02_MP05__3_FD_133018 | JGI IMG/M metagenome (GOLD analysis project Ga0187765, IMG submission 133018) | Tropical peat soil microbial communities from peatlands in Department of Meta, Colombia - 0216_QUI02_MP05_10_MG | ecosystem: Environmental > Terrestrial > Soil > Wetlands > Peat ...
ACCGCCAAGGGACGGGTTGCGACCGAGCTCGCCTATGCGCATCTCCAGCGCGCCCTCCCGGCGAGCCCGCGCCAGGGCCGACTGCTATAGAAGAGGGCCGTGGTTCTGGGATCGCTGACACGGCGGGCCGGGTGATGCCGGACCTCGGTCGGACACTGGTGTTCCTCGGTATCCTGCTGGTGTTCGCCGGCGCCCTGGTGATGCTGCTTGCCCGCATGGGCGGGCTGCCGCTCGGGCGACTGCCGGGGGACATCGTCTACCGGCGCGACGGCTTCACCCTCTACCTGCCGCTCACGACCTCGATCCTGGTGAGCGTGGTCCTGTCGCTGCTCTTCTACCTGTTTCGCAGGTAGCCGGGCGCGAGCCCCGCGCGCTAGATGAACGGCAGGAACGGACAAGCGCAGGAACGGACGAGCGATCGGCCATGAGCAGCACGAGCAGAGGCAGCCGCCAGCGACTCGCCGTGGAGAGCGATCCCGGGCGCGAGGCGGGGCTCGCGCTTCGCGATCCGGCGCCCCGGCAGCGGCGCAGGCGCGAAGCGCTCATCCTCGCCGCCGCGTTCACCGCGGCGGTGCTGTTCATCGTCTACGAGACCCGGCTGCCGCCGTTCACGTCCAGCCAGACGCTGTCGGCGAACATCGTCTTCTTCCTGCTCATCAACCTGAACATCGTCCTCATCATGCTGGTGGTGTTCCTGCTCGGCCGGAACATCGTCAAGCTGGTGATCGAGCGCCGCCAGCGCGTCCTGGGCTCGCAGCTCCGCACGCGGCTGGTGGCCGGCTTCGTCGGCGTCGCGATCACGCCGGCGCTGCTCCTCTTCCTGGTGGCGCTCGGCTTCACCCGGAGCTCGATCGAGAGCTGGTTCAGCGTGCAGGTCGAGAACGCTCTCGAGGGCTCGCTCGACATCGCCGACACCTACTACCGCGACGCGGTCGCGACGGCGTTGCGTCAAGCAAGAGAGATCGCACTACGTGCGGCGCAGGGCAAGCCCACGGTCGCCGCGCAGCGGGCGCTCGCCGCCGCCAAGCAGGGCGAGTACGGCGCCGCCGCCGTGGCCGTGTTCGGACCCGACGGCGAGCTCCAGGGGAGCTCGGCCGCCGAGCGGCTCCCCGAAGCCTTCAAGCGCGCTCCCGACCCGGACTTCCTGCGCCGCGCGCTCGCCGGCGAGGAGGTCACCTCGGTCGAGGGCGCCGGCAACGCCGACATCGTGCATGCGGCGGTGCCGATCGGCGGCGGCGGAAAGCTCGCCGGCGCGGTGGTGGTGGACGAGGTCCTGCCGCGCAGCGTCGCGCGCCGCCGCGCCGAGATCGACCAGTCCTACCGCCAGTACAAGCAGCTCAAGCTGCTGCGCCGGCCGCTGATCAACAACTACGTTCTCACGCTGGTCCTGGCGACGCTCGTGGTGGTGTTCGGCGGCACCTGGATCGGGATCGCGATCGCCAAGAGCATCACCGACCCGCTGCGACGCCTGGCCGAGGGCACGCGCGCCGTCGCCGAGGGGAACCTCGACCAGCAGATCGCGATCGGCAGCGAGACCGACGAGATCGCGACCCTGGTCGGAGCCTTCAACCAGATGACCGTGAACCTGCGCACGACCCACTCGGCGCTCGCCGAGCGCCGGCGCGCCCTCGAGACCATCCTCGCCAACATCACCGGAGGCGTGGTGTCGATCGACGGCGCCGGTCTCATCGAGACGGTCAACCCGGCGGCGCGAGCGATGCTCGGCATCAACGAGCAGGTGGTCGGGCGACCGTACCGCGACTGCTTCCGCGGCCCGGGCTACGCGGTGATTCGCGATCTGCTCGTCGAGCTCGAGGCGCGGGCGCGCGACGGCGTGTGGGACAAGCTGCCGCCGCAGAAGCTCGCGGTCGAATCCGAAGAGGGCGCGGTGCAGCTCCTGGCGACGGGCGTGGTGCTGAAGAGCGAGGCCGGGCGAGCGATCGGCGCGCTGCTCTTCGTCGAGGACGTGACCGAGCTCCTCAAGGTGCAGCGCATGGAGGCCTGGCGCGAGGTGGCGCGCCGGATCGCGCACGAGATCAAGAACCCGCTCACCCCGATCCAGCTCTCGGCGCAGCGCCTGCGCAAGCGCTACGCCCTCGAGCTCTCGGGCTCGGTGCTCGACGAGTGCACGCGAACGATCATCGCCGAGGTCGACGTGCTGAAGAACCTGGTGAGCGAGTTCGCACACTTCGCGCGTCTCCCTGCCGGCCCGCACGCGCCCTCGGAGCTGAACCAGCTGGTCGAGGACGTCGCCGTGCTGTTCAAGGAGGCGCACCGCGGGGTGCGCTTCGTGCTCGACCTCGATCCGCAGCTGCCGCTGCTCGATCTCGACCGCGACGGCATGCGCCGCGTTCTGACCAACATCGTCGACAATGCGGTCGCGGCCCTGCCCCAGGAGGCGCGACCCGCGGGCGACGGCCCGTCGGGCGACGGTCCCGAGCCGAGCCGCGCGCGCGGCTCGGTCGAGATCGTGACCCGGTTCGAGCCCGAGCGCGACGTCGTCATCCTGGAGATCGCCGACGACGGGCTCGGCATGACGCCCGAGGTCAAGGCGCGTCTCTTCGAGCCCTACTTCTCGACCAAGCCGCAGGGCACCGGGCTCGGCCTGGCGATCGCGTCGGCGGTCCTCGCGGACCACCAGGCCTTCATCCGCGTGCGCGACAACCAGCCGCGTGGGAGTCGATTCGTGATCGAGCTTCCCGTACGGGAGAGGAGACGCGACGAGCCGCGGCGCGCGCTCGCCTGAGGAGGCAAGATGCAGAGGACGATCCTGGTTGTCGACGACGAGGAGAAGATCCGCCAGAGCCTGCGCGGCGTGCTCTCCGACGAGGGCTTCTCGGTCGTCGAGGCGGGCGACGGCCGGCGCGCGCGCGAGCTGGTCGACAGCGTGCGGCCCGACCTCGCGATCCTCGACGTCTGGCTGCCGGAGATGGACGGCATCGCGCTCCTGGAGGAGATCAAGACGAGCCATCCCGAGCTGCCGGTGATCATCATCTGCGGCCATGCGAACATCGAAGCGGCGGTGCGCGCGACGCGCCTCGGCGCCGCGGATTTCATCGAGAAGCCGTTCTCGATCGACACGCTGCTGGGCGCGATCGCGCGCGCTCTGGGTACCGCGGAGACCAGCGAGCCGGCCGTGGCGCTCGAGCCTCCGCCTGCGGCGAGCGTCGAGCGGGTCGGCGAAAACGGAGTGCGCCCGCAGCGGACGATCGGCAAGAGCGTGGTCGCGAGCGGTCAGGGACTGCACAGTGGCGTCCGCACCGGGGTCATCCTGCACCCCATGCCGCCGGGAAGCGGGATCGTCTTCCAGAGCCTCGCCACCGAGAAGACGGTCCCGGCGCGCGTCGAGTTCGCCGACTCGACGGGCTACGCGACCACGCTGTCGCGGGGCGGATTCTCGGCCAAGACGGTCGAGCACCTGCTCGCGACGATGCACGGCTACGGGATCACCAACCTGCTGGTCAAGATGGAGGGCGAGGTTCCCGCGCTCGACGGGTCGGCGCTCGAGTTCTGCCGCCTGGTCGAGGAGGCTCGCGTCGTCGAGCAGCCCGGCGGCGGGGTGGCGCCGTTCGTCGTCCGGCGGCGGCATCTGGTCGAGGAGAAGGGCTCGTCGATCGCGATCGAGCCCGACCCGGGTTTCGTCATCGACTACACGCTCGACTATCCACAGCCGGTCGGGCAGCAGCGCTACGTCTTCCACTACCGCGGGCCGGAGTCGTTCAAGAGCGAGATCGCGCCGGCGCGCACCTTCGGCTTCGTGCACGAGTTCACGCAGCTCTCGCGCGCCGGGCTCGCCGCGGGCGGCCGTCTCGACAACTGCGTCCTGATCGGCGAGGACGGCGTGATCAACGGCGAGCTGCGCTTCCCGGACGAGTTCGTGCGGCACAAGATCCTCGACGTGATGGGCGACCTGGCGCTGTTCGGCCGCCCGCTGCGTGGCCGCGTGACGGCGCGCGCGACCGGGCACCGGCACAATGTCGCCCTGGTGCGGGAGCTGCTGCGCGCGAGCCAGGCCGAGGAGGCCGACGAGGTGGTGGCAGGAAGAGCGAGCTGAGCGCGGAACCCTGGTGACTCGACCTGGCGAGCGGTCGAGCCGGAGGACGGAGTCCATGTCGACCACACGAGCAGTCGATCCCGTGACCAGCCAGCCGCAGGACGACGGCTGGGGCGGCGTCAATCCCGTCGACCCGGCGGTGCGCGCCGACCCGCATCCCTTCCTGCGCCGACTCCGCGAGATCGACCCCGTCAACCTGACGCCGGTGGGATTCTGGCGGCTCACGCGCTTTGCCGACGTCGAGCGCCTGCTGAAGGAGGTGCCGACCGGCGTTCGGATGCTGGACGGCACGCGCCCCGGCGAGCTGGTGATGGAGGGGCGTGGTCCCGCGCAGTTCATGCTCCAGCAGGATCCGCCGAATCACACGCGCCTGCGCCGCCTGGTCAGCCAGGCGTTCTCGCCGCGCGCCATCGAGCGCCTGCGCGACCACGTGCAGACGATCGCCGATCGCCAGGTCGACCGCGTCGTCGAACGCGGAGAGATGGACGTGATCGCCGATCTCGCTCTCCCCGTGCCGTCGACGGTGATCTGCGAGATGATGGGCGTACCGCTCGCCGACCGTGACAGGTTCACGGTATGGACGGCCGAGGCGACGCATCTCCTCGCCTCGCTGGTGTCGTCACCCGAGGTGATCGAGCGCGGTGTCGCGGCGGGGCTCGCGCTGGAACGCTACTTCGAGGACCTGATCGCGGAGCGGCGCAATCGTCTCGGGGACGACATCCTGAGCGATCTCATCCGCGCCGAGGAAGCCGGCGATCGGCTCTCCGCTGCGGAGCTGACCTCGCAGTCGATCGGCCTCCTGATCGCCGGATTCGAGACCACGATCGGCCTGATCGGCAACGGCGTGCTCGCCCTGATCCGTCATCCCGGCGAGCTCGCCAAGCTGCGCTCCGACCCTGGTCTCATCGCCGGTGCGGTCGACGAGTGCCTGCGCTACGACGGTCCCATCCTGCTCACGGTCCGCGTCCTGCGCGAGGACACCGAGTTTGGCGGCAAGCGGATCCCCCGCGATGCCATGGTGTGGGCAATGCTCGCGGCAGCCAATCGCGATCCCGAGCGCTTTGCCGATCCGGATCGATTCGACATCTCGCGCACCGACCAGACGACGCTCGGCTTCGGCGGCGGCATCCACTTCTGCCTCGGCGCGCACCTCGCGCGGATGGAAGCGCAGGTGGCGATCGGGACGCTGGTCCGCCGCCTGCGCGACCTCGAGCTCGAGAGCGACGACCTGGTCTGGGGCCGCTCCCTGTTCCGTGTGCTTGACCGACTGCCGGTGAGCTTCCGGGCGGCGTGAGACCGAGCGGCCCGGTCGCCGGGGCGTCAGCGCAGGACCGGGGCGGCGAGGGTTCCGCTCAGGTTGTAGGTCGGCTGGTCGCCGGGGCCGCGGCGCGGCAGGAGCCCGGTCAGGATGCGGATCTCGGGCCGTGACGTTCCGGTCGGCGCGATGCTGAGACGCAGGTTCAGGATGCTCGTCTGCACCGGCTCCCGCAGGAGCACGTCACCACTCGCCGAGACCTCGACGTCCGGTCCGGAGGCACGCAGCTCGCGGACCTGGACGCGGCCGCTGCGGATCTGGGCCGTCAGGTCGCAGTCGGAGAACGAGAGGTCGGGGACGGCGAAGCCCTGGACGATCAGGTGCCCGAGGGCGAGGCCGCTCGCCCGCAGGTGGAGATCGCCGTCCGCGCTGCGCGTGGTCCGGCCGTCGCCCGCCAGGGTGAGCTCGAACGAGGCGCGCCCGGAGACGGTCGCGGGAGGCGGCAGGAAGGCGGCGAGAGCGCGTCCGAGGTCGAGGGAATCCGCATGCAGGACCGCCTCGATTCGTGGCGCGGCGTCCTGCACCTCGCCCTGGAACGTGCCCTCGTAGGCGTCACCGGCGAGGCTCGCGCGGTTCGGCCGGCCGAGGAGCAGCCCGAGGAGCGGCGTTCGCACGGTCAGGTCGGTGAGCTGCAGCGCGACCTCGGGTTGCGCGAGCGGAGCGATGCGCACCCCCTGGAAGCGGTAGCCGTTGGGGAAGGCATAGGCGACGTCCTTGAAGTCGACCACGATCGGCGCGCCCGAGGTCGCCGACGCGAGCACTGCGGCGGCGATCCGGTCGTGCGGCAACGATTCGGCGAGGAACAGCACGAAGACGAGCACGGCGAAGGCGCCGTAGGCGATCGCGAGCCGATGCCTCTGCCAGCGGCCGGCGCCCGCGCCCGGGCCCGCAAGAGCGGCGGCCCGGGACAGCGCGGCGCTCACCCTCACTGCGGCCTCAGGCGCACGACCACGAGGTTCGCGTCGAGCTGCGTCGGGTTCTTGTACTGGCGTTTGAAGGAGATCCGGGAGAGGTGCATCGCGCGGCCGCTATTCTCGATCGCGTAGAGGAGCGTGATCAGGTCGCGCATCGCGACGCCCTCGAGGTGCAGCTCGACCGACTCCTCGAGGAACTTCTCGCCGACCTGGCGCGACGACGGGTTCATCGACGTGATGTGCTCGCGTCCGACCGCAGGCACCGTGATCGCTTCGAGGCGCGCGAACAGCGACGCCCCGCCGTGGTCGGCGGCGGCTCCGTGCTCGGCGCCCTCGACGGCGGCGCGCAGCGTCGAGTAGCGCGCCGCGAGATCGGCGATGCTCGCCGCCTGGCGGCGCGCGAGCGTCAGGCTGCGGTCGAGGCCGGCGATCGCCCCCATGAGCGGATCGATCACCGCGAGCCAGACCAGGATCGCGGCGGTGATCACCGCGGCGCCGACGACCATGCGCTGCTCGCGCGGCTCGAGCCGCCCGAGGAGCTGCGCCAGGCGGACGCGCGGCTCGGCGAGGATGCGTCCGAGCGGCCCCTCCCGCGTGGCGTCAATCACGATCGTCGTCCTTCTTGTAGCCCAGGCTCACCCGGAACTCGATGCGGCCGTCGACTCCCGTCTTGACGTCCTTGACCTGCGGGTCACGCAGGACCGCGACGGTGGCGAGTGAGCGCTTGAGCACGTCGACCGACTCGTAGCTGTCGGTGCGCGCGTGGAGCTTCACGCCGTCGCCGTCGACCGTGCAGTCGTCGATCTGGAACGGGACGCGCTCGGGGACGGCGCTGGCCACCCCGCGGAGCACCTCGAGCACCGGCGGATGCGAGCCCTTGCCTCCCTCGAGGAGGTCGCGCCGCTTCTCGAGCGCGTCGACCGCCGCCTGGAGCTGCGTCGCCTCGTTGCCGTGCTGCACGCCGGGGAGGACGGCCGCGACCGATCGGCTGATCTCGGCGTCGAGCCGCGAGAGCTCGGCGCGCCGCTCGGCGACGGCGCTGCCCGCCGCGAGCGCCGCGAGCAGCCCGACGGCGGCGGCGAGGCCGGCGGTGATGCGGAGCTGCCGCCGCGCCTCCTCGCGTGGAGCGTGGTAGGCGAGCTCGCCCGAGCGGAAGTTGAGCCCCAGCCCGACCAGGCCGGCGGCGCGCCCGGCCAGGGCCACCGCCCGCAGGCGGCTCGCCTCGGCCCCGGCCGCCCAGGCCGGCAGATGGCGCGCGAGGGCCTCGAGCGGAACCCCGACCGCGGACGCGAGCCGGTGCGCGGCGGGCGAGTCCGCGCCCGCGACCACCAGCGGCGGGAGCGCGTCGGCGCCGGCCAGCGCCAGCGCCGACCACTGCGCTTCGGCGAGGACCGCCGCCTCGTCGGGTGCATCGATCACGCGCAGCCCGGCGAGCCGGCCGTTGTGCAGGAGAGCGACGGCGCCGTCGCTGCGCGGCTCGACGAGGAGTACGCTCGCGCGCGGTCCGGCAAGCAGCCCGACCGTCGCGAGCGCGCCGAGGTCGACGATCGCCGGATCGATGCCCGCGCTGCGCATCTGCTCGAGATGCGCGCCGACGGCCGAGCGCAGCGCGATCGCGGCGAGCACGACCGCCGTCGTCCCGCGCCGCTCGAGCACGGTGAAGCTCGAGACGCCGCGCTCGAGGTCGAAGGGCACCAGGCTCTCGAGCTCGAAGGGCACCGTCTGGGCGAGCCGGCGCGGATCGGAGAAGGGCAGCTCGAGGATGCGGTGCGCGACCGAGGCGCCGGGAAGGGCGGTCGCGACCGCTTCGGGCGCCACCGGGCAATGACGCGCGACGGCGGCGCGCAGGACCGCCGCGGGCTCCGCGCCCGGGGCGAGCCGCTCGCTCCAGCTCCCGACCAGCCGCGGCGCGCGCCCTGTCGTCTCGACGAGCGCGAGGGCGAGAGCGTCGCCGCACAGATCGACGCCGAGCGCGAGCATGCGCTACGGGCCCTCGCTCTCGGCGCTCAGATCGACGAACGGATTGGGGCGCCAGGCGATCGGCTTGACGCTGCTGCCGGTGCGCTTGACGACGGCGCGGACGGACTGGGTGGTGTCGCCGACGCTCCCGGTGGCGACGATGGTGAAGTAGTCGCTGCGCTGCGCCACTTGAATCCCCTGGCAGATCTTGTCCACCTCGGGGTCACCTGGCTTGAAGCCGCCCGCCGGCGCCTGGAAGTTGCCCGGCGGCTTGCAGCCGACCGCCTCGAGCACGCGGGGGTCGGCGGTGTTGACGTTCACCAGCTGGTTGGCGCGCGCCGCCGGGTCGGGGTAGGCGGTGACGTACGGCCGCAGGGCGTGCACCGTGGCGCGGTCGAAGCCGCGGATCATCAGCAGCTCGTCGACGCTCACCAGCGGCAAATGGCGGGGTTCGCAGGGCACGGCGAGCAGACAATAGTCGCTTTGCTGCCCGGCTGCCACGGCGCCGGTTCCTTGCCACGCCATGACCGCATCGACCAGGGACGGATCGAGGCCCAGGTTGGTGAACAGCGTGCGCAGCCACGCTTCCTTGCCCGGAGGGACGTTCAGGCTGAGCTTGCCCTGCTCGTCCTCGATGGTGAGTCCGACGGTGCCCGGCCCGGCGGGAAAGCCGACGATCGGGATCGCCCACAGGCCGTCCCGGCTGGTGACCTGGCTCGATTGCTGCTGGTCCTCGATCAGCAGAGCCTCGCCGGCCACCTCCGCCGAGCGCGCGAGCAGCTCGGCGGCGACCGCGTTGCCGGCGTTGTGGGTGAAGTGCGTGTTCACCAGGGTCGCGTCGGTCATCTCGACGACGATCAGGGTCAGCATCGCGACCGCGAGCATCGCCGTGACCAGCGCCAGGCCGCGATCGTTCACGGTCGCTCCGCGAGCGGCAGCGTGACGACCGTGCGGTAAGTCGGCGGATCGCTGCTGCCGTCGTCGATCGCCAGCTCGACCGCGACCGCGAGCGGCAGGCGGGCCGGCGTCGAGTTGTCGCCGCTCACGTAGTTGCCGGCGAAGTCCTGCGCGCCCGGGGGTACCACTCCGACCCGGAAGGCGGTCACGTTCTCCAGCACCGCGACGCTCAGCGGCGGCACCGTCGCCACCTGCAGTGAGGGCTGCTGGTCCTTGATCAGCCTGCCGCCGCGCTGCCCGGGCGCGCCGGGCTCGAGGCGGTAACGCACCAGCTCGACGGGGTCCTGGGGACCCTCGCTGATCCGCCGCGCCGCGGTGGTCGCGAAGCTCAGCTGGCTCGACGGCAGGTCGAGCGTCTGGTCGACGGTGGCGAACTGGTAGCGCGCGCCCTTCAGGCTGATCGATCCCTGGAGCTCCTCGGCGATCCGCGCCAGCGCGAGACGGGCCGCGCTGGTTTGCTCCATGACCAGCTCGGTGCGGTCGCGCGAGTCGATGGTGCGGGAGAACGGTGCCGCGATCGCGGCAGCGACTAGGGCGACGATCGCCAGCGAGACCAGCAGCTCGAGCAAGGTGAAGCCGAGCTGTGCCCGCGAGGTCCGCGCGTTCCAATTCACGAGCTGTCTCGCCGGAACAGCGTGAGCTCGCATTCCGCGTCCGGATCGGTGGCGGGGAAGACCCGCACCGTGATCTCCCGCGTCCGCGGCAGGGCGGTGTCGTTCACCGTCCGCTCCCAGCGAAAGTCGGGATAGCGCCCGGGATGGAGCGTCTCGAAGTCGCCGTTGGCCAGGCCGACCTCGGGGAAGGGGCCGAGCTCGGCGTTGGCGATCAGCTCGCGCGCGAGGAACAGGGCGCGCGTGTAGGCCTGGTCGCGCGCCGCGAGGCGGATGTTGCGCGCGTGGAGACCGAGAAGCGCGGTGAATGCGGTCGCGATGACGGCGAGCGCGACCATGACCTCGAGCAGCGTGAAGCCGCGAGCTCGCGAACGGGCGCCGGCGCTCATTGCGTGAACACGCTTCGCGCGTCGACGTAGCCGTCGAGGATCCGCGGTGCCGTCACCCCGGGCTCGATGACGATCGACATCGCGCGCCCCTTGCCGTCGTCGAGGTAGATCACCGTCGGGTCGGCGAAGCCGTCGGGCGAGAAGATCGCCGCCGGCTGGCCGTCCATGGTGGTCGAGAGGTTCGGCCCGCTGACGTCGAGGTTGAGGTCGTCGGGCAGGTTGACGCGACGGAACAGCGGGCTCGAGTCGTCGACGAAGCGCGCGCCGGTCGTGGTCGGGAGCAGCACTGCGGCCGCATAGCTTCGCTCGTGCAGGTCGAAGGAGAGCCGCACCGAGCGGCCGCGCAGCGCCGCCTCCTCACGCAGAAAGCGGATGCGGGCCGCGAGCCGCCGCGCGCTGGTGTCGAGCGCGACGCTCCCGAAGACCCCGAGGCGCGGCGCGACCAGCGTCACGATGAGCCCGATCACAGCCAGGACGAGAACCAGCTCGAGCAGGGTGAAGCCTCGCGAGCCCTTGTGCAGGGCGGGCCGGCTCATAGGTTCCGGGAATCGATGTCGGCGTTCTTCCCCTCACCCCCCTCGACGCCGTCGGCGCCGAACGAGCGCAGCACG
>Ga0187765_10000989_pt1 | contig 10802 bp, 6 predicted proteins | sample 0216_QUI02_MP05__3_FD_133018 | JGI IMG/M metagenome (GOLD analysis project Ga0187765, IMG submission 133018) | Tropical peat soil microbial communities from peatlands in Department of Meta, Colombia - 0216_QUI02_MP05_10_MG | ecosystem: Environmental > Terrestrial > Soil > Wetlands > Peat ...
CGCCGCCCCGCTGCAGGTGCCCGAGCACGCAGACCCGGGTCTCGAGCTTGCCGAGCTGCTCGAGCTCCTCTGCGAGCCAGCGTCCGACGCCGCCGAGGATCGGGTTCGGCTGTCCCGGCTTGCGTTCCTTGGCGACCATCGGGATGCCGCCCACCGGGAAGGCACCCTCGGCGACGACGACGATCGCGAACAGGTGGCCTGACTTGCGGCGCTTGCGGATGTGATCGACCACGTTGTCGGTGTGGAACGGGATCTCGGGGATGAGGATCGTGTCGGCACCGCCGGCGATCCCTGCCGAAAGGGCGATCCAGCCCGCGTCCCGGCCCATGACCTCGACGATCATCACCCGGTCGTGGCTCTCCGCCGTCGAGTGCAGCTTGTCGATGGCGTCGGTCGCCGTCTCGACCGCCGTCTGGAAACCGAAGGTCATCTCCGTGGCCGAGAGGTCGTTGTCGATCGTCTTCGGCACGCCCACGATCGGCAGACCCTTGTCGGACAAGGCTTGCGCGATGCGCTGTGAGCCGTCGCCGCCGATGCTGATCACCGCGTCGATGCCGATCCGCCCGAGCCTGCGAATCAGCTCGTCGGAACGATCGACCACCTCGATCGTCCCGCTGGGGCCGCGTACGGGGTGCTCGAACGGCCCGCCGCGGTTCGACGTTCCGAGGATCGTCCCGCCGCGCGTCAGCAATCCCGCGACGGACTGGAGGTCGAGTTTCATCAGGCGCATCGGGTCGTCGAGGACGCCGTTGAACGCCTCGATCGATCCGACGACCTCCCATTCGTAACCGAGAATCGCCCGCTTGGTGGCGGCGCGAATCACGGCGTTCAGCCCCGGCGCGTCGCCGCCGCCGGTCATCACCAAGATCTTCTGCACCTCCACGATCTTCTCCTGATCCCCTCCGCTGGCGCTCTGCCGGAACGCGTCCCTCGGCAGGACCCGGCCGCGCATCGCTTCGTCGGGGCCGCCCGGCCGCCGGGCCGATTCGACAGCCCGACCTGCCACCGAGTAGAGTCGCCGCTCCGATGCCGAGCTCCATGATACCGATCGACGCGAGTACACGCATCGTGGGCGTGATCGGAGATCCCATCCGCCATTCCCGCTCGCCCGCGATGCACAACGCCGCTTTCCGGGCGCTCGGCCTGCCGTACGCTTACGTGGCCTTTCGCGTCGCGGCGCGGGAGGTCGGGGCGGCGGTCCGAGCGGTCCGCGCCCTCGACCTCGCCGGGCTGAGCGTCACCATCCCGCACAAGCAGGCGGTGATCGCGCACCTCGACGCGCTCGCTCCCGCGGCGGCGGCCTGCGGCGCGGTCAACACGATCGTCCATCGCGATGGTCGCCTGATCGGCGACAATACCGACGCCGCGGGTCTGGCGCGCGACCTCGCGACGCTCGGCGTGTCGCCGCGCAGCCGGCTCGATGTGGTGATCGTGATCGGCGCGGGGGGCGCCGCTCGTGCGGCGGTGTTCGCCCTGGGCCGTGTCGCCCGGCGCATCGTGGTGGCTGCGCGACGGCCGGCGAAGGCGCGCGCCCTGGTCGACGCGATGCGCCGCCGCGTCGCGGCGAAGCTCGAGCCTTGCGCGCTCGACGTCATCGTGCCGCCAGTGCCTCGGCCGGGGAGCCTGCTGTGCCAGGCGCGCCTGATCATCAATGCGACTCCGCTCGGCATGGAGGGCGAGCCCTTCGTTCCGCTCGACTACGCCGCGACCCCGGCCGACTGCCTGTTCTACGACCTGGTCTACACGGCACGGCGGACCCCGTTTCTCGCCGGCGCCGCCCGCGAGCGGCGGCCGGTCTCCGCCGGGCTCGGCATGCTCCTCCACCAGGGAGCCGCTGCGTTTGAGCTGTGGACCGGACGCAAGCCGCCGATCGAGGTCATGCGCCGCGCGCTCGTCCGCGGCCGCTGATGCACGCGACGACATCGGTCGCGAAGGATTGTCGCGGACGTCATGGCGTGCGCGCGGACGGAGCCGTAGGCTCGCTCCGATTCCCCGGTCGGCCGCGCGGTTCGCCCGCTCCGCGGGCCCCGGCGAATCAAGCCATCGCGCCCCGTCGCCGATAAGCGAGATCGAGGCCTCGCTTCGAGGCGTCGCGTCCCTGCGCGGGGCAAGGAGAGACGTGTGGCCGCGTCCGGCCAGGCGAATACTGCGGAAAGCTCAAACGGGCTCGTTCGCTCCATGACACAGGCCAAACGCAGATGGTGAGCAGCCGGATCGGCGACCTGCTCGTCAAGCAGGGCATGATCACGCCGGCCGACCTGCGCGTCGCGACCGACAAGCTTCGCGAGGTGGGCGGCGCGCTCACCACTCACGTGGTGAAGTCGTGCGGCATCTCCGAGGCGGACCTGCTCGCGGTCCTGCAGGAGGAGTACCACCTCCCCGTGGTCGACCCGGCGGCGCTCGACATCGCGCCCGAGGTGATCGACGTCCTGCCGGCCCTGCTCGCCAACAAGTACCACATCGTTCCGGTCAAGCTGAACCGCACCAGCCTCACGCTCGCGATGGCCGACCCCTCCAACCTGGTCGCCATCAACGAGGTCAAGTTCCTTACCGGGTTCGACATCAAGGCGGCGATCGCCGGCCCGCTGACCATCGAGCGGGCGATCGAGCGCTACTACGACAGCGCGCTCAACTACGGCGACGTGCTCTCGCAGCTCGGCAACGAGGACGTCGAGCTCGTCCGTGCCGAGGACGAGGTCGACCTCAAGCAGCTCGAGAAGGCGACCGAGGAGGCGCCGGTCGTCAAGCTCGTGAACGCGCTGCTGACCGACGCGATCAAGAAGCGGGCCTCGGATATCCACATCGAGCCGTACGAGAGGATCCTGCGCGTACGCTTCCGCATCGACGGCGTGCTCTACGAGATCATGCAGCCGCCCCTCAAGCTCAAGAACGCGATCACCTCGCGTATCAAGGTGATGTCGGCCCTCGACATCGCCGAGCGCCGATTGCCGCAGGACGGACGCATCAAGATGAAGATGTCCGGCGGCGCGGAGATGGACTTCCGCGTCTCGTGCCTGCCGACGCTGTTCGGCGAGAAGGTCGTGCTGCGTCTCCTCGACAAGACGACCCTGCAGCTCGACATGACGAAGCTCGGCTTCGAGGAGAGGTCGCTCGTCGATTTCAAGACGGCGATCAACAAGCCCTACGGCATGATCCTGGTGACCGGTCCCACCGGTTCGGGAAAGACCACCACGCTCTATTCCGCGCTCTCCGAGCTCAACAAGGCGACGACCAACATCTCGACCGCCGAGGATCCCATCGAGTTCAACCTGGTCGGCATCAACCAGCTGCAGGTCCACGAGGAGATCGGCCTCAACTTCGCCGCTGCGCTGCGCGCCTTCCTCCGCCAGGATCCGGACGTCATCATGGTTGGCGAGATCCGCGACTTCGAGACCGCCGAGATCGCGGTCAAGGCAGCCTTGACCGGCCATCTGGTGCTCTCGACCGTGCACACCAACGACGCCCCATCGACCGTCAACCGTCTGCTCAACATGGGAATCGAGCCCTTCCTGATCGGGTCCTCGGTGAACCTCATCATGGCGCAGCGTCTCGCGCGCGTGGTCTGTCAGAAGTGCCGGGAGCCGTACGAGGTGCCGGCCAAGGTGATGGAGGACCTCGGCGCGACGCCCGAGGAGGCAAAGCTCACCACGTGCTACCGGTCGATCGGCTGCCAGAGCTGCGGCGGAACGGGTTTCCGGGGACGGAGCGCGCTCTACGAGGTGATGCCGATGAGCGACGGCATCCGTGAGCTCGTGCTCTCGGGCGCGTCGGCCACCGAGCTCAAACGTCAAGCCATGCAGGACGGCATGAAGACCCTGCGCCAGAGCGGGGTGACCAAGCTGCGCGAGGGCGTGACGACGGTCGAGGAAGTGATGCGCGTCACGATGTCGGACTAGCAGCCCCTCCCGGGCAAGCCGCCACCCGTCCGACACCCCCCCCGGGATCCCTCCCGGAGGCGCCCCCGACCGACCGTTACTCGAGTAACACCCGGCGAAGCAGCAACGCGCCGTGAAGCACGGAGCGCCGCAAAACTGCCGATCTTAGGCGGGAGCGCGGTAGCTTGCTGGTGGCATCGGCATTGCAACGGCCCACCGCCTGGGGGCGCCTGCGCCGTTGGGCTTGGGACGGCGCGCAGCGAACGACCGGAGGTTCGGCAATGCAGATGCATGAGCTCTTCAAGACGATGCTGGACCAGAACGCGTCCGACCTGCATCTCACCGCCGGCGCCCCGCCGATGATCCGTGTCCACGGCGACGTCACTCCGGTGCCGTATGATCCGCTCACCGCCAACCTGATCAAGCAGCTCTGCTACAGCGTGCTCACCGAGCAGCAGAAGAAGAAGTTCGAGGAGGACAACGAGCTCGACTTCTCGTTCAGCGTCGAGGGTCTGTCGCGTTTCCGCGGGAACATGTTCCTCCAGCGGGGCGCGGTGGGCGGCGTCTTCCGGATGATCCCGCACAAGATCCCCGACATCAATTCGCTCGGCCTACCCCCGGCGGTCGCCAACCTGATCAAGCTGCCGCGCGGCCTCATCCTGGTCACCGGTCCGACGGGAAGCGGCAAGTCGACGACCATGGCGGCGATGGTCGATCGCATCAACTCGGATCGCGCTGAACACATCATCACGGTCGAGGATCCGATCGAGTTCCTCCATCACCACAAGAAGTGCATCGTCAATCAGCGCGAGGTCTTCGCCGACACCCACAGCTTCGCGGCGGCGCTCAAGCACATCCTCCGCCAGGACCCGGACGTCGTCCTGGTCGGCGAGCTTCGCGACCTGGAGACGATCGAGGCGGCGCTGACCATCGCCGAGACCGGCCACCTGGTCTTCGCCACCCTGCACACCAACTCCGCCGTCCAGACGATCAACCGCGTGATCGACGTTTTCCCGGCCCACCAGCAGGCGCAGGTCCGCGCGAAGCTCTCCCTGGTGCTCGAAGCCGCCCTCTCGCAGACCCTGTTGCCGAGGCTGGACGGCAAGGGGCGCGTCATGGCCTGCGAGCTGATGATCCCGAATCCGGCAATCCGGAACCTGATCCGCGAGGAGAAGGTCCACCAGCTCTACTCGCAGATGCAGGTCGGACAGCAGAAGTGGGGCATGGTGACGCTCAGCCAGGCGCTTCTCGACCTCGTGCAGCGCCGTCTGATCTCGTCGGACGCGGCCCTCGAAGCCGCGACCGAGCCCGAGGAGCTGCGCAACATGCTGGGCGCCAAGGGTCCGACCGGAGGACCGGCGGCCCGGATGAGCCTGGCGAAGTAGGGCGACCATGGCAACGTTTGCTTGGGAAGGTCGAACGACGCGCGGCGAGGTGCTGCGCGGCAAGATGGAGGCGCCGAGTCGCGAGGCGGTGATCAACCGGCTCCGTGCCCAGCGCATCCAGCCGGTACCGAACAAGATCAAGGAGCGCGGCAAGGGCCTCGACCGCGAGATCTCGATGCCGACGCTCGGCAAGGCCGTCAAGACCCGCGACGTGGTGATCTTCACGCGCCAGCTCGCGACCATGATCGACGCCGGCATGCCGCTGGTGCAGATCCTCGACATCCTCTCGACGCAATCCGAGAACAAGGCGTTCCGCAAGCAGATCCGGGACGTCAAGGAATCGGTCGAGGCAGGCTCGACCCTTTCCGACGCGCTGCGGCTCTATCCCAAGACCTGGGACGACCTCTACACCAACATGGTCCAGGCGGGTGAGATCGGCGGCATCCTCGACACCATCCTGCAGCGCCTCTCGCTGTACATGGAAAAGATGATGTCACTCAAGCGCAAGATCAAGAGCGCGATGATCTACCCGATCACGATCATCAGCGTGGCGATCATCGTCACCCTGATCCTGCTGGTCTTCGTGATCCCGGTGTTCTCCGAGCTGTTCTCGAGCTTCGGCCAGGCGCTGCCCGCGCCGACGCAGTTCGTGATCAACCTGTCGAACTTCGTCGTCGCCTATCTGAAGTACATGATCGCGGCGGCGATCCTTGCCGCGATCTCCGTGCGGCAGACCTACCGGACCGACAAGGGCCGGCTCTTCATCGACCGCTTCATGCTGCGCTTCCCAATCATCGGCGATCTGATCCGCAAGGCGGCGATCGCGCGTTTCAGCCGCACGCTGGGGACGCTGGTCTCGTCGGGCGTCGCGATCCTCGACGCGCTGACCATCACCGCCAAGACGGCGGGCAACAAGGTCGTCGAGCTCGCGGGCTTCATGGTGCGCGAGAGCATCAGCCAGGGGCGAACGATCGCCGAGCCGCTCGCCAAGTCGGGCGTCTTTCCGCCCATGGTCTGCCAGATGATCAGCGCCGGCGAGATGACCGGCGCGATCGACCAGATGCTGCAGAAGATCGCCGACTTCTACGAGGAGGAAGTCGACGTCGCGGTGTCCAACCTGACCTCGCTCATGGAGCCTCTGGTCATCGTCGTCCTCGGAACGATCATCGGCGGTCTCGTCATCTCGATGTACCTGCCGATCTTCAAGCTCGGGTCGCTGCTCTCGTCATGAGCCGGAGCGAGCCGGAAGAGGGCGCGGTGAGCCCGGCGCGTGACGCGCGGCCGGGCCGGGAAGGTTCCCCGGCGGAAGCGCCGGGCGCGGCTCCTGCGGCCCTCGGCTGGTCGGGCGAGGTCGCCGCTTCGCGCAGCGAGGCGGGCGAGGCGAGCAAGCTGCGCGAGCGCCTTCGCGTGCTGCTCCTTGCGCGCGTCCTGGTGGTGAGCGTGTTTCTCGCCGGCGCCGGCGCGGTCCACCTCGGCCGCAGCATCGATAGCTTGACGGCGATCAACACCGCGACCTTCGTCGTCATCGCGTTCGCCTATGCCGGGACGCTCTTCTCCGCGATGGCGGTCGGACGCGCGGAGCCGTTGCGCCCGTTCGCCATGGTCCAGATGATCTTCGACGTCGTCCTGGTGAGCGGCGGAATCGGCCTCGCCGGCGGCGCGGAGAGCCCGTTCGTCCTGCTCTATGCGCTCGCGATCGCCAACGCGGCGGGTCTGCTGCTGATGCGCGGCGCCGTGGTGACGGCGGTCGCGTCGTCGCTGTCGTACGCGGTGCTCATCCTCTGGCCGATCGCGTTCGCCGGAATGCCGGTGAACGTCGCGCGGGTGATCGTTGCGCCGATCGTCCTCGCGACGGTCTGTCTGATGGTCGCGGCGGTGATGATCGGCTCGCTGGCGCGGCGCCTCTACGTCGCGGAACAGGAGCTCGAGGAGCGTCAGGCCGAGGTGCAGCGTCTCGACCGCCTGCAGCGCGCGATGGCCAACCACCTCGACAGCGCGGTGCTGCTCGTGGACACAGCGGGCCGCGTCCGCTCGGCCAACGCCGCCGCGCAGCAGATCCTCCGGCTCTCGGTCGCCGAGATGCTCGGGCGCGAGATCAACTGGCTGGTGCCGCTCCTCGCGACCGGCGAGCAGGAGCAAGCCGGCGGCATGGCACGACCCGCGTCGAGCGACAACATCGAGTGCGCCTATCGAGCGCCGGACGGGAGCGACCGCCGGCTGCGAGTCAAGCGCGCGCCGCTCGCCGACACCTACTCCAACGCGATCGGCGAGCTGGTGATCGTCCAGGACGTGACCCGTCTCCTCGAGCTCGAGTCGCAGGCGACCGAGCGGGAGGAGCTCGAAGCGACGTCCGAGCCGTTGCTCGCCCCGGAGGCGGACGAGGACGAGCGCGACGGGCTCATCGGTGTGTGCTCGCCGATGCGCGCGGTCAGCAAGCTGATCGACAAGGTATCCCAGGCCGACGCGACGGTGCTCGTGCTCGGCGAGAGCGGCACCGGCAAGGAGCTGGTGGCGCGCGCGATCCACCAGCGCAGTGCGCGCAGCACGGGTCCCTTCGTGGTGGTGAACTGCGGCGCGATCCCCGAGAACCTGATCGAGAGCGAGCTCTTCGGGCACGTTCGCGGCGCGTTCACCGGCGCGATCGCCGACCGCCCGGGGCTCTTCCGCCGTGCGCACGGCGGGACGATCTTCCTCGACGAGATCGGTGAGCTGCCGTTGCACCTCCAGGTGCGCCTGCTGCGCGTCCTGCAGGACCGCACGGTGCTGCCGGTGGGGGGCACGACGCCGGTCTCGGTCGACGTGCGCGTCGTCGCCGCGACCAATCGCGACCTCGAGGCGCTGGTCCGGGAAGGAAAGTATCGCGAGGACCTCTACTACCGGCTGGCCGTCATCGCGATCGCGGTTCCGCCGCTGCGCGAGCGCGGCGAGGATGTCGGGCGGCTCATCGCGCACTTCCTGCGTCGCGCGAGCGATCAGCGCGCCAAGCGGATCACGGGGGTGTCGAAGCGGGCGATGGAGCTGCTGCTCCGGCACGCGTATCCGGGCAACGTCCGCGAGCTCGAGAACATCATCGAGCACGCGGCGACGCTCGCCGACGGTGACACGATCCGCGAGGCGGATCTCCCGGAAGCGGTGCGCGGCGTTGCCATGGCACGCGCGATGAACGCTCCACTCGACGCCCTGCAGGCCTCGCCGCTCTTCGAGATCGCGCGGGAGGACGCCACCTCCGACGTCGATGCGAGGGGAGGTGCCCTGGTCCGCGAGGCGTTCGCGTCCGTGACCGCGGAGTCACCCGGGGCCGCCGGGCTCGGGGTGGTTCGCTTGCCGGTCGACGAAGGCAAGGGCGGGAGCCTCGACGAGGAGCTCGAGCGGCGCGAGAAGGAGATGCTGCTCGCGGCGCTGGCGAGGGCCGCCGGCGTCAAGAAGAGGGCAGCGACCCTGCTCGGCATCAACTACCGATCGTTTCGCCATCGCCTGCAGAAGTACGGCCTCGACAGCCACGGTGACGAAGTCGCGCCGCGCGGCTCCATGCTGCCACGGGCGCCCGGTCATTGAGCTCGGCCGCGGGAACGGGCGGGGAGGGCGAAGGCGGGTTCGCCGATCGCGCGCCGATCCCGGTGGTCCGCGTCGCGGTTCTCGCGGCCCTGGCTCATCTGTGCTGGGCGACGTACATCGGCATCTCGCATCCGGGGCTCGGCTACGAGCCGGATCTGGTCGCCAACTGGCTCTACTTCCAGCGCTGGGCGGCGCATGACCAGAGCCTCGCGCGCCTCTGGTACTTCCCGGCGCCAAAGCTCCTGCTGGTCTTCCTTCTCGGGCCGTTGGCCGACACGGTCGGCGTTCCGCTGATCGCCGCGTGCGCGGCGGCGATCCTGGCCGGATCGCTGGTGTTCATCGTCGGCCTTGCCGGCGGCACCGGCGCGGGGCTGGCGATGGCCATGCTCCTCGCCGTCGACCCGAGCTGGAGCGCGCTGGTCGCGATCTCGAGCGGCGACATGTATCTCGCCGCGGCGGTCGCGGCAGCGATCGTCGCCTGGACGCTCGATCGCGAGCGGCTCGCGGCCCTCGCGATCCTGCTTGCCACGCTGGTCAAGCCGCTCGGCGCAGCCGCCGCGCTGCCCTTCCTGCTCGACCGCTCGCGCCCGGTGAGGGCGCGCGCCGAGCCCGCGATGGGCGCGGCGCTGGGTCTCGTGACCACCTGGGTCGGCTACGTCGGCGTGCTCGGCAGCAGCGCGGAGCCCAATCGCTTCCTTGCCGCCTTCACGACGATCCTCGGCGGCGCGGATCCCGCCGGCGTCTGGCTGTATTCCTACGTCTCGCATTCGATCGGGGTCGATCTGCTGGCGCACGGCTGGCCGCTCGCCCTGGTCGGGCTCGCCGCGCTCGCGCTGCCGTCCGGGGAGCGGGCGATGCGCCTGCTGACCGGCGCTGCGATCGCCGTCGCGGGCTCCTTTGCGCTGCTCGCGGCGATCACGCACACGGCGCTCGCGCCGCGCTTCTTCTGGCTCGTCGAGCTCACCGCGGTGGGGCTCGCGGTGAGCGGCGCGTTCACCATCGCCCGGTACCTGCGTGCGGTGCGGCCGGGGCTTACGTACTTCGCTGCGGCGGCCGCTCTGCTGCTCGTCGGGAGCGACCTGAACGCCTGCCGCGAGCGCGCCGTGACACGCTACACCGAGCCCTTGGAGCACGGCTTCCGCGCGGCGGTCCCGCTGCTCGACGAGCTACGCGTCCACCTCGCGCCGGAAGACCGCGTTCGGGTCCCGTTGTGGATGCAGCCGGTCGCCATCTGGCGGCTCGGGCTCGGCGCGACGCCCGAGCGAGTCGAGGCCGCCGAGACCTCCGCCGCCCGGCACCGCGAGCCGGCGCAGGACGGCGGCCCCGGGACGACCTGGGCGCTCTTCACGCCCGACTACTACGAGACCGACGCCGGCGCGAAGTGGATGGCCAGCGAGGTCAAGTGCGGCTACCGGTTGATCGACTCCGTCGACCTGCCCGCGTTCCTGGTGCGCAGGGATCGCAGCGTGCGCTGTGCCGGAAGCGACGCGGGCGCCGCGCAAGCGCCGCCAGCCCCGGTTTCCTGACGCCGGGATGCGGCAGTTTTTCGCCTCCAGCGGTGTCGCGTTGCGTCTCCGTCAACCATGTGACGGACGCCCGCCGTCATCGATTGACAGAAGCCGGCTCATCTCCATGCGCAACCCGCATGCGAGAGTCCCGTTCCGAGCCGCCCGAGGCTCGAAATCTCCGCTTCACGCCGTCGAGCCCCATGGCCTGTGGCATTTTGCACTCCCGTGGCACCTCGCTTGCTCCCCGAAAGCGCCAAGTTCCGTCGCGAAGCCGGAGGAGGGCGGCGGACGCAACACGGTGGCTGCCCCTCGGCGAGCACCGGCGAAACGGAGGACGAGAGATGATGTTGAAGAGAGACGAAAAGGGTTTCACGTTGATCGAGCTTCTGGTCGTCGTCGCGATCATCGGCATCTTGGCAGCCATCGCGATTCCGCAGTTCTCGGCGTACCGTGCCCAGGGCTTCAACGCCCGCGCGGCG
>Ga0187765_10000991_pt1 | contig 10792 bp, 10 predicted proteins | sample 0216_QUI02_MP05__3_FD_133018 | JGI IMG/M metagenome (GOLD analysis project Ga0187765, IMG submission 133018) | Tropical peat soil microbial communities from peatlands in Department of Meta, Colombia - 0216_QUI02_MP05_10_MG | ecosystem: Environmental > Terrestrial > Soil > Wetlands > Peat ...
ACTCGAAGCATTGTTTGAAAAAGCTGTCTCTCTCCGGGCCCCGTTTTATCAATAAGATTTCCTCAGCCTCACCGGAACACGAATCCCGCATGGAATTTTCCTGTCACCCGGCTTTAGTGCAGTCTCTCTAAGGGATCCTGCCGGGATGGTTCAGGGGGAAGGGAAAAAACGCCAGAGATCCCCCGGCACGTTTTACCGATACCCATTACCGGATATACCGCTTCCCTGCGTACCCGATAACCCGTATCCACGATCAACCGATCAGACGGGGATATTCTTTTCGGACCGTTCAGGAACATCCGATTGTGGCCCCAGTACTGGACCCATCATTTTTTGCCGGGATATGAGGAAAAAGATCGGGGATCCCGACAGCAGGACTGTGCCACTCCTTCGATCAGAGACAACTGATTGTGTTTTCACCGGGGCAGTACGGTAATATATTTACAATGCCGGTGCGAACTAATCGGATATGCAGGATGATAACGAATTTGTGGGGGTCCTCCGGCACCTGTATGAAAAATCCCTCGTACTCCAGGATACCGGCAGCTTCAATAAGGTACTCTACTTCTATTTCATCGACTCCCTTGCACACATCGACTATACCGCAGGTATCTATGCCTACCAGTATGAATCCCCGAAAAATATCATGGCCGCCGAATACCTGCGCTGGCGTATCGATGAAGAAAAGAAAGGGGACCGGTCGAAATTCCCTGCCTTTATCAACTGGCTGCGCGAAAACCACCCTGACCGTTTCGGGCGCCTTCCCTCTCTCTGGCAGATGATCTACGATACGGAAGACCCTGCCAGCTATCGCAGTTTCCGGATCGTCCTGGATCCGGACAGCAGGAATCTTTTACCAGGCGACTTCTTCTACGCAGTCATTGATGAGTTCTTCGAGCCGGAATTCTTGAAGAGCCTGTATGAGGATGCCTCCCTGGCAACGCTCTTTGGGACCTATTGCAAACAGCATTAACAGGATCTGAGGATATTTTTTCATGGACGTAAGCAGGATCTGTTCGGACCTTGTCAGGATCAGGAGTGAAAATCCTCCCGGCCGTACGGTCGATATCATCGAATATATCCGAAGCTTTCTTGATCGACTCGGGATAAAGTCATCCGTGACAGGCAATGCAGATGGCATGCAGAACCTTGTCACGAAGGGCCCGTCATCAGACCTCCTGATGTGCGGGCACGTTGATGTCGTGCCGGCTCTCGACAACGGGTGGACAGATCCTCCTTTTTCAGGGAACATTGATGACCGGTATGTCCACGGCAGGGGGGCGACGGATATGAAGGGGGGATGTGCAGCGATCCTTTCAGCCTGCGAGGTTACTGCCGGGAAGGATGGCAGTCTCCTTCCCCGCCTTGCCTTTGTCTGCGATGAAGAGACCGGAGGGGTGAATGGTATCCAGGCATTACTTGCCCGGAAAGCGCTCCACCCCATGGACTGCCTGATCGCAGAACCATCTCCTGTAAGAAACCCGAGCATCGGTCAGAAAGGGCTCTGCAGGATGGCCATCCACTTCTCCGGTAAACCTGCGCATGGCTCGTTGTACCCGGCAGTCGGAGTCAGTGCCATCATGGAAGCCATGGAATTCCTGGAAGAAGTGAAAGGGTTCTACGACCGGGAATTCGAGGTAGATGCATCATTGCGGGAGATCATCTCCCGTTCTTCCATAGTCCTGGAACGGGAGTTCCATATTGCCGGGGTCAGGGATGTATTAAAAAAGGTGACCTTTAATCCCGGCATTATCACGGGTGGGGAAAAATCCAATGTCGTAGCGCAGCACTGTGCCCTGGAACTGGAACTCAGGATCCCCTGGGGGTGCCGGATTTCCGATCTCACTGCCGATATTGCCTCCCGTGCCCGGAACGGCACGATCATCTCGGAAGAGACGTTCCAGCCTTCTGTTACGGAACCTGATGCCCGGCTCGTGAGGGTTACCTGCGAGGAGGTCCGGAAAGTGCATGGCGGGGAAGTCTTCCCTATCGTCCAGTGGGCTGCGAGCGATGCGAGGCACCTCCGCCTCCGCGGGTTTAATGTTCTCGAATATGGTCCCGGGGAGATTGCGACCCTTCATGCAGTGAACGAGCGGGTCACGATCGAATCGCTGGAAAAGGCATCACTTGTCTACCAGGGTATCATGGATCAATATTCATCATCACAGGAACATTCCTGATTGTTCGTGTGGATTGGCTGGATGAGCCCCTCTCACCGGACATCCGTCTGGTCGTCATGCCGAACCGGGACCCGGAGCCCAGAAATCGGAAAAACCGAGAAAATATCACTGATAAATCCCCACGGGACGGGTGCTGGATAGAAACCCTTTTTTTGTCTTTTGGCCAATTATATACCGGAGTGAACGAGTTGGTAGCAGTCGTTGACAACGATAAATGTACCGGATGCGAAACGTGTGTGAGTGAGTGCCCTGCGTCAGCAATTTCCATGGAGAATGACAAGGCAAAAGTAGACAAGGACATGTGTGTTGACTGCCAGACCTGCGTTGATGTCTGCCCGTCTGAAGCAATCCACATGGAATAAGGGTCAGGAAACCCGGTCTTTTATCTGTTTTTTTTCACCTGTATCTTTCGTCGAAAATCTTCCGGGTTCCGCTTTGAGTTGGTATTGGTAGTCCGGGGAATTTCCACCGGGGCAGGCCCACGAACTGGGGCAGTGGATAAAGATCGCCTTATATCGTCGTAAAATATTAAAAAACAACGTTTTTATTATCGCAGATGAAATGGGATTTCATAACCCGCCACAATCACAACGGGAAGAACAGACACACAGGACCTGACAAGCTATGATCAATGTTGCAGTGCTCGGGGCTACGGGTGCGGTCGGTCAGCGATTTGTTGAACAACTGGCAGACCATCCCTGGTTCAACCTTTCGACCCTCGCCGCATCCGAACGCAGCGCGGGAAAACCGTATAGCAGTGTCGTGAAATGGCGCCTTGATACGCCGTTTCCCGAGAAGATCGGAAAGATAAAAATTGTCCCCACTTCGCCAAAAGCGATGAAGAATGTCGATCTCGTCTTCTCCGCACTTCCGGCGGAGATCGCGACGGATGTGGAGAATGAATTTGCCGATGCCGGTATCGCGGTATGCAGTAACGCAAGTTCCCACCGGATGGAACCCACAATCCCTCTCGTGGTACCGGAAGTCAATCCAGAACACCTCGGCCTGATCGATGTGCAGAAAGACGCCGGCCGTGACGGGTTCATCGTGACGAACCCGAACTGTTCCACTATCATGATGGTCACTGCCCTTGCTCCGCTGAGGAAATTTGCGTTCACCGATATCCGCGTGGCTACCATGCAGGCCATTTCCGGCGCAGGGTTCGAAGGTGTTGCGGCGATGGCTATCTATGATAATGTCATCCCCTATATCGGCAAGGAAGAGGAGAAGATGGAGACCGAGACCCTGAAGATCATGGGGACGCTCAAAGGGAACCGGGTAAAGGATGCGGCATTCCGCGTCAGTGCCAGTTGCCACCGGGTTCCGGTGATTGACGGCCATACCATGGCGGTCTGGGCTGACATCAGGGAACCTGTCGCTACCCTGAAAAAGGCTTTCCGCGAATATAAGCCCCCCATCAAAGGGCTGCCGACCCAGCCTGCGGAATCGATCCACTTCTTCGACGAAGAGCCGGACCGCCCCCAGCCGCGGCTTGACCGGATGCGGGGGAAGGGTATGACCGTTTCCGTGGGAAGACTCCGTGAAGGGGTCCGGTTCGTCGCCATGGGCCACAATACCATCCGCGGTGCAGCGGGTGCCAGCGTACTGAATGCTGAACTGATCGTCAAGAAGAAGTATCTCTGATGAGAACGGGGACGTTATGCAGCCTTTACGAGAGAATACGGTATTCGTGGGTAACAAACCGGTCATGAATTATGTCCTTGCTGTCGTGACACAGTTCAACAACGGAGCCGAGGAAGTCGCGATCAAAGCCCGGGGGAAAGCTATCTCCCGTGCAGTTGATACTGCAGAGATCTCCCTCAACCGCTTCCTGGAAGGAGTTTCCAAAAAAGAGATCATTACTTCAACGGAAATTATTGACACGGATACCGGAAAGACCAATGTTTCCAGTATCGAAATTGTGCTGACCAACACAAAACAGGGGTAATGGGACCAAAAAGGAATACCGGACAGTGATGGCCGATGAACAACCCAAAACGATTTAAACGGAATTCCCGTAATTATTACGGTATGCGGACCCGCGCCCTTGTCGTGCTGATCCTCCTGTTCATCTGCCTGGTTTCCCCGGCGTTAGCGGCCGGCGAAGACCGCTACAGCTACATTAAAGTCGAAGACATCCGGATCCGCCTTGTGGACGGAACTGCCGTTATCCATGTGAACTATTCGGTCGATGACGGCACGAAATTCATCTTTTTCCTGCTCGGGAAACAGGATCTGAAGAACAAACTGCTGCGGATCCTCAATTATGATGAAGCCCAGGTCGACAGGATCGATCTTTCAAGCGCGGATTTTACCGTTTCAAATGCCTCGGTCTCTTACGGAAAAGGGATCTACTGGTATCCTTCCCATGATTTCAATGTCGTGATCCCTTCCCTGACGGTCCGATCCCCGCAGGCAACGAGAACCATGATCAACACCAACCAGTTCCCCGGTGGCATGGGTTTTTTTGCTAACGATGAGGGGACAACGATAAACAGCCAGGGCACTCGTGAAATCTCCTCGCCTGAATAGATATTTTACCCGGAAGAGATCCTTTTTCTTGTAAGCATATTCACACCCTACGGTACCACTTTTGCATCCATTAGAATTGGCGCAACTGTTGACAGATCGGGCACAGGTTTATTGCTATGGGGTGCCTTTTTTCCCCTCTCTATTAAAAAAAGAGACCGGAAGTATGGCCGGATACCAATTACCAGATCAGATGACTTCGATAATTTCCTGCTTGCGCACTTCAGCCATTTTTTTGTTGATGATATACTGGGTGATGACACCCAGGACAGCAGATATAATGCCGGCAACGGCAAAGGAGACGACCTGCGTCGCTGCCTCTTCCGGTGTTATGGGGAAGTGCGGGATGTCTTTTACCGGGAGGTTGAACAGGCTTGCACAGTAGAGGATAAACCCGATTGCGGTGATGAAGAACGGGAAGACGATCACTTTTCCGAGGCCCTCCCTCTCGTTCAGGTAGACATCGATGATGATACCCACGGACATCACAAGACCCCCGGCAATCAGCCACCAGATCGCCCCATAGAAAAAGACCATCAGGAAATAGAGAACCCCGTAATCCGTGGAGTAAAATTTGAGGATGGTGAGAAACCCGTTGATACATCCCATGATGACAAGGAGAATCGTTACCGTATACGTAACGAAGGAAAACCGCCCTCTCTGAAGCGATAACCGGAGGGCATCGATAATGCCATGGACGATCTCATCGAAACCGAACCCTTTGTAGAGCATGTACGAACCGATCACGCCAATGACAATGATCGTGGCGATGCCGGGGGCATTGAGGAGGTAGGCGGCGGCGTAGAGCAGCATTGCCAGGCCCAGGGGGATGAAGATCATTCTCGATATTTTCGGATCGTCGAGGAATTTTTTAAGGATATAGTATGTCCCTTCGAGATTGGGCATCTGGTTGACGATGACTCTCCGGATGCTTGAGACCGGAATATGTGACTGGATAATCGGGATAACATATTCATCTTCGGCCCCATCGGTCACGAGGATGCAACTGGTTGCTCCGGTCTCCCTGACGACCTGTTCGAGGGATGTCGCGATGCGCCGGTCACCCTCAATCATATGAAGATGGTTCCCCGCTATCACTGCCACTGCCGTCTCTTCTCCCTTGGCAGTGAGTTCGTCGTAAATTTTCACTGCAGAAAAAATGGCATTGACATCAGAGTCTTCCGGGTCTGCAAGGGCAAGGGTATTCGCTGCATGAAGGCATGCTTCACGACCGATTGCCGGGCTTTCCACTTTCGCTTTCCACCCGATATCATCGTCCCTGTCGACACTGAGGACGAGCGTCCTTTCCTGCGTCATCTGGTTATTGGTACTCCTAATCAACCGCTTTCGAAATATTCAAACCCGCTTCGGTCCGGATCAGCTGTTCGCGGGTGGAATGTATTCATGGTAATGATGGGATAAGATACGATCACTTTCTTTTTTAATGTTTGTGACGATAACTGACAAGTAACGTGCCTTTCGATCCATTTTCTCCTGTAATTATTCCTCAACTTTGATTACCGGGTTAAACAACCGCTTTTGCGGATCCAATACTTGATATAACAGATAGTGCCGGTCGTTGTACTAACTGTTCCGGATGGCACCGGGAAAAGATCCCTGCCCTTGCATGAACTCCCGGAATAAAAAAAGGGAAAATAATTCAGATAAGCTTGGAGCGCTGGAGGAGTAAAATATCGTCGGTTGTAAGTTTTTCTCCTGCCCGGAAATTCTTGAAAAGACTCTCGGCTTCCTTCCGGACAGCTTTTTGTTCCTTGGTGACCTTGACTTTCTTGGTCTTCTTCCGCAGGCCTGAGATCACTTTATCGTAGTCGCGGAGTTCCTTCTGGCAGGCGATGAAGAACTTGTGCTCTGCATCAGCCGATTCCTGCGCCTCGACAAAACTCTTGTGGGCTGCGTCAGCGGCTTCGCGGGACTTGTCTGCTTTCCGGTATGACTCGACCATGAGATCGTGGTGCTTCTGTGCAAGTTCTGCGACCTCAGTTACCTTTGCGTGAAGCTCGGAAGCCTGTCTCCGGAATTCCCTGGCTTCGGTGATCTTCGTCCGCATCTCCTTGTTCTGTTCGAGTTCCGCTTCCTGTTCGCGGACCTGGCCTTTCATCTGCTTGATCTTTTCGATCAGTTCGCGTTCTTTATCGGTGGTGAAGACCTCGGTCTGCTGCCGGTACTCCATGAACTCGATCTGCTTCTGGAGTTCCTTGACCCCGCGGTTTTTCTGGGTCCCGTGTTCTTTTTTAAATGATTCGATCTCTTCGAAAAGGACGTTAGCCTTATCATTGAAATCGTTCCGCTGCGCCTTGACATCGAGTACCGACTGGTTATACGTGTCCCGGAGATCCTTGTTCTTCTGCGCCTCTTCCACGAACTCCCGTGTCTGGTTATTCAGCGTGTTACGATCGCGGGCAAACTTGCTCGCCGCTGCATTCAGTTCATTGCGGCGGTTTTTGTGTTGTTCGGATTCGGCGAGAATTTTCTTTCTTTTTTCCATTAAGTCATTCAACATGCGCTACTCCTCCCCATCAGACTCTCCTTTGCGGAAGCATGGTTATGCAGGTTTGCAGAGCGACCGGTGTGCGATACAAGGATCTCTGCCGGATCATTCACAGGATGATTCTGCATGCCCGATGCAGGATGAAAAACATCAGAAAAAGCGATCAGCGAAGAATTTGGATAAGACCCCGGAGCGAAGTCTTTGTTCAACACTCTGTTCATGATGTTCAACTCCCGATACCGGGAAGCAACCGTCCACAGGGTATGCTCCCCAATCCCCCAGCGAAGGATGGATCGAATGTACTATATCTTAAAGGCGTGAGAGATTATTAAGCGTTTCGCCGTAGATTTCGCGTACTGCCCGAGATATAAACCGTTTCAGGCTCGTCCCGGGCGCGGATCCTGCAAGGACTTTCAAAAAGGAGGTTGGTAAGTTTTTTAGTTAACCAACAGTTCCTGATAATCTGGGACGTTTTTTTGAGATTATTATTGCTTGATGATAGCGTGGAAGATTAACCGACCCATTCAAGGACACCGCCGCCACTTGGCTGGTCCCTGCCGCCGCTCCTCTTGCTGACGGGCATCTCTACTGCCTTGGGGTTCGAGCGCTTGTTTTCGATGTCCTCGATCATGGTCTTGTAAGACTGTCGGGTTCCGAGAATCTGTGCGCTCTTGACACCGGTCATGATAGCAAGGACGCGGATCTTTCCTTCCATGTCGCTGCGGACCCGGGCTCCCCAGATGACATCTGCGTGAGGATCGAGCTCGTACGTGAGCGAGGTTGCAACTTCCTCAGCGTCCTGCAGGGTTAAGTCCGTTCCACCGGTGATATGGATCAGGCTGCCGGTTGCACCACGGTAGTCGATGTCGAGCATCGGGTTGGAAAGGCATTCGCGGACAACGCTCTCAGCCTTGTTCTGCTGCTTGCTTTCCCCGACGAGCATAACGGCGACGCCGCCTTTTGACATGATTGCACGGACATCTGCGTAGTCGATGTTGATCAACGAGGGTTCCGTGATGGTTTCGGAGATACCCTTGACCGTCTCACCGATGAGCTGGTCCATGACTGAGAACGCCTGGCCGAGCGGGAGGTTGGGGACGAAGTTCTTCAGCCGGTTGTTATCGAGGACGATAACCGAGTCTGCAGCAGATGCAAGGGCTTCCAGTCCTTCCTCTGCACGGATCAGGCGGGCCTTCTCTACCTGGAACGGGTAGCTGACCATCCCGACAACAATTGCTCCCTGTTCCTTTGCTACCTGAGCGACCACGGGCGCGGAACCGGTACCGGTACCTCCTCCCATGCCTGCCGTGATGAAGACGAGATCGGCTGACTCAAGAATTGCTTCAAGGGTCGGGCGGGCCATCTCAGCGGCACGCTTACCTACGTCAGGGTAGCCACCAGCGCCAAGACCTTTTGTCAGGGACTTGCCGATAAGAATGCGTTTGTCGGCCTGGATCATGTCCAGGTGCTGTTTGTCGGTATTGATCGCAATCGTTTCCGCACCGGAAACTCCCATATGGTGGATCCTGTTTACGGTGTTGTTCCCTGCGCCTCCGCAACCGATGATGACGATTCTTGGCTGACCGACGAAGTCGTCCTCCATTGCGTTTGCGCTGCCCGGCTTGTTGATCTCTTTTTCAAGCTCGGCGTTTTTTAAAGCGTCGTTAATTATGCTCTGCATTGTTTACCCTCTCAAACCTTGAATGAAACCTGGTCGCTTTCCTTCAGGACACGACTGGCACGTTTTTCAACGAGCTCACGGACCGCAGCCCTTACTGCTTCTGAGACATTAGGATATTCTCCTGTGTCCACCATCTGTTGTAGCAGGTTGATCTGCTGTTCGGGCAGCCGGAGCGTGATTCTTTGCATGATTGTTCCTCTGATATCTGACGCTTGTCTGCCATTTGTCATACATGCGTCTGACAATCAGACCACTCGTGTCTGACTTAACCAGATAACCAAAACTAACACACAATTGTATAAAAACCTTCTTCTTTGCGGGGATGTGATTCACATAACGCATTTATGACTGCTAATCCAAATATTTTAAAAAAACGGGCGTGATTTGATGGTTGTTGACTTTCCGAAGAAAGTGGTGCATGGCGGGACCGGGAAGCTGCAGCGCGAAAAAACCCGGAAAAGTGTGCTGGATTTCAGCGCGAGCGTTAACCCATTCCCGCCGCGGTTCCGGTGGGACTGCCGGGAAGTGTCCCTTGAAGGCTATCCTGACGATGAGTATACCTGTCTGAAGGAGCGGATAGGAAAGATCTTCCACCGGGAACCGGAAGAGATCTGCGTAGGAAACGGGTCGGTCGAGATCATCAGGGTTTTCTGCTATGCAGCTCTCGGGCACAGGAAGACCTTTTTTTTGCCACGCCCGACATTTGGCGAATATGAATTGTCTGCGATCCTCTCAGGTGCCACACCTGTGGGTGACCCGAAAGAGGCTGATGTCACCTTCCTCTGTAACCCAAATAACCCTACTGGTACATTGCTGAACCGGACCGCCATGAATGACCACCTGGTGCAAACAGCGGCCGCAGGAGGAATACTGTTCTGCGACGAGGCATTTATTGCCCTGTCCGACCCGGCACAAAGCCTGGCAGGTACGAGGGATCCCCACCTTTTCGTCCTCCATTCGCTTACGAAAAGTTTCTCGGTCCCCGGCATCCGCTTCGGCTTTGGTTTTGGTGATCCCTCGCTCATCCGGAGGATCGAGACCGCCAGGTCGCCCTGGAGCGTCAATGCGTTTGCAGAATCGTATGCCATGGAAGCGCTTTGTCACCTTGACGAGCTTGAAGCGTCACGAAAAGCGATCGCGGCAGAACGTGCATGGCTGATATCGCGGCTGGAAGAACTCAGCCTGACGTGTTACCCTTCGGCAGTGAACTACCTGCTGGTCCGTTGCAGCCGGCCAGCAACTCCTCTCTCCGAAGCCCTCTTACTGGGAGGAATTCTCGTCCGGGACTGTACTTCGTTCGGCCTTCCGGATTGTATCCGGGTGGCGGTGAGGACCCGTGATGAAAATCTTCTTCTCCTTGGAGCTCTTGCCGCATGCTTGCGCTGATCATGGCCGGAGGGGAAGGACGGCGCCTGAACCTCGGGGAGAAGCCACTCGTCTCCCTTGCCAACCGGCCGATGATATCCTGGGTTATCGATGCATTCCTGGCTGCCCGTTGCGATCCCGTTGTTGTCACTTCGCCACACACACCAATGACAGTAAACTGGTGCAGGATCCAGGGTATCGATTTCTGGAAAACCGGGGGTCTGGGATATGTGGAGGATATGGTTGCGGCCGTCATAGCGATGGATGAGCGCGACCCGCTGTTCGTCAGCGTATCGGACATTCCCTGTGTCAGCGGCGATGTAATCAGCAGGATTAATGATACGTACCGGGCCAGCAGGAAGGATGCCTGCTCGGCATGGGTCCCGTCACGTCTTGTCAAGACCGAAAGAAACGGAATGCCATACCATGCGGCAGTTGAAGGAACTGATGCATGCCCGGCGGGCATCAACATTCTTCGCGGTGATCGTATCGATACTCCTCAGGATGAGGTACAGGTCCTTATCGATG
>Ga0187765_10000992_pt1 | contig 10790 bp, 13 predicted proteins | sample 0216_QUI02_MP05__3_FD_133018 | JGI IMG/M metagenome (GOLD analysis project Ga0187765, IMG submission 133018) | Tropical peat soil microbial communities from peatlands in Department of Meta, Colombia - 0216_QUI02_MP05_10_MG | ecosystem: Environmental > Terrestrial > Soil > Wetlands > Peat ...
ATCGGAATAACGGCCGTTGCTTCCAGTTCGATCTTTGCCGGAGTGTCGAGGAGATCGGCAACAAAAATCATGCTCATGGTAGGGTAATGGTTTCCCATGAGCGCCTTCCATATGCGTCCGAGTTCGCGCCGGCCGGCAAGATAGGCGCGTTTGTCGATACAATATGCGGTCAGCCTGCAGATGTGATTCGGCATCCCGCCCGCCTCGGCAAGGATCGCGAGTATGTTCTTGAGCGCCTGCTCGAACTGCGGAACCAGTTCATCACTCTGGAAATGTTGATTCATATCCCAGCCAACTTGGCCGGCGATGAACACAACGCGGCCCGCTGCCACGCTAATCCCATTCGAATAGCCGACCGGCGGCGACCAGCCCGGCGGATGGAGAGTTTGCATTGATGACCCCGATCTTGCTTCAACGCACCGTTTGCAAGGTGCCACGCACTGCACTGCGATCGTCGGCAGCGAGCGCACGCAGCTTAGCCACGTCTTTTACGACGACGTGCGAAGCCTCAACCGTCACGCCAACAGATCTCAATCTTGCAAACGCACGCGACAACGATTCCGGCGTCAACCCAAGTTGACCGGCAATCAAAACTTTGTCGTATGGCAGCGCCACTGCGCACTGGCCTTGCTCGGCTAATGATAGCGATGCGAGAAACTCTGCAACCCGCTGCACGCCACTTTGTGCCTTGAGGTGCTCGACTTGCTGCACCAGCTGATGCATGTGCTGGGAGATCGACGCGACCATCGCCAATGCGATATCGGGGGTTTCGCGGATGCAACGAACTATATGATCAGCTGGTATGCGTGCAACGCGCACTTCGCTTACGGCTTCGACTGTCGCAAGGTATCGACTTCCGGTGAAAGCAGCTGCCTCCGCAAAACTCTGGCCTTTCGTCATAATCTCGATCACGGTTTCGTCGCCGGAAGGCGTGCTGCGATAAAGCTTTATCCAGCCGTCAATGACAATAAAAAATGCCGTCGCGGGTTCGCCCTGGCGAACTATCCATTCATGCGGCCGCAACATAACGCCGGTTGCGGGCGCAATAATGTGCTCAACGGTCTCGGTCTTTAGTCCCCGAAACACCGCGATTCGGGAAATGATTTGGAGATCGCCGGCCGTCAATTTTGAAGACATGGGCAGAACCTCAAATCTTCGCGGCGTGACTCAAGATTCCGATCGATCTGCCCGCTTTGATACGGATCAATAAGTACCGTGTTTTCGATGCTGCAGTGCACATAGTTGGCACGCATGCAGGCATCTCAGGCGATCTCGGGACCCAGGCTGAATAAGCGCCTTCTCAAAGGCGCGGCACGGTCCGCCGGCGTGAAATGGCGGCTTTCGAACGCGTAACATCAGTAATACCGCGGCGGCTCACGAGTTTTCGCATTGTCGCTATCGTGACCGAGCCGAGGGTTGCTCGGGCGATATTGTCAATTTCGCCTAGAATTCTGCGTAAAGCCTGGCCCTCGGGCGTTGCATCCGCCGTCCCGGGGTCCCGTTCAAGGGCGCTCGCGTCTTCGAACAACTCGACTACGTCCAACAATGTCGTTCGCCTGGCATTTCCGATGAACTGATAGCCGCCCCCCGCGCCGCGAACCGAGCGAACCAAACCAGCACGGCCCATAACATGCATGACCTTGGCTAGATGGTGGCTGGAAACGCCATACTTCTGGCCAATGTCGGCGACCGAAAGCTGTAGGCCTTCGCGCTCGGTCAGTTCCAGAACCGCAAATATGGCAAGCCGGGTAGAGGTCTGCAGCTTCATAACAACGTCATCCGCATGGGGAGCCCATTCAACCGAGGTCCTTTTCAAGTTGAATGTAGGGTCCGGCCATCATCCCTTCGCCACGGAAAAATAGCAGAGGGAGACGGGCATCACTCGCCACCATTGTTCGCATCTTGTTGATGCCCACTTTTTTGAATTCGTCTGCGATCGCCTGGAAGAGCGCGGTCCCAATATTTCGCAGACGCATTTCTGGCTCGACCGACAGCGCAAATATCCAGCCGCACGGTGTTGAGCCGAATTCCCAAGCGCGAATCTCGCCGATGATAAAGCCAACCACGCGCGGCCCCGCCCGCTCCGCGCGGCTCTCAGCAACAAGAAAGAAACGCTCATGCAGCCGCCGCTTTCCGTAGCGACTGAAGACGTCGTTCCAATAATCGGCTTTGGCCAGTTTTGTTACCCGGGCGTCGAGCGCAATAATCTGCGGAATATCGGCGGCTTGCACGCGTCGAACCCGCATGGCTGCATTAGTTTTCATTTGTCCGCGTCTTTTTATCCCGTCGCAAATACGTTTTAGCTTAGCACATAAATACGCATTGTGGTACGGATTTGTACAGATATCACTTTGATGCAGGACATCATCGTGAGCTGCATTCGCACAACCGACAAAGCCCGCAGACGACGAATGGCAGACGCGACCGATATCGACCCGTGCGGCCGCGAACCGCCAAAGCTAATGGTCGCAACATGCAAGCGATTGACCGCAGTAGAGTGACTCCGCAATCGTCCGATCGTGAGCCGATCAATCTAAATCCGGAGTTCGGCCAACCGGTCTGCGCCACGGGTTTATGTTCATCGCCAAAGTAACCACCGCGGACGCAAGCTCACATATATTGCCCTGAATCGACGCGCAGTATTTCACCGGTGATGCAACGCGCAGCATCCGACAGCAGGAACAGCACCGCATTGCTAATGTCCTGCGGATCAGCAAGCTCGAAAAGCACTGCTTCGTCCACGGCTGCGATCAAGATTTCCTCTGGCAACACGCGCACCATATCGGTCATGACCATGCCGGGCGCAACCGCGTTCACGGTGACACCCTTCGGGCCTAGTTCCTTCGCCGCCGTCTTGGTCAATCCGATCAGCCCCGCTTTGGCCGCAGAATAGTTGGCCTGGCCGAATTTGCCGCGCAAACCGTTGATCGACGTGATGTTGACGATGCGGCCAAACTTTTGCTCAACCATAAGCGGCGCAACAGCGCGGATCATATTAAACGTGCCGGTGAGATTGACATTGAGCACTGCCGCCCAATCGGCATCGTTCATCTTCGCAATCGAGCGGTCGCGGGTGATACCGGCATTGTTTACGAGGAGACTCGGCGCCTCTGAAAGCTCTACTATCGCAGCGCCGACGGCGTTGCTGTCCGCGATATTGATACGCACGAAGCGATGTTGGAAATTCTCGAAGCTTTCCGGCTCGTCGACATCGAAGACGGATACCTGCGCCCCGGCATCGCCGAGCGCATCGGCAATTACCCGGCCGATGCCACGGCTGCCGCCGGTGACAATGGCCCGATGATTGCGAAAATTAAAGCGCGGTTGGCAAGCGAATTTCGATTCAATGAGCACCGATAAAGACCTCAAACAAGGGCTTGCTCGAAACACAGCTGTTGAGAGGGAAGAAAACCGCTGCGATCGAGATAAGCGAGCAGATCCCGGTCCTGCCAATCGACTTCGGTGCGCACTTTCTCAACCCGCAGCGTGCCGAGGTTTGTCAGCAACTGCGATATCAAAGCGCGGCCAACGCCTCTGTTCTGGTAATCCGGATCGACACCGATCGTGTCAATAACCGCCGTGGTTTCGACCCGGCCGAATTCACCGAGGTCGACCCGCGCCATAATAAAACCGACAGGTACGCTGTCGAGTTCCGCCACCAGCGAGACGCGGACGTCCGATTCAGTCAGTGCGTCGGCCAGTTTACGTTGGAAATATTCTACTCGATCGCGGCCGGTAATCCGCCGATCGATCGCCGCCAGCGCATGCAGATCGTTTTCGGCCATCGAACGCACCGGTATCCGGTCGCGCGCGAGAGGCCCGTAATCGGCGGCAGCCTGCCCGCTATAATTGACCTCGGCCGCCTCCCCCACATGTTGCGGAATAGTAATGCCGGTGCTTTGCGCCATAGCCGTCACCCCTTGTCGTCACTCGTCCTCAATCGGCTCGGCTAGCGGCGTCAGGACGGAACGTTCCAGTACCAAGCGCGGCGCCAGCCCAAAGCCGGACGCATCGAAAAACCGCAACAAACCGTGATTGGTCCAGTCGGCTTGCGATTGCAGCGATTGCACCTTCTTCTCGCGCATAATCCTGGTGATTCCGTCCATTAATGCACGGCCGACGCCGTGCTCCTGGCTATCACGGTCAACGCCGACCGCGTCGAGCGTGGCAATCACCTGTTGGCGGCCGAATTCGCCACGCAGGACACGGGCAAATGCAAAGCCGACCAGGGTGTCTTTACGCACAACACCAACATGCACGAAATCTTCCGGGTGCCGTTTGGCGTGGGCCAGCCGTTTCTCGAAAAAACGGCGGCGCGGCTCACCCACGTGCGCCGAATCGATGGCGATGACGCGTTCAAGATCGGTCGAACGTAACGGGCGGACCGTGTTGTCCATAGTAACGGCAGCATTGCTCATGCAAATGCCTCACATATTCTCGACGTATTCCTGGTAAAGCCGGGCTTCGGTTTCGGGGTCCATGTTGTCTTCAAGCATTGGCAGCAACGCCATGTCTTCTTTTTGAGCGTGTGGCACCAGAGAATCGTTCAGTTGCTGTCCGAGACGACGGAATTCGGTCCAGCGCGCGGCATCAAAACCCTTCGCGCGAACGTCGCCGATAAGCTTGACCAGCGCGGCGCCGATGGGACGGATGATCGTGTGCTCGTAGGTTAGGTGCGCGCCTATCCCCTTATTGCCCGCCTCGCTGAGGTAGGGAAACAACTCCGCCTCCTCGAAGGCAAAATGACGCTCAACCTCACCGGGTAATTCACTGGCGAGGTCACTCAAGAGCTTCGCCACCATTGGACTTTTCGCGTCCGGAACGTCGTCCCGATGGCGCGCGATAGTCTTCGTCAGCTGCTCCAGAAGGGCGATGACGGCAGCGTGCTCCTCGTGCAACTTTTGGCAAACGCGGTTATCGAAATTCATGGCTTACCCGTGCAACTGCTCGTATTTGGCGAGCAGATCCTCTTTCGATTCGTTCCAGTCCGGATTGGGCTCAATGCAATTCGCCGGACAAACCAGCTTGCATTGTGGCTCATCCTCGGCGCCCACGCACTCCGTGCATTTCATCGCATCGATGACGTAGATCGGATTGCCGGCAGTGATGGCCTTGTTCGGGCAGACCGGCTCGCATGCATCGCAAGCCGTGCAGGCATCGGTGATCATCAGGGCCATAGCGTCATCTCCTCATATTCTCATGCTGCCGCCGGCACTCGGTTGGCCGAGGCAAGTTTTTCAAACCGAAATGCGCCCCATAACGCAGCGCCGATCGCCCCGGCATACATTGAATCCGTATGGCTGCGGACTGCCACCTTCATATCCTTGATGTGCGAAATATCCTCTTCGAGGGCGGCGACCAGTCCTTTGTCGAGGGCGAGCCCACCGGTCACCATCACCACGCCATCGACCACCCCGATCGATTTCAGCAGCTTGGACAGCCGGGCCGCCATCGAAAGGTGGATGCCCTTAAGGATATTCGGTGTCGTAATGCCGCGCGAAACCATGTTGATCACGTCGGTCTCCGCGAGCACGGCGCAAATGCTGCTCACGACCTCCGGGTTGCTGCCTTGGCGTGAAAGCGCTCCGATCTCTTCCTGCGCGATACCGAGATAACGGGCGATGTTCTCGAGGAATTGCCCCGAGCCCGATGCACATTGGCTTGTCATCTTATAGCTGAGGACCTTGCCACGTCCGTCGATCTGGATCGCACGGCCGTGCAGTGCGCCGATGTCGAGCGCCGCGCGCGATTCCGGGTCGAGATAAATGGCGCCGCGCGCATGGGTCGTCATCGAGTAGAAATGGCCGGTATGGAACGGTACGCTTTCAGCTTCGCCCGTAGTCGCAACATAATTGACGTCTTCAGGACGAAGTTTTGCGTCTTCGAGTACGGCGTCATAGGCGACGCGGGCCAGTTCCATTGGATCACGCTGACGGATGCGCATTACGTAGCGCGACAACCAGGTTTCCTCGCCGTTCTCGACCCTGAACAGCGCCGCCTTGATGGTGCTGGTGCCGATGTCGATTCCCACCGCAATGGTCATTGTTCGCTCCCGTCCACCTGTCCCAAATGCGCCCGGCGCGCAAATTCCGCCGCGCCGAGGGCGCCGGTATAAATCGAATCCGGATTGATATTGATGACGACATCCCCGTAATTTTCCTTGATGACTTTCCTCAGCTCGCGCACTGCAGCCTCGTTCTTGGCAACGCCGCCGGTGAAGGTGAATTCATTGCTGATCCCGCCCGAGCGCGAGATGATGGAGATCGCACGCAAGATGATCGCGCGGTGCAGCCCGGCCAGGATGTCTTCGCGCTTTTCCCCGAGCGAAAGCCGGTCACGTAACTCGGCGCCGGCGAACACGGTGCAGGTCGAGTTGATCCTTGCCGGCTTATCCGACTTCATGGCCATGGGACCCAATTCGTGTAGGCCCATGTTCATCTCGTCGGCGATGTAGCCAAGATATCGCCCGCAGCCCGCCGCGCAACGGTCGTTCATCTGGAAGTTTGCAACGATCCCGTTCTCGTCAACCTGAATGCCCTTGGTGTCCTGACCGCCGATGTCAAGCACGGTGCGCGTCTGCGGATACATCAGGTGGGCGCCAAGGCCGTGGCACAGGATCTCCGAGCGGATATGCTCCTTGGAGAACGGTAGCGTCACCCGGCCATAGCCGGTGCCGACGAGATAGGTTTCCTCCAACTCGACTGTGAGCGCGTCCTCGATCATCTTCTGGACGTCGGCCGCCGCCGATTTAACCGAATCGTCGGTTTTCAGCACGCGCCCGAGCGCCCGCCGGAATTTATCGCTCAATTCGCCCGCCGGTGGCCGGTTCTCCACCTCGATAATCGACTTGTCGTAAACATTGAGGAGCAGATCGTAGGGAAGGTTCGCATCGCGCGCGACCTCTTCGGCATGGCTATGGTAGCGCGATCCCGCGATGTCCCGGAAGAAGTCGGATTTGCGTTTGGCGTCGGGCGCATAAAGCCCGGGCGCCTCCGCGCGCAGCCGCCGGAACACCTCACCGAGCGAATCCTTCACGCCAGAAGCGACCTTCGTGAAGCGCTCACCTTGGATCTGGCCAATGCAGGTCCGTTCGAGATCGTCGAGCTGCTCAAGAAACTGCTCGAGCCGAAAGGCTCGCTCGAGCGAGCCGAGGAACGTGTCGAGATCAATCAGTGCATGGGCGTCAGTCAGCGCCCGGCGGAACAGCGTGAACTGCCCGTCGACGCGCGCCTCCTGACTCGCCACGCGCGCGGCAGTCGCGTAGTTCGAGCGCGAATTGGTGATGCCGTGACCGATCACCTTGCGATCTTCGTCGAGGAGGACAGCTTTGGTTGTCGTCGAACCAAGATCAATGCCGACGAAAGTCTTCATGCATTCCTCCTCAAGCCGCCGCATCCACGCCGGCACGCTTCTGATCGATCATCTGGAAATAGCTCTCGAGACGGTTCTTGATGTTGGCCGCTGAGAAATAGCGTGGATCGACCAGATCGGATTCCACGAACGCCGCCGGCTTGCCGGTGCGCTTCTCGACCTCACGCATCATCAGCAACTGTCCGGCCGAGAAGCTGTTGCAGCTCTTGATCGAGTTGATCAGCAGACCGTCCGCTTCGTATTCCTTGATGTAGTTGACCAGCATGTCGATGCGCATCGGCAGGCTGCGGTTGGTGTAGACGCCGAGGCAATATTCAGCCAGCGTCTCCAGCGGTTTGTTTGGATCATGGCGGAAGCCGAAATCGTAGACGCCGCCGACCTTGGTATAACTCGAAGCGACGACAACCGCGCCTTCATCGTAAAACATCTTCCAGAACTGCCGGAAGCTGGTGTAGTTGGGCGGTCCTTCGACCACCAGCCGGTATTTCTCCTTACCCATATCGCCATCGGGCGTGACCGGCCCCTGGCCTTTTGCGAGGCGTTCCTCGACCTCTTCGCGCAGGAACCGGTAATAGTCGATCGCATCTTGGGTGCCGCGGAAGGCGCCGAAGATCGGCCCGATGTAATAGATGCCGCCAAAATAAGCGTCGATCGGCGACGGTTTGGATTTGGCGCTTTGAAGCACGCGGACCAGATCGTCCTCGGCCTTGGTCGACTTCTTCAGGTACTCGCGCAGCCGGTCGATATCAAACTTAACACCGGATACGCGTTCGAGCGTGGGAATGACCTCGTCCTTTAGCTGCTTCACCATGTAGTCGATCATGTTTTTGGTGATCTTGCCGTCGCCCATATAGGGCGTGTGCAACATGATCGTCTCGCACTTGTACTGCTCGCGCAGCAGTTCGAACCACTTCATGAAGGTGAAGCAGCCGGTATAGGAAAGCAGCAGCACATTAGGATCAGGGAATTTCTTGCCGTTGGGGGCGATATTACCCTTGGCCATCATGCCGATGTCGGATTTTACATAGGTGCAGACATCCTCCGAATGGCCGATCTTCTCCGCTTCGAGCACGTAACTGCCGCTCACGCGCCGCAGCCCGTTCTGGATAGCGTTGACCTCCGGCAGATTGTTCAGGAGGTCGAAGCACATGATCAGCTCGTTGAGATTGCCCGGCACGAAGGTGGCCGCCACCTTGTCGCCGGTCTCGTGCGCGCTGGTCAGCCGATCGTAATGCGCGCCCATCATTTCCTTCTGCTTCAGCATGGAAGCGTCCTTGACGGCCTCTTTCACCGGCGCCCGGGAGGTGACAATCTTTGTCTGCGTCGTCATGCTCCGCTCCATAGTTTGATGGAATCGGCAAATGTGCCGGCCTGCTCTCGGATCGGCTGCATCTGGCCTGAGTTTTCGGCGTATTTGAACGCGATGTAAGGAATGCCGGCTTCCTTGAGCACGTGCTGCAGCATTGGCCGCTCGAGCAACGCTGGATCGCAGAAACTTGGCGCAGCAAAAATAACGCCTTCCGCGCCGGTGCGTTTTACCGCACGCACAAGATGCTGGCCCTTTTCCTTCTGGTTGGGTTCGTACTTGGCCGCCGTCGACTCGGAATAATGCAGGAAAGCAAGGGAAAGATTCTGCAGCGGATCGCCCTCGATCTCGACGTCGCCGGTGAGCCAGCGAGTGACCAGCAGCAGATCGTCGTCCACGACGTAGCAGCCGGAAAGTTCGAGCGACTTGATCAGGTTGAGCGGCGGCTGCTCACAGAACATGCCGGTCAGCACGATGCGGCAATTATCGCGCATCGGCCGCTCCTCGCCACGCGCCGCGGCAAGATAGTCACGCAACATGATAGTATGCTCCTCGACCGGGAGCACGAGGCCGGCGCGCACCATCAAATAGACCTCGGCGGCGGGTGCCTGCCAAGGCCGCTCCGCCCTGAAGCTGTAGAGATCGCGCACCATTCGGCGGTTCTCGTTATAGACCGCGATCGAATGCCGAAGCTCATCGTCGGTTATCGGCTTGCCGCGCAGCTCGCCGAGATCATGGCGCAGCTCGGCCAGCTCGTTGACGTAGAAATTTCCCCCAATATCGTCCCGATAGTTCTGCGGAACGTCGAAGTAATGGGAATAGACGTGAGGAAACATCATCTTCCACATGCCGGACAGATTGCGGATCACGTCGCAAATCGACGGGAACAGCATGCCATCGACGAAATCGATACGGCCGGACACGCCAAGTTCAATTGTCGAGCGCGGAATGCGGCAGATATAGCTCTGGTAATAGGCATCGCCGTGGATGACTTCGAGCTGATCGCCGCCGCCAACGATGCCGAGCGGCAGCATTCCCGCGGCGTGAATGATTTCGCGCGGCACGTAGATCGGCATGTAGCCGATCACCTTACGGCCGGGTTCCGCAGCTTTCCATTCGCGCGCCGAAGTAAACGAAAGATCCTCGAATAGCGCGCTCGCGCGTGCGACGATGCCGGCCGTAGCCGAAGAGTTCAACGATGTTGCCATTGTGCCGACCTCTTCGCGATAAAAGCTTCCAGGCCCGCCACCGCATCGTGGGTGGCCATGAGCTCGTCGAGATAAAGCCGCTCAACGACGCGGATCTTGTCTTTGACGCGCGCGACGTAGTCGAGCCGCGCCGCCTTGACTGCGTAGCGTAATGAACTCGCGCTTTTTGGCTTTAGATGCTCTTCGAAATAGGCGAGCGCGGCACGCTCCGGATCGGCGACCGCTTCATGGGCGATGCCCATTGCCGCCGCTTGCGCGCCGGTGATACTGCGGCCGGACACCAGCAGATCGAACGCGCGCTGCGGACCGACCAGTTCCGGCAACAGACAGGAGGCGGCCGGCGCGAACACGCCAAGCTTCATTTCCGGCTGGCCAAGGTTAGCATCCGGAGCAACGAACATGAGGTGACCGGCCAGCGCGAGCTCGAGGCCCCCGCCGAGACATTGGCCGCGCACCGCCACCAGAATTGGCACCGGCGATTCGACCATGCGCAGGATCAGGCGATGCAGCCCGGCCAGCATGGCGGCGCATTGACCCGGCAGATGTTCCTCAACACTGGCGCCGAAACTGAAATGCGGCCCCCCGGCATCGAGCAGCGCCGCGCTGAGTTTGCTCTTGCCGACATGCTCCGCCAGTGCACGGTCGAGCGCCGCGATCATGCCGGCATCGACCAGATTGGCCTTCGGGCGATCGAGCCGCAGCCGCAACAAGCGGCCGTCCGCCTCGTGCCAGATCTTGAGCGGCTGGCTCACAGCTTGGACCTCGCCCGCGGCATGATGCTTTCGGTGAGCTCGTCGCTCCACCGCCTATTCTCGGCAAGCGCACGGCGCAGCGCCACAAAATCGATTTCTCGCCCGCTTTCCCGAGTGCCCTCGTTGAAAGCGCGGAATCCGGCACGCGCTTCC
>Ga0187765_10000993_pt1 | contig 10785 bp, 11 predicted proteins | sample 0216_QUI02_MP05__3_FD_133018 | JGI IMG/M metagenome (GOLD analysis project Ga0187765, IMG submission 133018) | Tropical peat soil microbial communities from peatlands in Department of Meta, Colombia - 0216_QUI02_MP05_10_MG | ecosystem: Environmental > Terrestrial > Soil > Wetlands > Peat ...
TGGGCTCGTTCCCGGTCATCAGATCGCAGGACGCCAAGGTGCTCGGGTGGTGGCAATACGATCCGCGCCGTTGCATGGCCGCGGGGGATACGCGCTTTAGAGAGATTTTGATGTTACCACCGACGGAATCCCGGTCGACGAGATCAAGAAGCTGGTGAATCCGGACGACGCGGAAAGGTTTTGGGCGGACCGTCAGGCATCGCTAGCTGACAGCAGGTTCGCGATGTGTCGACCTATATTCTGGGCCTTCAGGATTGGCCCATCGCAGGGCGGGTGCGGTGGCCATCCGCGTGCGTACACTGCTCCGCGCTGCTCGGCGGAGGACCATCGGCGCGGGCTGCCCGGCGGCACCCCAGGGTCGGTCGGGGTCTTGCGGGGAAGGACATGACGATTGAAATGGGTAGACAGGTTGCTCTTTTGGGGCATCTTGGATGCGGGCGGGGATCCTCACGCGGAGGATACCGTGTCCCTATGGTGGAGTCGCGCAACGCCGCACCCAGGACATTATAGGGTTGGCGTCGCGGCGCCACAAAATGAATTGCGAAATGTCAATGCCTTCATTCTGACCGCCTCGCAAGATCTCGGCACCGTTGACTGGGAAATGAAACGTCCAGCAGCGGCCCCTTTTCAAGGGAGGTGATCATGAGGGCGCAGGTAGTTTCGCCGATGTTGGCACTTTTGGTCGGTATTGCTGTTTTACCGGCAGTTGCATGCGAGCGTGAGCTGGCTGAGCAGTCCTGGCATAGTACGGTCATTGGCTTCTTGCCCGAACACGGTGGGGTGACCAACTCCACGCCAGTTTGGCGGCTCGCGGCTTGCAAGCCCGATGGCGCGACCTGCACGGCTGACGCCGACTGCTGTAGCGGCGCGTGCAAGCCGATAGCGGAAGGGCGAGCTTGCGTATCCAACAAATAGCGAACCGTCAAACTTCCTTTGCGAGCCAGGGGCGTTAGCCGTAGCCTGCTGACGAACCATCAGCAGGTCACGCCGCGTGTTGATCAAAGCTATACCGACCACGGGCGCTCCGAGCGGCCCTAGCGAGAAAGATGTGAAATTTAAGGATCTAATGAAAAACGCGGTCTGCCGGCTAGCAATTCTCGTCCTTTATGCGGCAGCAAGTCCGTGTTCCTTCCCGAGTACGGCCGCAAACGCTGCGGAGCCGGCGGATTCGAATCGCGTCATCGATAAACTGCTGGTGACCAGACTGACATGGCACCGAGGGGGCGGTTTGCTGTATGGCGAGGCTACCATCGTGAACCGAAATCCGCACTCGGTTTGGCAAGTGATCATCACGTGCGATCTGTTCGATGAATGGGGCAACCAGATCGGCAGCAAGAGCACTGCCCTGCTTACGCCGTTTCCGCCTGGAGAAACCAGGGTGAGCGGCGTCGAGTTTCCGATGACGGTTCGCAATATGCAAGGCGGCGCTTGCCGGCCCGTGTCGGCATCCGTTCAGTCTGATGTCAGCTAGCACAAGAGACTATACCCATCGGTCGGTGGCCAAGAATTGGGTCCTTCAAATATCCTAGTCCGTCAATTCGAGTGATACGCTCGCATCAACGTCGTTCTCGGCATACCTATCCGCGTACCCGGACATGCCGAGCCTTTTGAGCCACTCCGCAATTTGTTGCACCGCGACCGTCAACGGTCCCGTCGGGGCTGATTGAGTTTGCGACTACGCAAAGGAGGGGTTACACCAAATTGCTGAATTACACCCGCGAACGTCCCCCAGTGATGCGGCAGGCGGCAATCACAACGTCGGCGCATGCCTACACTGACACCTATATGTGTCGAGTTCCCAGCGATCACAGAGCCTATCCTGTCACGCTCAATTCGGCCGCCAAGTTTGCCGCTCGGCACCCTGACGTGGCGCGGCACGACATTTCGAAACCTGAGAATGGTAAGGGGTTGCGCAGAACGATATCAGGCAACACACGACGGTGTCATCGCTGACATCCGCATGTCAAATCGAGGTGGCACAATCGGCGAGGCTTCGTTTGACTGCAAGCTCAAGTGATAGCGCGTGCTGATCTCTTGCGATCGGGATGGTCACGACGTTGACGCCTTGCTCGGCGATAAAGCTCGGTGCCGACGCTTGATATGCTCGGCCATGTTTGAAAACGAGCGTTTGCAGCACGGACACGTCCCGGCAGCTGCGCGCTTGCGCAATCGGGGCGCCGGAAAATAACGATAGACGCCCGGCGCCATCGTGGAGACCTGACCGATCACTGCGTAGAGGTCCAAGGGATGCAGGGCACCTGGCGAGGGAACGGAGCGCCGCCCGCCTGCTGCCGTGATGCCTCGCGTTGCCCACAACAGCTGACCGAACTCGTCGGTGATCCGCCGACGCGCGCGAAAGCCGCGCACTGACCACTGCTGGTAAATGCACCACTCGAGTGAGCGGCCGCTGTCCTCGCGCGGCTTCTGGAATTTCATTCTCTGCGGTTTGTCGAGCACGTCCCCTCCTGGCCCGCGTGGTCCCAGGACGAAGTGGTTTACCGGGATACCCAGTGCTGACTGGCGCATTTTCCACGCACCAAGTGCGCAAGACCGAGAACCAAAAGGAGCAGTTGCCCATCACAAGCTACGCACAACCTTCACTGCCTCAACGATTTCCGGGTCGGTGATCTGCGGAAGCTCCGCCTTGATCAGGGTCAGCACGGCGTCGAGCCGTCCAAGCTCCGCAGACTGCGCTTTGCACGCTTGGTCAGGCAGTCGCTGCATCATCTCCAATACAGCGGCCCGCCGCAGTTCCAGCAGCCGCATAACAAATCGGCCATCGGAATGGCTGAACTTGATCATGATATCCTCCCTCAGACGGCCTTCAAGGCGCTCGCTCGCCAATTCAAGATAGAGCAACCGCCTTCCAATTTGATCTCGATGAACTGGTTCACCCCGGTGACGGCATTTTGGCTCAGGATACAAGAACAGGAGGTACGCCCGGTAGGATTTGGCATGCGCCTGCTTGTACATTGCGAGATGGTAATGTTAACTCCCTTTAACCCACGTCCTCGGATCCTCGGCCACCTACCCTTTCTCCTTTCGATTTGTGTCGCAATCCATAAGATACTGTCTTCGACTCACATTGATCTCGGTCAACCCGCTCGCAACCCGAGTAACGTCATGTCGGCCACACGGTCGCCAAGCTGAAAGCCGCTCATGCCGTCGCCGAGTTAATCGATTTCGCCGACGACATCATCGCCCGCCGTAAACGGCGGCCGGCGGGCCGCAGTTTACAGTTAGAGATGGCGCAGGATCGTCACATCGGTGTACTCCAGATCCGAGGCGAGCACGCGGACCTGCACCTCACCCGCGCGACCGTCGGCCCGGGGGCCTCGACCACCCCGAGCCTGTCCGGACCACCGAAGCACCTAACTTCGACAACCCGGTCGCGCGTCTCTCCCATGGGCGAACTCCTTGCAACCCATGAATCCAGCGCAGGGCCAGGAAGACGTTCCGCGGCTGCTTTGCCGACCGCTATCGCACCGGCATGGACGCCCCGGCATGAAACCCGCTGTTTCCATCGCTTGGAAAAGAGTTCATGTCATTGAGGAGGATCAATGCGTTAACAAGGCTCTCCTGATGCAAGGGTTTGCATGGGCTGACAACCGCAAGGGTCGATATCGGCCAAGATAGTGGATTGCGTTGCGCGGTGCCAAAGACGGGTAGGTTCAAATCACATGAGTTGTGCGCTCGTGGGCAACAATCTGACGGCGAGCCGGATCCCAGAGCAAGGGAACAACCATCGACCTCTAGAGCATCCGCTAGCGCCCTCTCCATGTACCACGGTCTGCGACGTCTACTGCCGCCTAAATTAGCCGCCGACTGCGTGTTCGTAAATATCCTCTTCTTGCGCATTATGTATACGCACGAGCGCCTCGATAGACTCAATTATACGCTGCGCGTCCCTGATCAAATAATGATCAATATCTGCTGCCGATAACCCATTGGCCAACCTTCGTAAAAGACGGGCGAGGTGGATAATTTCCCGATGCGCCCTGCTCATAGCCCCCAAGCCATGGCGGTCGGCCAAAAAAGTTGCCACGCGTGGATACACAGCGCTTTCATCCTCTCGCTCGTGTTCAACAATCCGTCGCGCGATAATCTCATCGGCGTCAAAAATTAATGTCGCCGCGTGGACCGTGTCGGCATGATCAAGCTCATCCGCAATCTCTCGCAGCCGATCAAGCACAGGTTCCAGGCGCTCATGAGCCGCCCGCAATGTTGTAGCAGCTGTCAATGGCATCTTTCGTCGGCGGGATTTATTTCCCAAAGTCAACGCACGCAGCGCGTTGAGAATGACTGCAACGTCGATAACCTCTTGCGTCAAGGCTCCGGCAACTGGGGGTAGGAATCCGATGGCAGCGACACACATTGCCAGTCCGGACATGCCCATTCCGGCGATGATGCTTTGTTGAGCGATGCGGCGCGTACGTTTCGCAATGGTGAGCGCATCCGAGACCCGATCAAGCCGGTCAACAACTATCACAACATCGGCAGCCTCCGAAGAAGCGCTTGCCCCGCGCGCACCCATCGCAATGCCAACGTTCGCAACCGCCAATGCCGGCGCGTCGTTGATGCCATCGCCCACCATCACGGTCGGGTATTGGCGTTGCTCATTCGCCACTGCGTCAACCTTGTCGGCCGGCTCACGATCGGAAAGCACCGCATCGAAATCGAGTGCAGCCCCGATCGTCTCTGCAGCGTCAGCGCGATCTCCGGTCACCATGACGATTCGAGAAACGCCGGCGGCTCGCAGGGCCTGGACCGCACGCGGCGTGTCTCGCCTGAGCTCATCAGCGAGCAGCACGACTCCAATAGTCTGTCCATCTACGGCAACAAAGACGCTCAGCGCGGAACGCCACGCCGCGCGTCGCAGCGCGCGTACTGCCCATGTCTCGGGTTTGCGAGCGCCATAGACCAGTTGGTGCGATCCGACGCGGACGGGACGCCCATCAACAACGCCCTCTACACCGGAGCCCAACGTCTCACGCACCTGGGTAGGAACAGAGAGCTTAAGCCCCTTCGTTATAGCCGTCTCGACAATGGTTGCTGCGACAACATGATGAGAGGCTTGTTCAATCGACGCGGCCACCCTCAGAATCTCCTCCGTGCGGTGTCCAGGAGCAGCTTCGATGGCAACGAGCCGCGCACCACCAACAGTCAGTGTACCCGTCTTGTCGAACATGACCGTATGCGTTCGAGCCAGCCGCTCAAGTGGTCCGCTACCCTTGACAAGGATCCCCCGCTTTGCGGCTTGGGCCACCCCCGCGATGAAGGCGACCGGCGCCGCTAAAATGAGAGGGCACGGCGTCGAGGCAACCAATACCGCGAGCGCTCGCACAGCGTCACCAGAAAAGAGCCACGCTCCTCCCGCAGTTACCAGGGTGATTGGCAACAGCAGCAGCGCGTATCGGTCTGCCAATCGGACAAAGGGCCCCTTCGCCGTCTGTGCGGCGCTGACCATTCTGACGATCCCTGCATATGTACTCTCATTCGCCGTTGCAGAAGCGCGGATTTCGAAAGCATCTCCTGCGTTGAGGGAACCGCTCCGGGCCAGCTCACCTACCTGACGGGAAACTGGAATCGGCTCCCCACTGACCGCGGCCTCGTCCAGCACAGCCGCTCGGCTCGTGATGATGCCGTCAACTGGAATGACCTCTCCGGCCCACACCAAAATCTCGTCACCGACAGTCACCTGTTCGATAGATACGTCCTCGATTGTTGACGGCAGGCGGCGATGAGCGACTTTCGGAGCACGATCAATTAAGGACCTGAGCTCACGCTCGGCCCGAGCAACTGCAAAATCTTCCAGGAAGTTACCGCCGGCATACATGACAGCGACGACGATTCCCGCCAAGTTCTGCCCGAGCACAAGCGCTCCCGACATGGAGACCAAGGCGACCGCATCAACCCCTACGCGCCCCGCCAAGAAGTCGCGGACCATCGACGCAACTAATCCGACAACCACAGGGATTGTCCCGACGGCCCAGCACCAGCTTGCCCGGTCGCTCCGACCAATAAACCATGCGACAAAACCCAGGACAAGGCCGACAAGAGCGATTACAACTAATGCTCGCCGAAACAGCCTTTCGTTGAAAAGAGCTGACATCACCGGAGTCCTGCGGACGATGTAAGCTGAAGACGCCAATAGTCTTGAATCGTGACCAAGCAATTTCCGCCTAGGGGGCGAGCGCGGCCAACGAGTTCCGTTCTTCGCAAGCCTCTTATCGCCGGAAACGCAATCGAAACTTGATCGAAGTCAAGCAGATCGATGGGAAGCCGATATTTTAATTTTATAGTGCAAATGAGTCTAAGTACGGGTTACCCTCGAACCTCGCTATCGCAGATCCGGGACGGCTCGCGGTTTCCGGTGGGGGTGGCAAGTTCAAATCCTGCCACTCCAACCAATGAAATCAATAACTTAGCGAACTATGGATGCAGCGGAAATGGCCAGCCGCCAATGATTGACGAAAAATACCATCGACAAAAAAGGCCCCGCCCGGACCAAGGCGAGCGGGGCAGTGAACTTGGGAGGCGGAGCCAAAACCCCGAGGAAAGGCACATCGGTGCTTCGCGTCATCGGCGCGTGCAGTGCACAATGCGGGCATCTATTGCGTATCTACGCGCGCTCCACGCGGTGTAGCGCCCTGCCAACTTCCAACGCCGCAATCCCCGCAAAGAAAAGGAACCGCCGGGTGCATTTCGGTGTTCAAATTTTGCGTCAGCGGACGCTCGGGAACCGCACACATGCAACCGAGAAAAATCCACATCTCATAAGATAAGGGAGGCTTCACATGTCGCGTTCAAAGTTAGCGCTCATTGCCGCCATGCTTCTCTCGGGCTTCGTTCTTTATCCGCAGGGCGCCAGCGCGGCGAAATTCTGCGCGCAATTGAGGGGTAGCACGGCCGTCGGACATCCTGATTGCTCATTCTCAACACTCGACGCGTGTCGCGCGCGCGTCAGGCACCGGGGCGGCGGCCATTGTTACAAGCTGCACGCCTAGTGGCGGCAAATTGACTAAGGGCGGCAATTGACGCGCCGTTGGAAAAAATCCAGCGGCGCGCGCCTGGCACTGGCGACATACGCAACTCCGACAAGCGGTAATCCAACCTTGGCGGAGGCTCTGGTGGTCCATGTCTCCAACCGTTGCCGTATCGCCTATCTCATAAGACATCCACGATAGTCGAGCGTACGCTTCAGAGAATATTTTGGCAGGCGCCGCGGCAAAGCGCCGATTTCTTTTAGACTTGGCTACCGCGTGGGTTCTATGCCCGGTTCTAACTGTGCTGCTTTTGGCGGCAATGTTGTAAGCCGCAGGTGAGCCCTTGCAATATTAATTTGGTTAGTGCGGGTCTGGTGGTGTTCACGGCACGACTGATGACCAGTTCATATCCAAAAATCCATACGCAGCGTGGCCCAACCGGGATGAATCGGGGATTCACAAGGGGTGCTGAATAAGCGAGTCCTAGCGAATTAAGGATTTCTGCGGCGGCAGCCGACGCAGAAACCCCGTTGGACTACCGTTTTTTTGGCTTTCCAATGAGGGTTAAATCGGGTGCCGTTGCCAATCATCGCGCACGCCGACCGGCAGCGAGTATCCACTTGCTCAACCTGCCCTCCCAAGAGCTTATTTTGCGGTCGGTGTTGCCTCAGCTTTATTTGATCCACATTAAATCGCGCTCGGCAAGATTTTACGACCTTATCGTCCGCGCGCCTCCATTCCGACTATGTCCAAAAAGGCGGTTGGTTGCGCGACAAGTCTCGGGCAACGTCATCCTTTACGCGCGGGATTGCTGCCGCTCGATGGGCCGAGGCGATGCCCCTCATTGCCAAGCAAGGCCCGAACCACGACCCGGAGCATCAGGTCTTTGACTGGCGCTGGCAATGGGTAACGGCACCGGAGTGCACGTGGTCGGGCCGTCAACGCCAGGCTTCTACGACCCAATCGCGACCGTCATACCGGAGAGATTGAGGGATAAGTTAAAACCAACCTGCACCCCGCGTAGTCGCAAGACGACGCCCCTCGCGTTCTGTAGCCTCGCCACTTTTGGACCGCCGACAAAGGCGAATCCGGCACCAACCGCTGTATAGCCGCCAGCAATGTCCGCTGCGCTGTGCAAGTGCGAGGCAGTGCCCACCAACGACACGCTCGCAACCCCAATTGTGCCAAAGCTGACGCCGCTGAACGTCAGGGGATATCTGCGACCTTGGAAGGTCAACGTGCCGTTGCCGCCGCCGGCGCCGACGATGAATCCTGCCTTAAACAGTCTAGCATGGACTCTCCCGCTCGCCGCCTGCGACTGCGAGGGTGCGGCCAACAGCATCAGGGTCACGGCCGCAGCGACCACACCGAATTTCACTGCACGAACGAAATCGAACATTGTCCCCTCCCATAGGTAAGCCCGAAGCGATATTCTCCATGAGCAATCCATGCCAGGTCAAGTATGTTGATTGATTGACCGGTCCTACGGGCTACCAAGCGAGGCGTTGGGGATCGTGTCGAGGGGTACCTCGAGCGAACGACGGGGAGGAAGTTTTACCTGGCAATCGCGTATCACCCTCAATGCGGCTAGGGCAGTTGTATAGCTGCGGCGCCACCAGGAAAGCGGCGCTCGCAGCATTCGAGGCGTTCGCGGTGGAGGCGCTCAGGACGGTCGACGTGCCGCGGACGAAGACAAAATACTGGTCCTAATTTTGCCATCGCTAAGTTTAGATCAGGTCGTGGCGTCAACCGCGATCTGGTACGGGAGTGGTTTTGCCTCATCGCTGTCGGCGCCCTCAGCAATGGTTCCAAGCATCAGGTGGGTGCATGCGCGCGAGGGCCGGCTGGGGTTTGCGAGTGCCACACACTCCCGCCATGCGAATTCGACGACCCGGACGGCGCCAAACGTGAACATCAGGATCTCTTAGCGGAGGCTCGTAAGAGGTTTCAGGACACGCTCAGCGAAGGCGAAATCGGCCTGCATTTTGCATGGTTCCTTGTGACGTACATCACACAGGGAGCAACTAGGATGCTGGTGGGTAAAATAGCGCTTTGGGGTCTTCCGACCACCTTTGTTGGCAGCTTTTTGATGTTCTGCTTCACCCCCGACTGAGATGCCCACGACTAGAAACCGCCGGACCTCGATAACTGGTACTCCAGTCTTCGAAGCTCGAGAGGCACCTTGGCGCATGGGGCGGAATCCGCCTACCGGACGACTGGTTGTCTTTCGCGTCGGAGAGCATTCATAGCGACATCATCCAGGTTGAGATGCCCGCGTACCAGGTCCGGCGGACTCAGCGCCATCCAGTTGTTGAGCGAGATATCCTTGTAGATCGGCTTGTTGAAGACGTTTATGCAGCGCATCGTCGTCGTGCCGATATTCTCGATGTAGTGCCCCATCGTTCGCGGCACGAATCCGACATCACCTTCGCGGAAGTTGAACGTCCTCGCCTTCGACGTGGCGTCGAATACCGTCATCCGGGCTTCCCCTTCGAGATAATATTGCCACTCATCGGCATCCGGGTGCCAGTGAAGTTCCCGCAGTCCGCCATGCTCGAGCTCAATGATCAGTGCGGAGAGCGACGTTTCTGGAAACCGCTTGGCATCGATCACCTTGATCGAGCCGCCCGGGTAAGTAGTGGCCGGATGGTCAGAGGCGTGCCAGGTGAAAGGGAGCGGCGGCGAGCTTTCAGGCAGTTGGGTGCGCACCGCATCGAGCGCGTCGGGCACCGCCAAACGGAAAATGTATTTTTCCGACTTAGGGATGTTCGCGAAATGCTCCGTTGCGATGCCGAAGTTCTTGGCGACCACGCTCGGCGGCATGTGCGCCATGAACTCGGTGATCAGCAGCGTTTCGTTTTCGGAGAAATTGCCGTCGTCGAAGACTAGGAGGAATTCGCACCCGCCTTCGAGACCTTGGATCGAATGAGGAATCCCCGCAGGCACGAGCCAGACGTCGCCTGCCTTGAGATCGTCGATAAACACATTGCGATCGGCGTCGACCACAGTGAAGCGGACATTGCCCTGCAGGATGTAGGCCCATTCGGCTTCCTTGTGCCAGTGCAGCTCGCGCACGACACCGGAATCGAGACGCATGTCCACGCCGGCCATCGATTTGGAGATCGGGAGCTCGCGCACTGTGACTTCGCGCGCCCAGCCGCCCTCCTCGAGCCGGTTGTGCGCCATACCAAACGAAAACTTCATGTTGGGCAGTGAGCCGGAATCGGTCTCTGGCGGCACGAGAACGTCTGGATTTTGCCGATCCAGTTCCGGATTCCGAGGGCCCGGATCGGTCGCGCCTTTGTCACCGCGGATCGGTTGCACAGGGGTTTCGGTCGACACGGTATTTCTCCTTTCCGGCGTTAAGCCCCGCTTTTTGAGATCGATCTCGCCCTTGGGGCCGCATCTAGGGCCTGTCAGCCGGTAAGCGAAGTCTTAGAACGTGAAATTGTAGGTCACATTGTAGCTGCAGACTACGTCCGGATCACCGCGCAGGGGACACTCACCGCTAGCTTGCTCGCGCTACACCGTCAATCGAGAAATTTTGCACATCGCGGTGACGCCATGTCGGGCGGCGGAGTGGACTGCTCAGCAGATAGTCGAATGCTGCGCTTGGGATCGATGGCCGCCACGTTTTCTCATTCACGACCGCGACGGCCGTTATGGCGCGACATTCGACCGCCGCGTACGACACCTTGGCATTGAGCAGGTCCGGACGCCTCGAGCGAATGCGATTTCGGAGCGTTGGGTCAAATCGGTACGTGCCGAGTGCCTCGACCACTTGTTTATCTTCAACGAA
>Ga0187765_10000994_pt1 | contig 10778 bp, 12 predicted proteins | sample 0216_QUI02_MP05__3_FD_133018 | JGI IMG/M metagenome (GOLD analysis project Ga0187765, IMG submission 133018) | Tropical peat soil microbial communities from peatlands in Department of Meta, Colombia - 0216_QUI02_MP05_10_MG | ecosystem: Environmental > Terrestrial > Soil > Wetlands > Peat ...
CGCGTAGATGCGGCCCTTGGTGAGGTGATCGAGCACCGCCAGTTCTTCGGCGGCGCGGATCGGGTCCCACGAAGGCAGCACGAGCCCGAGCGGCGAGAATTTGATGCGCTTCGTTCGCGCCGCGAGGTCGGCGTAGAGTAGCAACGGCGCCACCGAAGTTTCGTACCCCTCGGAGTGAAAATGATGCTCCGTCGTGGACATCACATCGAAGCCGGCGTCGTCGGCAAACACGGCAAGCTTGCGCAATTCATCCAGCATCTGTTGATACCGCTCATTGTTGCGTCCGATCGGACGCAACCGCTTGCGGTCGTCGAGCGTGCCGGGTACCGTCGGCAGCACAAAGAGCATGAATTTCATGGCCTCCCTCCTTTCGTATCAGAACCTACTGCATTGCCTTCGACAACGAATTGCCCGCCAGCTCACGAGAGTCCCAGCCTGGGACGGACCCAGGCGGCGAGGCGTTGGATCGCCGCGTCCGCCTCGGGCGCGACGCCGGCGAGGAAATGGTAGACGTGCTGCCCACCCGGCTCGATATCGAGCTGGACCTCGACATCGGCGCGACGTGCGCGTTCGGCCAATTGGCGGCTGTCGTCGAGCAACGTCTCGTCGCCGCCTACCTGAATGTACATCGGCGGCAGTCCGCGGAGATCGGCAAGGAGCGGGTTTGCCAACGGATCCTTGCGGTTGCCTTTTTCGCCGAGAAACATGCCGGCCATCGCGATGATGATCTCTCGCTGCACGAGCGTGTCTTTTTCCCGGTTGGTGTCGAAGCTCCCGGAGGTCGCCTCCATGTCGAGCCAAGGCGAGAGCGGCATGGTTGCGGCCGGCATCGGTAGGCCTTGCTGGCGCGCGCGCAACAGCGTGGTGACCGCGAGTCCGCCGCCAGCCGAATCTCCCGCCAGAGCGATGTGGTTCGGACTAATCTCTTGTTTGAGCAGCCAACGGTAGGCAGTCGCCGCGTCGTCGACCGGCGCGGGATGCACGTGCTCGGGCGCCCGTCGATAGTGCAGGATCAAGGCCCGGCAGTCGATCGCCTTCGCGAAATGGCCGTAAACCTTCCGATGGGTGAACATCGAGCCGGTGACGTAGCCGCCGCCATGCGTGCAGAGCAGCACCCGGTCTTGGCGACACGCCTTGGGGACGGCCCAGATCGCAGGGATACCGCCCGCATCGACTTCGAGGTAGTCGACGCCGCCCGGTTCGGCGGTGACGTCGCCCCAATGCTCGAACATGCGGCGCATCTCGTCGAGCTCCATTGTCGGGTTCGCTGCAAGCGCGGCGGTCCAGCTCTTGTATAGGAGCTTGAGTTCGTCAAATTGCTTGCTCGGCATGTGAGTCTCCTGCGCATGTCCTGGCTCTGGCAGCGCCAATCGCATCGGGCGCCCGGCGATGACCGGGTTCCGCAAGCAATTCCCGTGTTGCAGGCGCGCGAAAGCCGGAAGCCATGTTTCTGATCGCTAGTATTTTATTGTGCGCCAGAACCCCTTTGCGACGCAATCAAAACCTTAAAACCCGCAACGCGGCGCCGGCCATGTGGCCGCTACCCAAACAGTGCTCATGGGCAGTGGTGCGCGTGGCACGATGCTCACCGCCGCTGGCTGTAGGGCGCAATATGGTCCGGAGGCTTTAGCGTTGATGAGTCGCGAGCGAACCCGCTCTTGAGACGATGACGGTGAACGGGAGGGGTGTTTCGATCTTTGGCGCGGGCAATTGCGACGATCTTTATCTGCCCATCGCCGCCGATGTCGGCGAAGGCGTTGAGCGCCTGGCCATCGGCGTCGGCCGCCGTTTGCGCGGCCGTACAATCAGAATATCGAACCGAAGCTCCGCTCTCTTCAACATCTATCCGAAGACCCGCTTGCTCTGGGTCTTGAATTTCCTCTCAATTGTCCATCGATAGCCGATTTTGCCGCACCCGAGCAACTATAGTGCGGTTGAAGCGTTTGCCCTCTCCAGAAATCATGCCTTGGCTGTTGAGGAGATCTGCAGTCCCGCCCTCGGTATGTTCTTCAAGAAGCCGATCAACTTCGGAAAACGACGGTCTTGGATGTTTGTCACAACATCCATCCTGGCTTAGGGAGTGGGAGGGTAAATGTATGCGTCGCGCCGCCCTTGAAGCGCAGCCGAGCGCGCAGCTCGGTACTCTTGAATAAGGTTACATCAGTAATCAGAAAGCCGTGCCATTCGCTTGCGCTCGCGTTGCGGTGTGCGCGGATCGTTCCACAGTCGAGGGAAATCTCTGGCAAGGGCTATGACAGCCGCATGCTGCTCGTCGCGCGCGCGATCGCTCTGTCGCAGCTCTTCGAAGCGCTCCTTGGCCTCTGTGAGTGCCCTCAACTTGGTTCCATTCGGCCTCAAGCGAGTCCGCGACCAATCTGTTACTAGGGTCAACGCGCATGAAGCGCAGACGTGCCAGATCCGATTGATAGCCGGCGCGCTCAACTTCTTGTAAATGTAACCGTTCGGCCTCATCGCAGCGGTTTTCGAGCTCCGTTTGTACCGCGAAAGCGACCTCAAGTGTTAGCGGCGTAACCGTGTCGACAAGCAATTTCCCGATCGCAACGTCAAGGGCGGCACCCGGGATCTGCTGGCACACACGTCGTCCACGTTGAATGCTACGAGCCTGGCGCATGTACTCGGGCACCAAGCATCCACCGCGCTGATGATAACGCTCAGTCATCCGTTCGCCGCACTGGGCGCATACTACCAAGCCTTGCAGCAGGGCGGGCCCTTCTCGCGGTGGACCCTTCTCGCGCTCGGCGCCCAGCGCCTGGGCATTGTCGCGCAGGCGCTGGATATTCTCCTCGTATTCCACCCGGGGGAAACCCGCCGCGACGAGCCGGTGCGATTCCGCGATCAGCTGGGTGGACTTTTGCGGTACTATCATCGAGCCCCGGCGTGAATAATTTGGCGATCGCGCCCTGCGTCACCGATCGGGTCATGCATCGCGCGCGAGCAGAATTAAACGCTCAGTCGGACTCGAACGAACACCCAACTAATATGGGATACAAACCCCAAGCCCGGCATTCTGGGAGCCACCTTGCCGGGACGCTCTTCATATCCTGATACTGTCGTTTGGCCTCCATGGTGATCTACCGAGCCAAAACAACGCGCACGTATTTTTCGGCCATACGAGGTCCTATTGTCAGGAGGACGGCCACACCATCCCTCTCGAAAAGTCAATAATATTAACGATTTAAGCGCAACCTTGTATCCTACATTCCGTCGCCCAGACTGGCGTTGAGGCGACGAGCATCGAGACGACGGCAATGAGGCACGATCGCCATCCGCCAACGGCCGTGGTCCTGTTGCGGCCTCTCATCGCTCATCCTTCAGGGAAACCAGAGCTGCCAGCGTCCAACGCCCGCCGCCGCCCGAGAGCTTGGTCCGTGTCAGCGGCGCGACATCGATGTGTCGGAAAGTCTCAGGGCCCGCGCCAAGTGCATGGGCGATCGCCGCGCGAATGACCGAAGGATGAGTAATCGCAAGGACGGAGCCGCTCCCGGCGAGCAAGCCATCCATCCATCCTCCGACGCGCGTCATCACGTCAGCGAAAGATTCCCCTCCATGCGGGGCGGCGTGCGCATTCTCCAACCAGTCGGCAACTGCCTCCGGCGCCTGTGCCTGGACCTCCGCGAGGGATCGCCCCGCCCAGCGGCCGAGATCACAATCACGCAGCAATGGCTCCGCTCTGGCGTCGAGCGCAAGGCCTTCGGCTGTCTGCGCGGCGCGGAGCGCCGGGCTGCGCAGGACAATGTCACAAGACGGAAGGCGGCCGGAGAGCCTGGAGAGACTTTCTCGTCCGCGCGGATCCAGCGGCTCATCCGCCGCAAAGGCGACAGAGCTGACCGAAGAGGTCGAGGCTGAGCACAGCAGATGCAGGCGCGTCGTCATGGTCGTCTGCCGCAAAGGCGCTCAAGACGTCGAGCGGTGCTGCGCAAACTGGCGCTCGGCGACGACACCGAACAACAGGCCGAGCGTCGTCCACATGATCAGCTGTCCGCCGAGAGAAGCGATACGAAACTGCCAGAGCACCGTCGCTGGGAAATCTTCCGGGACCTCGTTCACGTTCGGCAGCGCGAATGCGACACAGGCCATGACCACGATATAGGCGCCGCCGGCGATCAGCGCTGAATTCCATACGCCGAAACGCGGATTGAGCCGGTTGCGCAGCATTCCCGCCCCGATCATCGCGGCGAGCGAGATCAGGATCATCGCGAAATAGAGACTTGTCCGCATGCCGATTGTCTCCGGCAGGCCTACGGACGGCGGATTGGCCGGATATTTGAGCATGGGCGTCACATAGACGGCGATGAAGCCTGCCGCGGCGAGCAACGCCGCCGTCGCGCGTGGACCAACATCGGCCATGCGGCGGTAGGCAAGCGCGAACCCAAGCGCGAACAGGCCGCCGAAAGCCGCACTGTAGACTGCCACACCAGTCAGCAGTCCGATACCAGCCTGAACAGGCCGACTGACGAGTTGTGGCTCGGCCTGTTCGACCGGAGCCGGCAGACCTTTGGCAGCCGCCTCGTCCGCTTTGGCCTTTGCCTTCGCCTCATCCATCGCGTTCTCGAAGGCGATAGCGCGGTCGACCGATGGTTCGCCGGCGAGCTTGAGAAAGCAGAAGGAGAGAAGCGCGGCGACGAGGCCGATCAGGATCCCGCGTACGAGCAACCGCCCAGTCATCTATTCGCTCCGTATCAGGAAGGTCCTGACTGTCAGGACCGGCTTGCGATTGCGACAGTCGGTCTGCGGGATTCGCCTGGCCGGCCACCGCTCAGTGGCAGGGGAAGCCGAGCAGGTGACGACCGTCATGCACGAACTCGTGGACGTACATACCATTGAACAAAGCGGCAGCCCCCTCCTCCACGCCGATAAAGTAGATGCCGAGAATGAGCAACAACCCGCCGAAGATTGCCCAAGGCAAAATTTCGCGCACGGGAATGCCGACGGGGGTAGCGACGGGAAGAGACGTAGCTGTGGCCATAACAAAGCTCCTTCTATTTCGCGTTCAGCTTCCCGCTCTCAATCGTGAGAAGCTGCTGTCTTTTTTCATCTTAAGCTGGAACTGCCAGCGTGCCCGGGTGGCAAAGATGTTGGCTGGTCCGCGGTCGACATTGTAACCGGGGTTGTCGACGAATTGATAGTCGAAAGTGAGCCGCGTCGACGGTGTCAGCGCGTAATCTGGAACTCGCCCGCCATCTGGAACTGGTGGAAGGTCGGATCAAGCGCGTAAACGGTCGGGCTAGTACCCCCGGTCGGCGGGTTGGACAGATCGAAGATGCGGGCGCGGAACGTCCAGCGTCCCGCGTACCACTCCGCGACGGCGCCATAGGTGTAGCCCAAGCCGTCGCCGGCATAGTCGAAGGCGCCGGCCATTTGTGGAGGATTCACTCCGATTCCATCGTCCGGAAAACGACGGTAGCGTTGCCTGTATGTGCGCGCCACTCGGCGATGAGCACACTGTGCACCGTCGGCGTGATATTCCCCGACGAAGGATAGCGGCCCGGATCGAGCAGCGACCAGTGTCGTGAAATCCGTGAACTCGTTGACAACCCTGCGATGCCTGGCACCAAATACCTTGAACGCTCATGTGATATCGGTGGCGGAAGTGCATTCTGGACCGGATTTCTTCGCCCGATAACCTCATTCGATGAATTTAGCTTCCTGCTCGCGTTGAGTATCTGGTCGACATTCGACGTGCCCGCGCCGATCGAGATGGACGTCCGCGCCGGGTCCGGGAAGCCGTAACAGGGCGAGGTCTCGATCCTGGATCGCATATTGTCCTCCGTCGCGCCTCAGTCCCAAGCAAGCGCGCCACCGTTCTGATACTCGATCACGCGGCTCTCGAAGAAGTTCTTCTCTTTCTTCAGGTCCATCGCTTCCGATATCCATGGGAAGGGATTGTCCACCTCGGGGAACACCGGCGCAAACCCAAGCGGGGCACGGCGCCGCTTGGCGATGAAGTGCATGTAGGTCTCGCACAGAGCGGCGTTCAGGCCGAGAAACCCACGCGGCATGGTGTCCCGTCCGTAGGCAGCTCCTTGAGCATGCCACGCACCTCTTCCTGGAACGCTTTAGTCTAGAGGTGCGGGTTCTCGATCTTGACCTGATTGATGACGTCGACGCCGAAGTTCAGATAGATCGACTCGTCGCGCAGGATGTACTGATACTGCTCCGCGATCCCGACCATCTTGTTGCGCCGGCCAAGTGGAGCATCCGCATCGCGGTCTTCACCGTGCGCGCCGACGATTGGGGCCAGAGCAGCTTAGTGCTGATCAACGCCGCGATCTGCTCGAGATCGTGGAAGATCGCTACAACGCGCGATCAATCCTGATCACAAGCCAACTACCAATCGCTCAATGGTATTGAGATCATTGGCAATCCTACCCTCGCCGACGCCATCCTCGATCGCATCGTCCACAACGCCTACCGCATCGAGCTCTCAGGCGAGAGCATGCGCAAGTGGCGCGGGGAGGATAAAAACTTGCTGCCGTTGCGTCGCCCGGGGACGGCTGGGCATCAGCAAGACAGAGGGCGAGCGCCTCCGCGTCAGGCGCTTCATGCTGACCGCCGCTATCTTGACCCTCGATCGGGCTCGTCATCGGCTGATCGCGCTGCTATCAAACCAAGCCGCTTAATGAGCTCGAAGACATTCCTCGCGTCGTTGATCGCCAGAAGGTGCGGCCTCGGATCAAGCGAAGGTATCAAGGTGAATTTATACCGCACGTCCGATATCCGAATCGGCGGTCCAAACCGAATTGTACCGCGCCCACCTCGATGCTCAATTAGTGAGATATCGGGGTACTTGGTGAGCGGCGCTTCCCCGAAGATGGGGCGTGGCCACCTCACACTGCGGTATGGCGACGGCCGGGCAAATAGAACTCGGCGATTTGTGATGGCGTAGTACGTGCCGCGCCGCAATCGGGCGTCGACCAGGAAGCGGCCCAGGGTCCAATACAGCGCGACGCAGATTACCAAGACTCCCCACAAAGTAAGGGCGGGCCAGCCTATGACGGTAAGGTAGATGAAGGCCCCAAGGAAGAGCAGGTACAATGGAATGTTGAACGCATCATCGGGCATGAAAATAAGGCCCTGACCCGGTCTTCCAGACCAGACTATGCGCTCGCCCTTCTCCAAGCGATTCGCAAATATTTCCTCGATCATATGTGCGCCCGCTCACTTGATGCTATGTCAGGCAGTCACCGTTGTTGTGGTTTTGTGGGTTCCTTTGGCTCAGGTCGCCGATCCGGGATATTTGCGCCCGGATCGCGATTGGTGGCAAGGTGGACTAGAAATGTTTGCTGCAGGATCGAGCTTGGCCGACCGTGGGGCCCACAAGGTCGCAGACCATCACGGTAAGTTGACGCTGGGCAGCGTCCTGGAACTTTGGCTCGGTTACGGGCGCGGGTTTAGCAGTCGCCGGGACAGCGTTTGGCGAGTTGGACGATAGCGTCCGGCATCTTCAGCCGATGCCCGAGCGAGACGCCCAAGTCCTTGAGATGTTGGTCGGTCGGGTGGGGAGAACGGTGATGTCAACGTCGTTCTCGGCAAACCGTTGCGCATACTCGGACATGCCGAGCGTTTGAGCCAGTCAGACACCTGTCCCTGCTTGTGAACTATCGGGAAAGCTTGGAGTTTTCGCGCTCGATCGCGTCAAAGTCCCCCCGCATGAGCTTACCGTCGCAAGCGTGTGCAGGAAGTAAGCCGAGGTTTGCGTTCTGGGCGGACGGAAAGCGCAAACCGACGAAAATGCTAAGCCTTTGATTGCTCGTCGATTTATTGGCGGGAGCGACGGGCTCGAACCCGCGACCTCCGGTGTGACAGGCCGGGAGGTTTCTCAAATAAATCAACGAAGGTTCAGAGTTTTGACGACGCAATAACGGGCACTAAGAGCCCCAAAGTCTGAACTCGGCCAACCGAAGGAACCGGGGGCCGGAATGCCCGAAACGGGGACCAGGCCCCCGGACGGCCGACCAAGGGGGCTCTCCTCCGCACGACTTCGGATCAACCGTAACCACCGCCTGGATTGGGATCGAAGCATTCGCCGTGCGGCAACGGGCGGTATGCAGTTTCGGGAGTCCGCCGGCATCCCGAAATTTGTCAATCGAGAAACCAGCGGACGATCATTTTGCGCCCCACAGAGGTTGCCGTCCTGCCGCCGGCATGAAGTCAGTGCTTGTGATCGTGCGACGCGACTTCGGGGGATGTTGCCGTATGCTCATGAGAGTGCTCCGATCCTTGTTGATCATGAGCGTCGGTCGCGGACTGCCCGTGCTCGTGCGTGTGCACATGGGTATGAGGGTGGTTGTGTACGATATCGCCGTGCCGATGTTCGTGCGTATGCGTATGACTGTGCTCGTGGCTGTGCGAACGACTGTCGCTCATCTTGTTCTCCTGCTTGAGGGGTAGCCCGAACATAGGGAGCGTTCGATCAGAGTCAACTCGACGAACAGCACCTTGGCCGCGTGGCCTGGGGGCCGTCCTTCCGTAGCGGGATGCCTGCCCCTACTCAAAACTGTGAACTCCCAGGAAAGCATCCGGGAACTCGCTGTCTGGATAACGTTGCGCGGAGCGCTCTGAACCACCACCGCCGAGGCCAAGTTCCGCTGCAGCCAACAGGGCGGTGGACAATCATGTGGTTCCCGCGCACCCGGGGCTTTCGGATCTACTGGCGCTAGCGATCACGCCGTCCCGGACACCCCGAGACGAGCGAGGAAATCCGGGACCTGATCCGTCGAATGAGCCGCCCAAACCCACTCTGCGGTGCGCCTCGCATCCACGGCGAACTCCTCAGGCTCGGCATCGAGATGAGCCAGGCTACCGTTGGCAGGTGTCTACCTCGACGCTCGACAAGTTTTCCCTCGCCGACCTTGCGCAGCTTTCTGCGGGACCATATGACAGAAATCGCCGCGGTCGACATGTTCGTGGTTGCCACCGCGACGCTTAAGCTGCTCTACGCCGTGATTGCTTCGTTGGTATCTCCAGCCGCGAACAAGCCAGTTGCCTGGCGGCGTCACCATAAGTGCTCCGCCAGACGCCGATGGCTGTGATTTTCGGGCCTCTAGGCACACCCCTTCCTGTCCTAGAACAGAGCGCGACATACATGCCGCGCCCCGCCGATGTCACCGATATCAATCGCCTTGACCTACCCCTTAAGGTGATAGCCCTTCTTCACCATACGGATGGTGTAAAGGCTTTTGCCCGAAGTGAGGTAGAGCAAGTTTGCATCGTTGCCGTAGCCGAAAGCCACATTGGTCGGCAACTCCTTGCCGGTCGACACATAGGCGAGTTGCTTACCGTCCGGCGAATACACATACAATCCGGGCGTCGCTTCGCTCCGCACAGCAATATACAGATTTCCATCCTCATCGACGGTCATGCCATCGCCGCCATCGTTGGGTAGCCAATTAATAAGAAGCTTTCGATTACTCACCGTCCCATCTGGGCCGAGAGTGTAAGCTAGGCACGCCATTAGTCCCTTTTCTGACGTTTCGCCCTTTTCCAGGAAATCGTGACCGCCATTATCGTGCGCCAGCACATAGAGGGTCTTCTGATCGGGTGATACCTGCACGCCATTCGGCTTGCCCGCATCGGTTATGAGGCGCGTAACCCTCCCGTCAGGATCGAGACGATACACGGCTTGGACCGGTTGGTTCATCGGTTCCTGGCCCAGATAGCGGGGATCGGTGAAATAGATGCGTCCCTTCTCATCGATTGTAAGGTCGTTGAGCGCGTTGTATGGTTGGCCGTTGTAAAGGCCGCTGAGGATATAGCTCCGGCCCGTCTTCATGTCCGTCTTCGTTAGTCGGCGACCACCGAAGTCGGCTCCCTCAGCAACTATAAGGTCGCCTTGAGCATCAAATTTCATGCCGTTGGACATGCCACTTGGCGAACGAAAGATGCTCGCTTGCTTTGACTTTGGATCGTACTTCCAAATATTGCCGGCCTGCGCATACTTGCCGGTGGGATCCTTGCAACGTTGGGTGAAGGTGATGTCGCTGAAATATACCATGCCATCGGGACTGGTGGCGACGCCTTCCGTGAGCGTACAGGCGCCGTCGAAGACGCGGTCGAGCTTGGCGCCGGCCGGTAGCACACTTGGGTCGCCCGTCGGCGCCGGAAAGCCCGGGTCGTCGGCCCGCGCCGCCCCGACAACGCCGAGCGCGAGCAGGACGCACAGCGCACGAACGTGGCTGCTCGCGAACCTCACCATATGGTTTGGGTTGTACAAAAACAGCATTGCATTTCCTCCCACGTTATAAAGACCTTCATCACTTTTGGGCGCTTGCGCCTCGGGTGTAGCCTACAGAACTTCGCGGCCATCCGGTATTGCCAATGTGGTGATGCCCGCGATTGGTCCTTCTCCCCGTAGTTCCGGCGCAGCCATAGCGTATCATAACGGTCTAACCTCCTACCGGTAAGCGGTCCGGTAAACCCTCTCACAAAATGTTCAAACGGTTTTCGGAATGCTTGGCGAAGTCGTGCCTCTTATTCTCCCATCCAGATACCTCGCTTAGCCTGCGATCGTAAACTGAGCCGCATGGCAATGACCGGGCAACCAGTCGCCCGCCAGCATCCCTGCCGCGGCAATGTGACACAAAGGAGCGCACGGAAAATCCCAACAAACAACTGCGCCACCCAAGTGACAAAGGGGTACCCAAGATGACATGCGCTTGTCTCGCTCAGCCCACAAAGGCGCAGATCCTGCAGTTCGAGACAATATGACCAATGCCTGGTACCGATAGAACGAAACGTACGGCGTTGGTCCGACGCCG
>Ga0187765_10000995_pt1 | contig 10777 bp, 11 predicted proteins | sample 0216_QUI02_MP05__3_FD_133018 | JGI IMG/M metagenome (GOLD analysis project Ga0187765, IMG submission 133018) | Tropical peat soil microbial communities from peatlands in Department of Meta, Colombia - 0216_QUI02_MP05_10_MG | ecosystem: Environmental > Terrestrial > Soil > Wetlands > Peat ...
CCGAACCCGGGGACGACCCACAGTTCCCTGGGGTCGTGGGCCGCCTCGTAGAGCTGACGGGCGTGCTCCACCGGGAAGAACTCATCCTGGTCGCCGTGGACGATCAGGAAGGGAGTCGGCGCGATCTTGGCCGCCGCCTCCGCCGGGGAGACCGGCACGGGGTTCCAGCCGTTGGGGCTCACCCGGGTCTTCAGCCAGGTCCGCGTGATCAGCCGGCCCGCCCGGCGCTCCACCGCCCAGTGCACCCGGCGCATGGACATGGTGCCCCGGTAGTACCAGCGCCCCGGTCCGCTCACCGAGACGGCCGCGTCGAGCCCGCCGACCAGGCCCGCGTAACGGACGACGACCGAGGCGCCCATCGAGAAGCCGACCGCGGCGACCCGCTGGTATCCCAGCTCGCGCGCATAGGCCACCGCCACGTCCAGGTCGCGGATCTCCCGGTCGCCCAGGGTGGACATCCCGCCGGACCGGCCGTGCCCGCGGAAGTCGAAGGTGACCACGCCGCCGTGCCCGTTCAGCCAGGTGGCCACGCGCCAGACGTAAGGCCGCGACCACGACAAGGTAAAGCCGTGCGCCATGACGATCGCCAGCTCACCGTCGCCCGGCAGGTGCGCGGCATCGATCGGCACGCCGTCGTCGGTCACCAGCGTCCGGGCCTTCGGCACAGGTCCCCTCATCTACCCATTGTGCGTGACCGGGCGCGGTGACCTGCCGCGCCAGCCGGGGCGGACAGGCCCGGATCGCTGACAGCGAAACCGGTGGATCGGCCCGGCCCCCGGCCCGCCGCTGGCGCCGCCGGTATGAGAGCCTCGTCGATGGAGGTGGCGGCGTGAAGATTGGCCTGCAGATCCCGGACTTCACCAGCCCGGCCGGCCCCGCCCGGCTGGGCGCGGACCTGGCCACGGTGGCCCGCGCGGCGGACGACGCCGGTTTCGAATTCGTCGCCGTGATGGATCACTTCTTCCAGATCGGGGCCATCGGCCCGCCGGAGCGGGAAATGCTCGAGGCCTACACGACCCTGGGTTACCTCGCCGCGTGCACGTCCCGGGCCAAGCTGCTGACCCTGGTGACCGGCACCGTGTACCGCTACCCCGCGGTCCTGGCCAAGATCGTGACCACGCTCGACGTGCTGTCCGGCGGCCGGGCCTGGCTCGGCATCGGGGCGGCCTGGAACGAGCAGGAATCCCGCGGGCTCGGCATCCCCTTCCCGCCGGTCGCGGAGCGGTTCGAGCGGCTGGAGGAGACACTCCAGATCTGCCTGCAGATGTGGCGCGGCGACGAGAGCCCCTACCGCGGCCAGCACTACCAGCTGGAGCGGCCGATCAACTCGCCGCAGGCCCTGTCCTCCCCGCACCCGCCGATCATGATCGGGGGGTCGGGCGAGCGGAAGACCCTGCGATTCGTGGCCCGTTACGCCCAGGCCTGCAACCTGTTCCCCGGCCCGGAGCTCGCCCGCAAGCTCGACGTGCTGCGCGCCCACTGCGAGGCCGAGGGCCGCGACTACGACGACGTCACCAAGACCTGCTACTTCATCTTCGACCCCGGGGAGAAGGGTGAGAAGACGGGCGAGATCGTCGACCAGCTGGGCGGGCTCGCCGCGATGGGATTCCAGGCCGCGATCGGCGCGGTGGCCAACGTCTGGGACGTGACCCCGCTGGAGATCCTCGGCAGCGAGGTGATCCCCGCCGTCGCCGGCCTGTGATGACGGCACCAGCGGATGGCGGCTGGCGCTTGTTCAGGGCGCCAGCACCGGCACCGGTACGCCGAGCGTCTTGAGCAGGTGCGTGATGTCGCCAGCGTCCGTGGTGACCACAGCCGCCTTGGCCTGAGCAGCGGTGATAGCCACAAGGCCATCGACGACGTCAGCAGTGCCTGCCCCCCCGAGGAGCGTCCCGACCGGAATGAGCTGATCGGGCGAGAAGGGCACCACGTCGCAGCCGCGCAGAGTGAGCATCAGCCGCGCCTGCCGCCGCGGATCGCGCACCACCTGCGCAGCTACCGGCGCCGGCACGATGACCTGATCCAGCTCCTGGAGCCTCGTCTCGTGACGCCGCAGTGCGGCGGCGTCGCGCTTGTCGATCGCAATGAGGGCGCCGCTGTCGTACACGTAGCGCCTGCTCATGTGGTGCCCCCACCGCGGCGGGTGGCAGGGGTGGTCTCCGGCGCCGTGTCTCGGGCCCGGCGGGTGGAAGTGGAGATGCTGGGGGCCTGTCCGCGGGTGCGGTAGCGGCCGCGGCGTTCCGCCTCCATGGCAGCAAGCGCTTCATCGATGAGACGGTGCTCCTCGTCGACCTGGGCCGCGGCCTCTGCCATCTCTTCCTCGGTCGGGTACCCGTGCTCCTGGTAGTACTCGTCGATAGCCCTCAGGCCATCGCTGCGGATCCGCTCCCACTTCAGCTGCTCGGCGAGTGCCCGCTCGACCACGCTCGAGATGGTGGTGTTGGCCAGCGTGGCCGCCAGCCGCACCTCATCGGCGAGCGACTCGTCGATGGTGACGTTCAGCACCGCTTTTTTCGTGGGCCTCCCAGCCATGTTATGAATATAACATGATTCTTTCCGGGACGGGGAGTGATAGAACGGCAGGGCCAGCGCCACTCCCTCAGCCACCTCTGGCCTGACGGCCGCAGACCGGGACAGGAGCCTTCATGTCTGTGCTCAGTGCCCTCGCCGAGGCGATCCGCAGCGCCTCGGTGGACGTCATCGATCTCACCGCGCCCCTGTCGTCGTCGACCCCGGTGCTCCAGCTCCCGGAACCGTTCAGCAACACGGTTCCCTTCACGCTGCATGAGATCAGCCGGTACGACGAGCGGGGCCCGGCCTGGTACTGGAACGACATCACCACCGGCGAGCACACCGGCACCCACTTCGACGCGCCGGTGCACTGGGTGACCGGGCGCGGCGGGCAGGATGTGTCGCAGGTGCCGCTGGCCAGGCTGATCGCGCCCGCAGCGGTGCTCGACTTCAGCGACCGGGCCGCCGCCGACCCCGACTTCCTGCTCGAGGTGGGCCACATCAGGGAGTGGGAGGGCCACCACGGCGCGCTGCCAGCCGGAGGCTGGCTGCTGTACCGGACCGGCTGGGACACCCGTTCGGGCGACCAGGAACGGTTCCTGAACGCGAACGAGACCGGCCCGCACACGCCCGGGGTGTCGGTCGAGTGTGCCCGGTGGCTCGCGGAGGAGGCGCCGGTGATCGGGTACGGGGTGGAAACCGTGGGCACCGACGCCGGGACGGCCCACTCCTTCGACCCGCCGTTCCCCTGCCATTCGTCGCTGCTCGGGGCCGGCAAGTACGGGCTCACCCAGCTGCAGAACCTGGCGCTGCTGCCGCCGCAGGGCGCGATGATCATCGTGGCACCGCTGCCGATCACCGGCGGCTCGGGCAGCCCCTGCCGGGCGCTCGCCCTGGTGGAGCGGGCCTGACCGGGCGGCCCCGGATGCTGGTCAGCGAGGCGGTCGGGACGGTCCTCACCCGCCTCGGCGCCACCACCGTGTTCGGCGTGGTGGGAAGCGGCAACTTCCACGTGACCAACGCCCTCATCGCCGGCGGGGCCCGGTTCGTCGCTGCCCGCCACGAGGGGGGCGCCGCCTGCATGGCCGACGGCTGGGCGCGGGCGACCGGCCAGGTCGGCCTGCTGTCGGTCCACCAGGGGCCGGGGCTGACCAACGCGATGACCGGCATCACCGAGGCGGCCAAGAGCCGCACACCGCTACTGGTGCTCGCGGCGGACGTGGCCGGCTCGGCCGTGCGCTCCAACTTCCGGATCGACGTCGCCGCGCTCGCCACCTCGGTCGGGGCGGAGGCCGGGCGGCTGCACTCCCCCGGCTCGGCCGTCGCCGACGTGATCCGTGCCTACCGGGCCGCGCAGGCGCAGCGCCGGACGGTGGTGCTGGCGATGCCGCTCGACGTCCAGGCGGCGCAGTGCGACCCGCCACTGATCCCGCCGTCGCCGGCCCTGCGGCCCTGCTCGCCCGCGGCGGAATCCGTGGCCGAGCTGGCCGCCGCCCTGGCCGCCGCGCAGCGGCCGGTCTTCGTCGCCGGCCGGGGCGCCCGGGTGGCGGGTGCCCCGGCCGGCCTGGAGCGGCTCGCCGACGCCTGCGGGGCGCTGCTGGCCACGTCGGCCGCGGCCAAGGGCCTGTTCCGGGGCAACCCGTGGGATCTCGATGTGAGCGGGGGGTTTGCCACCCCGCTCGCGGCCGAGCTGATCACCGCCGCCGACCTGATCGTCGGCTGGGGGTGCTCGCTCAACATGTGGACGATGCGGCACGGCCGGCTCATCGGGCCCGGCGCCACGGTCGTGCAGGTGGACGACGAGGTGGCCGCGATCGGCGCGCACCGGCCGGTCGACCTGGGGGTCGTCGGCGACGTCGCGCTGACGTGCCGGGCCGTGCTGGCCGGCCTGGCCGGGCAGACCGGCGCCGGGTACCGGTCCCCCGGGCTGCGGGACCGGATCGCCCGCGAGGGACGCTGGCGGGACGTCCCCTACACCGACGAAGGGATGCGGGGCGCGGCAGCGGGCAGCAGCGGCGCGGAGACGGGTGGCCACACGGAGACGGGCGGGACGGGTGACGGCGCGGAGGGGGGCCACGGCGCGGAGACGGGTGACGCCGCGGAGACGGGTGACGGCGGCACGGATGCGGACGCCCCCGGCGGGGACCGCGAGGGGCGGATCGACCCGCGCACGCTCACGATCGCCCTGGACGACCTGCTTCCCGCCGAGCGGATGGTCGCGGTCGACTCCGGGAACTTCATGGGCTACCCGAGCATGTTCCTGTCCGTGCCGGACGCCAGTGCGTTCTGCTTCACCCAGGCCTACCAGTCGATCGGGCTGGGCCTGGCCTCGGCGATCGGGGCCGCCCTCGCCCAGCCCGGCCGGCTGCCGGTCGCCGCGCTCGGCGACGGCGGGGCGCTGATGGGGGTCAGCGAGCTGGAGACGGTGGTCCGGCTGCGGCTGCCGATGGTCATCGTGGTCTACGACGACGAGGCCTACGGGGCCGAGGTGCACCACTTCGGGCCGCACCGGTACCCGCTGGACACGGTCCGGTTCCCGCCCGCCGACATCGCCGCCATCGGCCGCGGGTTCGGCTGTGCCGGGGTGACGGTGCGCGGCCCGGCCGACCTGGCCGCCGTGCAGGAATGGCTCGCCGGGCCGCGCGACCGTCCCCTGGTCATCGACGCGAAGGTCACCTCGGCCAGCGGCTCGTGGTGGCTGGAGGAAGCGTTCCGCGGCCACTAACAGCTGCTCAGCAGGCTACGCGGCCTGCAGGAGGGCCGACGGCGTGGCGGCGGGGCCGTGCCTCAGCGTCATGCCGGCTCCCGGGAGCGGTCCCGTCCCGCGATGAGTCCTGGCCGGCGGTGCGGTCTGTCCTGCAGGATCCTGGTGCGACGAGACAGCGGGAGAGGTCATGGGCAAGCTGGTTGCCGACATCACCATGTCGCTGGACGGCTTCATCACCGGGCCGGACGACCGGCCGGGGCGCGGCCTGGGCGAGCGCGGCGAAGTCCTGCACAACTGGGTCATGGGCGGGCCGTGGCGCTACGACGGCGAAGGCAGGCGGTTCGCCCCGCTCGACGTCGACCGCACCGTGCTCCAGCAGGCCATGGGCTCGGTTGGCGCCGGAATCATCGGCAGGCGGATGTTCGATGTCACCGGCGGCTGGGGCGGCAACCCCCCAGGCGGCAGGGACGCCAGGTATTTCGTGCTCACCCACTCGGCACCGCGGGAATGGGCGCGCCCGGACTCGCCGTTCACCTTCGTCACCGACGGCATCCACAGCGCGCTCACCCAGGCCCGGGCGGCCGCCGGGGACAAGGACGTGGGGATCGGTGGCGGCGCCAACGTCATCCAGCAGTACCTGGCCGCAGGACTCGTCGACGAGCTGCGGCTGCACATCGCGCCGGTGCTGCTCGGCGCGGGCAAGCGGCTGTTCGACCACCTCGGCGACAATACGATTGAACTTGAACGGACCGGGATAGCCGAGTCACCCTTCGCGACCCACTTGTTCTTCACCGTCCGCCGCTGAGGTTCCCGGACAGGCAAGCGGCTGGCCATCACGCGGCCGGTCACCGGTCGGCCGCGCAGGCGGGAGCCGGCCTGAGCCATCCCGCCTCCAGGCCGGCCAGCCCGCGCGCCGGTGAGCCCCGTGCCCCGGTCAGCCCCCATGCGCCGGTCAGCCTGCCTTGCGCCGGTACAGGTGCACCGCCAGCGGGGCGAAGATCGCCAGCAGGGCCACCGACCAGGCCACCACGGCCAGCTCCGGATGCTGCATCGGCCACGCCTGCACCGAGGCCGCGGGATTGGGGTTGCCGAACAGCTCGCGGGCGGCGGCGGCCAGCGCGCTCATCGGGTTCCAGTTGGCGATCGCCTGCAGCCAGCCGGGCATCCCCTGGGTGGGGACGAAGGCGTTCGAGATGAAGGTCAGCGGCAGGAACAGCACGAACCCCATCTGCTGAGCGGCTTCGGGGCTGCGCAGCACCATGCCCAGGGAGGCGCCGACCCAGGTGAAGGCGTACCCGAACAGCAGCGCCAGGCCGAACGCCGCGGCGGCCTCGGCGACCGAGGTGTGGATCCGCCAGCCGATGGCGAGCCCGACCCCGGCGACCACCACCGCGCCGATCACCTGGGTCACCAGATCGGCGATGGTGCGCCCGGCCAGCACGGCCGACCGGGACATGGGCAGCGAGCGGAACCGGTCGATGAGCCCGGTGCTCATGTCGGTGACCAGGGCCACCGCCGTACCGGGGGCGGTCATGGCCAGCCCCATGGCGAGCATCCCGCCGATCAGGTACTCGTGGTAGTTCCCCCCGCCGGGCAGCGGGATGGCCCCGCCGAACACGTAGGCGAACAGCAGCACGAAGATCAGCGGCTGGATGGTGACATCCATCAGTGTCTCCGGCTCCCGTGCGATCCGGGCCAGGACGCGCCTGGCCAGCACCGCGACATCGGCGATGAGCCAGCGCAGGCTGCTGCGCCGGGGCGCCGCCTGCTGCGGCGCCGGTGAGATCGTTGCGGTGGTCATGCCGCTGCGCCTCCTTGCTCTGTAGCTGCTTGCCGGCCGGCGTCGCCGCTGGCCGCGGTCTCCGGGGCGGCCCGGTGCCCGGTGAGGATCATGAACACGTCGTCCAGGGACGAGCGGCGCAGGGTCACGTCCGTGACCCGGATCCCGGCCGTGTCCAGCGCCCGCACGACGTCGGTGGTGACGCCGTCGCGGGCCGGCATCTGCGCCGTGACCAGCAGCTGCTCCGGGTCGGCCTCGACCGGCCCGGTCGTCTGCCCCCGCACCACCGCCGCCGCGGCGGCCAGGTCGCTGCCGGGAACGAGCTGGACCGCGATGCGGTCCTCACCGACCTTCGCCTTGAGCTGGTCCGGGGTACCCTCCGCGACCACCCGGCCGGCGTCGATGACCGCGATCTGGCTGGCCAGCTGGTCGGCCTCGTCGAGGTACTGGGTGGTCAGGAGCAGCGTCGTCCCCTCGGCGGCGAGCTCCCGGATGATCTCCCACATGACCGCCCGGCTGTTCGGGTCGAGCCCGGTGGTCGGTTCATCCAGGAACAGGACCTGGGGGTGGCCGATCAGGCTGGCCGCCAGGTCCAGGCGGCGGCGCATGCCGCCGGAATACGTCTTCACCGCGCGCCCGGCCGCCTGCGTGAGGTCGAAGCGGGCGAGCAGCTCGTCGGCCCGGCGCCGGGCCTCCGCCCGGCTGAGCCGGCTCAGCCGGCCGATCATGACCAGGTTGGCGCGCCCGGTCAGGTAGTCGTCCAGCGCCGCGTACTGGCCGGTCAGGCCGATCCGCTGGCGCACGTCGGCGGCCTGGCGGACCACGTCCGCGCCGAGCACCCGGGCATGGCCCGAGTCCGGCCGCACCAGGGTGGCCAGCACCCGCACCGCCGTCGTCTTCCCGGCCCCGTTCGGGCCGAGCAGCCCGAGGATGCCGCCCTGCGGCACGGTGAGGTCGAGGCCGGACAGCGCCTGGGTGGAGCCGAAGCTCTTGGTCAGCCGCTCCGTCTCGATGGCGGGAATCCCTCCCATGCCGTCCCTCCAATCGTTTCTCGTACGGTGTACTACTCGTGCGGTGTACGATAACAGTACAATGTACGAGGCGCAACCCGGGGACCCCGGGCGCACGGAAGCAGTCGCGGCGCCCGCATCAGTGCGGGCCTGGCCGGCACCGGCAGCGCTAATGTCAGCGCAGGGGCCCGGCGGCTGCGGCACCCGCCCAGCGGCCCGGCGCGCGGGAAGGAGCCACGGTGGCAGCGGACGATGAGGACCTCTGGGCACCCTTCCTCGCCTTCCGCCCCGAGGACCGCCACGCCGCCCGCGTCCGGCGGCACGTGGAGCAGGACATGAGACGGGGCGCCCGGCATGTGCCCCGGCGCGCCGCCGCGCTGTCCCGCGACGAGATCGTGCGGACGGCGATCAAGATCGCCGATGCCGAGGGGCCGGACGCGATCAGCATGCGGCGGATCGCGCGCGAGCTCAACGCGGGGACGATGTCGCTGTACTGGCACGTCGCGTCCAAGGAGGAGCTGCTCGACCTCATGATCGACTCTGTCCAGGGCGAGCAGCTGGCACCGGAACCGTCCGGCGACTGGCGGGCGGACCTGCGGGCGATGACCCGCGGCGCCCGGGCGGCGCTCCACCGGCATCCGTGGATGGTGGACTTCATCGGCGGCCGTCCCCCGGTCGGCCCGAAAACGCTGCAGAGCATCGAGCGGGCGATCAGCTCGCTGGACGGCCTGGGCCTCGACAAGGCCACGGTTTTCACCATCGTGCAGACGGTCAGCACCTACGCGCTGGGCACCGCGCTACGCGAAGCACAGGAGATCAACGGGGAGCGCTTCCTGGAACAGCAGTTCGAGGGCCTCACCGGCGAGGAGCGCGACGCGATGCTGGGCGAGTTCGTCGAGCGGATCCGCGCCTCGGGGCGCTACCCGCGCATGGCCGCGGTGATCGAGGCGGGTATCGACCCGGACGCGCCGGAGACCAGGGAAGACCGGTTCGAATTCGGCCTGGACTGCCTCCTGGACGGCATCGAGGCCCGCCTCCCCCGCCCGCCCGGCCAGGCTCCAACGGTCTCCAGCTGACCCCGCGGCACGCCTGCCGCGCCCCGGCCGGGCGCACGGCGGCGGCTCGTGAGCGGTGCGGCCCGCTGCAGCACAGAGACGGTCGCTGTGGCCTCGCTGCCCTGGGCAGCGGCCGGGTGTTGCGCCGTCGCTCCTGCCGGTGTTCGCGGGCACCTTGGGGCATATACGCTACGTGTATTGATCGCGAGTATACATCTAGTGTATTCTCGCGGCATGAGCGTACCGCTGACCCTGCTTGGACTGCTAGAACGCGAGCCGAGCCATGGTTACGAGCTGAAACGTGACTACGACACCTACTTCGGCCGGGGCAAGCCACTGCCGTTCGGGCAGGTCTACGCGACCCTGGGCAGGCTGGCGCGGGACGGCAAGGTGGAGGCCGGGGAGGCCGAGCCGGGCGCGGGCCCCGATCGCAAGCGCTACGCCATCACCGAGGCGGGCGCGACCGAGTTCGAGACGTGGCTGGCCGAACCGGTTACGCCCGAGCCGCACCTGCAGACGGTCCTGTTCGCCAAGGTCGTGCTGGCGCTGATGCTGGGCCGCCGGGCCGATCAGTACCTCGACGCCCAGCGTGCCGCCCATCTGCAGCGGATGCGGGAGCTGACCGAGCTCAAGCAGAAGGGCGCCCTGGTCGATGCCCTGCTCGCCGACCATGGCCTGTTCCATCTCGAAGCTGACCTGCGGTGGATCGACATGACCGCCGCCCGGCTCGATGCGCTGGCACAGGTGGTAAGCCGGCCGGTGCCGGAAGTTACCGGAGGATCACGATGACTGAGCACACCGGTGTCGTCAGCGCCGCCGGCCATTCCCCGGCACCCGGCCCCATAGGCTGCCTGATCGAGGCGCGCGGCGTCGTGCGGTCGTTCGGCCAGACGCCGGCCCTGCGGGGGGCCAGCGTATCGGTGACCGCCGGGGAGATCCTGGCCGTGATGGGGCCCAGCGGGTCGGGCAAGTCGACGCTGCTGCACTGCCTGGCCGGGATCCTCACCCCGGACTCGGGGGAAATCTGGTTCGACGGCCGCCGGGTCGACGCGATGGGCGAGGCCGGGCGCAGCGCGCTGCGCCGTGACCACTTCGGGTTCGTGTTCCAGTTCGGCCAGCTGGTGCCCGAGCTGACCGCCGAGGAGAACGTCGCGCTGCCGCTGCTGCTGGCCGGCGCCCGCCGGGCGGCAGCGCTGGAACGGGCCCGGCCCTGGTTCGAGCGGCTGGGCCTGGAAGGCCTGGAGCAGCGCCGGTCGGGCGAGCTGTCCGGCGGCCAGGCGCAGCGCGTCGCGCTGGCCCGCGGCCTGGTCGCCGGCCCGCGGGTGCTGTTCGCCGACGAGCCGACCGGATCGCTGGATTCGCTGGCCGGCGAGCTGGTCATGAACCTGCTGACAGCCGCCGCCCGGGACCAGGGCACCACAGTGGTGCTGGTCACCCACGAGCCGCGGGTGGCCGCCTACGCCGACCGCGAGGTCATCGTCCGCGACGGCACCGTGAACACGCTGGCTGCGGGCCGGGTCGTGTCATGATCCGCCTGGGCCTGCGGCTGACCCTGAACGGCGGGCGGGAAGCCGCGGTGCGGCTGGTCCTGATCGCCGCGGCCGTGGCGCTGGGAGCCAGCCTGGTGCTGATCTGCCTGGCCGGCATCAACGCGGTCAACGCGCAGAACGCCCGGTACGGATGGCTGGGAACCGGCACCGCCCCAATGGGATCG
>Ga0187765_10000997_pt1 | contig 10769 bp, 8 predicted proteins | sample 0216_QUI02_MP05__3_FD_133018 | JGI IMG/M metagenome (GOLD analysis project Ga0187765, IMG submission 133018) | Tropical peat soil microbial communities from peatlands in Department of Meta, Colombia - 0216_QUI02_MP05_10_MG | ecosystem: Environmental > Terrestrial > Soil > Wetlands > Peat ...
CGAGCAGCGGCCGGGCCGCCGGGTGCGGGGCGGGCAGGCAGACCCGCGCCCGGCCGCCGGGCGGGTCCAGGCTGGCCAGCACGGCCAGCACCGCGTCCCGGGCCCCGGCGTCCCCGCAGGCCGGCGGCAGCGCCAGGTGGATGATGCCGTATTCGGCTCCCGCCCCGCCTACGGTCCCGGCCGCCGCGGCCCGGCCGCCGCGCTCGGCCAGGACCGGCTGCCCGCCGGGGCGGCCCGCCCAGGCCTTGTGATCGGCCGTCCGGTCGATCCCGGTCCACTGCCGCTCCAGGTCGGCGACCTGCCCGGCTGACGCGGGGGCGACCGCCCATCCCGCGGGCGCGTGGAGCGCCGTCACGTCTCCGCTCAGGTACAGCAGCGGCCACCAGGCGTCGAGGCCGTACCGCGCGTACAGCGGCAGCGCATGGGCATGCAGGCTGCTGAACGTGATCCGGGGGGTGTCGCCGCCCCACAGCACCCCCAGCATGGCCTGGCCAAGACCGAGGCCGTGGGAACGCGGGTCGACGAACAGGTCGCAGAGCATGGTGATGGCCGCGGGGCCGGTGCCGATCCCCAGCGTGGCGCCGAACCCGGCCACCGCCCCGCGGTACTCGGCGACCACCAGGCGCCCGTGCGCGAGCAGGTGCCTGACGTATGCGGGATCCGAGCCCGACCACTCCTCGTCCTGGCCGGTCGCGATCGCGATCTGGCCGATGGCCCCGGTGTCGGCAACGGCCGCGTCCCTGATCGTGATGTCCGTCACGGGGCTAAGCCTGGCACGCTCTCATGGCCAGCGCGGTTTGACCGAGCGGCGCCACCGGGGTGAGGCTGGCCGAGGTGCATCACCGCCGGGATGCCGGAAGGGAGAAAACCATGGACGCACCCGACCTGATGCGGCTGCCAGAGGGCCTGCCGGTCCCGGTCGACGACGGCGCGGCCAGCCACCTGCCGGGCCGTGCCATGCCCGCGCTGAGCCTGCCGGCCACCGACGGCGGGCAGGTCGCACTCGACGCGCTGGGCAGCGGGCGAACGGTCGTGTACATCTACCCGATGACCGGACGGCCCGGGGTGGACCTGCCGGAGGGATGGGACGACATCCCCGGCGCCCGCGGCTGCACGCCCGAGTCGTGCGGGTTCCGCAACCTCTACACCGAATTGCAGGCCGCCGGGGCGGCCGAGGTGTTCGGCCTGTCCAGCCAGACCACCGACTACCAGGCCGAGGCCGTGGACCGGCTGCACCTGCCGTTCGCAATGCTGTCCGATGAGCACCTGGCGCTCGTGGACGCGCTGGGCCTGCCCACGTTCACCGTCGACGGGACGAGGCTCTACCGCCGCCTCACCATGATCATTACCGGCGGGGTCATCGAGCACGTCTTCTACCCCATCTTCCCGCCCGACCAGCACGCACAGGAGGTGCTGGACTGGCTGCGCGCCCACCCACGGCCCTGACCTGAAACCGGGCCGACTGGCCCTGCAGCTCGCGCAGGCGGTGGCCGATGAAGGCGCGTTCCGGAGCGGCGGGTCAGTCGTGCAGGGACTCGACGAACATCCTCGATCCGGGCGGGGCGATCTTCGCATAGTCCGCGGCGGTCGCCCGCCCCTCGTCCGAGGCGATGCCGGCGTCCATGGTCGCCTGATCGGGGAAGTACAGCTCGGCGACCCGGTAGAAGGTCTGCTCGCCGCCGTCGAGGACGTTGACGAACCGGCCGGTCTCGGCCCGCCGGAGACCGGGAATCTGGTGGACCAGCGGCAGGTGGACGTCGAAGTAATGCCGGTCGAAGACGTCGGTGTCTTCAGGCTGGGTGTAGAGGACCACGAGTTTGACCGTCATGCCGCCGAACCTACCGGCGGCGGCCTAGCCCGGCCAGCCCCGGCAGTGTGCCGTAACCCTGGCGTTAGCTGGCACACTGTGAAGATGCCGGCCGTTCCCCTCGCAGATCACGCCGCCCCGGCCGTCGGCACGCTGCCCGAGCCGTGCGTGCTGCTGAAGCTGGGCGAGGTCGTGCTGAAAGGCGGCAACCGGCAGCAGTTCGAGCGGATGCTGCAGTCGAACATCCGCCGGGCGATCGGCGAGGCCGGCCAGGACGTGCGGCTCTGGCAGCGCGACGGGGTGATCGTCATCCGGGCCGCGCAGGACGCCGACGCCCGGGCCGCGGCATCCCTGGCCGACCGCATCGCCGAACGCGCCCGCGACGTCATGGGCATCGCCCGTGTCTGCCGGGCCGTGCGGGTGGCCAAGGATCCTGACGCCGCGATCGGCGCGGCGGTCGCGCTGATGGCCGGCAAGCAGGGCTCGTTCGCGGTCCGGGCCCGCCGCCGCGACAAGCGCTTCCCCCTCACCTCGGCCGAGCTGGCCGTCCGGATCGGCGCCCGGGTCCAGCAGGAGTACGGCTACCCGGTGAATCTCTCCCGCCCGGACACGGCCCTGTTCGTCGAGGTCGACCAGCGCGAGGTGTTCGTCTACACCGAGGGCTACCCCGGGCAGGGCGGGCTGCCGGTCGGGATGAGCGGCCGGGGGCTGGTGCTCATGTCCGGCGGGATCGACTCGCCGGTCGCCGCCTACCGGATGATGCGCCGCGGCCTGCGCTGCGACTTCCTGCACTTCTCCGGCATGCCGCTGACCGGCCCCGAGTCGGTGTACAAGGCGTACGGGCTGATGCACCAGCTGGATCGTTTCCAGGGCGGGTCTCGGCTGTTTGTGGTCGCGTTCGGCAAGGCACAGCAGCGGCTGGCCTCCTCGGGGGCGAGCAGGCTGCAGATCGTCGCCCAGCGCCGGCTGATGCTCAAGACCGGTGAGGTGCTCGCCGGCCGGCTGGGCGGGGCCGCGCTGGTGACCGGCGATTCGCTGGGGCAGGTGAGCAGCCAGACGCTGACCAACCTGGCCGCCCTTGATGACGCGGTGGCGCTGCCCATCCTGCGCCCGCTGATCGGCTTGGACAAGGTGGAGATCATGGCGGAGGCGCGCCGGATCCGCACCCTGGCCCTGTCCGAGCTGCCTGATCAGGACTGCTGCACGCTGCTGACGCCGCGGCATGTGGAGACCCGGGCGCGGATCGATGACCTGCGCCGGATCGAGGCCCGGCTGGACGCGGCGGATCTGGCCGAGGAACTGGCCGGCCTGGCCCAGGAGTACCGGCCGGACCGCTCGTGACGGTCCTGGCCCGGGCCTAGGCGGCCGGCCCCGGCCCGATGGAGGCCGTCCGGGCCGCCCGCCCGGGCGGCAGGCTCAGCCCACGGGGGTGGGCTGGCGCAGCCCGGCCGCGGTGCGGGGGCCGAATGCGGGGGTAAGGGTGCGTCCCATCAGCGGCGGCAGGTGGGCGGCGATGCTCGCGATCTCGCGGATGTCGGACTCCACCAGGGCCTGGTCGCCGTCGCACAGCGCCATCTTCGGCTCGGGATGGATGTCGATGATGACGCCGTCGGCGCCGACCGCGATCGCCGCCCGGGTCAGCGGCACGACCAGGTCCCGGCGCCCGCCGGAGTGGGACGGGTCCACGATCACCGGCAGATGCGACAGCCGCTGTGCGACCGGTACGGCGCTGATGTCGAGGGTGTTGCGGGTGGCGGTCTCGAAGGTGCGGATGCCCCGCTCGCACAGGACGATGTCCAGGTTGCCGCGCTGGGCGATGTATTCCGCGGCCATCAGCCATTCCTCGATGGTGGCGCTCATGCCCCGCTTGAGCAGGACCGGCTTCGCCGCCGCCCCCACCGCCTGCAGGAGCGCGAAGTTCTGCATGTTGCGGGTGCCGACCTGGAGCATGTCGGCGTAGGAGGAGACCAGTTCGACACTGCCCGGGTCGATGACCTCGGTCACCACGGGCAGGCCGGTCTCGGCCCGGACGTCGGCGAGGATCTTCAGCCCGGCCTCGCCGAGCCCCTGGTAGGCGTATGGGGACGTGCGTGGCTTGAACGCGCCGCCGCGCAGCAGCGATGCCCCCGCCGCCTTGGCCATCCAGGCGGCGGTGAGGGTCTGCTCGGGCGTCTCCACCGCGCACGGGCCGGCGATGACCGTGAGCGTATCCGGGCCGATCGGCACGCCGCCGACCCTGATCACGGACCGCTCGCGATGATGCTCCCGGCTGATGAGCTTGTACGGAACGGAGATCTGGACCACATCCAGCACGCCGCTGCGGCTGCGCAGGTTGAGCGCGCCGAACTCGTCCACGTCGCCGACCAGTCCCACGATCGTCCGGGAAACGCCGCGGCTGACGAAGGCGTCCCCGCCCGCCGTGCGCACCAGATCAACGATCGCGTCCACATCCTCCTGGGTGGCCTCGGGGGCCATCACCACCACCATCGGGTCCTCCTGTCACCGGTCAAGGAACGGCCGCCCGTCCAGCAAAAAAGCCCCGGGCCGCCGGCCCGGGGCTTCTTTCAGGTCTTCCGCGTCAGCGCAGAGTCTGGCGGGCGACCGTCCGGATGCCGGGCCGGTAGCCAAACCAAAACCAGAACTGCTCACGCACGGGAAGCAGCCTAGCGCATCCCGGAGGCAGGAGCGGGAACAGGGCGTCCCTGTCCGTCAGCGTCCAGCCGCGTGTCAGGCGTGGGCCCGGGGCCCGGATGGCTAACATGAGCACAATGCGGGTGGAGGCCGCTGTTTGGCCGATTAGGTACGTCTGGATGGCATGGCCAGGTACGGTACTTTTGCACGGCACAGATCACTCCATGACCAGGCGGGTTCGCCGGTGGTCCGGTCCTGGGACAGTCGCCTGTGCGGCGGGGTTCGCGGGATGAGGGCGCGGCGCGATCGGCAGAAAATGCCACAGGTACGTTCTGGAGCGGCTTCGGTCCTCTCCTCGCGTTCGTCTCCCCGCGCCGTGATGCTGCCGGCGCGACGTGCCCGGCTGATTCGGTGAGTTCGTGGCGCAGCGGTATGAGGGAGACAGGGTGACGTCGGTTAAGGAAACTCTCGGCCAGGGACCGGAAGGCACTGGGGGCGGCCAGCCGGGCCAGCCGGGTGCCGGGACACCCCAGCCGCAGGGTCCGCGTCGCTGGCGCCCCAGCCTGGCCCCGGTGACCGGCCTGATCCGCCGCCACTGGCTGTTCTCGCTGGCTCTGGTGGCCGCCTCACTGCCCCGCCTGGTGGCCATCCTGGGCTTCCAGCCCGCGATGCTGTTCCGGCTGGACACGTTCGATTACCTGTGGGGCGCCGTCCACCTATCGCCGAACGTGGTCAACCCCAGCGGCTACTCCCTGTTCCTGTGGCTGCTGCACCTGTTCCACTCGATTGTCCTGATCGACGTCGTGCAGCACATCCTGGGCCTGGGCGTGGCCACGATGGTGTACGCGGTGCTGCGCCATTACGCCCTGCCGGCCTGGGGCGCGACGCTGGCCGCCGCGCCGGTCCTGTTCGACCCGGAACAGATCATGATCGAGCACCTGATCATGGCCGATCTGCTGGCCATGGTGCTGATGGTCGGCGCGTTCACGGTGCTGCTGCTGCGTGACAAGCCGTCGCTGTGGCGTTCGGTGACGGCGGGGGTGTTGATGGGTGCATCCACCATCGTCCGCCCCACCGTCCTGCCGCTCGTCTTCCTGATCCCGGTCTACCTGTTCCTCAAGCATGTGGGCTGGCGCCGGGCGGGCGCCGCCCTGGTGGCCGGCCTGGTGCCCGTCCTCGGTTACATGAGCTGGTTCGCGGCCGTGCACGGCACCTTCAACATCACCAATAGCAACGGGCTCTTCCTGTGGTCGCGGACCATGTCGTTCGCCAACTGCTCGGTCATCAAGCCGCCGCCGAACCTGCAGGCCCTGTGCCCGAACAAACAGCCCGGCCCGCTGGCCCGGGCCGATCCCGCCCAGCGCCGCCAGCCCAAGCGTTACCTGTGGAACCACAGCACCTGGGCCTGGCAGGGCGCCACCAACGGGTTTGTCCCGGACACCGCGGCGTTCACTCCGGCCAACAACGAGCGGGCGCTGCAGTTCGCGATCAAGGCCATCAAGGCCCAGCCGGTCGCCTACGCCAGCACGATCTGGGCGGAGACCCTCATTCCCTTCATCCACACCGACAACTCGCTGCGCTTCCCAGCGGTCCCGACCAGCTCGCGCACCCTGGACAAGACCGACGTCCGGTACGCGGTCGGGACGATCGTCGCCTACACCGGCACCGACCAGGGAGTCTCACAGGACATTGGCTTCCACTTCGGGACCCGGCTGGTGCACCCGTACTCCAACATCATGGACGAGTACCAGCAGATCCTGTACCTGCCCGGCCCGGTGTTCGGGCTGATCGTCCTGATCGGGCTGGTGGGGATCATTATGCCGAGCCGGAGGTCGCTGCCCGCCATCTTCCTCTGGGTCTCAGCCGTGATCATCATGGTGCTGCCGACGGCCGAGCACGAGTACACCTACCGGTATGTGATCCCGGCGGTCCCGCTGGTGTGCATAGCGGCCGCGCTCGCGCTCCGAAAGCCGGCCCCGCGGGGAGCGCCCGGGAATGACGCGGCGCCCGCCGGCGCGGGGGCCGCACTGGCCACGGCCACCGCAGGGGACGCCGGACCGGCCGGGCCTGCCGCACCGGCCGCCCAGCCCGCCGGCACCGCCGCGCCCGCCGGGCCAGCGGGGACACCCGGGCCCGCCGATTCCGCCGAGCCCACCGCGTCCGCTGATCCGGGAGCGGCTGAGTCCGCACCGCCAGCCGGGTCCACGGGGAACGGCGAGCACGCGACGGCGGCTGCACCTGTGCCGCCGACTGCGGACGGGCCGCCGACCGGTGACCAGGCCCCGGCCACCAACGGGGCACCGGCCGCGGACGAGCCGCAGCTAGCTGACCAGGCCCCGGCCACCAACGGGGCTCCCGCTGCTCACGGGGCGTCCGCCACTGACGGGCCGCGGGCCACAGATGAGGGCCCGGCCACGAGCGGGGCTCCGGCCCCGGATGGGGCGGCGGCGGAGCCGGCCAAGGACACCGGCCCGCAGTCCAGCTGACCTGCCGCGGCCCTGCTACCGCCAGGCCCGTGGGCCTGCTACCGGCGCGCGCCTGCTACAGGCCGACCCAGAGCGTGATGGTGGCGCCCTTGGGTGCCTGGGTGTTCGGGCTGTAGTTGAAGACGTTGTCCACCGGCCCGACCTGGTTGACCGTGACCGAGAAGCCGAGCTGCTCCAGGACGTGCGTGGCCTGCTCGACCTTCATCCCGTCGACGTTCGGGATCGCCACCTGTGGCGGCCCGGGCGAGATCGTGACGATGACGACCTGGCCCTTGGTAAAGGCGCTGCCGGGGGACGGCGACTGTTTGATGACCGTGTCAGCGGGTGCGTCGCTCTTGGGCGCGGTGACCTCGTCGAGCGAGACGCCGTTCGCCGAGGCCCATCCCTCGGCCGCCTGCTTCGGCTGGCCGATGAAGTCGGGCACCGGCGGCCCCGCGCTGACGACCAGCGCCACCGGCTGCGGCTGCGGCCACGTGTTCCCGGCGGCGGGGGTGGTGCTGACGACGATGCCGGCCGCGATGGTGGCGGACGCCTCCTTCCGGACCGGGCCCGGCGTGAGCCCGGCGTGACGCAGCGCCGCCTGCGCGGCCGGCAGGCTCAGCCCCGTCACCTGCGGCACCGGAAGCCGGTGCGGCCCGGCCGACGGGACCAGCGTGATGTGGCCGCCCTGGCTCACCCGCTGCCCGACGGCCGGGACCGAGCGGATCACCTGGCCCTTGGCGAAGCTGTTGTCCAGCTGCGCGGCGGCGGTGGTGACGGTGAACCCGGCCCCGCGTAGCTTGGCCTGCGCGGCCGTCACGGTCATGCCGGTGACCCTTGGGACGGAGGTGTACCGGCCGGCCGCCAGCCACCACGCGGCCACCCCCACCACCAGGACCACGGCGAGCCCGGCGGCGACGTAGCCGAGCCGGCCGCTGAACAGCAGCCGCTGCAGCCGGGGCTCGCGCGGGCCGTACCGCGCCGGCGGCTGGCCGTAGGGGGCGTCGGCTCCGCCGCTGACGATCAGCGTGTGCTGGGTGCCGGAAGCGTGGGCCCCGGGCTGGAACTGCCGGGTGACCGACGTCGGCGGGGAGCCGGGGTGGGGGGACCCGAAGGACTGCCGTGCGGGCGGCGCCATCCCCGGGATCAGGTCGTGACCGGGCGGGCCGGGCGGAGCGTCGGGCCACGCGACCGGCGGCAGTACCATCCCGGCCGGCGGCGTGTCGCCAGCGGTGTTCCGGCCGCTTCCGGGCGCCGGCAGATCCGGCATGGCACTGGTCGGGGCGGCCGGGAAGCCGCTCGCGGGCAGGGTGGCGAAGCCAGCCGCGGGCGGGACGGGAAAGCCGCCGGCCGCCGGGCCCCGGGCGCCGTCCGGCGGCAGCCCATGCTGGACCTCGGTGACGGCCCGCAGGAACTGCCCGGCGTCGCCGGGGCGAAGTTCAGGATCCCGGCTGGTCGCCAGCGCCACCAGCGTGTCCAGCGCGGGCGGCAGGCCCGGCACCACGTTCGACGGCGGCGGGACGACCTCGTTGACGTGCTTGTAGGCCACCGCCAGCGGGGTGTCACCGGTGTGCGGCTGTCTGCCGGTGAGCAATTCGAACAGCATCACCCCGGCCGCGTACACGTCGGTGCGGACGTCGGCCCCCGCGCCGGCCACCTGCTCGGGAGCCAGGTAGGCGGCGGTGCCGATGATCACCCCGGTCCTGGTCTGGCTCGCCCCGGCCAGCAGTCTGGCCAGCCCGAAGTCGGCGACCTTGACCATCCCGGGCTCGGTGAGGAGCACGTTCTCCGGCTTGACGTCGCGGTGCGCGATCCCGGCCTCATGGGCGGCGGCGAGCCCGGCCAGCACGCCTTCCATGATGTCCAGCGCCTCACGCGGGCCGAGCTGGCCACGCGAGTTCAGCAGGTCGCGGAGGGTCTGGCCCGGCACGTACTCCATGGCCAGGTACAGGGCCTGGCCGTCCGCGCCCTGGTCGAACACGGTGACCACGTTGGGGTGGGACAGCCGGGCGACCGAGCGGGCCTCGTCCACGAACCGGCGGACGAATTCCTCGTCCCCGGCGAGCTCGGCATGCATGATCTTGAGCGCGACCGTGCGCTCCAGCCGGGTGTCGGTGGCCAGGTAGACGGTCGCCATGCCCCCGCGGGCGATCAGGGACTCGACCCGGTAGCGCCCATCGAGCACCTGGCCGATGGGCGGGCGGGCGAGGGTCGTATCCATCGGCTCGATTCTAGAGGTGACGGGGGTTCTCAACGCGCGAACGCCGTTAAGGTGTCGCCCGGCCACAGGAGGTGACCAGCACAGAAGCGCGCCGGTGCGGCCGGTGCCGGATGCGCGCCCGTGCGTCGCCTAACGTATGTGCTCATGCCTATCGAACGGGTGGTGATCGCTGGCGCGGGCCTGGCCGGGCTGCGCACGGCCGAAGAACTCCGGGCCAAGGGGTACCAGGGCGCGATCACCATGGTCGGGGCCGAGCCCCGGCCGCCCTATGACCGCCCGCCGCTGACCAAGAAGTTCATGACCGGCCAGCTCGACGACACCTCGCTGGAAGCCGATCCGGCGGCTCTCGGGCTGGACCTGCGGCTGAGTGAGGCGGCCACCGGGCTGGACTCCGGGGTGCTGCGGACCGACCGGGGGGAGCACGCCTTCGATGCCCTCGTGGTGGCTACCGGGGCCGCCCCGGTGGGCCTGCCCGGCGGCGGCCGGCAGCGGTTCCTGCGCACGTTCGACGATGCCTGTGCCATCCGGGACGCGTTGCGGCCCGGCACCCGGCTCGCGGTGGTGGGGGCCGGCTGGATCGGCGCCGAACTCGCCACGTCCGCCGCGGCGCGCGGCAGCCAGGTCACCGTCGTGGAGGCGGCGGCCTTCCCGCTGGCCGGGGCGGTCGGCGAGGAGGTGGGATCGGCGACCGTGCCCTGGTACGCGGAACGGGGAGTGGATCTGCGGCTGGGCCAGCCAGTCGAATCCGTTGAGCATGATGGGCTCGTGCTGCCCGGCGGTGGGTGGCTGCCCGCCGATCTCATCGTGGTCGCGGTCGGGGTCAGGCCGCGGGTCGACTGGCTGACCGGCTCCCCGGTGAAGCTCGAGAACGGGATCGCCGTGGATGAGCATCTGCGTACGTCGGTCCCGGAGGTGTACGCGGCCGGGGACTGTTCGGCGTTCATCTCCGCCCGCTACGGCCGTCGGCTGCGGGTCGAGCACTGGGACAACGCGCTGCACGCGCCGACGGTGGTGGCGGCCAACATCCTCGGCGGGGAGGAGACATACGACCCGGTCCCGTACTTCTGGTCGGAGCAGTTCGGCCGGATGGTCCAGTACGCCGGGCATCACAGCCGCGCCGACCGGCTGATCTGGCGCGGGGACCCGGCGGACCGCGAGTGGGCGGCGTGCTGGCTGGCGGGATCGCGGCCGGACGGTCCGGCCACGGCGGGCGGGCCGGGGGAGCGGCTGGTCGCCCTGCTCACGGTGGGACGGCCACGGGATCTCCTTCAGGGCAGGCGCGTCATCGCGGCCGGTGCCCCGGTCGACCCCGGCCGCCTCGCCGACCCGGGCATCCCCGTGCGCGACGCGCCCCTATGACGAGCGGCGCCGGGTGACGCCATCGCGCCTCACGACCACGATGGCGGCCCGGCCAGCGAGGCTGCCCGCCCCCAGGTTCGGGCCCGCTCCCGAAGCAGCCCGATCCCGGGGGGTTGTGCTGGCATCCCCCCATGCCCCCCTTGCATCCCCCGGACCAGGCCCAGGCGCCGCGCCGTCGTCGGCAACCGGCTGCTGGTAGCTCGACGACGGCGCAGCTAGTGCCGGAAGGACGAGCGTAACACGATGTCATTAGGAAGTCTTTAACTTAGGCATACCTTCTCAACAC
>Ga0187765_10000998_pt1 | contig 10765 bp, 13 predicted proteins | sample 0216_QUI02_MP05__3_FD_133018 | JGI IMG/M metagenome (GOLD analysis project Ga0187765, IMG submission 133018) | Tropical peat soil microbial communities from peatlands in Department of Meta, Colombia - 0216_QUI02_MP05_10_MG | ecosystem: Environmental > Terrestrial > Soil > Wetlands > Peat ...
ATCACCTACTTCCACACCTACGCCTACGACCTGCTGGCCACCAACGAGCGGATCACCGCCGCCAGCTGCGACGCCGCCATCGCCGCTCACCGGGCGGGGCGGCTGCGCAAGGTCACCTACATCTCCTCCTCGATGGTGTTCGAGGCCGCCACCGACTGGCCCTCCCACGAGGGCCAGGAAAAAGAGATCCCGCCGCCGCTGTCCTCGTATGGGTTCCAGAAGCTGGCGGTGGAATACTTCGCCCGCGCCGCGTGGGACCAGTACCAGCTGCCCTACACCATCGTGCGGCCGTTCAACTGCGTCGGCACCGGCGAAAGCCGGGCCCTGGGCGACGAGGAAATCCTGTCCGGGAACGTGCGGCTGGCAATGAGCCACGTGGTGCCCGACCTGGTGCAAAAGGTCCTCAAGGGCCAGGACCCGCTGCACATCCTGGGCTCGGGTGAGCAGGTCCGCCACTACACCTACGGCGGCGATCTGGCCAGCGGGATCGTCACCGCCATGGCCCACCACGCTGCCCGCAACGACGACTTCAACCTGTCCACCGCCGAAAGCACCACCGTGCGGCAACTGGCGGAACTGATCTGGCACAAGATCAAGGGCGACGTCCCGCTGCGGATCGTCCACGACCGGCCGTTCGCCCACGACGTGCAGCGCCGCGTGCCCTCCACCGACAAGGCCAAGCGGCTGCTCGGCTTCGAGGCGACCACCACGCTGGACCAGATGCTCGACGAGGTCATCCCCTGGATCAGCCACGCCATCGACACCGGCACCATCTGAGCCACCAGCACGGACCGCCGCGGCCGCGGCCATCGGGCATGCGCTCTCCCGCCCCAGCGCGCCGCCCGGCCCACGGGCGGACCGGATGCGGCAGCGCTAGGGCTTGGGCGGCGCCCAGCCGAGCGAGCCGGCGGCGGCGATGGCCGCGCCGCGGGCCCCGGCCATGTCCAGTTCCGGCACCAGCGCGAAGGACACCAGGGGAACCTGTTCGGCCCGCAGGTCGGTGTGCTCGCGGACCGTGGCGAGAAACCAGTCACGGAAGCTGGGCACCGCCTCGACCACCCCGCCGCCGAGGAAGTACGCGTCGGGGTCGGTGAAGTTGGCCGCGATCGTGAAGAGCCTGCCGAGCGCGATCGCCTGCTGCCGGAAGATCTCCAGGGCCATCGGGTCCCCGGCGCTGGCATAGCCCCGCACCAGCGACGCGGCCTGGCGGGCCGAGCCGGCCATGTGGAGCTCGTGGCCCGGGAAACAGGTCAGCCAGTACGGCAGCAGATTCTTCTCGATGCCAGTCAGGGACGCGACACTCTCGCCGTCCCCCGGCAGCCCGCAATTGCACCGGGGCACCGGCTGCCCCTCGGCCAGCAGCCCGTCCATCGGGATCCGGATGTGCCCGAACTCCCCCGCCATCCCGGCCGCGCCGCGGACCACCCTTCCGCTTTCGATCACACCGCCGCCAAGCCCGGTCCCCACGATGAGCGAAACGGACGAGCGGCGTGCGGCGTCCGGCCCAAAGTGGGCGTGATGGGCGTACAGGGACGCCGCGTTCGCGTCGTTGTTGTAGATCACCGGCAGCCCGAGCCGGGCCTCGAGCGCGCTGCGGACGTCAAAGCCGCGCCAGGCCGGGTCGACGAAATTCACCGCGCCCCGCAGCGAGATGACCCCGTCCGCGCTGGCCGGCCCCGGTGTGTCCAGGCCCACCGCCCGCACCGCCTGAGCGGGGGTTCCCGTCAGGCCCAGGACGGCCGTGAACGACTCGGCGAGCGCCTCGATCGCCACCAGCGGGCCTTCCGCCACCCGGCTCGGCAGCTCGACCAGCTCATCCACCAGGAACCGCCCCGTGGTGTCGAGCACGGTCGCGTTGATGGCCGTGCCGCCGTTGTCGAGGCCGACGACGACCTCCTCGCCCTGACCCCGCATCCGGCACCTCCACAGCGCTGTTCCGTTGTTATTACACCCGCGGCGGACGCGGCCATGACCGGATCACTCAGGACGCTTCGCCGGCGCCGGGCCCGCCGGCCAGGCCGGCCGGTGTCCGGGGCCCGGGCAGGAACACGGTGTACAGGATGCGCCGCCGGCGTCCCTCGCCCGGGGCGTTGGCGAGCCGTGGCCCCACGAGGGCGCGGAGGTCCCGCAGGAGGTCGGCGAACTCGGCGTCGGTGAGCCACATCCCGGCCACCCGGTAGCTGGCGCCGTCCCGGACCGGGTCGGGAGGCTCGCTGGCGAGGTAGCGGCCGAAATCGGCCAGCAGCCCGGCGACGTAGGCCATGAAGGCCTCAGCGTGCTCGTCGAGCGTCATGGCCCCGGCCTCGCCGGGCTGGATCTGCGCGGCGAACAGCCGGAGGGTGTAGGTGCGCTCGACGGCGCCGCGGACACGGCGCTCGGCAACCACCTGGAGCACCCCGGCCCTGGTGAGCAGGGCGATGTGGCGGTAGAGGCTGCCGGCGGGCACATCGTCGAGTTCGGCGGCGAGCTGGCTCGTGGTGAGCGCCCGGTCACCGAGGAACGCCTTGACGATGCGCAGCCGCACCGGGTGCAGGAGCAGATCTGCGCTGGCCATGACGAGAAGCTTAGTCAATCCTCACAGAACTGCTATCATTCACAATTATGTAATCATTTGTCGGGGAGGGCCTGGACAGCCCCGGCAGGCAGGCGGGCTGGCGAACGCGCTCCTGCCACCACCGGCTTGCGGGCAGGATAGGGGCATGGTCCGTCACGTACCGCGTCATGATCGTGATGCTGGCGGCCCGGCCGGGGTCCTGGCCGCAAAGGCCGCCCTGCGGCAGCAGGTGTGGTCGGAGATGAGCGCGGCCCGGGTGGCCCGGTTTCCCGGCGCGGCGGGGCGCATACCGAACTTCGCCGGCGCGGAGGCGGCGGCCGAGCGGCTTCGCGCCACGGACGTGTGGCAGGCCGCCACCACCGTGAAGGCCAACCCGGACTCCGCGCAGCTGCCGGTGCGCCAGCGCGCGCTGGAGGACGGCAAGACCGTGTACATGGCGGTCCCCCGGCTGGCCAGCCCGGAGCCGTTCTTCGCCCTGGATCCCGGCCACCTGAGCGAGCCGCCCCGCCAGGCGGCCTCGATCCGCGGGGCATCACGCTCCGCCCGGCGGGTCACGCTGGCTGAGCTGCCGCCGGTCGATCTGGTTGTGATGGGCAGCGTCGCGGCCGGGGAGGACGGCGCCCGGCTCGGCAAGGGCGGCGGGTTCGCCGACCTGGAATTCGCGCTGGCCACGGCGGCGGGCCTGATCGGGCCGGGGACCGTGTCGGTCACCACCGTTCACGAGCTCCAGGTCCGCCCGGCCGGGGCGATCCCGCTGACCGGCCACGACGTACTGGTGGACCTCATCGTTACCCCGGAGCGCATCATCGACTGCCGCCCCCGGCTCCGGCCGCGGTCCGGCGCCGGCATCCGCTGGGAGGACCTGACCGAGGAAAAGATCGCGGCGATACCGCTGCTTGCTGCGCAACGGCCCAGGCCGCGGTAAGCCGGTAAGCCGCCTGGCGTTGCGGAAAGGCGCAGGAGGTACCGGCGGGCCGTCCAGCGAGCCGGGGTCCGGCGGCACCAGGATGGGGATCTCACGGCCTGTGCCAGGTCTGGTCAAGAGGCGGCAATCTGCCATGGTCAGCGGCCTGGGCCGGCTCCCCGGCCCGGCCGGCCGGGCCGGCTGGGGCATCACGGGCTTGGCCTATCGGCTGAGCCTGGCGCCCGGACTCACTAGGGTGATCTTGTGAAGCCGTTCCTGCTGCTGGCCATCCGCGCCGAGGACGCCGCCGCGGATAACGAGTACGAGTCGTTCCTGGCCTTCGCCGGGCTGGACGAGCGTGACCTGTACCGTCACCGGCTGGAGCAGCGAGCGCTGGGCGACATCGATCTGCGGGACTGGTCCGGGATCCTGCTGGGCGGCGGGCCGTTCAACGCCAGCGACCCGGAGGACCAGAAATCGCCGGTGCAGCGGCGGGTCGAGGCCGACCTGCGCGGGCTGCTGGAACAGGTGATTGGCGCGGACTTCCCGTTTCTCGGGGCCTGCTACGGCATCGGGACGCTCGGCAGCCACCAGGGGGCCGTGGTCGACCGGCGGTACGCCGAGCCGATCGGCGCCGTCCCGGTCACGCTCACACGCCAGGGCCGGCAAGACCCGCTGCTGGGCGGCCTGCCCACCAGCTTCGACGCGTTCGTCGGCCACAAGGAGGCGATCAGCCGGCTGCCGCATCACGCCGTCCTGCTCGCTCGTTCCCCCACCTGCCCGGTGCAGGCGTTCCGGATCGGCTCGGCCGTCTACGCCACCCAGTTCCATCCCGAACTGGACGTGGCCGGCCTGTGCACCCGGATCGAGGTCTACAAGCACGCGGGTTACTTCGAACCCGAACAGGCCGACGAGCTCAAGGCGCAGGCCCGCCGCAGCCACGTGACCCACCCGCCGGCCATCCTGCGCCGCTTCGTCGAGCGCTACGGCCAGGACGCGACCCCGGCCACGCCGAGGCCGGCGGCCGCCGTTTCCTTACCGGCCCAGCACCGGTAGCTCACTCTGGCACGGCGCCGGGGCTACCGTTCCTGCCCGGCCGGCTTCTGCGGCCAATTCTTGCCGGTAATTTGGTGCGGCATTGGGGGTGGCAGTGGGCGGCGCGGCAAGGTAACAGCCGCCAATATCCGCCGGGGCAGCGGCGCGGCCTTTGCGCCGGAGCTGGTCTGTGTGGTCTCAGGCCGAGACATTCAGGATCGCGCGGATCGCGCTGACGGTCTCATCCTCATTCGTCTCGTCACACTGAAGGTTCGTTCCGTCGGCATTCTGCGCTGCCGCGTATGAGCCGGCTTTGATCTGTGCCTGCACACAGCCGATCTCCGCGGGCTCATAGCTGGTCATCATCGAGGTGATATCGGGCTGTACCTGCGCGGGCCAGTTCGCAGCGGCAAGCTTGCCCTCGCTGACCCGCACGGCGGCGATGACCGCGTTCCCGTCCGCTCTGAACTGGCTGAATGGCGGCTCAGTATTGGTATCCCCCTGGAACACGCCGATCGCCTGGTCAAGCGGGCTCATGATCTGCGCAAAGAGCCGCCCGGCCTGCTTGATGGTGAGCGGCGGCCCCTGGGGGGTGGGTACCGCGGCGGGGGTCGCCGCCGCCGACACGTCCGACGCAGCGGACGTCACCGGCGGTAACTGGGGCGCCGCCGGTGGGGGCGGTGCCGAACAGCCGACGATCAGCACGGCGGCCAGCGCTGCGCCTGCCAGCCTGATGGTGATCATTTCCTGACCTCCCTTCTCGCGCGTCCACTCTCCGGCCGCGGCTAACGGCGCCCGGATACCCAGTTCGATTGCGATCTTCCGCGTAGCGGCAAGCCGCCTGCCGCGTTACAGCTCATCGTGCTCCTGTTGGCGGCCACGTGCTGGCTGTTGCCGCAATGCCGGCCCTTATGACGGCGGGCGGCGCGCCCAGGCCCGGAGAGGGCTCAATTGCCGACCCGATCGCGCCGGCTGGCAAATCCGGGGCGGCCGGGATGGCTAACGGGCGGATCCGGGAAGCTGGCGCACGTCAGCCAGGGTCGTGATCCGGACGAACCCGGGCCGGCGCGTGGAGCCACCGCAAACTCGCCCGCAGCCCAGCGATGAATCGGGCGGCCGGGCGCCGTCCCAACCTCTGAGGACAGCATCAACGGCGCGCTCCCCGCGAGCCCGCGACCGAGGAGGAACCATGCACCCGGTGATCATCGAAGCGGTCGCCGCCGAGCGGAGCAGGGACCTGCAGGCGCAGGCGGCCACCGGCCGGCGGGTGCGGCAGATCCACCGCACCCGGCGGGCCGGGCAGCCGCGGGGCCGGCGGCGCCTCATGCGCCTCCCGCTGCGTTCCCCGAGGACAGCGTCATGATGCCCTACGACACGTACCGGCTGTACCAGGCCGGGCGGGCCCAGGGGCCGGCCGGGCTCCGTTACGCCGATGAGCGTGCGGGCCGGCTGGCAGCCGCCGCGTCACGGCTGCTGCGGGCCGTCGCCCGGCCCGCGCGCGCCGCCCGGGAGGCCGTCGGCCTCGTCGAGCTCACCAGCGAGCCCGGCCGGGGCGCGCATCCGCCACGCGTCGGTCACCAGTTCCGCCAGCCGCTCGGCGCCGACCTCCGCCAGCCGTAGCATCACCAGCGGCCAGCCGTCGTAGCCCGGCGTGGTGAAGAAGGCCTCGGGCTCGCCCAGGAGAAGAGCCTGCTTCTCGGCTTCGTCGCCGACGTACAGCACCGCGATGTCGGTCCGGATACGCCGCGGCTGGCCCGGCCTGCGCTCGGGATAGGACCAGACGAACCCCTTGCCACCCACCCGGAAGTCGAAGCCGTCGCTGTCGATCTCCTCCACGTGCGGCAGTGCCAGCGCGAGACGGCACACGTCGTGAGCGTCAGCCATCGAGGTCCCTCCCGAATCGTGCCACCCGCACACGGCCAGGCTAGGCGCCAGCACTGACAGGCGGGCCGCGGCCGGGCGGTAGATTGGGCCCCCGGTCCTGGACAGCGCGGTCTTCTGCCTGGCGAGGCACTGCGCTAGCGAGTACTACCGGCAGGCGTTCTTCTACGCCCGGGACGACCTGGACTCCGTCCGCCCGCGAGACGCCTACGCCGCGCACCGCGCGGCCTTCCGGGCGGCGATACCCGGCCTGCCCGGGGAGTGCGCCGTGGCCGCCATCCCCTACCAGGGCACCACCCTGAACGGCTACCTGCTGCGGCCCGCTGGCGCGCCCGGCGGGCGCCCGGTGGTCATCGCGCCCGCCGGGTACGACTCCACCGCCGAGGCGGGCTACCCGTCCGCCGCGGTGGCCGCGCTCCGGCACGGCATGAACTGCCTCATGTTCGAGGGCCCGGGCCAGGGCGGCGTCCTGTACGAGCAGCGCCTGTACTTCCGGCCGGACTACGAGGCCGTCCTCACCCCCGTGGTGGACTGGCTGCTCACCCAGCCCGGGATCGGCCCGGCCGGGCTGGTGCTGTTCGGCCGCAGCTTCGGCGGCTACCACCCTGGCGTCAGCCCCACGGTGACAGCGGCGGCCGCCCCGGCGCCCAGCGACGCAGCGATGGCCATCCGCCGGCTGCCCGCCCCTGATCCGGGCACGGCGAAAATGTGAGCGGGCCGCTACCGGTCAGGACCGTCGGCCGGGCCTCCCGCCTGCGGGCCGCGGCCCATGTTCAGCAGCCGCTCTTCAAGCTCGGCCCACTTGCCGCTCCACTGGGCGAGCGGGCCGAGGATCTGCTCGAGCGCCGCCAGCTGCTCGTCGAACGAGGACAGCTGGGCTTTCAGGGCCTCGATGCTGTGGCGCTGCGCGGCGATGCTGTCGGCGATCGACGCTAACTGGGCCGCCGAGATGCTGCCCGGCAGCGGAAACGCACCGGGCAGCGGCGGGAGGTGCTCACGGGTCCTGGCCAGGCCCTCGGTCACCGCCCGGAGCTGGGCGACGAACTCGCCGACCAGGCCTGGAACCATGCCAGAGGTGCCCTGCTCATCACCGGCCATCGGCTTAGTCCTTCCGCGACGCCAGGCGGCTTGCACACCGGTAACCTCGGCGGGTGGACCGGCGCTCTCAAGGTATGCCCTGGATATCGGGAGAAGATGTCACGTTGACGGCCCGCCGGCGCCGGCCGTGACAACCGGACCGGGCGGAGCCGGTGAGGACGCCGGACTCGAGCAGCTGCGGCGACTGTACCCGCGGTGGTCGATCTGGCGGGGCCGTTCCACCGGTGAGTACTGGGCCATGCCGCCGCGCGGCCACCCCACCCGGCGCGAGCTGATCAGCGCCCGCAATCTCGGTGAACTCGCGCTGAGCCTGGCCGAGGCCGAGGGGCAGTACGGCCCATGAGTCCCGGGGGCGTCCCGGCCGGCGGCGGGCATGCCGTGGCCGGGGTCACGGCGGCGGCCACTGCTTGGCGACCAGGGTGAGCACGTCGTAGGTGGCGACCGGGGCGCCGTCCTGGTTGCTCACATCCGCATCCCAGCGGACCTCGCCGTAGTCGGCGCCCTCGCGCGGGGTGATCTGCTTGCAGGTCAGCGTCACCGTCAGCGCATCGCCGGGATAGACCGGCGTCAGGAACCGCAGGTTCTCCAGCCCGTAGTTGGCTAGGACGGGGCCGGGATCGGGCTGGACGAACAGGCCGGCGGCAAAGGACAGCACCAGGTAACCGTGGGCCACCCGGCCGTCGAAGAACGGGTTGGCCCGCGCGGCGTCCTCGTCCATGTGCGCGTAGAAGGTGTCCCCGGTGAACTCGGCGAAGTGCTCCACGTCCGCCAGCGTCACCGTCCGCGGGCCCGCGACCACCGTGTCGCCGGGCCGCAGCTCGGCGAGCGATTTGCGGAACGGGTGCCCGGCGCCGGTCTGGCGGGGCGCGCCGGGGACCCAGCGGCCGGTCACCGCGCTGAGCATCCGCGGGCTGGCCTGGACGGCGGTGCGCTGCATGTGATGCAGCACGCCGCGCAGGCCGCCCATCTCCTCGCCGCCGCCGGCCCGCCCGGGGCCGCCGTGCACCAGCACGGGCAGCGGGGACCCGTGGCCGGTCGACTCGGCCGCGTCGTCGCGGTCCAGCACCAGGATCCGGCCGTGCCAGGGCGCCAGGCCGGTCACCACGTCGCGGGCGAAGGCGGGATCGGCACTGACCACCGACCCGGCCAGGCTGCCCCGGCCGCGCGCCGCGAGCTGCACCACCTCGGCGGTGCCGCGGTAGCCGATGATCGTGCTGACCGGGCCGAACGCCTCCACCTCGTGCGGCTCGGGCCGTGCCGGGTCGTCGCACCACAGCAGCAGCGGGGAGATGAAGGCGCCCCGCTCGGGGTCGGCGCCGGCCACCTCCACCCGGTCCGGGTCGCCGAAGACCAGCCGCCCGGCCGCGAGCAGCTCGCTCACCGACCGGCGCACCTCGGCCCGCTGGTCCAGGCTGGCCAGCGCGCCCATGCGCACGCTCTTGTCGGCCGGGTTCCCGACGACCACACCGGCCAGCGCCGCGCTCACCGCGTCGGTGACCGCCCCGGCCGTGGCGTCCGGCACCAGCGCCCGCCTGATCGCGGTGCACTTCTGCCCGGCCTTGACGGTCATCTCGGCGATGAGCTGCTTGACGTACAGGTCGAACTCGGGCGTGCCCGGCCCTGCGTCTGGCCCGAGGATCGAGCAGTTGAGCGAGTCGGCCTCGGCGTTGAACCGGACCGACCGGGCCACCACCGCCGGGTGCGCGCGCAGCGCCCGCGCGGTCGCGGCCGAGCCGGTGAACGCGACCACGTCCTGCTCGCCGACGTGGTCGAGCAGGTCACCCGCGCTGCCGCAGACCAGCTGCAGCGATCCGTCCGGGAGCAGCCCGGAACCGGTGATCAGCTCCACCAGCCGCGCCGTGAGGTAGGCGGTCTGGCTGGCCGGCTTGACCAGGCTGGGCATGCCCGCGATCAGCGCCGGGGCGAGCTTTTCCAGCGGCCCCCAGACCGGGAAGTTGAACGCGTTGATCTGCACCGCCACCCCACGGCGCGGGGTCAGGATGTGCTGGCCGAGGAACTGCCCGCCCTTGCCCAGCGGCTCGGCCGCGCCCTCCACGTAGACCGTGTCGTTGGGCAGCTCACGGCGGGCCCGGCTGGCGTAGCTGAGCAGCACGCCGATGCCGCCGTCCACGTCGAACCTGGCGTCGTACAGGGTCGACCCCGCCCGCGCCGACAGCGCGTAAAGCTCCTCGCGGTGCTCGCGGAGCATCGAGCCGAGCGACTTGAGCAGCGCCGCCCGCTGGTGGAAGGTCAGCGCGCGCAGCGCCGGGCCGCCCGTGCCCCGGCCGTATTCCAGCGCCGCGGCCATGTCGATCCCGGCCGACGAGACCCGGGCGACCTCCTCCCCCGTCACCGCGTCGAAGACCGGCCGCCCGTCGCCGGCCGGCGCGACCCACTCCCCGCCCACGTAGCTGCGCAACAGCGTCATCGCCCACTCCTCGCACCGCACCAGTCCCCGGCCCGGCAGTGCCGGCCCTGCTGCCACACTAGGCTGATGCACGGCTCGGAGGTGACGTCCCGGCGGGCAGGCCGGGTCCTCGTGATCGACCCGGCGGGGCGGGTCCTGCTGCTGCAGGGCTTCGACCCGGCCCGGCCCGCCGGCCGCTTCTGGTTCACCATCGGCGGCGGCCTGGACGACGGTGAGGGGACCGCCGAAGCGGCCGCCCGGGAGCTGCGGGAAGAAGCGGGTATCGACGCCGCGCCGGCTGATCTGACCGGCCCGGTGTGGCAGCGGACCGCCGAGTTCAGCTTCGGCGGCACCCGCTACCAGCAACGGGAGGAGTACTACGTGCTGCATGTCGGCCAGGTACAGGTCAGCCTGGCCGACATGGAAGAAATCGAGCGCGAGACGGTGACCGGCTACCGCTGGTGGAGCCCGGAGGAGCTGGCCGCTACCAGCGAGCCGTTCTTCCCGGCCGAGCTGCCCCGGCTGCTGCGCAGGCTGGGGCGGGACGGATGAACGCCCGATCCCGGGGAGCGCCTCACACGACGCCGGACCGGTCGCAGGCCCTGGGGGCCGGGCGGGCGGGCGCTGGGCCCCGTTCGGCCCGGTGGAACACCAGCCACAGGACGGCGAGGGCGGCGGCGAAGGCCGGCAGCCACGCGAGCCGCTCCGCAACCCACACGGTGCTCGACGGGGCGGTCAGCAGGCCGGGCAGCCGGCCGATGGCCTGGCCGGCCATGGTCACGGCCAGGAACGCGGTCTGGTGCCACAGGTACAGCGTCATCGCCGACAGGTTGACCGTCGCGATCGCCGCCCAGGCCAGCGGGTGGCGCATCCACCGGGCCAGCGG
>Ga0187765_10000999_pt1 | contig 10764 bp, 11 predicted proteins | sample 0216_QUI02_MP05__3_FD_133018 | JGI IMG/M metagenome (GOLD analysis project Ga0187765, IMG submission 133018) | Tropical peat soil microbial communities from peatlands in Department of Meta, Colombia - 0216_QUI02_MP05_10_MG | ecosystem: Environmental > Terrestrial > Soil > Wetlands > Peat ...
CCTGGTCACCGACGCGTCCGCGGCCGCCGGCATGCCGCCGGGACGGTACCGGCTCGGCCGGGAACCGGTCGAGGTGCGGCCGGGTGAGGACCAGGCGCCGCGGCTGGCGGACGGGACGCTGGCCGGATCGGTGCTGCGGATGGACCGGGCGCTGGCCAACGTGGTGGCGGCCGGCGTGGGCCTGGCCGAGGCGGTCGCCGCGGCCACCCGGATCCCCGCGGACCTGATCGGCCGCCCAGATCTTGGGCGCCTCACGCCCGGGGCAGCGGCCGACCTGGCCTGGCTCGGCGACGACCTGCGGACGCGGGCCGCCTGGGTGGCCGGCGAACGGTTGTACCCGCTGCCTACTGCTCCCGGTGCACCTTGTGCTGCGCGGCCTGGGCCCGCGGGCGGATCACCAGCAGATCCACGTTGACGTGGGACGGCCGGGTGACCGTCCAGGCGACGACGTCCGCGATGTCCTCGGCGGTAAGCGGCTCACGCACCCCCGCGTAGACGCTGGCGGCCTGGCCGGCGTCACCCCGGTACCGGTTCAGCGCGAACTCGTCGGTGCGGACCATGCCGGGGGCGATCTCGATCACCCGCACCGGCTGGCCGGACAGCTCCAGCCGCAGCGTCGCGGCGATAGCGTGCTCGCCGTGCTTGGCGGCGACGTACCCGCCCCCGCCCTCGTACGCGACGAAGCCCGCCGTGGACCCCATCACCACGATGGTGCCGTCGCCGCTGGCTATCAGCAGGGGGAGCAGCGCCTGGGTCACGTTCAGTGTGCCCATCACGTTGACCTCGTACATGGCCCGCCAGTCGGCCGGGTCGGCCTCGGCGACCGTTTCGGCGCCGAACGCGCCACCCGCGTTGTTGACCAGCACGTCGCAGCGGTCCAGCGCCTCGGCGAAGGCGCCGGCGGCGGCGCGGTCGGTGACGTCGAGGACACGGGTCTCCGCCGAACCGCCGCCGGCGCGTATCCGCTCCGCCAGGGCATCGATCCGGCCGGCCCGGCGCGCGGTGAGGATCACGTGGTAGCCGGCCTCCTTCCCGGCCAGCCTGAGCGCGGTGGCGGCACCGATACCGCTGCTGGCTCCGGTGACGACGGCGACTGGCGGCATCTGGCTGCTCCTCCGGCGTTGGCCCGACTCTTCATTACCATCTTTCCGTGCATGTTCATCTGCAGACTGCCCGTCTCACTCTGCGCCGGTTCACCGCCGCGGACGAGGACAACCTGGTGAGCCTCAACAGCGACCCCGAGGTCATGCGCTACATCACCGGCGGCCGGCCGATCGGCCGGGACGAGATCCGGGACGGGATCATCCCGTTTCACCTCGCCGCCTACGACAGGCACCCAGGGTTCGGTACGTGGGCGGCCGAGGACATCGGCACGGGCCAGTTCCTCGGCTGGTTTCATCTCCGTCCCCGGAGAAGCGATGGTGCGATCGATCTTGGCTACCGGCTGCGCCGCTCCGCGTGGGGCAACGGCTACGCCACTGAAGGTTCGCGAGCGCTGATCGACAAGGGCTTCACCGGGCACGCGATCGACCGGATCGTGGCCGAGACGATGACCGTCAATCTCGCTTCGCGGCGGGTGCTGGAGAAATGCGGCCTGACTCTCGTCCGCACCTTTCCCGGCCACGAGCCGCACGACGTCGACGGCGCTGACCGGGGGCATGTGGAGTATCAGCTGACCCGGGCCGGCTGGGAGACCGCGCGCCGACCCGGATGACCCCAGGTGCGCGGGATGGTGGCGGCGGCACAAGGGCGCGGGATTCACATAACGACACATGTGCCGAGGGGACCCCGGCGGACACGTTCACCCACCCGCACCGGGGGCTGGCCCCAGCCGTAGCTGCCCGCCAGTCCGCTTCTGGTGCCGTGCGTCGACCATCAGGCCCACAGTGATGGGCGGGGCCAGGATCACGGTGGCGGCGGCGAGAAGTGCCAGCGCGAACGCCGGGAAGCTGTCGGGTTGCCACAGCACGAGGGCCGCGAGCACGCTGGCTGCGGCCATGCTCGCGCAGATGCCTGTCCGGGCGTCACGGGCCGTTGGCAGCCGGGCGGTTAGACCGGCGGGGAGATCGGCGGTGAGCGCGGCTAGCTCGCCGCGGGACCGCGCGGCGGGCACCTGGGCCGTCCGCGCGTCGTGTTCATCTTCGGTCAGCCGGCCTTGCGCCAGCGCGGCCCTGAGGGTGCCGATCACCGGCTCGCGCTCGTACCACGACAGCGGCGCCAATGGTTGCCCGCCAGGGGGCTTCACGCGCCGCGAGGCAGCCATCATGAACACGCCGGCAACCCAGAAAACCAGATAGACGCCCACGGCCAAGATGATCAAAGTCCATACGGTGGTGTGGGGGCCACCTGGGAGGAGAAGGACCGCCACGATGCCCGGCACGAACACCGCGTATTCGAACCACCAGGCTCTCGTTGTCGCCCGCCACGGATCGCGCGGGGCCCGGGCTCCTGTGAGCGCGGTGGGGATGTCGGCGATGACCTCGGCCAACTCCGCATACGTCCGTGACGCGTAGACCTGATTCACCCGCGCGCCGAGTTCATCCTTGGTCAGCCGACCTTGTACGAACGCGGACTTGAGAGCACCGATCACCTGCTCGCGATCGGCGTCGGACGCGCGGAGGCCGCCGCGTTCCCGGCCCTCTGCAGCTGCTCCTTCATCCCCTCGTCCTGCCATCACGGCGCCTCCCCCACCAGCGTGATGCCCGGAAGCGTAACGCTGCTGCCCTTCGCTGGCCATCCCCGCAGTGGCCAGACCGGGCAGTCGGCACGATAGAGCGTAGTCAGCTCACTCGGGATAGGCGCTGGGGCGAGTGGTGTAGGTGCGCCCGCTGGGGGTAGTCCACGCCATCATGCCCGGCTCGGGTTGGACGAGCTTCCAGCCATGAGCCTGTTTGGCGCGGTGATGGCGCCGGCAAAGGGGGGCCAGGTTGCACTCACACGTCCTGCCGCCCAGGTCGTAGGGGATGGTGTGGTCCTGATCGCAGCGGCCGGCGGGCCGGCGGCAGCCGGGGAAGGAGCAGGCTGGCTGCCTGATGGTGATCAGATGCCGCAGGGAAGGCGGCGGCCGGTAGGCGGGCGACTCCCGCAGGTGGCGGCAATCTCCCGCTTCCAGCCTGCTGATCGCGATGCCGGCCAGCCAGCCCGTGACGTCCGGGGTGGCGGCGCGCCTTCGGGCTGCTCTTCGGGTGGGCCGATGCCGGGGTGGCGGCCGGGAGCCACCCGACGGGCCAGGACCGGAACGGGCGCAGCCGTGGGCGAGGGGCCTCCCGCCCGCACCGGTAACGGTGACACACCAGCGACTGCCGGGGTGCCTGGCCAGCAGGGTGGCAAGGTCGCGGGAGTCACCCGCGTCCAGCGGCCCAAAGCCGGCGGCGTGCCCCGGGGCGTCGGACAGGCCCAGCCAGGTCGCGAGCGGCACGGTCAGGTTGACCGAGCCGTGTAGCCCGGGTGTGCAAACGCCGGGAGCGTGACCGGAGGCGGTGGAGCCGGTCCCGGGGTAGCTGCCGGCGTTGGAGTGTCCACTCTCGGCCGGGGCGGCACTTGCGGTCAGGGCGGCGATGGGCTGGCCGGTGAGAAGGGCCAGGTAGACCTGGGCGCGCAGCTGATCCATGGTGCCATTCACGCCGGCGCGGCTGAGCGCGGCCGCCAATGAGGAGAGGTTGCGGTCGGCGGCCAGCACCTCCGCGGGAGGCAGGTCGCGGCCTGCCAGTGCGGCGGTGCCGGCGTGCTCGTCCCACCTCTCGACCCGGGCGTCGCGCTGGGCACGCTCCTTGCCCTCGCGGGCAGCGGCCGGATCGGCGGTCAGGACCGCGCGGCGGGTGGAGGCGCGCAACTGCCCGGTGGTCTGGTCCGGGGCGTGGGCCAGCACCTGCCGCTCGACGGCGGCCGCGTGCTCGCCGCCGAGGCCGCCGACTTCCTCGGCGATGACCGCGGCCTTGTACCGGTCGATCCGCCCGTCGGCCAGCGCCGCCATCGTGGCCGGCAGGCGGCGCAGGGCGAGCGCGAGATCCAGCAGAGCGTCCGCGGCCCTCCCGGTCAGCGTCAGCGCGGCGGCGATCTCATCGCCGATGTGCTCCCCCGGCCCGCAGTCCCCGGCCGCTGCCGCCTCCGCCTCCCGGCGCGCGGCCAGGTCGGCCACTGCCGCCAGTTCCAGCGCCGCCGACCACGAGGCCAGCCGCCGGGCCGCCCGCAGCACCCCGATGAGCTCGTCGTCACCGAGGCGGCCCAGGCCGGCGGCCCACGCATCACCGGCGAAACCGGCCAGCACCGGTCCGGGCGGCAGCTCGTCGGCGACGCCGCCAGCGGCGAATCCGCCACCGTTCCCCACCTGCCGGGGCAGGCGGCCGGCCACGATCGGCTCGCGGACAGGCGGCCCTTCGGTGGCGGCCAGGTATTCATCCAGCAGCTCTGACGGCAGATCCGCCAGCCATTCATCGATCCCGCTCGGCGGTCCGGATGCCGGGTCGATAAATGGCCCGTAGGGTTCCTCGTCATCGGGTGGTACCAAGGCCCCGGCGGCATCCAGTGCCTCCAGCTCCGCCCGCTCGGCGTCCTGGCGCGCCGCCGAGCGGAGGCTCGGCGCCCACACCCGGGCGAGCAGCTCCTCGCGCAGGTCGGCGGCGCACGCTGCGGGCACCGGCTCACCTCCCGCGGGTCGCGAGATCAACGATCCATTGCCTCGATACTAGTTACGAGGTCTGACAAAAGGCGGCCCGCTGAGTCGAACTGGATAATTAATTACTTTGTTACTCAGCGTAGTATCGGTCTCTGAGCGGACCACGGGGCTGCCCGCTGCGCTGTGCGCGGTCTGTCGCTTAGGCTCGGGGTGTGCAAGACCCCGGCGGCCCGGCCGCCCAGGCCCAGCCGCAGCCGCCAGGCCCGGCTTCCGCTTTCCGCGGCGTCGTCATCGACTGGGGCGGCGTGATGACCAACCCGATCGGGGAGACGGTGCAGGTCTGGCTGGATTCCGAAGACATCGACCGCGACAGCTACGCCGCCGTCATGCGGCCCTGGGTGGTGGCGGCCTACGATCCGGCCGCGGACGGCAACCCCATCCACGCGCTGGAACGGGGCGAGATCCCCAGCGATGAGTTCGAGCGCCTGCTCGCCTCGATGCTGGTGAGGCGGGACGGTGCGCAGGTGCTCGCCGAGGGGCTGCTCACCAGGATGTTCGCGGCGTCGAGGCCGTCCGAGGAGATGTACGCGGCCGTCGCTTCGCTCCGCGCGGCTGGCCTGCGCACCTGCCTGCTGTCGAACTCGTGGGGGAGCGACGGCTACCCACCCGAGGTGTTCGCGGACATGTACCACGAGGTGGTCATCTCGGCCGAGGTCGGCATGCGCAAGCCCGAGGAGCGCATCTTCCGGCACGCCACGGACCTGCTCGGGCTCGCGCCCGGCGAGTGCGTGTTCATCGATGACATCGAAGCCAACGTGCGGGCGGCCGAGGCGCTGGGCATGTGCGGCGTGCTGCACACCGAACCGGAAGCCACCGTCTCCCGGCTGGGAGACCTGCTCGGCCTGACGCTCGGCTGAGCCCTGGACCGCCCGCGCTCGGGCGTGGCCGCCGGACCTCCCGCACACCGGCCACCGGTACCACCTCCCGCACGCCGGCCACCAATACCACTAGCCTTGGGCTTCGTGGCTGACTACCCAGCCCCATCCAGCCCGGGCCGCGCGGCCAACATGCGCGCCATCCGGCGTACCAACACCAAGCCCGAGATCGCGTTGCGCAGCGCACTGCACCGCCAGGGATACCGATTCCGCAAGGATCTCCGCCTCGACCTCGACGAGGGGGCCAGGGCCCGCCCGGACATCGCGTTCACCGCCCGGCGGGTGGCCGTGTTCGTGGACGGCTGTTTCTGGCACGTGTGCCCGGATCATGGCCGTGACCCCACGGTCAACGAGTGGTACTGGGCGCCGAAACTGCGCCGGAACGTGGAGCGGGACCGGGCGGCGGACGCCGCGCTGGCCGCGGCCGGGTGGCGGGTGGTCCGGATCTGGGAGCACGAGGCCCTGGCCGACGCGGTGGCGGCCGTCGTCGCGGCGCTGGCCGGGCGCGGCGGCCCGTCCTGACGCCGGTCGGCGTGAGTTCCGCTACCGGGAGCGTTCTCCTGTCGACGGCGGTCTTCGGTGGCACACTCTGATCACTGGAAGGGCGGCTTCCGCGTTCTGCTGAGTGCGGCGCTGCGGCCGTGCCTGGGGAGTTCATGCGCGTCTACCTGCCGACGACGCTGACGGCGTTGGCTTGCCTACTGCGCACCGGTGCGATCGGCCCCGCACCGGTGCGCGGCTTCGCGGTGACCCCTGCGCTGCGCGAGTGGTATGCCACCGGCGACCTGGAGGAGCTCGAGTACGTCGCGATGGCGCACGCGGCGCGGGCCTCGTTGCGGCTGCTCGTGGACAACCCGCGGGCGCCCCGGCGCCGGGTGGTGCTCGCCGCTGACGTGCCCGACGAGGAGGTCGGGCACGACGGCGGCTTCGACGAGCCGACGCTGGTCGAGGTCCGGGCACCGGTCACGGTCAGCCAGGTGGTGTCCGGCCACGTCGACGACCAGCTTGCGGCCGACGACATCGCCGCGTCGGCGGCCGCGCTCCCGGCCGCCGACCAGGGCGACGACGACGCGCGGTTCGTCGTGGACGGGGCGGAGGGGCACGAGCTGCTCTGGTATGCGGCCCAGGAACTGCGCTTCCTGGTCTAGCTGCGTGACCCGGCCAGGTGGGCTGCGCAGCGCCAGGCCGTGCTGGCCCGGGCACGCCACCCGCGACAGGCCGCCATGAGTTCGGGAGGGCCGGTGAGACCAGGTTTCCGCAGATCCATCCGCGGACCAGATGCGGCCCCAGGTGATCCTCAAGCCGCCCCAGACCGTCCCACTCACATGAACCGGCCGTTAACGGACGCCGCCCCGGCTCCGATCCCCGTGCGCTGGGATGCCGATCGTGCGCTCACGGCCATGTACGGCGACCATTACCGCTGCCTCGTCCGCCTGGCCTGGCTCCTGGTGCAGGACATCACCACCGCAGAGGATGTGGTGCAGGACTCGTTCGCGGCCCTGCACACCACCTGGCGCCGGCGGCGTTACCGCGACGAGGCCCTGGCCTACCTGCGCCGGTCCGTTGTAAGCCGATCCCGTTCGCTACCGCGGCATCGGATCGTGACCGAACGGAACGCATCCCCATCCGGACCCGGCATCCCCGGCGCTGAGCTGGGAGCGCTCTTCCCGCCAGAGCACCCGGCGGTGGTCGGTGCGTTGCGGTCGCTGCCGGCCCGGCAGCGGGAAGCGCTGGTGCTGAGGTACTACGACGATCTGCCGGAAGAGCAGGTCGCCGGGGCCATGGGCGTGAGCAAAGGGGCGGTAAGGCACCACCTGGCGAGAGCCACCGCGGCCCTTCAGATGATCGTGGAGATGGACCCGTGAGCGCGCGTGATGGCCGGGATTGGCCTGACCCGACGCGGGCGGCAGAGGCTCGACACGACCTCGACGATGTCCTGCGCCGGGCGCTGCACGCGGCGGTGGACTCCGTTGAGCCGGCTGGCGACGGGCTCACCCGGATCCTGCACCGGCTCACCACGCCGTCGGCCATGCGGCAGGCGGCATTGCTGGTCACCGAGTTCGCGCATCTGGCCCAGCTGATCATCATCTGGCTCGAACCGGCGTTCACGGGGGCCCTGCGCCTCGGGCAGCGCCACCGCGCCGGGTACCGGCGCGCATTTCCACACCAGGCGGCCCGGGCACCGCTGCGCCCCGCCAGGCACTGGCTGCGGCCAGCCCTGGCACTCGCCAGCGCCGCGGCGATTGTGGTGATAGCGGTCGTCGTGCTCGGCCCGGTACGCCAGATCGTCACGCGGACCAGCCTGAACGCTAGTACGGGCGCAAGCACCCCGGCGCATGCTGGCGCACACTCGGCGGGCGGCGGCCACGAGCCATCCCCCACGATCAACACAACCTCGACCGTCCCCGCCCGGCCAGGAACCACTTCGGCCCAGGCGGGGCGCGCCTCCCACCGGCCGGGCACCGCGCCGGCCCCCAGCCCCGCGGTCACGCCATCGGGGTCACCCACGGCCGGTCCCAGCCAGAGCCCGGGACCAACGCCCACGCCGAGCAAGACCAAGCATGGACATCACAAACCTCACCCGCGCAAGAAGAAGACCCCTCACCCGGGCAAATCTCACACAGCGGTTCGTGATCAGGCGGCCCGGGCTCCGGGTTCGCCGCCCGGCTTGATGGTTAACCTAACATAGGTTAAATTAACTCCGTGTACTTCGACATAATGATGTTGCGGGTACTCGCCGACGGGCCGCGGCATGGCTATGAGATCAAGAAGCAGGTCGAGCGGATCCTGGGCGGGCGGTCGATCAACAACAACGTCCTCTACCCCGCGCTGCGGCGCTTTGAGGAGCAGGGCGCGATCGAGCGGGTGGCGGCCGAGGCCGACCCCGGGCGGCCGCCGCGCAACGTGTACCGGCTCACCGACTCCGGGCACGACCAGCTTCAGGCGATGATCCGCGACGCCGACCCCACCCTGCTGGCCGACGACAACGAATTCCAGACGCGCGTCGCGTTCTTCGCCGATGTGGACCCGGCCGACCGGCTCAAGATCATCGCGGCGCGGCGGACGATCATCGACGCGACGATCGCCCACCTGGCGTCGCTGCGGCCGGATGCCGTCGGCTCCGGATGGGGGCTGCGGGTCCTGGACTTCAGCCTGGACCGGTTCCGCCACGAACGCGACTGGCTGGACACGCTGCAGGCAGCCGCGACCGCGGAAGGCCAGTGACGGTGGCCCCCCATGGGGCCCGCGCGGGCCCAGCACGTCAGGCACGGGCCGCGGCCCGTCCTCCCGGCGGCCTGTCCACTCTCACGCGGCTCGCCTTCCTCGGCGGCCCGATGCTGTCCATGATCGATTCTTCAGTGGTCAACATCGCGGTGCCCGACATCGTCACCAGTCTGCATACCTCACTGGGAACCGCCGCCTGGACGGTGAGCGGGTACCTGCTGGGCCTGGCCGCCGGCCTGGCCATCACCCCGTGGCTGGCCCGGCGCTTCGGCACCCTGCCCGCCTACCAGGCGGCGCTGGCCGGCTTCATCGCGGCGTCCGCCTGCTGTGCGCTCGCGCCCACCGTGGGGGTGCTCATCGCCACCCGTGTCGTGCAGGGGCTGGCCGGAGCGCCCATGGTGCCGCTGGCCATGGGCCTGCTGCTGGGCAGGAACAACGGCGCGCGGACCATGCCGGTCAGCGCCGGCCTGCTGCTCTTCGCCGCCCCGGCGCTCGGGCCGGCCATCGGTGGCCTGCTCATCAGCGAGTTCGGCTGGCGGTCGGTGTTCCTGATCAACCTGCCGGTCGGCATCGCTGCCTGGGCCGGCGTGCAGCCTGCGCGCCGGGCTCTGGCCGGTGCCGGTGACCGCGGCGCCCACCTCGACCTGGCCGGCCTGCTCCTGCTGGCCGCCGGGCTGGGCCTGGCCACCTACGGCGCCAGCCAGGGACCCGACCGGGGATGGCTGTCGGCCGCCGCCGTGCCCGCGTGGACGGGCGGGCTGGTGTTGCTCACTGGTTACCTGCTGTGGGCGCGACGGTACGCCGGCCGCCGCGCGCGCCCGCCCGCCGTCAACCTGAGCCTGCTCGCCTCGCCGCTCCGGTCGGTCACGCTCGCCCTGGCCTGCGTGGCCAGCGTCGTTCTGTTCGCGGTGCTCTTCCTGGCCCCGGTGTTCCTGCAGGATGTCCAGCACCGGTCGGCGACCGTCACCGGCCTGGTGCTGCTGCCCCAGGGGATCGTCATGGGGCTGGCCAGCTGGCTGGGCAACACGGTGGTCGAGCGCGGTTCGGCCCGGCCCGCGGTGATCGCCTACAGCGTGTCAGCGGGCCTCGCGCTGCTCGCCGCCAGCACCGCGGGACTGGCTTTGCTGACGGCCCAGACCCCGGCCTGGCTGACCGCGGTGCTGCTGTGCGGGCGGGGGGTCGCGCTCGGCCTCACGGTGCAGCCGCTGGTCCTGGCGCTGCTCGGCGACCTCGACGACGCCCGGATGCCTGACGCCAACACGCTGTTCAACATCGCCGAACGGCTGTCCGGGTCGTTCGGCATCGCCCTGCTGGCCACCTTCTACGCGGCCAGGACCCAGGTCACCGGGTCGGCGGTCACCGCCCTGCACGAGTGCGCGCTCCTGCTGGCCGCCGTGTCCGCGGGCGGCGCGCTGGCCGCGCTCGCGCTCCGCGGCCGGCCGGCCCGGCGTCATGCGACGATGGACATGGCCGCCAACGATGCCGGGTAAAACAGGGAGCCTCGCCATGGACGCCGTCACCAACGTCCCGCCGCCGGCGAACGAGCCGGTCCGGCAGTACCCGCCGGGCAGCCCCGACCGGGCGGCGCTGGAGAGCAAGCTCAAGGAGCTGGCCGGTGAGCGCGCCGAGCTGACCATGACCATCGGCGGCCGGCAGCGGATGGCCGGCGGGGACCCGGTCGACGTGGTCGCGCCGCACAACCGCCGCCAGGTGCTCGGCACCCTGCGCAACGCGACCGGGCCGGACGTGGCGGCCGCGATCGAAGCGGCGGAGGCGGCGGCGCCGGCCTGGCGGGCGCTCTCCTTCGACGACCGGGCCGCGATCCTGCTCAAGGCGGCCGACCTGCTCAGCGGGCCGTGGCGGGCCACGGTCAACGCCGCCACCATCCTTGGCCAGTCCAAGTCGGTGTACCAGGCCGAGATCGACGCCGCCTGCGAGCTGATCGACTTCTGGCGCTACAACGTGCACTACGCGCGGCGGCTGCTGGCG
>Ga0187765_10001000_pt1 | contig 10763 bp, 10 predicted proteins | sample 0216_QUI02_MP05__3_FD_133018 | JGI IMG/M metagenome (GOLD analysis project Ga0187765, IMG submission 133018) | Tropical peat soil microbial communities from peatlands in Department of Meta, Colombia - 0216_QUI02_MP05_10_MG | ecosystem: Environmental > Terrestrial > Soil > Wetlands > Peat ...
GACCGCTTTGGCGTCGCTTATCGCGGCCGCAAGGAGGAGATGGACCCGCGCAAGGACCGCTACGTCAAGGACACCCATGCCCGCACTCTCGCCGACGTGATCGGCGGCGCCGACGTGTTTCTAGGCCTCTCCGCGCCCGACGTGCTGAAACCCGCGATGGTGAAGCGCATGGCGGAGAAGCCGCTGATCCTGGCGCTCGCCAATCCGGTGCCGGAGATTCTGCCGGAGGCGGCGCGCGCGGTCAGGCCCGACGCGATCATCGCGACCGGGCGAACCGATTACCCGAACCAGGTCAACAACGTCCTCTGCTTCCCCTTCATCTTCCGCGGCGCGCTTGATGTGGGAGCGACCGCGATCAACGAGGCGATGAAGATCGCCTGTGTCGAGGCGCTCGCCAGTTTGGCGCTGGCGCCGCCTTCGGACGTGGTGGCGGCCGCCTATGGCGATGGACCGCTCACCTTCGGGCCCGACTACATCATCCCGAAACCTTTCGATCCCCGCTTGATTCTCGAACTCGCGCCCGCGGTCGCCAAGGCCGCGTTCGAAAGCGGGGTCGCGACGCGGCCGATCCACGATTTCGATGCTTATCGCCAGCGCTTGACGCAATTCGTGTTTCGCTCGGGCCTCGCCATGAAACCGGTGTTCGAGCGCGCCCGCAGCGCGCCCAAGCGGATCGTGTACGCCGAAGGCGAGGACGAGCGCGTGCTGCGCGCGGTGCAGCAGGTGCTCGACGACGGGCTCGCCAAGCCGATCGTGATCGGCCGGCGGCAGGTGGTGGAGCGGCGGATCGAGCGGCTCAATCTGCGAATGAAGCTCGGTGAAAACGTGGCGCTCTGCGATCCCGAGAATGATCCGCGCTTCACCGCCTATTGGACGCTTTATCACCAATTGATGGAGCGCAAGGGCGTCGCCCCCGATTTCGCGCGCGGCCTGGTGCGCACGCGCAACACGGTGATCGCGGCCTTGATGGTCCGGCGCGGCGAGGCGGATGCCATGCTCTGCGGCTCGATCGGGCAATATCACCGCCATCTCAAGCACGTGATCGACATTCTGGGCTTGCTGCCGGGCGTGACCGCGCCGTCGGCGCTCAGCGTCATCATCCTGCCCCGGGGGACGTTTTTCCTCTGCGACACTTACGTGGTGGCGGACCCGAGCGTCGAGCAGATCGTCGAGATGACCTTGCGCGCCGCGGACGCAGTGCGGCATTTCGGGCTTGAGCCCAAGGCGGCACTCCTGTCGCACTCCAATTTCGGCGCATCGGAGAACGCGTCCGCGCGCAAGATGCGCGACGCCTTGGCGGCGATCCGCGCGCGCGCGCCCGCGCTCGAAATCGAGGGCGAGATGCATGCGGACGCCGCGGTATCGGAAGAAATCCGCGCCCGCATCTTCCCGAATTCCCGGCTCAAGGGTACCGCCAACCTGCTGATCATGCCGACGCTCGATGCCGCCAACATCGCCTTCAACGCGGTCAAGGTTCTGGGCGATGGGCAGGCGGTGGGGCCGCTGCTGCTGGGGGTGGGGAAGCCCGCGCACATCATGACGCCGTCGGTCACGGTACGCGGCCTCCTCAACATGACGGCGATCGCGGTCTATGACGCACAGGTCTCGGGAGATGCCTCGTGAGCATCCCCGACGATGCGGCGCTGCTGGCCGCCGCCAAAAAGGCGATGCAGCGGGCCTATGCGAAATACTCAGGTTTCCAAGTGGGTGCCGCGTTGCTCACGGTCCGGGGTGGGCTATTCGTGGGCTGCAACGTCGAGAACATGTCGTCGCCGCTCGGCGTTTGCGCCGAACGCAACGCGATCGCGGCGGCGGTGGCGGCGGAAGGACCGGCGATGCGCGTGGCTCGCCTCGCGGTCGCAGCGCAATCGCAGGGAACGCCTCGACCCTGCACGCCCTGCGGCGCCTGTCGCCAGGTCATCCTGGAATTTGGCGGCGACGCGACGGTGCTCTATCTCGGCGACGATCTGGCGCTGGTCCGCACGGTCGCGCGCGAACTGCTACCGCAGGCCTTCGCCTTCGATCCGCCGACGCGGCACTGACGGATTCGGGCGGGCCGCCGGATTCCGATCAGACCGAACGAATCACCAGGGTGCCTGCCATCATGTCGTGCAGCGCCTGCTTCTTCTCGGTCCAGCCCGCCATCATGAAGCCGATAGCGAGGATCACGGCAGAGATGAGCTTGCCGAAGTAGCGGCCGGTCGCCTGACCGAAGCTGATGCGGCCTCCGTCGAGATTGGTGACCTTTATCGAGAGCGCACGCTTGCCAATCGTCGCCTGTGCCGTCCCCGATTCCTGAATCGCGAAGTAGAGCCAGATCGCGACCACCCACAGTATGTACACGAGGGCCGCGACGGCACCGCCCGAACCGCTCCCGGAATTGAAGGCCGAGCTGATGATCACGTTGACGAGGATACCCGGTATCAGCAAAACCAGATCATCGATGATCAGCGCGAGAAAACGGCGCCAGAACCCAGCATAGAGCGCGGTACCGGCGTCTGCAGTGATATTGGCCATCTTAACCCCCCTATTGCAGTGCGTATCAAATCGATATCTACAATGAGCGGATCACCAGGGTGCCTGCCATCATGTCGTGGAGTGCCTGCTTCTTCGCAGTCCATCCCGCCATCATGAATCCGATATAGAGAATTGCCCCAGAAACGAACTTGCCGAACCAGCGCCCGGTGGCCCGACCAAAACCGATGCGCCGGCCTTCGATATCCGTCACTTTAATCGAGAGCGCCATCTTGCCGAGCGTGGCCTGCGACGCGCTCGATTCCATGAGCGCGAAGTACAACCAAATTCCGATCAGGACCAGCGGGTAGAGGAGAAATAACGCCGGATTGATCGCGCCACTATCGTCGACCAGCGTGCCGCCCACGAGCGACACGATGCCGATAAGAACACCGAGAACCACCCAAACGACGATCGCGTCGATGAAATAGGCGATCACTCGACGCCAAAACCCCGCATACAGCGTGGTTCCGGAGTAAGACGTGCTGCTCATCGATGTTCCCCCTGTGCTTCCGCGTTCCCCCGCGAAGATGACGACCACTATTGCAGAGCGCGTGAAACCCGTAAACCCCGACTCATTCAATGCGCGCGCACAACGAGGCAGCGCGAAAATAGATCGTGCAATGCCTGTTTTTTGGGCGTGAAGGCGGCGACGAGGAAACCGATGCCGAGGGTCGCCTTGGAGACCATCTTGCCGAGTTGGCGTCCGAAACAGCGCCAGAAGCCGACGCGGCGCCCCTCCATATCCGTCACTTTGATCCCAATGATCCGCTTGCCGATGGTCGCTTGATGCTTGCCGGATTCAAGCAATGCGTAATAAAGCCAAAGAATACCGAAATAAAGCACGGGAAGGCCGATCGATAGTTTGGTCAAGCGTTCGAGATAGCCGTTCTCGGCGGCGATCGGATCGTCGCTGGTCAGGATCTCGAAGGCGCCGACCCCGTAGATGATCGCCGTGAGCGGCACGAGGATGATCGCGTGATCGATCAGGAACGCCGCTGCGCGGCGCCAGAAGCCGGCGTAGTGGACGGTTGGCGCGACAGGCGCGGCATCGGTCGTAACGGCAGTCAATGCTGTTCCCCCGGAGCGCTTCTCGCGCCGCGGGAACTATCGCAAAACCACTGTGGCGGCGCAACCGCCGCTGCGCTTTCGAGCGCCGGCGGTTGCCGCTACACTGGCGTAACGCACGGTGACGGATCGCACGACCGGAGGCACCATGGCGAGCAACCGCTATCCCACGCTGGACTTCGATCTCGGCCCCGAGATCGACATGCTGCGCCAGAGCGTGGCGAGTTTCGCCGCAGCCGAGATCGCGCCGATCGCCGACGAAATCGACCGCAATGACGAGTTTCCGCGCGCGCTTTGGCCGGAGATGGGAAAGCTCGGTCTGCTCGGCATCACCGTCGAGACCGAATACGGCGGCAGCGGCATGGGCTATCTCGCGCACTGCGTCGCCATGGAGGAGGTGAGCCGCGCCTCCGCCTCGGTCGGTCTCTCGTACGGCGCGCACTCCAATCTCTGCGTCAATCAAATCCGCCGCCATGGCAGCGAGGCACAGAAGCGGCGTTATCTGCCGAAGCTGATGTCCGGCGAGCATGTGGGAGCGCTTGCGATGAGCGAGCCGGGCGCTGGATCGGACGTCGTGAGCATGCGGCTTCGCGCCGAGCTGCATGGCGACCGCTACGTGCTGAACGGGACCAAGCTGTGGATCACCAACGGACATTACGCTGAGACGCTGGTGGTCTACGCCAAGACCGACCCCAATGCCGGCCCGCGCGGCATTACCGCCTTCCTGATCGAAAAGGGCATGAAGGGCTTCAAGCCCGCGCAGAAGCTCGACAAGCTGGGGATGCGGGGATCGCCCACCTCGGAGCTCGTGTTCGAGGATTGCGAAGTCCCCGCCGAAAACGTGCTCGGGCGGGTGGGCCAAGGGGTTCGCGTGCTGATGAGCGGCCTCGATTACGAGCGCGCGGTGCTGGCCGCGGGTCCGATCGGTATCATGCAGGCCTGCTTCGACGTGGTGCTGCCCTATGTGCATGAGCGCAAGCAGTTCGGTCAGGCGATCGGCGAGTTCCAGCTCATGCAGGGGAAGCTCGCCGACATGTACACGACCATGAACGCCTGCAAGGCCTATGTGTACGCGGTGGCGCGCGCCTGCGACCGCGGCCAGACCGCGCGCAAGGACGCGGCCGGCGCCATTCTCTATGCCGCCGAGAAGGCCACCTGGATGGCGCTCGAGGCGATTCAGTGCTTGGGCGGCAACGGCTACATCAACGAATTTCCGACGGGCCGACTGCTGCGCGACGCGAAGCTCTACGAGATCGGCGCCGGCACCTCGGAAATCCGCCGCATGCTGATCGGCCGCGAGCTGTTCCAGGAGACACAGTAACCACGATGCCGGCTGCGCGCGAACAACACATTTTTGGGAGATCGGGGGGATGATGGGGATGTGGGGGAACTCGCTTCCCAGCGCGTGCATCTCCCTGATCCCCCATAGTCCCCCAATCCCCTTTTTGGTTTTTGTTCTTGCAGCCCGCGACCAGAGGGCCTTGCCGACGCCTTGACCAAAAACCTACGGCGCAGAGTAGTATCGTGCTGCAACTTTGAAACACGGTGCAAGAACCATGAGCAGGAAGCTGATTTCCTCGGGATCACGCTTCGAGCGGGGGTGGGGCTATAGCCGCGCGGTGGTGGATGGCGAGTGGGTGTTCGTCTCGGGCACCACCGGCTTCGACTATCGCGCCATGACGATCGAACCCGGCGTCGAGGCGCAGACGCGGCAGGCCTTCCGCAACATAGAGATGGCGCTCTCGGAAGCGGGTGCCACCCTCGCCGACGTGGTCCGCGTGCACTACTATCTGCCCGACGCCAAGGATTGGCCCAAGGCCGCGCCGGCGCTGGGCGAGGTGTTCGGCGCCATTCGACCGGCCGCGACGGCGGTCATCTGTGACTTGATCGATCCGCGCATGCGGATCGAGATCGAGGTCACCGCGCGACGAAAGGAAAAGTGATGCCCACCGTTTTCATCACCGGCGCCGGACGCGGCCTTGGGCTCGAATTCGCCCGACAATACGCGGCGGAGGGCTGGCGGATCATTGCCACGATTCGCGACATGACCAAGGCGGCCGATCTCAAGGATGCGGCGCCCGAGGTCGAGATTCACTGTCTCGACGTGACGGATCACGGCGCGCTGGTGGCGCTCGGGAGGTCGCTCGCGGGCGATGCAATCGACGTGCTGATCGCCAATGCGGGCGTGATGCTGGGGCGCGAGATGGCGATCGACCGCATCGACGAGACGGCGTGGCTCGATAGCATCCGGATCAACACGATCGCGCCGCTCGCGACCGCGACGGCTTTGCTGCCGGCGGTGCGGCGCGGTACCGGCAAGCGGCTGATCGCGATCTCGAGCCGGCTCGGTTCGATCGGCTCGAACCAAGATGGCGGCCTCTATGTCTACCGCTCGTCGAAGGCGGCGCTCAATGCGAGCTGGCGCTCACTCGCCCTCGACCACCGCGAATTCATCGCCGTGGTGCTCCATCCTGGCTGGGTCAAGACCGACATGGGCGGCGCCTCGGCGCCGGTCGTTCCCAAGGACAGCGTCGCCGGCATGCGGCGCGTGATCCAGCGCCTGAGCGCCCACGACAGCGGCAAGTTCTTCGATTACAACGGCGACGAGGTTCCCTGGTAGACGATGCTCACCCCCGAGCAAGCCGGCATTCGCGACACCGCGCGTGCCTTCGCCACCGAGCGGCTGAAGCCGTTCGCGGGGGATTGGGACCGCGATGCGCATTTTCCAAGAGAGGCGATCGCCGAGATGGGTAAGCTCGGCTTTCTCGGCATGATGGTGCCAGAGGAGTATGGCGGCGCCGGTGCCGATCACGTCGCCTATGCGTTGGCACTCGAGGAAATCGCCGCCGGCGACGCCTCCTGCTCCACCATAATGAGCGTGCACAACTCGGTCGGTTGCCTGCCGATATTCAAATTCGGCAGCACCGAGCAGAAGGAGCGCTTCCTCCGACCGATGGCGCGCGGTGAGCTGCTGGCGGCGTTCTGCCTGACCGAGCCCGATGCCGGCTCCGACGCCTCGGCGATCCGCACCCGCGCCGAGAAGCGCGGCAACCGCTACGTGCTTAATGGCACCAAGCAGTTCGTGACCTCGGGTTCGAACGCCGATCTCGCGGTTGTCTTCGCGGTCACCGACCCAAAGGCCGGCAAGAAGGGGATCAGCGCCTTCCTGGTTCCGACGAGGAGCCCCGGCTATCGCGTGGCGAAGCTCGAAAAAAAGCTGGGCCAGCGCGCTTCGGATACCGCGCAGCTCGTCTTGGAGGAGTTGGAACTGACACCCGATTTGATGTTGGGCGAAGAGGGGCAGGGCTACCGGATCGCGCTCTCCAATCTAGAGGGCGGACGGATCGGCATCGCCGCACAATCGATCGGCATGGCGCGCGCGGCCTACGAAGCGGCGCTCGCTTATGCCAAGGAGCGCACGGCCTTCGGCATGCCGATCATTCAGCATCAGGCCGTGGCGTTTCGCCTGGCGGACATGGCGACCCAGATCGAAGCGGCGCGCCAATTGATGCTGCATGCGGCGGTGCTGCGCGATGCCGGGGAACGCTGCATAAAGGAGGCGTCGATGGCGAAGCTCTTCGCCTCGGAAATGGCGGAGCGCGTGTGCTCGGGGGCGATCCAGACCCTCGGCGGCTACGGCTACCTCGCCGATTTTCCGCTGGAGCGCATCTACCGCGACGTGCGCGTGACGCAAATCTACGAAGGCACCAGCGACATCCAACGCCTGGTGATCGCCCGCGAGATCGGCGCCGAATGAGGCGCTCGATCGACCATCTCGTGCTCTGCGTGCGCGATCTCGATGCCGCGCGCAATTTCTACCGGAGCCTGGGATTCACTTTGACGCCCCCTGCACGCCACCCCTGGGGTACCGAGAACAGCCTGGTGCAGCTTCAGGGCAATTTCCTGGAACTGCTCTCGATGGGCGACCCCGGCGGAATCACGCCGCCCGCGCCGGGACACTTCAGCTTCGGCGCCTTCTGCCGCGACTTTCTCGCCCGGCGCGAAGGTATGGCGATGCTGGTGTTCGCGAGCGAGGATGCGAGCGCCGACCGCGCGGAATTCATGGCGCGCGGATTCAAGACCTATGCGCCGTTCGATTTTTCGCGCCGGGCAAAGCTCCCCGACGGCAGCGAGGCCACCGTCGCCTTCTCGCTCGCCTTCGCGACCGATCCGCGCATGCCCGATGTGGCCTTCTTCACCTGTCAGCAGCACGCGCCGCAGTATTTCTGGAAGCCGGAGTATCAGCGCCATTCCAACGGCGCGCGGCGCGTTGTCGAGGTGGTGATGGCGGCCCCCGATCCCGCGAGCCTCGCTGATTTTTTTGCGCGGCTCGTCGAGCCTTCGGCGCTGAAGCAGAGCGAGGGTCGGCTTGCTGTGGCTCTCGCAGGCGGGACACTGCTCATTCTCGATAAGGCGCGGCTCGCAGAGCGGTTTCCCGGCCTCTCCCCGGCTGGCCTTCCTGCCGCGCCCGCGTTCGTGGGGTACTCGATCGAGGTCGATAACCTCGACACGCTATCGGCGCTGCTGCGGCGGAACGGCGCGGCCTTCACGCGGGGGCCTGGCCGGTTGCGGATCGACCCCGCGCAAGCCTATGGCATCGCAGTCGAGCTCCAGACCGAAAGCTAGATCAACCCGCTTTCAGTGCTTCGAGATAGAGTTCGCGATCGATGTTGCCGCCGCTCAGAACCACCGCGACCCGCTTGCCACGCATCTGGTCTTTCTCCTTGAGCAGCGCCGCGAGCGCCGCCGCGCCCGCGCCTTCGGCGACATTGTGGGTGTCGGTGAAGAGATGCCGCATCGCGGCTTTGATCTCGTTGTCACTGACGGTGACGATCCGCTCGGCGCCCTTGGCGATAAGCTGAAGAGCCTCGGGGACCGGCACTCGGCACGCCATGCCGTCCGCCATCGTATCGGCGGAATTGGTGGAGACGGGCTTGCCCGCGGCCAGGGAGAGCGCATAGGCAGGCGCGGCCTCGGCGCAGACGCCGATCACCTTCGTCCTGAGCCCGAGCGCATCGCGCGCGGTGATGGTGCCGCAGATGCCGGAACCGAGGCCGATTGGCACATAGACGGCGTCAAGATCGTGAACCGCGCGGAATAGCTCGAGGCCATAGCTTGCGACACCCCGCACCAACTCCGGCGCATAGGAGGGCATGGCGTGAAGGCCGCGTTCGCGCGCGAGCGAGCCTGCGTATTCGTAGGCTGCCTGGAAATCATGCCCGTGCTCGATCAACTCGGCACCGAGCGCGCGCATTGCCGCGTTCTTCTCGCGGCTGTTGCCGTGCGGGACCACGATGATCGCAGGAATGCCGTGACGCTTGGCGGCAAGCGCGACGCTTTGTCCGTGATTGCCTCTCGTGGCCGCGATCACGCCGGGAACCTTCGGTTCCCTGCGCTTCAGCTCCGCCATGTAGACGAGGCCGCCGCGGACTTTGAAGGCACCGATCGGCGTGTGATTCTCATGTTTGACGAAAACCTCGGCTCCCGCGCGCTCGCGCAGCAACGGCCAGGCGATTGCGGGCGTCGGCGGCACCACCGCGCGCACCAGTTCCGCGGCCGCATCCAACTCGGAAAGTTGCGACATGACCACTCCGTCGGTTGTTGCCGCCATTTCCCGGTTTTTCGCTTGCGGCGTCAAGCGGTCTTGAGCAAGGTTGCGTCGGGATGACCGTCCTCAAGACCGCGCTCGATACGCGCTCCGAGCAGTTTCGCACCAACGCCGAGGCCATGCGGGCGCAGGTGGCGGACCTCAATCGCGTGGTGGCCGAAATCCGCATCGGCGGCGGCTCGGCGGCGCGCGAGCGGCACCTGGCGCGCGGCAAGCTGCTGCCGCGCGATCGCGTGCGCACCTTGCTTGATCCCGGTGCGCCGTTTCTCGAATTGTCGCAGCTCGCGGGCTACCGCATGTATTCCGATGACGTGCCCGCCGGCGGCATCATCACCGGAATCGGTCCGGTGATGGGGCGTGAATGCGTCGTCATCGCCAACGACGCCACGGTCAAGGGCGGCACCTACTATCCCGTCACCGTGAAGAAGCACCTGCGCGCCCAGGAAATCGCGCGCGAGAACAACCTGCCCTGCCTTTATCTTGTCGATTCCGGTGGCGCCAATCTGCCGAACCAGGACGACGTGTTTCCGGACCGCGAGCACTTCGGCCGCATCTTCTATAACCAGGCCACCATGTCGGCGGCGGGCATACCGCAGATCGCGGTCGTCCTGGGCTCCTGCACCGCGGGCGGCGCCTACGTGCCGGCGATGTCGGACGAGAGCATCATCGTCAAGGGGCAGGGGACGATCTTCCTCGGCGGACCGCCGCTGGTCAAAGCGGCGATCGGCGAGGTGGTGACCGCGGAAGAGCTGGGCGGCGCCGAGGTGCATGCGCGCGTTTCCGGTGTGGTCGATCACATGGCGCAAGATGATGCGCACGCGCTCGGCATTGCCCGGCGCATCGTCGGCAACCTCAATCGAATGAAGCCGATCTCGCTCGATCTCGCCCCTCCGGTGGAACCTCTCCATGACCCGCACGAAATTTATGGGGCGGTGCCGACGGACCTCCGGCGGCCTTACGATGTGCGCGAGGTGATCGCGCGCATCGTCGACGGCAGCGTGCTCGACGAATTCAAGCGGCTTTACGGCGAGACCCTGGTCACGGGGTTCGCGCGCATCGAGGGTTATCCCGTCGGCATCGTCGCCAACAACGGCATCCTGTTCTCCGAGAGCGCGCTCAAGGGTGCGCATTTCATCGAGCTCTGCGCTCAGCGCGGCATTCCCCTCATCTTCCTGCAGAACATCGCGGGGTTCATGGTGGGAAAGAAATACGAGGCGGGCGGTATCGCCAAGGATGGCGCCAAGATGGTGACGGCGGTTGCCTGCGCCAAGGTGCCGAAGTTCACCGTGATCATCGGCGGCAGCTTTGGCGCCGGAAATTACGGCATGAGCGGCCGCGCATATCAGCCGCGCTTCCTCTTCATGTGGCCGAACAGCCGCATCAGCGTGATGGGCGGCGAGCAGGCGGCGTCGGTGCTCGCGCAGGTGAAGAAGACGCAGCTCGAAGGCGCGGGCAAGAAGATGAGCGATGTGGAGGAGAAGGTGTTCAAGCAGCCGATCCTCGAACGCTACGAGGAAGAAGGACATCCCTACTACTCGACCGCGCGCCTGTGGGACGACGGCATCTTGACGCC
>Ga0187765_10001001_pt1 | contig 10748 bp, 7 predicted proteins | sample 0216_QUI02_MP05__3_FD_133018 | JGI IMG/M metagenome (GOLD analysis project Ga0187765, IMG submission 133018) | Tropical peat soil microbial communities from peatlands in Department of Meta, Colombia - 0216_QUI02_MP05_10_MG | ecosystem: Environmental > Terrestrial > Soil > Wetlands > Peat ...
GGCGACCCGGGTGCTCGGCGTGGGCGGCCTCGCGACGCGCCGGCTCTTCGTCCTGCTGCCGGCCGCCGGCCGGCCTATCGCTCTCGCACACGCCATCGAGCAGCACCGGGTGGCCGGCCTCCCCGGTGAAGTGCGCACCTACGCCGCCTGGCGGCAGCTCGAGGAGCAGCTGAGCCGGCTGGTATCGGGCAAGAAACTGGCGATGGAGTACTCCGCCAAGGACGCGGTCCCTTACCTCGACCGCGTTCCCGCCGGCGTGATCGAGCTGGTTCGCGCGTCGGGCGCGGAGGTCGTCACGTCGTCCGAGCTCGTCACCGCCCTGGCGGCACGCTGGACCCCGGACGAGGTCGCCAACCACCGCCGCGCCGCACAGCTCGTGAAGGAAGTGGCGCTCGCCGCCTTCGAGCGCGTGGGGACCTGGTTCGCCCAGGGCCAACAGCCCACCGAGCAGGGATTGCAGCGCTGGGTGATGGAGGCGTTCGAGAAGGCCGGCCTCAAGACCAACGAGCCGCCGATCGTGGCGTCCGGCGCGCACGCCGCCAACCCCCATTACGACCCGATGGGCCAGCCTGACACGCCTCTCGCCGTGGGCCAGGTGCTGCTGCTGGACCTGTGGGCGGGGACGCAGATCGACACCGTCTACGCCGACCAGACTTGGATGGCGTTCGTCGGCGGGGCGCCGCCCACCGAGGTGGCGCACGTCTTCGACGTGGTCCGCGAGGCCCGCGACCGCACCGTGGCAGCGCTGGCCGACCGGTGGCGGGAGGGGTGGTCGGTGACCGGCGCCTCGCTCGACGACACGGCGCGCCAGGTGATCACCACGGCCGGCTTCGGCGACTACTTCGTCCATCGCACCGGGCACTCGATCGACAAGGAGTTGCACGGCTCGGGGCCGCACCTCGACAACTACGAGACCCACGACGACCGCAAGCTCATGGCGGGTGTGGGGTTCTCGATCGAGCCGGGGATCTACCTTCCCGGTCGCTTCGGCGTGCGGAGCGAGATCAACATCTACCTGCGCGACGACGGGCCCGAGGTGACACCCAGCGGCCCGCAGCAGCAGATCGTGCAGATCGCCGTCGCGCGCTGAGCGAAAGACGTCGTGAAGGGACGACGGTGGGGCGTCGTTCGCCCTAGACGCCCGCCGGCTTTCGCCATACGATAGGGCACTCTTCAGGGAGCAGGCGCCGTGACGCAACCATCGGGGACGGGACCGGGCGATCTGGATACTATCCGCCAGATTCTCTTCGGCGCGGATCTGGCCCGCCTCGGACGCGACCTGGCGGCCGACCGGAAGGCGGCGCAGGAGCAGTCGGCCGACCTGGAGCGCCGGATCTCCCAGCGTATGGACGAACTGGCGCAGCGGGTCACTGCGCAGCTCGACGACCTTTCCCGGCGGCAACAGGCCCACGCGGATCGGGTGACGCAGCTCCTGGATCAGGTGATGGCCGAGCTGACGCGCCGGGTGGACGGCCTGCTGGCGGAGACGCGCGCCCGCGTGGACGAGCTGAAGGCGAAGGCCGCGGAGCTCGACAAACGGAAGCTCAACGCGACGGACTTCGGCGCCTCCCTGGCCGCCCTGGGACAGCGCTTTGCCGCCGATTCCACGCCGGAAGTTCCTTCGCCCCGGTAGGACCCCCTGCGTGGCCGGGCCGGTCGCCCGACTAGGGCGGATCGCGGCCCGGGGGAGGCTTCCCCGGCCACCCTCGCCGACATAGCTTCACCACTATCGCCCAGGCTCGTGAGGCCACCGGGTGTTGCAGCCCATCCGCGAGATTCCAGGCTTAGAAGCGCAATCGGGATTCCGGTCCAGGGATTTCGCTGCCACGGTTGTGCGCCCCACTCTGACTGCCCACGCGCTCGGCGTCGCGCTTACGGTGCTCGCGGCCCTGTCGTGCCTGCCGGCGAGCCGCGCGCTCGCGCAGGGCCGCACGGCCTCGATCACCGGGATGGTCGTGAACCGGGAAACGCGCGAACCCGTGTCGGGGGCCATCGTCCGGCTCGCGTGGACCGGCAGGTCGGCTGTGGTCGACTCGGCGGGGCGGTTCGAGCTGAAGGGCCTCGCGCCAGGGGCCGGACTCCTTCAGATCCGCGCCATCGGCTACCTGATCGGCTCCTGGGCCGTGAAACTGGCAGAGGACGCCGCCGTGTCCAAGACGTTCGAGATGGACGCCACCCCAGTCGTGCTGCCCGAGATGCTGGTGCCGACGAGCCCGGCGGACAACTGGCGGTCGCCGCAGGGCTTCGAGCAGCGGCGGCAAAAGGGGGGCGGCTACTTCATCACCGAGGAGCAGCTCAAGGCGCAACATCCGATCACGCTGGTGGAGGTGCTGCGGACCGTACCGGGAGTGATGACGTCCTGCACGTATGAGCACTGTTACGTGCTGATGGCGCGCGCTACGCCCCCCTGCTCGCCGGAGTACTACCTCGACGGATTCCCTGCCACGAATGCCATGGGCCCGGACTTCCCGATCCAGTCCATTCGGGGTATCGAGGTCTATGGGGACGTGTTCAGCACTCCCATAGAGTTCCAGAAGAACGGCCTTCAGTGCGGCATCATCGCGCTCTGGACGAAGATGGAGCGCTGACGGCGCCGGGGGTCGCTGGGCGTTGGCCCGGGGCCGCCGATGGATTAAGCTTCCCCCCAAGAGTCTGACTGCAGGACAAGCCGGCACCCAGGAGGGTCTCCTGTCCCGTACACGTCTGTTCGTCGCATCCGTCGCGGCGGCGGTCGCCGCGCTCACGACAGCGGGCTGCCTTGAGACCACCGTCTCCGGGTGCCAGTCGACGGTGGGCCCCCACGCCTACAACTTCGGCGACACGGCCAACGACTCCCTGACGTCGCAGACCTGCGTGCAGCTCTACCAGGTTTCCGTGAACGCCCAGGCGAACGTGCGGCTCACGCTGAGCTCGCCCGGGATCCAGACGTTCGTGCAGCTGGTGGACCCGAATGGGAAGGTCCGGGTCAACTCCGCGCTGACCTCGCCCGTGGATACCGCGACGACGGTGCGGATGATGCTCGGCGTTGGCAACTACACGATTCTGGTCCTGCCGCTCAACTCGGGGCAGACTGGCGCATACCACCTCACGTCGGTGACGGATACCTCGGCGGTCGCGGGCTGCACCGCAGTCTGGGTGACGCCCGGCATCACGACCTCCCAGACGATCACCCGCCAGGCCTGCACGCAGGGCCCCGGCGGAGGCAATTTCCTTTACCATATGTACATGGTGTTCCTGCAGCAGGGGGAAGGGATCAACTTCACGGAGTACTCCACGAACATGGCGCCGCAGCTGTTGGTGGTCGGCCCCGACGGCTCGCTGCCCTCGAGTCCAGACAGCCTGGGCACCACGGGAGTGCTCAGCGCCTCCATCACCAACCAGGGGGCATACCACTTGTGGGTGGGAAGCTCCACCGCGGCGCAGACCGGGTCGTATACGCTTAATCTGCAATGAGATAGGGTTGGCCCCGCCGGCGGGCCGACGCCCGGAGTGGGGCGGAGGCCAAGCGTGCCAACGCCGGTCGTTCGCGCCCCGTCATCGAACGCCGAACGCGTCTTGCTGGCCCCTCACGGCTGGGCCATCCCGCAGCCGGACGTCCCGAAGGCCCCTTCCAGCCCCGATTTGCCCCCTCCCAAGGGGGTATTGCGCGATTGTGATACGAGCTACAATATGCCTGTGGTGCCCCGGCCTGCGACCGGATGCACATGCCGTACGACCAGGCAGTACCTGCAGTACCTGAGGTGTCTGCTCATCTGAGGATTCAGAGAGGCGCGAGGTAGGCGAGGGAGACTGGCCCGAGCCTTCGTTGGCGTTTCGGGCACTCAGGGAGTAGTCGCTGCCGGGTCGGACGTGCGAACGGGTTGTCGTGGTAACTCCTCATATGCAGGGGGTCAGCTGATGAACCGTACAACGTTCTACACACTGCGCGTGTTCGGCGTAGTTGCGGCCCTTCTGGCCGCGACCGCCGGCGCGGCGCGGGCGCAGCGCGCGGTCATCCGAGGTACTGTGACGTCCGAGGATGGCCAACCGATCGAGGGAGGGAGCGTGTTCGTCTCGGAACTCGCGCTCCAGGTCTCGACGGACAACACGGGGAAGTACGTCATCACGGTTCCCGCAGCGCGGGTGCACGGGCAGGTGGTCAACCTGCGCGCCCGCATGATCGGGTACCGGCCGGGCAACCAGACGTTGACACTGACCGCGGGTGAGCAGGTGTTCGACTTCAAGCTCACGGCGGACGTCAACAAGCTGGAGGAGATCGTTGTCACGGGCGCCCTGGCGGGGCAGGACAAGAGCCAGACGCCCTTCGACATCACTCACGTGGACGTGAGTGACCTCCCGGTGCCGGCGGTGAGCGCCCTGGACATGCTCGAGGGCAAGGTCCCGGGGGCGAACATCGTCAGCTACAGCGGACGGCCGGGGGAGGCCCCGGCGATCCTGCTGCGGGGCGTGACCTCGATCAACGCCCAGGACCGCTCGCAGGAGCCGCTGTACATCGTTGACGGCGTGATCCTGACGGGTGGCCTGCAGACCCTGAACCCCGAAGACATCGAGAGTGTCGAGGTGGTGAAGGGCGCGGCCGCGTCGTCGCTGTACGGCGCGCGGGCCGGGGCGGGCGCGATCCAGATCACGACCAAGAGCGGCCGGATGGCCCACCAGGGCGTGACGTTCAACTTCCGCACCGAGTGGGGGCGGAGCGACATCGAGAAGAGCTGGGTCCTGGCGCAGCACACGGCCATGTACATGACCCCGTCGGGCGACCGCTACTGCATCGTGGTGACGGCGCAGCCGCTCTGCTCGCAGTCGGTCAACTACCAGGCGGAGCAGGCGCGGATCAACAACGATCCCGGCCTGTATGCTCTCTCGCCGGTGCAGTTCCCGGTGGACCCGAGCCTCACGCTGACGGGCCAGCGGCTGCGCAACCTGTACCAGGCGAACCTCTACCCCGGCAACACGTACAACGCAGTCAACCAGGTGGTGCAGCCCAAGACGTACACGACCAACAACATGGACGTGACGGGCCGCATCGGTGACACGCAGTTCTACGGCAGCGGCTCGTGGACGCAGCAGATGGGCTCGCTGCGGTTCCTCCAGGGCTACGACCGGTGGACGGCGCGGCTCAACGTGGACCAGCGCATCGGCTCCATGTGGTCGGTCGGCATCCGGACGTTCTACAGCCAGGGCCGTTCCGACGGCGCCGATGAGCAGGGCGGGGCGGCGTTCTTCCGCCTGACCCGCGTTCCGGCGAACGTGGACATTCTGCAGACCGACTCGTTCGGCCGGCTCTACGTCCGGTCGAACCTCCAGAACTCCGGCGAGCAGAACGAGAACCCGCTGACGGACTTCCAGCAGTTCAAGCAGTGGGACTACACGGACCGGTTCGTGGGCGGGATGAACGTCCGGTTCACGCCGGTGAGTTGGGCGGACATCGAGGGCAACCTCAGCTACGACTGGCTCGGCAGCCGGGAGACGTACTACTACGACAAGAACTTCCGGGCGACCAGCGCGGCGTTCTGGTTCGGCAACTTCTATCCCGGGTACATCTACGACTATCGGGGCTCGACGGCGTCGTTCAACGGGGACCTGAGCGCGACCGTGCGGCACGACTTCGGCCGCGACCTCCAGTCCCGTCTGAACCTGCGCTACCAGTACGCGCAGCAGGATGCGAACAACAGCAGTGGCTCGGGGACCGACCTGGCCGCGTTGGGCGTCCCGGTCCTCAACAACGCGACTGCCAACTACAGCATCGGGTCCGGCACCTCGTCCATCCGTGAGACAGGTTACTCGGCGGGCGTGGGCCTCACCTACAAGGAGCGGTACGTGGCCGAGGGCCTGCTGCGCAGGGACGGCAGCTCGCTGTTCGGCGCGGACCGGCGGTGGAAGACGTTCGGCCGCGGCTCCCTGGCGTGGCGTGTCGCGCAGGAGCCGTTCTGGCCGTTCAAGAGCGTCGTGAACGAGTTGAAGCTCCGCGCCTCGCGCGGTAGCGCCGGCGGCCGTCCGAACTTCTACGCGCAGTACCAGACGTTCGGCGTCAGCTCCGGCGGCATCACGTTGCAGCAGTCGGGCAACGCGCTGCTGCAGCCCGAAGTCACGACCGAGACTGAGCTCGGCGCGGACATCGAGCTGTTCCACCGGATCGGCCTCACGATCACGAACGCGCAGTCCGAGACGCAGAACCAGATCCTGCCGGTTCCAGTCCCGGCGTGGAGCGGATTCCAGACGGTGTGGAAGAACGCCGGCACCATGACGAACAAGACCTGGGAGCTGTCGCTGAACGTCCCGGTCATCCGGCAGCGGGACCTGTCCTGGTCGTGGCAGTTCAGCTACGACGCCACGCGGACCAGGATCACCAAGCTCGACGTCCCGCCGTTCAACTACGGGTATGAAGGGAACAGCGGCGACTACCTGTACCTGGCGCACGTGAACGAGCCCTACGCGACGTTCTACGGGAACTACTTCCTGCGGACGTGCAGCGAGCTGCCGGCCAACTTCCAGTCGCAGTGCGGCGGCGCGGGCATGAACTGGCAGCGCAACGACCAGGGGTACCTGGTCTGGACGGGTGGGCTGGATATCGGTTCGGGCATCACCTCCAACGCTTACCAGGCGCAGCTGCCTGGGTGTGAGAACGCGGCGCATCAGGCCGTCACCTGCGGCACCGCAGGCTCGACCGTGACCGCTCCGTGGGGCGTGTCCGAGAACTGGGGCATGCTGATCACCATGAAGGACACGACCTGCCTGCCCGTGGATGCGGCGCATCCGTCGTACAAGGGAGCCAACTCCTCGTGCCCGGCGATGAACGTGCCGCTCGGCAGCGGCTTGCCGAAGTGGAACGGCTCGGTGGGTCAGAACTTCCAGTGGAAGCGGCTGCAGGTGTACGCGCTGCTCCAGGGTTCGTACGGCAAGAAGATCTGGAACGAGGGTCGGCAGTGGTCGTACTACGACTTCCTCGTGAACGAGATCGACCAGGCCGGCCAGACGGTCCAGCACGCGAAGCCGCTGGGCTACTTCGGCCGGGGCGCGCCGCCGACCAACCCGAACGGGATCGGCGGGTTCTACAACAAGCTCGCGCCGAACAGCCACTTCATCGAGGACGGCAGCTACGCGAAGCTGCGCGAGCTGTCGGTGGCATACAACATCGGGCCGATCGCGGGGTGGGGTAACTGGACGGCGAGCCTCATCGGCCGCAACCTGTTCACCATCACGGGCTACCACGGGTTCGATCCTGAGACCGGGTTCGCAGGTGGTGCGACCGGCTCGGGCGCGGTCAACGCGGTTGACGCGTACACGTTCCCGAACACCCGCGTGTTCACCTTCGCGCTGGCTACGAGTTTCTAGCTTGGGCCGTCAGCCGCCGCGGAGCCGGAAGCTCGGCTCCCCGGCGGCCGACGCCGGCCCCTTGGGAGGAATACGATGAGCAAATTCACAGGTGCGGTGCTGGGGGCGCTGGCTCTCGTCGCGCTGACCGCATGCGAGAAGAACCTGGTCGTGCAGGACCTCAACCAGCCCGACCAGGCTCGCGCACTCGCGTCGGCGACCGACGTGGAGAACCTGGTCGTCAGCCAGTTCCGCAACATCCACAACACGACCGACGGCACGAGCGTCGGTCTCGAGTTCCAGCTCGAGTGCAACGGGATGGAGAACGCCTCGAGCCTCGGCAACGCGGAGTCCGGCAAGTACTGCGGGCTCCCCCGCGTGCCGGTCGACAATACGCGGGCCAACCCGTCGGACGGGGTGAAGCTCGCTCCGTACGACAATCTCTACAGCGCCGCGCGCGCCGTGGCGCTGGGCCTGAACGCGATGTACGACCCGAAGTTCACGTTCATCCCGGCCGACCCGACGGAAGTGAACCGTGACCGGGCGTTCGGGTACTTCGAGCTGGCCGTGGCGCTGGGCGACGTCGCCCTGGTCTATGATTCGGGCGCGGTCGTGACGCCGGGCGACAACCTCCAGGGTGCCTACGCGCCGCTGGTGGCGTCCGACTCCCTGATGACGGTCGCTCTCCAGTTCCTGGACTCGGCCGTGGCCTACTCCGGGCAGCCTTGGGGTGGCAACACGGTCAACGCCAACTGGTACGCGGGAACCAACGCCCCCTCGACGCTCGCGCTGAACGGCGCTGGCATGATCCAGCTCGCCCGCTCCTACAAGGCGCGGTTCCGGGCGAATGTGGCCCGCGATCCGGCCGCGCGGGCGGCGGTCAACTGGGCGTCGGTCATCGCGGACGCTCAGGCCGGCGTCACCGCGGACTTCAACGTCTACATGACGCAGGGCTCGCCGGGCTGGTCGTATCGCCCGGCCCAGATGGACCTGTACAGCGCGTGGCACCAGATGTGGCAGTTCATGCTCGGGATGGCGGACACGTCCGGCACGTACGCGCAGTACTTGGCGAACCCGTCCTTGTTCTCGCCGTTCTTGGTCGCCACACCCGACCGGCGGTTCCCGGCGGGGACCACGCGCGCGGCGCAGAACACGTCGTCCGGGTGCTTCACCGGCGTCCATTGCATCCAGCCGGTGGCCACGGCCCCGTATCCGTACTTCAGGAACAGGCTGGTCGCCCTGGATACGCCGATCGATCCGAGAATGTTCTCGATGTACGACTTCTACCGCTTCCAGTCGTTCTTCGACGCGGTCCGGGAGGGTCCGATCCCGATGCTCACCTTGGCCGAGCTGAATATGCTGCGGGCTGAGGGCTACATCCGGACGGGCAACTTCGCGGCCGCGGTGACGCTGGTCAACCTCACCCGGACCGCTGCCGGCCTGCCGGCCATCGTGGCGGCAGACAATACGACGCCGGTCCCGGGCGGCACTGCATGCGTGCCGAGAGTTCCGGCTGCAACGGGCTTGACGCCCGTATGCGGCAACCTGATGGAGGCGATGAAGTGGGAGAAGCGCCTGCAGATCGCCTACACCAGCTGGGGCGGTTGGTGGTATGACGGGCGCGGCTGGGGTGATCTACCGGCTGGCACGATCGAAGAGTATCCCGTGCCGTACGAGGAGCTGGATACGCGGGTGCTGCCGCTCTACAACAATACGCGGCAGTCCGGTGCATCCACCTACGGCGTCGGCCTTCACTAGGGTGCGTGAGGAAGCTTGTGACTGCCGGCGCGATTCGCCGCGGGAGCGGCTTCCGAACGGTGCTACGCCGCCTGGCGCGAGGGTGTCTTGCCCTCGCGCCGGCGGTGCTGCCGGCCTGCTATCACTACGTACCGTTGCAGTCCGACCCGGCGCCCGGGATCGGCGTTGAAGTCGAGCTGAACGATCTTGGACGCGTTGAAATGCAGAGCGCAGTCGGGCCGGAAGCTGGCAGCATCCAGGGAGTGATAGAGAGCAGATCGGATACGGGGTTCGTGGTGAGTGTGACGCAGGTGACCGGGGAGTACGGGGGCATCACCAAGTGGGGAGGGGAACGGGTGGCGGTCAGACCGGAGTACGTGCGGTCGATGCGCGAGCGGCAGTTCAGCACGACCCGCACGGTGATCGCGTCGGTCGCCGCTGGTGGAGCAGTCGTAGCGTTCGCCCTGACCCGCAGCCTGCTCGGTATTGGTGGGAAGCCCTCGTCGTCCGGCAATGGCGGCAACGGCAACACCCAGTAGATGAAGCAAGAAGAAGGACACCCTTAGACAGAGAGCCTGCAATGACCGTCAAGCGTGTGTGGATGGCCTTGGTGCTGGGAGCGGCGGTGGCAGCCTGCCAGAAGGATACCGGCGCCACGAAGGTGAATCTGCCTCCGTTGGCGGGCCTGCGGTACTTCGACGCCGTCCTGGACACCGGATACATGGATTTCCGGGTAGTCGATATTGTTTCCTACTCGCCCAACTCGATCCGGGCTCGCTTCCGCACTGGCGGCGATCCGGGTGGCGTGTCCAACACGACCTTCTCTCCGCCGTTCCTGCCCGTGCAGACCGGCGCGCACGACATTCGCGTTTTCCTGGACAGCACGGACCTGGTGACGGCGCAGATGGTCGTGTTCGATACGACCGTCACGTTCTCCCCGGGCTGGAACTACACGTTCATGCTGTACGGGAGTGCACGGGCCAAGACCGTGCATGCGATGGTCCTGGCCGACACGGCGATTGCGCCGCCTGACGCCAACAGCAACATCTGGGTCCGCACGCTGAACCTCGCGTCGGACCCCACGGGGGCGCAGGGGGACACGACCGGGCTCGGAACGTCGCAGGATGCGTTCGTGATTCCTCAGGCGAACACCCAGGCCGGCGCGCCGACCATCGGCGGGTCGCTGTTCAAGGCCAAGAGCAACTACGTCCGCGTAGCGACGGGCTCGCTCAAGGCGGTGGTAGTGCGCACGGGTGACGCGACGCTGGCGACGGTCGCGACGCTCAACTTCCTGGACGGCAGTGTCGGAACGGCCGCGGTCAACCCGGTCCCCGGGGCGCTGGTGAAGAACACGGCGTTCACCGTGGTGATCCTGCCGCGGTCGAAGCCTGGCGCCGGGATGCCGTTCGCCTATGCTGGTCCAGGCGTCTTCATCCTGACCGACCAGAATCCGCCGCTGACAGCTCCATAAGGGCGGGCTGGAACCAAGCAGGCCTTTGAAGGCCGCCGTCGGCGCAGCGACGGCGGCCTTCGAGTCTCCGGGAGCTGGGCCGGCCCGGATCCTACGCGGCGGCGCGGACGCGCAAGGAGTTCGCCAGGACGCTCACGGAGGAGAGGGCCATCGCGCCCGCTGCAACGACGGGATGCAGCACGCCCGCAGCGGCCAGAGGGATGGCCACGAGGTTGTAGGCCGTGGCCCA
>Ga0187765_10001002_pt1 | contig 10746 bp, 6 predicted proteins | sample 0216_QUI02_MP05__3_FD_133018 | JGI IMG/M metagenome (GOLD analysis project Ga0187765, IMG submission 133018) | Tropical peat soil microbial communities from peatlands in Department of Meta, Colombia - 0216_QUI02_MP05_10_MG | ecosystem: Environmental > Terrestrial > Soil > Wetlands > Peat ...
GCGGTAGGGCCGATCCGGAGAGCGGGGACGGGGCGACGGCCGGCGACGTCGACGATTGCGAAGGGGGGCGGCTCTTCCCGTCGTCCCCTGGCGCCCATCGCGCTGCCCGATCGATTCTCGCGTCCTTCACTCTCCCAGGTGGATGCGCACGCCGCCGTGGACGAAGAGCGGCTGGCCGACGGTGTCCACCCCGGCGCGACCCACGAGGTACTGGGTGTTGAAGAGGTTCTCGACGGCCGCGTAGACGTCGAGCACGGGGAGGGCGTGCCAGGCCGCGAAGAGGTCGACGATGAGCGCCTGCCCCATCGGCAGCGTGTTCTGGGCGTCCTCGTACTCGAGCCCCAGGTAGTCGAGCTGGACGCTCACGGTGACGAGGCGCGAGTCGTCGAAGGCGGCCTGGAGGCTGGCGCGCTGGGTGGGGTCCTGGGGGAGGTGCTTGCCCACGAGCTGCGGATTTCCCGGTGCCGACACCACCTGGCTGTAGGCGAAGGTGTAGGCGGCGCCGAGGGACCAGTGCGGGGCGATGCGCCAGTCGAGGTTCGCCTCGAGCCCCGGGATGTTCGCCTGGCCGAGGTTCTGCTTCTGCGCGTCCGGCCCGATGCAGACGGCGCCGGGGGCCCCCACCGGAATGCCCGGAGTGGCGGGGCAGGTCACGTTGACGATGGGGTTCTCGAGCGCGTTCCAGAACCCGGTCGCCCGCAGGGTGAGCCCGCGGGGAATGGCGAGGTCGACGCCGGCTTCCGCACCCCAGAGCGTCTCGGGGCCCAGGTTGGCGTTGCCGAAGGTCTTGACGGTGCCCACCTGGAACGAGCGGTAGAGCTCGTTCAAGGTCGGCGCGCGGAAGGCGCCGTACCCGGCCGCTCGCACGGTGAGCCACTCGAGGGGGCGCACCCGGATTCCCGCCTTGGGGTCGAACGCCTGGTCGCTCCGGTCGGGGTACTGGAAGGTGGGGTTGCTCGAGCCGCTCGCGAGCCCCTGGTAGAGGAACGCGCTCGCGTTCGACCAGTGGTCGTACCGGAGGGCCGCCACCGCCTCCAATGCCTCCGTCACCTCGTACACGTCCTGGAGGAAGACGCCGAAGAGCTGCTGCTTGCCGCCCGAGTTCTGCTGGACCACGCTCGTCGGGGTGACGACGGCCGGGTACTCGGTCTCGTCCGTCTGGCCGTTGATCCAGCGCGCGTCGAGCCCCGCGGTGAGGGTGTGGCTGCCCACCGGTGGAAGGGCCCCTCGATCGGCGACGCTGGCGCTCCCCTCTCGCGCCGAGAAGAGCGGCCGGCTCGTCCACAGGAGGCCCGCCCCGACGTCGCTCGTCGGGACCTCCTGGTGCGCCGAGAGGAACTCGTCGGTCCGGCCGCTCGTCACCCGCGCCCGGTTCTGGACGAACTCTCCCGCGTGCCCGAACACGGCGAGCTCGAAGGTCCCGGCCTCGCCCGGCGAGTAGCGGACGCTCCCGGAGTACGCCCCCTGCCTCACCATGGAGGTCGTGAACTGGGTCCCGCCGTTCTGGTTCTCGTAGAAGTAGCCTCCCCGCAGCTGGACGGAGAGTTCCTTCGAGGGCGCCCACTCCAGCCGACCGCTCGCGACCGCGTGCTGGGTGGGCGTGGCGGCGTCGATCGGGCCCCGGTCGTACGGGGCCACGACCTCGTACCCCTCCGACGTCAGGTAGTCGCCCTCGAGCGCGGCTCCCAGGGGCCCCCACCGATCCGACGCCCAGAGGCTCGCCCGGGCGGTGTCGTAGGAGCCGTAGTCCGCGAGGGCGTCGAGGGTGGTGGGGGTGATGGGCCGCGACAGGACCTGCAGGACGCCGCCCAGGGCGTAGTTGCCGTAGACCGCCGAGCCGCCGCCCGGCACGACCTCGATCCGCTGGATCCCGAGAGGCGGCATGGAGCGCCAGTAGACCCAGTCGCCGAAGGGGTCGTTCGCCGGGACCCCGTCCACGAGGACGAGGCTGCGCGAGGTGGCCGAGGGCCCCACCCCCCGCAGGCTCACCCCCTCCGAGCTCGGGTCGGAGCCGATGCTGCTCGACCGGCGGAAGGTGTCGAAGGAGGGAACCGCCTGCAGGAGCTCGTCCACCGTCTTGGTGGCGCTCCGCTCGATGGCGGCGCGGTTCACGAGGGTCACGGCCGAGGGCACGTCCCGGAGCTTCTGCGGACCCCGGGTGGGAGTGACCACGATCTCCTCCCCCATCTCGCCGTCCGCGCCGGGAAGGGCCGCCGCCGTCCCCGCCGGCGCGGAGAGCGGCTCGGGGATCGCCCGATCCTCGGCGAGCGCCCGTTGGAGCGGGAGGGCGGCGAGCGACGCGGCGAGGAAGGCGCCGATTCCCAGGGCCCTCCTCGAAGTGAACCGGCCAAAGCTGCCGGCATCGGGGCGAAGGGGCCGAGCAGGGCGCGGGCGGCGGGCGGGAGGAGCGAGCGCCTCGAAGGTAAGGCCCAGGTCCACGACGTCGAACCTAAGGGGGGAACGTTGAACCGTCCGTGCGGGAGCGGTCCATGCCCCACCGGGGCTATCGATAGGCGACCCTCGACCCGCCGCGCACCGAGGCGCCGGGGTGGACGACGACGACCTCGTCGGGCTTCAGGCCGGAGAGGATCTCGGTCTGCAGGGGGCCGCGGTGGCCGACCTCCACGCTCCGCGCCTCGGCGCGCCCGCCCTCCACGGTGAAGACGGCCCACCCCGGGCCCTGGCGGAAGAGAGCGCTCGTTGGCACCTGGAGCACGTCCGGCCGCGACCAGACGGTGATCTCGATGTCCGCCGCGAACCCGTCGCCGAGCGGCCGCCAGCTCTCCGGAGGCCCGTCGAGGTCGAGGAGGACGTTGACGCGCTGCTCCTCCACCCCGAGGGGAGAGGTGTGGGTGAAGGCCGAGGGCTCGACGCGGCGCACCTTGGCCGCGAGGGGCCGGTCGCCGCCCCAGTGGAGGATGCGCGCCACCATGCCGGGGCGGACGGCGACCGCGTCCTGCGAGAGGACGTCGACGACGAGTTCCAGGGCCTCGGGGTCGCCCACCTCGATGAGAAGTGCGCCCGGTTCCACCACCCCCTCGCTCTTGTGCACGACGTGGAGGACCTGGCCATGGACGGGGGAGGTGATCTCGAACTGCTCCGAGCTGTGCGCCCCCGGGGTGAACCGCTCCAGGGCGGCCTTCGCCTGCTCGATGTCGTGAGTGGCGACCTTTTCCAGGAAGCGGGCCGAGGCGAGCTCCGCCTCGCGCATGCGGGCGTCCGAGGCCGTCTGGTCGAACTGCGCCGGGGGCATCGCCCCCTCCTTGGAGAGGGTCTCGGCGCGGGCGAGCTCCCGGCGGGCGTTGTCGGCCGCCACCTCGGCCCGGGTCACGGTGGCGTGCGCCTGTCGCTGGGTGTCCATCGCCGAGGCGAGCCGCTGCTCCGCCACCCGGCGCGAGCGCGCGTCGAGGAGCGGGCTCGGGAGCGGCAGGAGCCGGGCGAGCACGGCGCCGGGCTCGACCACGTCCCCCTCGTGGAGCTCGATGCGGGCGAGCGTTCCCGCCATGGGGGCCGACACCGTGTAGCGCTCCCGGATCCGGGCGCGGCCGGTGTCCACCACCTTCTGGTCGAGCGGCCCGCGCACGACGCGCGCCACCTCGACGTCGACCGGCCGGGGGCGCATCACCGCCACGACGCCGGCGAGGAGGAGGAGGGCGATTGCGAGCGTGGCGAATCGGTAGGTCCAGGTCATGTCGTCACCTCAGTCGCGAGCCTTGAGGACCGCCACCAGGTCGAGCCGGTCCGACTGCCTCCGCACGACGAGCGCGCAGGCGAGGGCGGCGAGGAGGACCACGCAGGCCGCGCCCAGGTAGCCCGCCGGGGAGCTCGACACCGGGATGCGCAGCAGCTCGCGGTCGATGGTGGAGAGCGTGAGCCCCCCGATGAAGCGCCCCAGGTAGAGGCCGGGGACGATCCCCAGCACCACCTGGATCGCCTGCTCTCCGAGGAGCACCGCGGCGAGCTCGCCGCGCGTGAACCCCAGGATGCGCATGGTGGCGAGGTCGCGGCTGCGGACCTCGAGCGCGATGCGCGCGTTGTTGTAGACCACGCCGACGGCGATGGCGGCCGCGAAGACGGCGAGCGCCATCTCCAGGACCAGGAAGACGTCCCCCACCTGGGCGCGCACCAGGCTCCGGTCGACGTCGGGACGGCTGATCGAGCTCACCGCCGGCAGGGCCGCGAGCCGGCCCGTCACCTCGTCGAGGTCGCGCCGCTCCACCCCGAGGAGGACGACGTTGGCGCTCAACTTCTCCCCGAGGAGCTGGGCGAGGTCGGAGGCGTCCATGTACCCGGAGAGGCCGAGGAGGTCGTCGACGAGCGCTGCGACCGGCACGACCATCTTCTGCCGCTCGCCCTCCAGGACCTCCACCTCCACGCGGTCGCCCTCGCGGAGCCCGAGCGACTCCCCGAGCGGCCGGGAGAGCGAGAGGCCGCTCGGCGGCAGGGCGAGCGGCCGGGCGCGGGCGTCGAGGAGCCGGTGGAGGTCCATGCCGCGGGGGATGCCGAGGATGGCGGTGGTGCGCGACCGGTGACCGGCCCGGAGCCGGACCGGCACCATGCGCTCGCCCTCGGCCCGCCGCACGCCGGGCAGGTGGGCGGCCTCGAGCACGGCGCGCGCGTCGCGGGCGCCGTCGAGGGTGACGGTCACGTCCTCGCGGTGTGCCACCTCGAACTGGAGGCGCAGCACCTCGTCCATGGAGTCGTTGAGGACGCTGCCGGCGAGCACGATGGCGGTGGCGAGGGCGATGGAGGCCGCCGACAGGAGCAGCCGGAAGGGGCGCCGCTGTACGTCGCGCAGGACCATGCGGACGACGGGGGGGAGGAAGGCGTAGGCCCGGTCGAGGCGGGTGGGGTGGTAGCTCGGCGGGGCCTCCGGCCGCATGGCGTCGGCGGGAGGGACGGAGACGGCCCGGCGCACCGCCGACCAGGTTCCGGCGACGCCGGCCGCGACGGCCGCGCCGCTCGCGCCCGCGATGGCCCAGGCGTCGAGGCGGAAGAGATAGGCGGGGAAGCGGAAGTAGCGGGCGTAGACGGCGAGGATGGCCTTCGCCCCGAGCCCTCCGAGCCCCCATCCCAGCACCACCCCCAGGGCAGAGACCGCGAAGGCCAGCTCCAGGTAGTGCGCGGAGAGCTCGCGGGTGCGGTAGCCGAGCGCCTTCAGGGTGGCGATCTGCTCGCGCTGGGTGCCGACGATGCGGGAGAGGAGGACGTGGAGGAGGAAGGAGGCGACGCCGAGGAAAATGACCGGCAGGGTGCGGGAGAGCCGCGCCAGCTGGGCGATCTTCTGCCCCACGAGCTTGTGGGAGGGCTGGTCGGCGCGCCCCACCGCCCCGAGCCCGCCGTAGGGCTCGAGGAGCCTGTCCACCTCGTCGATCACCTCGCGCTCGTCCGCGCCCGCCGCGAGCTGGAGGACGACGTCGTTGAAGGCCCCCTTCAGGCCGGCGGCGTCGGCGAGGGCGTCGCCGTCCATCCAGGCGACGCCGAAGTGCCAGGGGTCGGGGAGGCCGGTGCGTGGCTCCGAGGCCCAGACGAACTCGGGCGAGGTGGCGAGGCCGACGACCCGCAGCTTGGCGAGGCGCCCCTCGACGACGGCCGTCACCGGGGACCCGGGGCCGAGCCCCCAGGTCTCGGCGAAGGTCTGGCTCAGGACCACCTCGTCGGCGCTCCCGGGCTCGACCTGGCGCCCGGCGGTGATCTGGGTCTGGTTGAGCCGCGACTCCGCCGGCCAGCCGACCGAGACGAAGCGGGCGACCACCGGCTCGGCGCTTCCCTCCATGAGGAGGCGGAAGTCTCCGACGGTGCGCCCCTCCACCGCGGTGACCCCGGGCAGGTCGCGCAGCCGGTCGAGGACCGGGCGCGGTGCCCGCTTCAGGTGCACGAAGACGTCGGCGAAGCGGGAACCGGCGTAGAAGGCGTCGCGCGAGGCCTGCACCGAGGCGGAGGCCGAGACGGCCGCGACGAAGCTGGCGATGCCGCAGCCGACGAGGAGAGCGATGGTGAAGGCCTGGTAGCGCAGGCGCCAGAGGTCGCGCGCGAGCTTCCGGCGGAGGGCGCTCACCACGACACCTCGGAGGGCGGCCGCCGGCGGGGGTTCGGGGCGTCGGTGGCGATCCGGCCGTCGGCGAGCGTCACCACCCGGTCGGCCATCTGGGCGATGGGCGCGTTGTGGGTGACGAGCGCGACGCTCGTCTCGAGCTCCCGGTTCACCCGGTCGAGGACCTCGAGCACCAGCCGGCCGGTCTGGGCGTCGAGGGCGCCGGTGGGCTCGTCGCAGAGGAGGATCTCCGGCTGCTTCACCACCGCCCGGGCGATGGCGACCCGCTGCTGCTCGCCGCCCGACAGCTGGGAGGGGAAGTGGTCGCGGCGGGCGGCGAGGCCGACGAGGCCGAGCGCGTCGTCGGGCGACATCGGGTTCGAGGCGATGTCGGCGACGAGCGCCACGTTCTCGAGCGCCGTCAGGCTGGGGATGAGGTTGTAGAACTGGAAGATGAAGCCGATGTGGCGGCGCCGGTACTCCGTGAGCGCCTCCTCGGTGGGATGGGAGAAGTCGATCCCGGCGTAGTGGAGCCCGCCCTGCGATGGGACGTCGAGGCCCCCCAGGATGTTGAGGAGCGTCGACTTCCCGCTCCCCGAGGGGCCGAGGAGCACCACCATCTCCCCGCGGCGGAGCTCGAAGTCCACGCCGCGGAGCGCCTGCACCTCGACCTCCCCCATGCGGTAGGTCTTCACCAGCGCCGAGCCGCGGATGACCGGTGCCTCAGCGGACGCGTTCACGGGACCTCCGCCCGCCGGGTGGCCGGCGCCCCGGCCGTCGAGGTCCGGGGGCGACGGCGAGCAGCCGCCGGAAGGTGTCGAAGACGAGGCGGATGTGGCTCTCGAGGGCGGCGCGGGTGACCTCCGGGTGCACGGCGAGGAAGATCCCGTCGAGGGCGGCGTCGTTCGCCTCGACGAGCCTGAGGAGGAGGTCGTTGGGGATGTCGGTGCGCACGCAGCCGAGGCGCTGGCCGGCCTCGAGGAGGACCCGCCAGAAGGCGTGGCCCTTCGCCACGATGCCGGCGAAGCGGGGGCTCCTCCGCCGGGACTCGTCGACGAGCAGGGTGACCTTCACGAGGTCGCCGGACGACTCGAAGGTCTCTGCCCACTCGCCCACGCATCGCTCGACCGCCGGCCAGAAATCGTCGGGCGTGAGCCCCTCGAAGTCGGGCAGGCGCAGGCGCGAGAGCGCCGAGTCGAGGGCGCCCTCGATGGCCGTCGCGAAGAGGTCCTCCTTGTCGTCGAAGTAGTAGTAGCAGGCGCCCTTGGAGATGCCCGCCGCGGCGAGGATGCGGTTCAGCGAGGCCTGCTCGAAGCCCTGCCGCGCGAACTCCTCGAGCGCGATGCCGAGGAGCCGCGAGCGCGCCGCCTGGGGCATGTTCAGGAACCGCTGGCGCGGCATGAGACCGATGGTATGGACCGGTGGTCTACGATGTCAAGGGGGCTCCGGCCCCGAGGCCGCGGGGGGAGCCGCCCCGCGGTCGCCTAGCGGGAGAGGAAGTTCTCGAGGAGCCCGTACCAGGTCGCGGCGGCGGGCTCTATGCCGGTCGCGTTCATGAACGGCGCCTGGGGCCAGACCGCCACGCGGGTGAAGCCGTAGCTCTCGATGGCGGAAAACGCGGCGCCGGCGATGGCGTTCGTGGCGCTCGGGTCCGCCTCTAGCCCGATGATGGCCTTGTCGACCGGGAGGTTCGGGGCGCACATCATGTTGAGCTCCCCGGTCAAGGTGAAGTCGCAGCCGACCGGGTTCGTCGAGCTCAGCACCACCCCCTGGCAGCTGGTGGTGGCGGTGCCGAGCGCGTTCACGTAGTCCTCGATGAGGACCCGGTCGATGGAGGAGGCGGCGAGCTTCGCGAAGTCGAGGTAGCCGTTGTTGCTCGAGCACCAGGTGCCGTTCACGTTGGAGACGATGGCGTCGACGGAGAGCGACATGCCGGGCCCGAGCGCGGCCTTGAACTTGTTGACGAAGGCGACGAACTTGTCCGCGTAGGCGCTGCCGAGGGCGGCGACCTCCCAGTCGAGGTTGTAGCCCGCGTACCCGTTCGCCACCGCCTCGGCCGTCATGGCGGCGATGAAGGCGTCCCCCTCGCCGCTCGCGTTGTCGAGGATGTTCTGGATGCCGGCGTCGGTGCCGCCGTTCCCGGCGCCGCCGTAGACGACGGGGACGGTCTTCAGGCCCAGGGCGGTCACCCCGGCGGTGAACTGCCCCGTGGTCAGGCCGGCGAAGGAGTTCGAGCCCGCGCCCGTCCCGTTGCAGACGAAGGTGCCGTTCGTGGGGCAGGTGGAGTAGTAGGCCACCCCCGACTGGTAGTCGTAGTTGACGGTGTAGAACGTGGGGCAGACGTGCGTGAAGCTCGCCGGGTTGGCCCCGATGGACGCGAGCGCGTTCGCGTAGTCGACGTAGACCGCCACCCAGGATTCGCGCGTGCCCTCGGTGAAGTTCACCCCGGTCACGTCGGCACCGGAGAGGGTGACGGCGCTACTCGCCGGGGTGAAGCCGTACCCAGCGAGGGACGGCGTCACGGTGTAGCTCCCGGCCGGGAGGCCGGCGAAGGAGTAGTTGCCCGAGGAGTCGGTGGACGTGGCGGCGCTCGAGGTGCCCGCGAGGGTCACGGTGACGCCGCCCGGCGCGGGGCCAGAGACGGCGCCTGCGAGGCGGTAGGTGGGGAGGGCGCTCGCGGCGAAGCCGTTCCCCGTGGAGTTCCCTCCGTTCACGGCGACGGAGGCGCTCGGGGGCGCGAAGCTGTAGCCGGCGAGCGAGGGGGTGACGACGTAGGTGCCGTCCGGGAGCGAGCCGAAGGAGTAGCTCCCCGAGGAGGTGCTCGTCGCGGTCGCGGTGCCGTCGAGCGACAGGGCGACGCCGGGCAACCCGGAGCCGGCCAGGGTGACGGTGCCCGAGATGGCGTACGCCCCGGCCTCGGCAAAGTCGAGGCCGGTCACGTCGGCCGCGCTCACCGCCGCCGGGAGGCTCGCGGGCGTGAAGACGTAGCCGCCCGCGAGCGAGGGGGTGACCGCGTAGCTGCCGGGGGCGAGGCCGCCGAACGAGAAGCTCCCGGAGGCGTCGGTGGCGGTGGTGGCGCTCGAGGCTCCGCCGAGCGTCACGACGACGCCGCTCGCGGCGGGGCCGGTCACGCTCCCTGAGATCGCGTAGGTGGGCGAGGTGCTCGGGGTCGCCGCGAAGCCGTTGCCGCTCGAGCTCCCGTTGGCGATGACCACTGCCCGGCTGACGGGGAGGAAGCCGTAGCCCTCGAGCGAGGGCACGACGCTGTAGGTGCCGGCGGCGAGGCCCGTGAAGGAGTAGTTGCCCGAGGCGTCGGTGGTGGTGGTGGTCGTGCCGTTCAAGGTGAGGGTCGCGCCCGCCAGGCCGGCGCCCGAGGCGGTGACCGCGCCCGAGAGGGAGTAGGCGCCGCCGTCCTGGAAGTCCTGCCCGGAGACGCTCGCGCCGCTCACGTTCACCGTGAGCTGCGTCGGCGAGAACGCGTAGCCGGACGCGGCCGGCGTGACGGTGTAGGTGCCGTCCGCGAGCCCGGTGAAGGAGTAGTTCCCGGCTGCGTCGGTGCTCGCCCTCCCCGCGCTCGCCCCGCCCAAGGCGACTGTGACCCCTTGGCGGAGGAGCCCGGAGACGGTCCCGGAGATGGAGTGCGAGCCCGCGGGAGGCCCGCCGGAGGAACTCGCGCCGCTCCCGCAGGCGGCGAGGAGCACGGCGAGCGCGGTGGCGAGGCAGCGGAGCGTCGGCCGACGCATAGAATCCCTCCCGAGGAAGACGAACCCATGTCGTGAGCCCCGGTTAGCCGCCATCCCAGACCGCAAGGACACCTCGCCGGATGGGCACCCCAACCGCCGGGAAGGACACCAGGTTCTTCGGTAGCGGCGAGCGGGACGGCCTCGATCGGGGCGGTGGCGTCACCGGGGCCCGGCCTCGGCGCGCCGGATCCAGTCGCGAGCGGCAGGGCGCGGCTTCCCTCGGCCACTCGCTTCCGCCGGGCAGCGGTCGGCGGCGGGTCCTCCCTGCCGCGCGCAGGGGCGACGGTGCGAAGCGGCATCCAGGCGGCGTGCGCGCTCGTCGAAGGCCCTCCGGAAAGGCTGGATTCCCCCCGCGTTAGCTGCTATTCGGCGGCCTCCTGCCTCGGGGCAGGCCTGCCCGCCGAGAAGGTTCGCGGGTACAGCTTGGGAGAGCCATGCCGATTCGCCGGGTCGTCATCTCCGGGTTGTTCGCCACCTTCCTCGCCGCCTGCCACACCACGACCCCTCCGACGCCGGTGGTCGGGACCGGCTTCTTCTCCGTGGCCGTCGGCGGGCTCCACACGGTGGTGGTGAAGAGCGATGGGTCCCTCTGGACCTGGGGGCAGAACTACTTCGGCCAGGTCGGGAACGAGACGACGATAGATCAGCCCACCCCGATCCAGATCGCGGCCGGCACCGTCCCCTGGGTGAGCGCGGCCGCCGGGCAGTACTACTCGCTCGCGCTCCGGGAGGACGACACGCTCTGGGCCTGGGGCGACAACTTCTACGGCGAGCTCGGGGACGGGACGACGACGCCGAGGAACATTCCGGTCCAGGTCGCCATCGCGGCCCCGTCGTCGACCATCTCCGCGGGGGGCACGCCCCTCGGCGGCGCCCACACGGTGGCGCTCCAGATGAACGGGAGCCTCTGGGCCTGGGGCGACAACACCTACGGCGAGCTCGGGGACGGGACGACGATTTCGCGGAGCA
>Ga0187765_10001003_pt1 | contig 10740 bp, 8 predicted proteins | sample 0216_QUI02_MP05__3_FD_133018 | JGI IMG/M metagenome (GOLD analysis project Ga0187765, IMG submission 133018) | Tropical peat soil microbial communities from peatlands in Department of Meta, Colombia - 0216_QUI02_MP05_10_MG | ecosystem: Environmental > Terrestrial > Soil > Wetlands > Peat ...
CGGGTCGAGGACTACCTGCCCGGCGACCTCGACGCGCTGGCGGCGAGCGGGGAGGTGGTGTGGGTCGGCCTCGAGCCGCTCGGCGAGCGCGACGGCCGGCTGGCGCTGTTCCTGAGCGACGACCTGCCGCTGCTCGCGCCGGCCGCGACCGAGACGCCGCGCGGCGCGCTCCACGACTTGATCCGCGAGCACCTCGCGCGTCACGGGGCGAGCTTCTTCGGCGAGATCCTCGAGGCCGCGGGCGGCGGCCTCGCCGCTCCCGTCGTCGACGCGCTGTGGGACCTCGCCTGGGCCGGCGAGGTGACCAACGACACGCCCGGAGCGCTGCGCGCCTTTCTCGCCGCGCGGGTCGCGCGCAGCGAGCGTCGCGGCCGTGTCTCGGCCTTCCGCTCACGGCGCCAGGTGCCGGTCTCGGCGGTCGGCCGCTGGAGCCGGCTGCCTGCGGCGCGGCGGGCGCCGACGCCGACGGAACGCGCGCGCGCGCTGACGGGCCAGCTCCTGGCGCGCCATGGCGTGCTCACCCGCGACGCGGTCGCCAGCGAAGGCGTTGCCGGCGGCTTTTCGGCGATCTACCCGGTGCTGAAGACGCTCGAGGAGCACGGCCGCGTGCGGCGCGGCTACTTCGTGGCCGGGCTCGGCGGCCTGCAGTTCGCCGAGCCGGGAGCGCTCGAACGTCTGCGTTCCCGGCGTGAGCCCGACCCGGAAGCGGCGGTCGCGGTCGTGCTCGCCGCCGCCGATCCGGCGAACCCGTACGGCGCCGCGCTGCCATGGCCCAAGCCGGCCGAGGGACGAATGCAGCGCGCGGCCGGCGCTCACGTGGTGCTGGTCGACGGCGTGGTCGCTGCGTTCGTGGCCCGCGGCGGGCGCGAGCTGACCGCGCTGCTGCCCGAGACCGAACCGGCACGCACGCGCGTGGCCACGGCCGTCGCCACGGCGCTGCGTCACTGGTGCGAACGCAGCCACCGGCCGGCCCTGGGCTGGAGCGCGGACGGTCCGCCGCTCGCGGCGACTCCGCTCGGCCCCTTCCTCGCCGCGGCCGGCTTCGTGCGCTCGGGCCCGGGCTACCGACTCGAGCTCCCGTCCGCCGGCGCGGTCGCGCCGCCGCCGCCGGATCACGAAGACTCGCGGGACGACACGCCGGACGAGGAGGGCCCGGGCGAAGACGAATCGGCGTGAGCGAAGTTGCCGGCTACGCGCGCACCAGCGACGCGCCCCAGGTCATGCCGGCGCCGAAGGCCACCAGCAGCACGAGATCGCCCGGCTGTAGACGGCCGTCGCGCACGCACTCGTCCCACAGCAGCGGGATCGTGGCGGCGGTGGTGTTGCCGTACTTGTGGATGTTGTGCGGGACCTGCTCCTCGCGCAGCCCGAGCGCCTTGGCGCAGTACTCGTTTATCCGCTTGTTGGCCTGGTGCATCAGCACCAGCTTCAGCTCCTCGGGGCGCACGCCGTTTTTCTGCAGCACCGACTTCGCGACCTCGACCATGCTGCTGGTCGCCAGCTTGAACACGTGCCGGCCGTCCATCACCGGGATGTGGTCGCCGCGGCGGAACTGCTCGGGGTCGGTGTAGGGCCGGTGCTTGAAGCCCGTGCCCGGGACGTAGAGCTTCTGGTAGTCGGCGCCGGCGCCGTGCAGCTCGTGATCGAGCACGCCGCGCTCGCCGTCGCCCGCCGCGCGCAGCACCACGGCCGCGCCCGCGTCGCCGAACAGCACGACCAGGTGCCGGAAGCGCGAGTTCCAGTCCCACTCCTGCTTCGTCGGCGGCACGTCCGACTGGCCGAGCGCGTAGGCGTAGTTCTCGCTCGTCCAGGGCATGAAGCCGATGTGCACCTCGGCGCCCACCAGCAGCACCGTGCGCGCCATACCGGCGCGGATCTGCGCGTCCGCGAGCTGCAGCCCGTACAGGAAGCCCGAGCACTGCTGCCGGATGTCGAAGCACGGCACGCTCCTGAGCCCCAGCTTCTCCTGGAGCAGCGTGCCGCAGCCGGGGAAGTAGTGGTCGGGCGTCATGGTGGCGAACACCACCAGCTCCACCTCGTCCTTGGCGACGCCGGCCGCCTCGAGCGCCTTCGCTGCGGCCGCGACGCCCAGGTCGGAGGTCGCGATCTCCGGCGTCGCGAAATAGCGCTGCTCGACGCCGCTGCGCTCGCGGATCCACTCGTCGCTGGTGTCCATGATCCGCGCCATCTGCGCGTTCGTCACCCGAGTGGGCGCGATCTCGCTCCCGCTGCCGATGATGACTGCCCGCGTCATCGCTGACCTCCTCCGGTGCGCCGTGTCACAAGCGCGCCGGGCCGCTCGTAGGATACGCTTGTCGCCGGGAACTCCAGCATGCTCACCGACGTCGCCGTGACGCCGATCGCCGAGACCGTGCGCCGTCTCTCGGCAGAGCGCAAGAGCGGCGACCTGCAACTGCGCGCGGGCCGGATGGTCAAGATCGCGTTCTTCGACCACGGCCGCGTGGTCTTCGCGGCCAGCAACCTGCGCCGCGACCGCCTGGGCGAGGCGCTGGTCGCCGACGGCCGGATCACCGAGCAGGAGTTCGGTCACGTCTCGTCGCTGATGCGCGCGGAGCGCACGCGCCGCTTCGGCGAGGCCCTGGTCCACGCCGGCGTGATGGACCGCTACGAGGTCGGCAGCGCGGTCGCCCGACAGGTCCGCAGGATCGCGCTCTCGCTGTTCGAGCTGCCGGACGGCGCCGCGGTGTTCGAGGAGCGCGCCTGCACGATCCCGCTCGAGTACATGGTCAGCCTCTCGGTGCACCGGCTGCTCTACGACGGCATCCGCCAGATGAAGAGCCAGGAGCTGGTGACGAAGGGACTCGGCGACCTCGACCGCCGCGTGCTGCTGGCCGAGGTGCCGCCCTTCCCGTACGAGCCGAAGGGCCGTCCGGCCGAGGAGCTCGAGATCCTGGAGCTCGCGCGCCGTCGGGTCACGATCCGCCGGCTGGCCTGGGCGGCGGGCGGCGTGACCCTGCCTCGTCTGCGCGCCGCCTACGCCCTGCTCGGGGCCGGCATCCTGCGCGAGGCGGACGTGGCCGCCGCCGCCGACCCGGTGGTGCAGACGGAGACCGGCATGTTCCTGCTCTCCGCGCTGCAGAGCCGGCCGGACCCGTCGCTGCGCGAGGCGATCCGCCGCGAAGTGCAGCTCGAGCTGTCCCACTCCGCGGGCCTGGATCGCGACGGCTGGCTGAAGCTCGCCCGCACCGCCCCGCGCGACGAGCTGGTGAAGGCGCTCGAGGAGAAGATGGAGCGCTACCACGCCCTGCGCGAGAGCACCAGCGACGACGACCCGCTGCGCACCGACATCGACGTGATCCTCGGTCGCGCCGCCGCGGCGCTGCGGGTCGCACGCCACGCGCCGCAGACGGCGAGCGCCGAGACCGTGCTCGCCCGCCACGCGGCCGAGGCGGCCGCCGCGGTGGCCCCGCCTCCCGCGCCCCCCGCGCGCGTCGTCGCCGAGGTGACGCAGCCTCCGGCGCAGGGCGCCGAGCCGAGCGCTCCCACCGCGCCAGCGGCCAAGGCTCCGCTGCCGCGCGTGGTCACCCAGCCACCATTGCCGCCGGACGACTCGCTGCGGATCAAGCCGGGATCGAGCAGCTTCGAGGGTCAGGCCCAGGTCGAGCACCTGCTGATGGAGGCCGAGGTCCGGATGACGGTGGCGGACTACGCCAACGCGGTGAAGGTCTACGAGAAGCTCGTGGAGATCGCCCCGCGCGTGGCCGCTTTCCACCTGCGGCTGGCGGTCGCGATGGCCTGCTACCCGCGCACCTCGAAGACTGCCGAGCGCGAGTTCTACGAGGCCGCGCGGCTGGAGCCGAACAACGCCGAGATCCACTTCCAGTGGGGCCTCTACTACAAGATGATGAAGGTCAAGAGCCGGGCGGTTGCCGAGATGCGGACCGCCGTGAGACTCGACCCGCGCCACCGCAACGCGCGCGGCGAGCTCGAGGCGCTCTCGCCCAAGGATTCGGCGCTGACTTCGCTGAAGAAGCTGTTTCGCTAGGCCCTTCCGGCTCGGCGCCCGGAGTGGCCGCTGGCGTGCGGCCGCTCGCGGCCGCTCACCACGCCCGCACCAGAAACTCGTAGACGAAGGCCACCACCAGGAACACCAGCGCGAGGCGCGCCTCGGTCGGCGCGCGGTGCTTGGCCGTGCGCCAGGCCCAGGCCGCCGCCAGCAGCGGCGGTACCATCGCCACGACCACCCACAAGGCCGCCACCGGGCCCAGACGGCCCTGGAACGCGGCGAGCGGCGAGACGCCGATCACGCCGCCGAACAGCAGATAGAGGTGCAGCACGTAGACGAGCAGCGTCTCGTGGCCGAGCAGCGCGAGCAACGGGATTCCGGGCACGCGCGCCGCGGCGGCGTACTCGACGAGGCGCAGCAGCAGCAGCAGGCCGCCCAGCCGCACGAACGAGTAGGCGGGCGAAGGTCCCCAATACTCGACCTTGCCCGAGAGCCACCAGGCGAGCACCGCGCCGGCGGCGACGAGCGCCGCGCCCGCGGTCAGCGCGCGCCGGTGGCGCCGCCGCGGCTCAGCGCGACCGAGAGCGGCGCCCGCGAGCGTCCCGCCCAGCACGAACGCCGCGAACGGGAACAGCGGGAAGCGCGAGCCGCCGCTCACGTCCAGATAGGGAGCGACCGCTTCCGGCAGCCGGGCGCTCAGGCCGGAGGCCCAGACGGACGGCGTCGCGATCACCACCACGAACGCGAGCGCCGCCGCCACGTACGGCCAGCGACGGCCCACGAGCCACTGCAGCGCGAGCACGACGAGCTGCGTCAGGGCGATCGCCTGCAGCGCGTCGCAGGAGAAGAGGCGGGCTCGCTCCGCGCTCGAGGCCGCGCCCAGCGTCTTCCACAAGGAGAAGTAGGGCAGGTGCAGGAAGTAGCCGACCAGGAACACGAACAACAGGCGGCGTGCGCGGCGCAGCGTGGCCCGCAGCGAGAGCGGCGCGCGCGGCAGGCCCGCCACGAAGCCCGAGGCGAACAGGAAGCCGGGCGCGGTCGAGCCGTGGAACTTGAGCTGGAAGATGTACCAGGGATGCGCCAGCGCGGCGGGCGTGAGCAGGAAGTCCATCACGTGGCCCTGCACCATCACCAGCGCCATCAGGCCGCGGAAGGCGTCGATGTAGATTTCGCGGTTGCCGACTGGCGCCGCGGCGACGTCCGGCGGGCCGCCCCGGGCGCTCATTCAGATCCAGGTCGGGAACCAGGTCCAGAGCCCGCCGCCGAGCAGCGGGAAACGGAAGCCCCACAGCGCGGCCGGCAGCGGCAGCGCGGTGAGCAGCGGGAGGAAGTGGAGGAACAGCAGGATGGTGACCGCGACGTAGGCGCGGGCGAGCAGCCGCTCCCGCCCGTCCCAGGCGCCGTCGAGCAGCATCCCGAGCGCGAGACAGGCGTACGGGATCGCTTCGAACAGGTAGTGGCTGAAGTTGAGGACGCGCGGGGACAGGCCCCAGGGCAGGTACAGCAGGAAGAAGCCCGCGCCCGCGAACAGCCGGCGCGGGTCGCGTTGCCGCACGCCGGTCGCCAGCGCCCAGACCGACACCGGCACCGACGCCCACCAGATCGCCGGGTTGCCGAGGGCGACGATGCCGCGAATCGTGGTGGGCCCCGACCACCAGAAATACCAGGTCGGCCGCTTCAGCAACGGCCAGGTCCACCACGGGCTGAAGTAGGCGTGCGGCGCGCGCAGGTTCGCGTGATAGCTCCAGATGTCGCGCTGCGCGCGCACGGTCTCCGCCACGCTGTGCGCCCACGCGCCGAACCCGTGCGGGTGCGACTGGCTCATCAGCGGCACGTAGCTCAGCAGGTAGACGGCGACCGGCAGGATCACGAACGTGATCAGCGCGAGCGCGCCCTCTTGCCACAGCCGGCCCGGTCGCGGCGCGTCCGGCCCGGCCGGCCGCTGCCGCCGTTTCGCGAGGCGCAGCACGACGAACACCAGCCCCAGGAAGCCCCAGGCCCACAGGCTGGTCCAGCGCGTCGACAGCGCGAGGCCGAGCGCGCCGCCCGCGGCCGCCATCCGGCCGAGGCGCAGCCGCGGCTGGGAGGCCGCCCACAGCAAGAGCAGCGCCGAGAGCTGCTGGAACAGCACCGCGAACACGTTCGTCATCGCGATCCGGCTCTGCACCAGGAAGACGCCGTCCGACAACAGCAGCGTGGTCGCGATCACGGCGGCGCGCTCGTTCGGCAGCACGCGCCGGGCCAGCAGCAGGAACACGCCCGCGAGCGCCGTTCCCGCCAGGGCGGGGACGAGCCGCCAGGCCCACGGCTTGTAGCCGAAGGCCCACACGCCGACCGAGATCAGCAGCTTCGCCGTGGGCGGGTGGACCCACTCCGTCGGCGGCTGGCCGTTCAGGTACTGCAGCGCCGTCTTCGCGTGGTAGACCTCGTCGAAGTACTCCTCGGTCGGATAGCCGAGGCCGCCGAAGCGGAAGGCCGCCGCCACGAGCAGCACCAGCACCAACGTGCGCGTGCGGTTCGGCGAGGCCGCGGATTCGTCCTCCGGCTTTTGGTTCACGTTCTTCAAGGAAGCGCGGGCTCCTTCAGGGCGATGGCAGGTTGGCCGCGCCGGGAGCGCCGATCCGCCTCTCCACCGCGCCCTCCGCGAGCTTCACCCACGGCGAGGCGCCGATGCGCAGGTAGACCTCGACTCGCGGATCGCGAAAGCCGGGCGAGCGCAGCATGTCGCCCGGCTCGGCCGGCGAGTGATAGCGGCCGGCCGAGCGCACCGTGACCACGACGTCACGTCCGGGATCGAGCGGCCGGCGCCACGAGCTCACCTGCTCCTGGATCGAGCCCCACACCTCGTCCTGGTCGGGCGAGGGGAAGCGGGCGCGCGCGTCGATCGCGCCGAGCGGCTCGTTGCCGGTGTTCTTCACGCGGAACCGGACGGCCGGGGCGACGAAGTTCTGGCCCTGCTGCGGCGAGTCGACCACCCAGTACGTCTCGACGGCCGAGACCAGCAGCTCGCGCGCGGGGTCGTGAGCGCGGCACGCGCTGCCGGCCGCAGCGAAGGCTGCGCCGGCGAGGGCGAGCGCCGAGCGCGACGACATGCCGCGATTCTAACGCGCGACCTCCGCCGGGCGGGCCGGCTCCGGCTGCGGCGCGACGAGCGGCAGCACGAGCCTGAAGCGCGCGCCGTGTCCGGGTGGCTCGGGCGACGGCAGCAACTCGATGCTGCCGCCGTGGTCCTCGACGAAACGCCGCGCGACCGCGAGGCCGAGACCGGTGCCACGCTTCTTGCCCAGCGTGACGAACGGCTCGAACACCCGCTCGCGGATCTCCGGCGCGACGCCCGGGCCCTCGTCCGCCAGCTCGAGCACGAGCTGGTCCTCTCCGCTCGCGAGCGGATCGCCGGCGGCGACGCGGACGGCGAGCGCGAGCCGACCGCGTCCACCCATCGCGTCGCGCGCGTTCGCGGCGATGTTCGAGACCGCCCGCCTCAGCTTGTCGACGTCGATCTCCGCGCGGCGCGCGGCGTCGAGCCGGAACTCGCGCACCACCTCGAGCCCCGGCAGCTCCTCCTCGAGACCGGCGGCCAGCTCCTGGAGGAACAGGCCCAGCGACACCGGACGCCGCACCAGGCGTTCGGCGCCGCGCGCGAAATCGAGCGTCTCGTTCGTCATCCGGGACAGGCGGTCGGTCGCCTCGACGATCAGCGCCGCGCGCGCGGCCACCTCCCGCTCGGGGACGCCGGGCTCGAGCAGCGTCTCGGCGTAGCCGCGGATCACGGTCATCGGCCCGCGGAAGTCGTGGACCAGCATGCCGGCCATGGTCCCGAGCGCCGCCAGCCGCTCCGAGCTGATCAGCTCGCGCTGGTAGGCGTGGTTCTCGAGCGCGAGCGCGGCGCGCGCGGCGATCAGCGACACGAGCCGCGCCTCCCGGGCGCCGAGCGGCCGCCGCCGCCGGCGCGCGGGGCCGAGGGCCAGCGTGCCGGCGAGGCCGGCGCGCGCGAGCAGAGGAACCAGGATGGCCTCCTGGCGGCCGGGGGTCTCGAGGAGCTGTCCCTCGCTGAGCAGCCAGCGCGGCGCGTCCTCCTCCGAGCGGGCCGGCTGGGGGGCGAGCCGGCTGAGGCCGCCGCCCGGGCCGATCTCCAGACGGTCGAAGGTTTCCAGCCTCCGGTCGAAGTGCAGGAGCGTCGCGCCCGCGACCCCGAGCGCGCCGGGCAGCTCGACGGTGAGCTGGCGGGTCAGCGTCGCGAGATCCGGCGCTTCGAGAATGCGGTCGGCGAGCTGTCGCAGCGCGTCGTGCCTGGTCGTCCCTGCCGTTCCGCCCATCGACGCCCCGGGTTTGACACTCGAAAAAAGCAATCGCTATGATACTTGCGCCGGGCGGGAAGCCGAATCGCGCGGCCCGCGCCGCCTTCCTCCCGCTCGAGCAGTGCAACGTGCCTGCCCCGCGAGGGGCGCCGGACTTCCCGTCCGGTGCGGCGGCGAGCGCGTCCAAAGGCAACAGAAGCGGAGAAGAGACGACGATGATCGAGGTCGAGAGCCTCAGCAAGAGGTACGGGCGCGCCACGGCCGTCGACGGGATCTCGTTCCGGGTCCAGAAGGGCGAGATCCTGGGCTTTCTCGGGCCGAACGGCGCCGGCAAGACGACGACCATGCGGATCCTGACCTGCTACCTGCCGCCGACCGACGGCACGGCGCGGGTCGCCGGCTTCGACGTGTTCGCGCAGCCGCTCGAGGTCAAGAAGCGCGTCGGCTACCTGCCGGAGACGCCGCCGCTCTATCCCGACATGAGCGTGCGCGACTACCTGGAGTTCTGCGCGCGGATCAAGGGCGTCGGCTCAGCCGAGCGGCGCAGCCGGATCGACGACGCCGTCCAGAAGTGCCGGATCGGCGACGTGCACAAGACGCTGATCGCAAAGCTGTCGAAGGGCTACCGCCAGCGGGTCGGGCTGGCGCAGGCGATCCTGCACAACCCGGACGTGCTGATCCTCGACGAGCCGACGGCCGGGCTCGACCCGAAGCAGATCATCGAGACCCGCGAGCTGATCCGCGCGCTGGCCGGCAGCCACACCGTCGTGCTCTCGACCCACATCCTGCCCGAGGTCTCCATGACCTGCGGGCGCGTGGTGATCATCAACAAGGGCCGGGTGGTGGCCGAGGACACGCCCGACAACCTGACCCGACGGCTGAAGGGCGCCGGCGTGCAGCGAGTCGAGGCGCGGGGCGAGGAGGCGGCGCTCAGCGCCGCGCTGCGCGGCGTGCCCGGCGTGCTGGCGGTGCACAGCCGCGGCGTGCACGACGGGGCGGTGACGCTGGACGTCGAATCCGAGTCCGGTCGCGACGTGCGCGCCGAGCTGGCGAAGGCCGTGGTGACCGGCGGCCACGCGCTGCTCGGACTGCAGCAGCTCGGGATGAGCCTCGAGGAGATCTTCCTGCAGCTCACGACCCAGGACAGCGCAGAGGCCGCGCCCGTGGCGCAGGCCTGAGGAGGCGAGCCCCGTGACTCCCCTGAAGAACGTCGCCGCCATCGTCGCCAAGGAATGGCACCACTACTTCGGCAGCCCGATCGCCTCGGTGGCGCTCACCATGTGGGCGCTGCTGTTCGGGTTCTTCTTCAACTTCGGCCTCGGCTACTTCCTCGACATGTCGATGCAGGTCGCCCAGCAGGGCATGGAGATGGGCGGCGGCGGCATGAAGCTGTCGCTGCACGACTACCTGATCCGCCCGGTGCTGCAGAACATGGCCGTCGTCTCGCTGTTCGTGCTGCCGATGCTCACGATGCGCCTGTTCGCCGAGGAGAAACGCCAGGGCACGATCGAGCTGCTGGCCACCTCGCCGCTCACGAACCTGCAGATCGTGCTCGGCAAGTTCCTGGCCGCCAGCCTCCTCTACCTGCTGATGATCCTGACCGGGCTCGTCAACGTGGCGCTGATCTGGACCTACGCGCCGAACCCGCCCGAGTGGAAGCCGGTGCTGACCGGCGCGCTCGCGCTGCTGCTGGTCGGCATGAGCTTCATCGCGCTCGGCCTGTTCCTCTCCACGCTGACGCGCAACCAGATCGTCGCCGGCATCCTCGGCTTCGGCCTGGCGCTGGTGTTCTGGATCTTCTCCTGGTTCGAGCGGCCGACCGCCACCGGCTTCGAGAAGGTGATCGCCTACCTCGGCGTCACCACCCACATGGACGACCTCGCCAAGGGCGTCGTCGACGTGAAGGACCTCGTCTCCTATCTCAGCGTGATCACGTTCGGCATCTTCCTGGCCCACCAGTCGGTCGAGAGCCAGCGCTGGAGGGCCTGAGGCGACATGGGCAACCTGAAGAGACTCGTCGACTTCCTGGCGCCGGCCGGGATCGTGCTCGGCGCCGGCGCGCTCGCCTGGTCCCGCACCGGCAAGAACCTGGTGGGCGGCCTGCGGCCCTGGCTGATCGCGGCGCTCGCCCTGATCCTGCTCCACCTGGTCCTGCGCTGGGACGACGTCGCCCGCGGTCTCGGCCGCCGGCAGCTCAAGTACGGGACCAACACCGTCGTGCTGGTGGTCGCGATGCTCGCGATCCTGGCCGGGGTCAACTGGATCGCCTCGCGCCGCTCGTGGCGGGCGGACTTCACCAAGGGCCAGCGCTACAGCCTCTCCGACCAGACCCGCAAGGTGCTGGCCGGGCTGAAGGACGAGATCAAGATCACCTACTTCCAGCGCTCGCGCGACCTCGCGCGCGACCCGCGCGGGCAGGACAGCCTCAAGGAGTACGAGGCGCTCAGCCCCCGGCTGAAGGTCGAGTTCGTCGAC
>Ga0187765_10001004_pt1 | contig 10738 bp, 9 predicted proteins | sample 0216_QUI02_MP05__3_FD_133018 | JGI IMG/M metagenome (GOLD analysis project Ga0187765, IMG submission 133018) | Tropical peat soil microbial communities from peatlands in Department of Meta, Colombia - 0216_QUI02_MP05_10_MG | ecosystem: Environmental > Terrestrial > Soil > Wetlands > Peat ...
CGCGCGCGCGCGAGGCGCGCGTCGGTCCTGCCAGTTCCGAGCGCTTTCGTAAACGAAGCCCTCTCAAGGACGAAGCGGGCAACGGCAACATTGTCGAGCACAGTCATGTCGTCGTCGAGATTGCTCGCTTGAAACGTGCGGGCAATCCCGAGGCGCGCAATGCGGAAAGACGGTAAGCGCGCGAGGTCGCAACCGGCGAAACGAATGCGCCCGCGCATCGGCCGATAAAGGCCGGTGAGCAGGTTGACGAGCGTGGTCTTGCCCGAGCCGTTTGGCCCGATAAGGCCGATGACCTCCCCTCGCGCGATCTTCAGATGCACGCCATCGAGTGCCCTGACACCCCCGAAGGCGATCGTGAGATCGTCGACTTCAAGGAGGGGCGTCCCGGCCGGTCCGGTCTCGTCCGGCGCCCATGCTCGTAGAGGATCGGGAACGGGTGGCGGGCATTCTGGCCAGAACCGGGCCCGAATCCGCTCGATGGCCCCCACGATACCGTAGGGTGCGGCAATGATCGCCACGAGCGTCACAGCACCGTAGGCGATGAGATACGAACGCTCCAGCGCGCGGAACCATTCGGGCAGGTGCGTGAGCAGTACCGCGCCCACAACCGCACCTGAGATTCGCGCCCGGCCGCCGATGACGACCATCATGAGGCACATGACCATGATCGGAAAACCGAGTGCTTCCGGCGAGACCACGCCGACCGCGTGAGCGTAGAGCGCTCCGGCCGCACCCGCATAGAGCGCCGACAGCAGGAAAGCAGCCAGGCGCAAATTGCCGATATCGATGCCAAGGGCGAGTGCTGCAAGGCTGTTCTCGCGCATGAGCTGGAAGGCTCGCCCATAAAGCCCGCGCATGACCTGCCAACCCAGGGCGCCGCCGACGGCCACGATCGACCAGACGAAAATCAGGAGGGGCCAGCCTTGCTCGATCTCCCGCCCCAGCACGGCGATTGGCGGGACACCCGCAATGCCGTTGGCGCCACCTGTAACGCTCGTCCAATTGAGGGCGAAAACGAGGACGACCTGTCCAATTCCGAGCGTGGCGAGGGCAAAGTAATGGGTTTCGAGGCGTAGGACCGGCAGCGCCACCGCGAGTGCGACGAAGCCAGGGAGTGCGATCGACAGCGAGAAGGTTGTGCCAAATCCAAATCCGAAGGTGGCGCCAAGGATTGCCGTCACGTAAGCCCCGAGGCCGAAAAAGCAGCCGTGGGCGAGTGAGAGGGCGCCTGCATAGCCAAAGGCGAACTGATAGCCGACGGCGAGGATTGCATAGACACCCGAGATCGTGAGCAAGCGAAGTGTATAGGCGTCACCCTGGAGTATCGGGTAAAGGAGGAGAATTACCGCGAGTGCCGCAAGCGGCAAACGGATACCCGAGATGAGGGTGGACGCCATCAAACGCGCCTCTGCGCGCGCTCGCCGAAAAGGCCCTGGGGTCGAAGAAAGAGTATCGCCAGAACAGTTGCATAAAGAAGCACCGTCGCCGCGGCATAGGAGACGTAAGCGGAGACGATCGCTTGGAAGGCAGCGACAAGGAGGGCACCGACCACCGCACCCGCGATGCTACCCCAACCGCCGATCACGACGGCGACGTAGGCTGTCATGATGAAGTCGGTGCCGCGGGTGGGTTCGACGAAATATTTGTGGGAGAGGAGAAGTCCTGCCCCACCGGCCAGAGCCGAGGCAATGGCGAAGGTAAGTGCAATCATGCGATTGACCGGAATACCGATTGCACGTGCCATCTCGCGATCCTCCGCCGTTGCGCGCAACGCGCGGCCAAGCCGAGTGCGGGAGAAGAGCAGGCTCTGCGCGAGAATTGCCGCTGCGGCGACCAGGACGATCGCAAGAGATTGCTCGCCGATTGAAACGCCGTCGCCAATATGAAACACCCGATCCGCGACGAGTGCCGGTGTCGAGCGCGGCTCGGAACCGTATATCGCATTTGCGGTATTCTGAATGATGATGCCGAGTGCGATCGTGCTCACGTAGACTGCTGCCGGCGGACGACGCATGAGCGGAAAATAGGCGAGGGCCGAGAAAACGAGGCCGAGGGCCGCCATCGTAAGTATGACAACCGGTAGCAAAACGAGGCCGGGTAGCGCCATCACGTGCGCGAGTGCGACGGTAACGAAACCGCCCGCCATCACTAAATCGCCGTGGGCAAAATTGACAGCCCCCGTCGCATTGAGCACCAACACGAATCCGAGGGCGACCAGCGCGTACGCGGCACCGAGGGCCACACTGTCAATGGCGAGTTGGATCAGCGCCACGAAATCTCCGCGAAGCCCGCAACGGCGGCTGTCCGCCTAGTGTGGCTTTGAATCCAAAATTCGCTCACGGTCCCGCATCCAGATGTGGCGAATTTCGGATTCGCCACACTAGGGTGCTGCGTCCACGTTGTCGTAGCGCTTGACGACTTTTGGAATGCGAGTCTTGCCGTCATAGCACACGATCTCCGCCGAATGGGCCATGTTGCCGACCCCGTCCGACTTGTACGTCATGGCGATGCCCTTGAAGCTTTTGGTCGCGAGATAAGCGCGAACGTCCTCGGGTGTTTTGGCACCCTCCTCGACCGCCTTCAGCACCATTGCCACGCCATCATATTGGCCGAGGGCATATGCGTCAGGGTCGGTTTGGAATGCGGACCGGTATTCGGCTAGCCATTTTTTGACGGCGGGCGTCTCGCTCGATATTGGCGAAGAACCGGTCTCGGCGCATACGCCTTTCATCTCGTCGGGTTCGAGAAGGGCCGCGGTCGAGGGCTGATGCATGGCGGAGCTGGCGACGATCGGAAATGGAAGGTTCATGGACGCCGCTTCCTTGACCACGAGCGCCATCGAACCGGCATGGAGCTGAAGAACGAGCACATCGGGGTTCGCCTCCCGCACCTTTAGAAGGATCGGCAACATGTCCTTCACGTTGGTATCGAGGCTGTCTTCGAAAACGAGGGGAGCGCCGAGCCGGTTGAACTCGGACGTCAGCACGGCTTCTCCACTCTGGCCGTAAGCGGTTGTCTGAAAAAGAAGTGCTGGGCGCTTCTTGCCGAGCGTCTCCACCGCGTACCGCGCCTGCACAACCTTGACCACATTGTCCGCGGGGAAAAAGCGGAAGATGTAGGGATTGCTCAATTCTGTGATTTTCGCGGTACCGGATACGGTTACCAAGGGGACCTTGTGCTGGTTCGCGAGCGGGAGAATCGCCAGCATTTGGATGCCGAGGATCGGTGCCACGATCGCAATCGGCGTTTCGGCCGAAACGGCTTTTTCGAACGCGTTGACCGCAATTTCCGGTGAGGTGCCGGTATCCAGCACCTCGCCCTTTGCTTTGACGCCCGGTGGAGCGTGCTCAAGCGCCAGCACGGCCCCGTTGCGCTGGCTGTTCCCTTCCAGCGAGAGAAAGCCGGTGATTGGAACCAGGATTGGAATGATCACCTGCGCGGCTTGGGCGAGGCAGGTCCCAATCGTGAGTGCGGCACCCATCGCCGCCCCGAGAAGCCCAACTTGCAAAGTGCGCTTCTTCATCCTCGCAATCCCAATGTCAGGCCGTCTGTGCGCAATGATAGCGTATAGAATGGCACGCAGGGAGGGAGGTGACGCTAAGGCGCTGGTTTGGCGGCAGTGCTGGGCGTCATGGCGCCAGGGCCGCCTCGATCTCTCGCACGATCGCGGGGTCGAGCGGGCCGACCCGCGAGGGCCACATGCCCGCAAGCTCGCCGTCGCGTCCGATCAGGTACTTGTGGAAATTCCATCGTGGGGCCGAATCCTCACCAAGCTCGCTAACGACCCAGCGATAGAACGGATGCGCATCCTCGCCCAAAACCCTTTCTTTGGCGGCGAGTGGGAAATCGACGGCGAAGTTCGTCGTACAAAATGTCTTGATTTCGGCCGCTGTACCGGGCTCCTGGGCGCCGAAGTCGTTCGACGGTATCCCCAGCACGACAAGGCCTCGCGCCTGGAATTTCCGCCATAGCGATTCGAGATCCCTATATTGCGGCGTGAACCCGCAAAATGATGCCGTATTGACGACGAGCACGGGTTTGCCTTTGTAAGCCGCAAGCGGCAATGGCTCGCCGTCGATCGATTTGAAACTGAAATCGTAGGCGGACATGGATTTCCCCCCGGCTCGTTGCCTCAGCTATAGCGCTCTTCCTTCCAAGGATCGCCGTAATTGTGGTAACCCCGCACCTCCCAAAAGCCCGGCCGGTCTTCGGCGGCGAACTCGATGCGTTTCACCCACTTGGCACTCTTCCAGAAATAGAGATGCGGCACGACGACGCGCACCGGTCCGCCGTGCTCGCGCGTGATCGGCTCACCCTCCCAGCGGTCTGCGAGAAGCGCATTCTCCACACCGAAATCGTCGAGCGGGATGTTTGTCGTATAGCCGTCGAAAGAATGAAAAATGACGTGCTTCGCCTCGGGTTTCGGCTTCACGAGCGCCATGATGTGCCGCGCCGCGACTCCCTCCCATCGATTGTCATAGCGCGACCACGCGGTGACGCAATGAATGTCGGACTGGGATCGCAGGCGCGGCTGCGCAAGAAAATCGTCCAAGGTCCAGTGGACGGGGCTCTCAACCAGCCCGTCGACGTCGAGGCGCCAACGCGACGGCGGCAACATTGGCTGAATGCCAAGGTCGAGCACCGGCCAATTCTTGACCTCGCGCTGGCCGGGCGGCAGACGCTGCAGCCTCCGCTCGTCCGCTCGCCCGGTAATGAGGCGGCCTTCGCGCGCCCATTTCTCCTTGCTCGCCACAAGCTTATCCTTGATGCCGGTCATCAGGCCGGGCTTGCTGCTGTCATTACCCATTCGCGCTGCCTTTATCTCTCAATCGGGCGCTTTCGCGCCAATCGCCCTTAGGGTTCGGCCGTAAGATAATGCAAGGTTCGCTTTGGGCAACCCCTTCGCGGTCCGAAAGCCTTGACGCGAACCACCTGCCTTGCGAGGTTTCGCCCCATGAACATCGATTATGGGCGCACGGCCAAGGATTACGGCCGTCACCGTGCCGGGTTTCCAGAGGCTTTTTTCGACCGACTCAGCAATTTCGGCATTGGGCGGCGAGGGCAACGCGTGCTCGATTTCGGGACCGGTACGGGTAGCGTTGCGCGCGGCCTCGCCCGGCGCGGCTGCGATGTCACGGGACTCGATCCCGCGGCCGCTCTCATTGAAGAGGCCCAGCGTCTCGATCGCGAAGCAGGCGTTGAGATCGCCTACGTTGTCGGCCGGGCTGAGTCGACGGGCCTGCCGGCAGAGGCATTCGAGGCGGTGACCGCCGGGCAGTGCTGGCATTGGCTCGACCGCCGGCAAGCGGCCAGGGAAGCGCGCCGCCTGCTTATTCCGGGTGGGGCGCTGGTCATTGCGCATTTCGACTGGCTGCCGCTCGCGGGATCGGTCGTCGAGGCGACGGAGCGGCTCATCCTTGCGCATAATCCTGCCTGGCCCTACGCGGGTCTGAATGGCATTCATTCCCACTTTCTGGCAGATGTCTCAGGTGCTGGATTCTCGGCACTGGAAACCTTTTCATTCGACCTGTCCGTGAGCTATAGCCACGAAGCATGGCGCGGCCGGATTCGCGCGAGCGCAGGCGTCGCGGCGAGCCTGCCGCGTGATCGTGTGGCGCGCTTCGACGAAGCTCACGCTGCGATCCTCGCGAAAGATTTCCCCGGGGACCCGCTTGCAGTCCCGCATCGCGTGTGGGCAATCGTCGCACGCGCGGCGACAGCCTAGTGTGGCGATTCCGAAATTCGCCACATCTGGATGCGGGACCGTGAGCGAATTTCGGATTCAAAGCCAAACGAGTAATATGTTGTATCTAGTGTGATATTCGGATTTGAAGTTCCCAAACACGGATGCCGCCAAAATGACAGGAACTTCAAATCCACCACACTAGGGGTGGCGGGTTCAGCGCGTCAATGTGCGCTGAGCGACGAGGCTCCCGATGCCTGCGACGGCGATAATGCCGGCCATGGGTATCGCCGTGCCGTCATTCAACGCGCTGAGCAGAGCGCTCAAGAGGCTTCCCGAAAGGAATTGAAGCGTGCCGGCGAGGGCCGAGGCGACGCCTGCGCGCGAAGGGAACAGGCTGAGACAGCCGGCCATCGCATTGGCGCCGACCAGGCCGATCGCCGTGAGATAAGCGAAGAGGGGGAGGAGAACGCCGACCGGACTGCCCCATCCCATCGCGGCGAAAAAGACCAGCACCGCACCGGAACCAGCCGCACCGAGCACACCGTAACCAAGCATCCGGTCGACCCCGACCCGCATGACGATGCGGCTGTTCAAGCCGGCGCCCAGCAGGAAACCGATGACGTTAAGCGCGAAGATCTTACTGAAAGCTGTGGGCGAAAATCCGAAGAGCGTGATGATGACGAAGGGTGACCCGGTGATGTAGACGAACATGCCCCCATAAACGAGGGCGCCGCTCATCGCGTAGCCAATGAAGCGCATATGGGTAAGTGGCTCGGCATAGGCCGCAACCTGTGCCAATGCTCCGCCATGCGCGCGGTGATCGGATGGGAGAGTTTCGTGAAGGAGTGCGATTGTGGCAAGCGCGCAAGCGAGGCCGAAGCCGGCGATGATCCAAAAGATCGTCCGCCATCCAGAGAAATAGAGGATTTGGCTTCCGACGAGCGGAGCCATGATTGGGGCGATTCCCATGATGAGAATCATTAGCGAGAGGACACGGGCCGCCCGGTCCCGGTCGTAGAGATCGCGCACCATCGCCCGTGCGATCACCGGGCCCGCGCAGCCGCCGATCGCCTGAAGAAATCGCATGGCGATGAGAAGGTTCAGACTGCTCGCGAAGGCGCAGCCCACACTCGCAATCGTGAAGAGAACAAGCCCGCCGAGAAGCGGAGTGCGGCGCCCAAAGCGATCCGAAAGCGGCCCGTATATGAGTTGCCCGCCCCCGAAACCGAGAAAAAAGGTGCTGAGCGTTAATTGCGCGTCTGCGGCGCTGGCGCCAAAATCCGTCGCGATTTTGGGGAGACCGGGGAGATACATGTCGATCGACATCGGGCCGAATGCGGTGAGCGATGCAAGCACGACTATCAGCACACCTTCGCGACGGCGAAACGGAGGGCGGATCGCGGATGCGCCGGTCATGCGGGCTTCGTGTCCTCTTGTAGATGCCTGCGGTATCGCGATTCGGGTGGAACAGTGCTTGCTGCGGCAAGTAGGCACTACGCGGTCGGAAATACGCTCGTGTCGTGGATGTGAAGTTCCTTACATTTTGGTGGCATCAGCGTTTTGGAACTTCAAATCCGAATACGACACCAGGCGCATCATCCCTCAAAAGCATCTTGCCGTGAAGTCACCCTCCGCTCACTCAGAAAATTCATCCGTTCGACATTCATCCGCAATGCTATCCAACGCGTCTCGGTCGGCGGCATCGACGATGCGACGGGCAATATCGTGGGAAAAGCCTTGGCGGGCGAGGGCTGCGATATCCTTCTGGCGTGTTGCTTTCCGCTCGGCTTCGGCGCGGCAGGGCCCGAGCCGCCGCCGGCGCGCGAACCGTGCCGCGGCCTTGAGGTCCGCATTCCCACCCTGGTTTTGAAACCTCGCAAGTGCTGCTTCGATCAGCTCAGCCGCAATACCCTTCGCCGCAAGGCGAACGGCAATGTTGCGCACAGCCACGCCCCTACGGCTCAGGCTAATGGCCTGGGCCTCGGCATATTTGCCGTCATCGAGGGCCGAATTTGCGCACAGACGCGCGACGGTCTCGTCGATCCATCGAGAAGCGATCCGGTACACGGGGTCGTCGGGGCGGTGACCCGCACGTATAAGGCGGCGCAACAGCACCCGGCGCAGGTTCTCGGCTGAGCTCGCAAAGCGGCCGAGATAACGCAAGGCCGCATTGTCAACGTGCTGGCGTGTCAACGGGCGAGATGGACGGCTGCTTCGGGCTCTTCTTGTTCGGGGCATCGACACCCTTGGCTACAGCCAGAGGCACTCGGCCCCTTGTCGTTGGGCCAGTGTGCCACGACTCGCGCGGGCCTGCCATGTCCCTCCCGCGGTTGCGGAATGAGCTCGAGATGGCCTATCTATCCCACTCGTGTTTTCGGCTGCGAGATCGGTTCCGGCAGGATGAGCGTTGCTTCCCCTCCCAACCCACGCCGCTTCGGCGTCATCAACTGGATCGGCCTCGGCACCCTGTGCGCCAAGGAAATCCGCCGCTTCATCAAGGTTTATACCCAGACGCTTATAGCACCCGTTGTGACGACGCTGCTTTTCCTTGCGATCTTCACGCTGGCACTCGGCGGCGGGTCCCGCATGGCTGGAGGTGTGCCGTTCGCCGAATTCCTCGCGCCAGGCCTCGTCATGATGGCGCTTGCCCAAAATGCTTTTGCCAATACGTCGTCCTCGATCATCATCGCGAAGGTGCAGGGCAACATCGTCGACGTCCTAATGCCACCTTTGAGTCCGTTTGAATTGTCGCTCGGATTCATCGTGGGCGGGGTTGCACGCGGTATTGCAGTCGGCCTTGTCGTAGCCCTGTCGATCGCGATCTTCGTGCCGATGCAGATACAGCATTGGCCCTACGTCATCTTCCACGCGCTCGCTGCGGCGACACTCCTCTCCCTACTTGGCACGATTGGCGGCGTATGGGCCGACAAGTTCGATCATATCGCGGCGGTGACCAATTTCATCGTCACGCCGCTCTCGTTCCTCTCTGGAACCTTCTATTCACTTGAGAGACTTCCCGACTTTTGGAAGGCCATTGCCTACGTTAACCCATTCTTTTACATGATCGACGGGTTCCGCTACGGTTTCATCGGTCACGCAGACGCATCGTTGACGGTCGGCGTCGCCGTGATGCTCGGTGCGAATTTCGCCCTCTGGTGGCTTTGCCAACGTATGTTCGCGCGCGGATACAAGCTCAAGGCATAGGCCGTTCGAGCCTGCCATTGCGGGAACGGAAACGATAGGATCGGAAACGACTCGCCGAGCGCCCTTCGGCCCGAGTCCAATGCACGCACCCCTTGCAGGGGCTTCGCTTTCGCGCCATCTCAATTGACACGTTGCGGTCGATTGCCAATACTCACCGGCTTTCCTTGGCGTGCCCCCAGGTATGTTTTTGGAGGAATCCGTGATCCCAGCCCTGATGCCCACCTATAACCGGTGCAACATCGCGTTCGAGCGGGGGGAAGGGGCGTACCTCTTCGCGACCGATGGGCGACGATTCCTCGACTTCGCGTGCGGCATCGCGGTCACCGGTCTGGGCCACGCGCACCCTCACCTTGTGAAAGCGCTCATCGAGCAGGGCCAAAAGCTCTGGCATTGCTCGAACATCTTCGAGATCCCGGCACAGAAGCGCTTGGCCGAAAGGCTCGTCGCCAAGAGTTTCGCGGATACCGCGTTTTTCTGCAATTCGGGCGCGGAGGCGATCGAGGGCGGCATCAAGCTCGTGCGCAAGTACCACGACGAGACCGGCAATCCTGAGCGCTATCGAATCATCTGCTTCAACAATGCGTTTCACGGCCGCACGCTGGCGACAATCGCGGCGGGCGGGCAGGAGAAGCACCTCAAGGGCTTCGGGCCCGATGTCGATGGCTTCGACCACGTGGCATTCGGCAATTTGAACGAAGTGCGCAACGCCATCACGAAGGAGACGGCCGCGATCCTGGTTGAGCCCGTTCAGGGCGAAGGTGGGGTCAGTGCCGCACGAGAGGATTTCCTTCTGGGTTTACGTACCGTGTGCGACGAATTCGGCCTGCTTCTCTTCATGGATGAAGTGCAATGCGGCATGGGCCGTACCGGCAAGCTCTTCGCCCATGAGTGGGCTGGCATCAAGCCGGACGTCCTATCGACCGCGAAAGCGCTCGGCGGCGGGTTCCCGGTCGGCGCCGTCCTCGCGACCGAGAAGGCGGCGGTCGGCATGACGGCCGGCACCCACGGCTCGACCTTCGGCGGCAATCCGCTTGCGATGGCGGTCGCCAACGCCGTGCTCGACGTGATGTTCGCCGACGGCTTCTTCGATCGGGTAGCCGCGCTCGGCGCCGATTTCGGCCGCCGGCTCGAAAAGCTCGTGAAAGCTCACGGCCGAGTATTTTCGGAGGTGCGCGGCATGGGGCTTCTGCGTGGCCTTAAGTGCGCCGATGGGTTCACCAATACCGACGTCGTCGCGAAGCTGCGCGAGCAGAACTTTCTGACGGTGACGGCCGGCGACAATACCGTCAGGCTCGTCCCTCCGCTCATTATCGAGACGCACCACCTCGACGAGGGGATGGTGGCCCTCGAGCAGACTGCCGTTGCCCTGGAGGCACCCCGGTCATGAGTTGCGTCCCGAGCGCTCCGTCATGAGCGGGGCCGGCGCACCGCGGCACTTTCTCGACCTCGATCGGTTCGATTCGGCGACCCTCAGGCACATGCTTGAAATGGGCAAGGCGTTCAAGCGCGGCGAGGGGCTGAAGTCGAAGCCCCTCAAGGGCAAGACCCTCGCCATGTTGTTCGAAAAGCCCTCGACGCGCACGCGCGTTTCATTCGAAGTGGGCATGCGCGCGCTTGGCGGGGAGGTGGTGGTGCTCGAGCGGGATGGCATGCAGCTTGGCCGCGGCGAAACGGTCGCCGACACAGCGCGCGTCCTCTCGCGCTACGTCGACATCATCATGCTGCGCACGACGAGGGAAGAAAAACTCCTCGAGCTTGCCGAGCATGCGACCGTGCCCGTGATCAATGGCCTCACCGATCGCACCCACCCGTGCCAGATCATGGCCGACGTGATGACGTTCGAGGAGC
>Ga0187765_10001005_pt1 | contig 10735 bp, 5 predicted proteins | sample 0216_QUI02_MP05__3_FD_133018 | JGI IMG/M metagenome (GOLD analysis project Ga0187765, IMG submission 133018) | Tropical peat soil microbial communities from peatlands in Department of Meta, Colombia - 0216_QUI02_MP05_10_MG | ecosystem: Environmental > Terrestrial > Soil > Wetlands > Peat ...
CATCGATTCGAAGGCTTTTCGTTATGCCCTCGGCGCTTTCGTCACGGGCGTCACGGTCGTCGCCACGCTCGGGCCCGACGGAACGCCGCGCGGATTCACGGCCAATTCCTTCACCTCCGTCTCGCTCGACCCGCCATTGGTGCTCGTCTGTATCGCCAAGACGGCGTCGAGTTATCCCGTCTTCTCGCAGACGGCAAATTTCTCGATCAGCGTCCTCGCCGAAGCCCAGAAGGACATTTCAAGCCTGTTCGCATCCAAGGCGAGCGACAAGTTTGCACTGGCCCCCTGGCGGCGCGGCGTCACCGGGAGCCCAATCATTGACGGTGTCGCGGCATGGTTCGACTGCCGCCGTCGCGACGTCGTCGAAGCCGGCGATCACATCATCCTCATCGGCGAGGTCGTCGGCTTCGATCATTCGAGCGCAAACCCACTCGGCTACTGCCGGGGCGCCTATATCGCGTTCAGCCTGTCTCAGGCCGCACTTGCAGGCACGGACTCGCGCACGAAGGTTGGCGTCATCCTCGAACGCGAGGGCGCATTGCTGCTCGTCGAAGAGGCAGGGGGTGTGCTTGACCTGCCGACGGGGTCGCGTCTCGAGCCAGCGTCCGATCCTGCGAGTCTGCGCGGCGTCCTGATGCGTCTTGGCCTGGATGCAAAGCTCGGCTTTCTTTTCGCGGTCTTCGAAGATCCGAGTGCCGCCGCGAAGACAATGTCGATCTATTACCGCGGCGAGGTCGACGGCGCCGTGCCGGTTGGATCGCAGGTCCATCTCGTGCCCTTCGAGGAAATCCCCTGGCCGAAGTTGAGGGACGAAGCCGTGCGTTCGATGCTTCGGCGCTACGTGCGCGAGCGCGAGGAGGATGCATTCGGAATCTATGTCGGCGACACGGATCGAGGTACGGTCCAGGCCCTCGCCAAACAAAGTCGCGCGCAGCCGATCGACGTGAAGGATCGCCAATCATGAAATTGTCGCTCTTCGTGCACATGGAGCGTGCGGACCCCGAGACACCGCATGCTCGACTGTTCGACGAATTGACCGAACTGGTGACGATCGCGGAGAAAGCGGGCTTCGAAACCGCGTGGATCGGCGAGCATCACGGGATGGAGTTCACGATAGCGCCCAATCCCTTTATCAACCTCGCCTATCTCGGCGCAATGACCCGCGACATCAGGCTCGGTACCGGCACCGTGATCGCGCCCTTCTGGCACCCAATAAAGCTGGCAGGCGAAGCGGCGATGGCCGACATCGCGACCGGCGGCCGGCTGGACTTGGGTATGGCGCGCGGCGCTTACTCTTTCGAGTACGAACGCCTGCTGCCCGGTCTTGACGCGATGGGGGCCGGCCAACGCTTGCGCGAAATGATCCCTGCAATTCGCGGCCTTTGGCAGGGCGACTACGCACATAACGGCGAATTCTGGAAATTTCCGGCGACGACTTCGGCGCCGAAACCGCTTCAGAGGCCGCATCCGCCGATTTGGGTGGCGGCGCGCGATCCTAATTCCCACGAGTTCGCGGTCGCCAATCGATGCAATGTGCAAGTGACCCCCCTTGCCTCGGGGGACGGCGAGGTCGCGAGCCTGATGGAGCGCTTCAACGCCGCTTGCAATGCGCATCCAGCCGTACCCCGTCCCAAGATCATGCTGTTGATGCACACGTTCGTCGCAGACTCCGCGACCGAGACAGCGCACCTGAGGCGCGACTTGAGTGCCTTCTATTGCACATTCGGCGCGTGGTTTCAGAACAAGCGGCCGATCCGCCAGGGCATCATGGCGCCGTTGAGCGAGGCAGAGATGGCGGCGATGCCGAATTACGCGCCCGAGGTCGTTGGCAAGAACCTCGTGATCGGCGAGCCCGGTCACGTCGTCGATCGTCTCAAGGCCTACGAAGCGCTCGGCTACGACCAGTACTCGATCTGGATCGACAGCGGCATCAGCCACGAGCGCAAGAAGAAATCGCTTGAGCTGTTCATTCGACACGTGATGCCGGCTTTCGCCTGAGCCGCATTCTGCACGCACCAATTCGAAGCGGGAGAACCCCAATGTCGCTACCGCGATTTAAGGCCTATATCGACGGCGCCTTCGAGGACGGCCAGTCGACGTTCGAAAGCATCGACCCCGCAACCGGCAAGCCGTGGGCGATCATGCCCGCCGCAACCGCTGGCGACGTCGACCGCGCGGTTCGGGCGGCGCATCGCACACTATGCGACCCCGCTTGGGCCGGACTGACCGCGACCGGGCGTGGAAAGCTTCTTTACCGGCTCGGCGATCTCGTGGCTCAGAATGCCGAGCGCCTCGCGATACTGGAGACGCGCGATACCGGCAAAATCATTCGCGAAACGCGTGCCCAGATCGGCTATGTCGCCGAGTTCTACCGTTATTTCGCGGGCCTCGCCGACAAGTCCGAGGGCGCTTATCTACCGATCGACAAGCCGGATATGGAAGTGTTTCTGCGTCGCGAACCGATCGGCGTGGTCGCCGCGGTCGTGCCATGGAACTCGCAGCTCTTCCTCTCCGCGGTCAAGCTCGGGCCGGCGCTCGCGGCCGGTTGCCCGGTCGTTCTGAAGGCATCGGAAGAGGGCCCGGCTCCGCTTCTCGAGTTCGCCCGTCTCGTCCACGAGGCGGGCTTCCCGAGCGGGGTCGTGAACATCGTGACCGGATTTGGCGAAGAATGCGGCAAGACGCTGACGAGCCATCCGCTCGTGGCGCGGGTCGCATTCACGGGAGGGCCTGCTACGGCACGGCACGTGGTACGCAACACGGCCGAGAATCTTGCCTATACGACGTTGGAGCTTGGCGGCAAATCGCCCGTCGTCGTGTTCGCCGACGCCGATCTCGACAGCGTCTCGAACGCGATCGTCGCGGGCATCTTTGCGGCCTCCGGCCAGAGTTGCGTCGCTGGCTCCCGCTTATTTGTCGAGCACTCCATCCGTGATCGATTGATCGGCACCTTGGCAGCAAAGGCGAAAGCCATTGTGATCGGAAACCCTCAGGACCCCGCGACCGAGATGGGACCGCTTGCCACACGGCGTCAGCGCGACCACATCGAGCGCGTCTTGGCTCGGAGTGTGGATGCGGGTGCCGAGATCGTCACGGGCGGGGGCCGTCCCCCCGGCTTCGACGATGGTTTTTATTTCGAACCGACCATCGTGTCATGCGGCGGCAATGCGATTCCAGCTGCGGCGGAGGAACTATTCGGGCCGGTCTTGAGCGTGATTGCATTCGACGGGGAAGACGATGCCGTGGAGAAGGCCAACGACACGCCATTCGGGTTGGCGTCGGGCGTGTTCACTCGCGACCTCACGCGTGCGCATCGAATGATCCGGCGTATTCGCGCGGGCATCGTCTGGGTCAACACATATCGCGCGGTCTCGCCCATCGTCCCCTTCGGCGGGTATGGGCTTTCGGGTCTTGGACGCGAGGGCGGCTCGGAATCGATCCGGGACTATTCCCGCGTCAAAGCCGTCTGGATCCGCACGTCCGACGCACCGATTCCGGATCCATTCGTGATGCGCTGACGCTACTGAGCTGCCGGCGCTTGGGCGGAGGCAATCTGGCGTGAGACCAGTTGCGCGTAGAGCCCTCCCTTCGCCAACAGCGTTTCATGCCTGCCGACCTCGGCCACACGGCCCTCGTCCAAGACGACGATCATGTCGGCATCTCGGATCGTCGATAGCCGGTGGGCAATCACGATGGTGGTGCGGTCGGCCCGCAGCAGATCGAGGGCACGGCGCACGGCCTGCTCGTTCACCGTGTCGAGATGCGATGTCGCCTCGTCCAGGATCAGCACGGGTGCATCCTTGAGGTAGGCGCGGGCAATGGCGACGCGCTGACGCTGACCGCCGGAAAGACTCATCCCACGCTCGCCGACCGGCGTGTCGAGACCGTCGGGAAGCGTGTCGATGAGATCGCCGAGGGACGCGCGCTCGACGGCACGGCGGAGTTCCGTCTCGCCCGCTTCGGGACGCGCGATCAGCAGATTGTTCTTGAGCGTATCGTTGAAGAGATAAGTGTCCTGGGCGACAAGTGCGATGCGCTTGCGCAAGTCGTCGAGTTTGTAGGCACGGAGGTCGGCGCCATTCAGCGTGATGCGCCCTTCGTCTGGATCCCAAAAGCGCATCAAGAGTTGCGCGGTCGTCGTCTTCCCCGCACCGGATGTGCCCACGAGTGCCAACGTGCGCCCGGCCGGAACCTCGAACCTGAGGGCACTTAGCGCGCGTCGCGCTTGCCCGGGATAGGCGAAGCTCACTCGTTCCAGGGCCAGCGACACAGGCCCGGTGCGATAAGGAACGCCAGGCCCATCTCTCACGGGCACCGGCTCGTTCGCGAGCGCATAGATGCGCCGCGTGGCGCCGAGCGTATCGGCGAGCTGCCGGCCGACCTGGGCGATTTCCGAAACCGGCAGGAATGCCGACATGGCAAGAAGCGTGAGAAGCGGTAGCAGGGCCGGGTCGATGAGACCGCGCGCGGCAAGGCCGGCGCCCGTTGCAACGACGACGAGCCCACCGAGCCCGGTGATCGCCTCGAGAGCGCTCTGTTGCAACGTCAACTCGCCGAAGAAGGGCCGGCGCAGGCGAATGTATCGCTCGGAAAGCGCGTCGAGGCGAGCACCCTGCGCCGCCTCTTGCTGGAATGCGACGATTTCGCCGAGCCCCTGCACGGCGTCTACTGCGAAGGCGCCAAGTTCGCCTGCGGCCTCGCGCGCGGCGGAGCCCAGGCGGTCGACACGCTTACGCATCACGACCGGGCTCAAGGCGGCGGCGGCAAGAAAGGGGACGAGCGTCAGCGCGAGCCAAAGACTTTCGGAGAACAGCACCGTGAGTACCGCGGCCGGCACGAGGATCGCCACGAAGGCGGGTGCGACCGTGTGGGCAAAAAAATATTCGACGAGTTCGATGTCATGGGTGGCGAGCGCCATCAGATCGCCCGTTCGGCGGCGCACCAGATAGGCGGGCGCCAGTGCATCGAGCTTGCGGAAGGCGTCGATTCGCATCTCCGCGAGGAGGCGGAAGGCCATATCGTGGGCGATCCAGGATTCGAGCCAATGCAGCGCACCCGAAAGTGGCGCCACGATGGCGAGCGCCCACAACCACATTCCATAGGGTTGTCCGTTCTTCAGCCCGACGACGACCAGGGCACTCAGCACACCGACACCGATGAAGGCGAGAACGCGGAGGACACCAAAGAGAAACGCGGCTCCAAGCCGGTCTTTCCACGGCATGATCAGTTGCATGAGCTCGGCGACGAGCCGTGGCATGCTCAACCCTTCAGCCTTGATAATGCCCTCGGTTACCGGCTCGATCGCTCCGTGGCGTGAGTCCGCGACCAACTCGACCGTGCGGGCAGGTGGAATATCGTCGATGACAGCGGCGGCACAAGACTCCCTCACCTGCTCCGCCATCAACCTCGCATAGACGCCACCGGCCTTCATGAGGTGATCGTGCCGTCCGCTTTCCACGACGCGTCCACCGTCGAGCACGAGGATGCGATCGCACGCGATGACGCTCGAAAGTCTATGCGCAAGGATCAGCGTTGTGCGCCCGCGCATCAGCCGGTCGAGTGCTTCCTGGATGACGGCCTCGTTTTCGGCATCGACCGCGGATAGCGCTTCGTCGAGCACGAGGATCGGCGTATCGCGCAAGAGAGCGCGTGCAATTGCCACACGTTGTCGCTGGCCGCCTGAAAGCTTGACACCCTTTTCGCCGACAATCGTGCGATAGCCGTGAGGGAGCGTCAGAACGAATTCGTGGATGTTCGCGGCACTCGCGGCGGCCCAGACGTCCGCGTCGGACGCCTCCGGTCGGCCCATCCGAATGTTGTCCTCGACCGTGCCGTGAAAGAGGAACGTGTCCTGGTTGACCACCGAAATCGGCGAGCGGATCTGATCGAAGGACAAATGCCGGAGATCGTGGCCGCCGAGACGGATCACGCCGTCATCCGGGTCATAAAAGCGGAGCAGCAGACGGACGATCGACGATTTGCCCCCACCCGAAGTGCCGACGATGCCGACGCGTTCGCCCGCGGCCACCCGAAAATCGAGCCCGTCATGGACCGTGTGGCGCGAGCCCGGGTAATGAAAACGCACACCCTCGAACGCCAGGCTCGGCTCGAGTGGCTCGGCGATCGGAGCCGCGGGCGCATCCACGACCGCCGGATGATCGTCGAGGATTTGATAGATGCCCTGGGCGGCCGACATACCGACCATGCCTTGATGGAGCACCGTGCGCAGCTCGCGCATGGGTCGGAACACTTCCACACCCAGCATGAGGACGATCAGCAAGGAGGGCAGTCCCATGGCACCCACCCCGACGCGATAAGCACCTACCGCCAGTGCTGCGGCAGCACCACAGGCGATGGCACTATCGGTAATCCCACGGGCAAGCACGTTGGTGGCGAGTACCCACATGGTCCGTCGAAAAAGCTCCCGCGCCTCCAACTCGAGCTTGTCGGCCCGCGCCTTGCTTTGGCCGAACGCTTTCAACGTAGCGAGACCTTGGATCGAATCGAGAAGCTCCGCGGCAAAGGACGAATACGCCTTCTGTCGCCCGAGGGAGTTTGCCACATCGTGCCGGTGCCACAGTGCTGGCGCGAAGAGTGCAATGACGGCGAAGGCGAGCATGACCGAGGCAACCGGCAGATCGACGAACGCCATCGCCGCGAAGATCAGGACCGGCGTGAGCATCGAGATCATGAACTGCGGCAGGAATTGACCGAAATAGGTTTCGAGCTGCTCGACGCCGTCGACCAGCGAGAGCGCTATGGCGCCGGAGCGTTTGCGCGCGACCGTGCCAGGGCCAAGTGCGGCGATCTTGTCGTATAGGGTTCGGCGCAGTCTTTTCTGAACGCGTGCCGCCGTCTCGTGCGCGACCATTGTGCGCCAATGTTCGAATCCCGCCCGCACCACCATGACGGCGGCCACAAGCAGGAAGGGCGAAGTCAGCGTTGCTAGATCGCGGCCCGCGAATACTTGACCGATCAGCCAGCCGAGCAACCCGAGTCTCGCGATGCCGAGACCGACGGCGACCAGGCCGATCAATACCGCCCAAAGGATGCGAAGCCGCACGCCTTCGGTGAAGATCCACAGGCGCGGCTCGAAATGCATTCACGTACTCCGATAGTCTCGTCGCGGGGGGCCGATTGGGCGGCGCGTCGGGATCGGCGGCCCCGCTTGTCGGGCGCTAGCATAGCCGGAAGCCAGCCGCCGAGCCTAGTGCGGCGGATTTGGAGTTCCTGACATTTTGGTGGCAGCCGCGTCCAGGAACTTCAAATCCGAATACCACACTAGATTCACCATATTAGTCGCGTGGCGGATGCGGCCCTATCGACGCCTGCCGCGTGCGCTTCAACGATTGGTCAATCGCTATTTCTGCTGGCACCGGCCGCACGCTCAGTTACACAAGGAGTTTTCGTGCACCTTCCCAAAGATCGCGCACCACCTCGGCCGCTGGTCGAGCGGGCGCAAGAGCAGCGGATTGGCCGGCCCAGGCTTGCATGCGCTGCACGTCCCCTTCCTTTTGGGCAGCCGCCCGCATGGCCGCCGTCAAACCGCGCTGTACGGGATAGGGCGCTGGCGATGGCGCCTCCGGCGCCGTCGCGGCGCGCACATAATTCGTGGCGATGCTGCGCCCGGCGCGGCCGCTGAAGACGCGGCTAACCATCGTATCTTCCGGTGCGGTGTGGGCCAGGGCGGCGGCCCATGCCGGAGGAATTTGCGCCTCGGGGCAGCGGAGGAAGCCGGTGCCGATCTGTGCGGCACTGGCGCCGAGCGTCACGGCTGCCGCCACGCCGCGGGCATCGGCGATGCCGCCCGTCGCCACGACCGGCACTTTGACCGCATCGACCACTGCCGGCACCAGCGCGAACAAGCCCACCTGCTGACGCTCGGCGTTCGCGGGATCGAAGCTGCCGCGGTGCCCGCCTGCCTCCATTCCTTGCGCGACGATCACATCGGCACCCGCGGCCTCGGCCGCGCGCGCTTCCGCAACCGTGGAAATAGTGGCAAACCACGCGATTCCCTGCTTCTTGAGCCTTGCCACGAAATCCGGCGGGTAGAGCCCCATGATGGAGGACACAACGGCGGGCTTGACGTCGAGAAAGGCTTGGCACTGGCCGGCGAAATCCGGCAGCGTGGCGTCGCCCGCCTCGGGCGCTACGGCCGGCCCCCAATGGCCGAGAAACTCGCGGACAAGTGCCTCGTGCTCCCCGTGCCGGCTTGGCTTCGGTTGCGGTATCCAAAGATTGAGTTGGAAGACGCCGCTCGTCTTTCCGCGCACTTCCTTGACCCACGCATGGATTGCATCGGGTTCCATCAGGAGCGCTCCGCACGCACCAAGACCGCCTGCATTCGCGACCGCAATCGAGAGCGATGGAGCGCTCGCACCCGCCATGGGTCCGAGCAGAATCGGGACGCGCAATCCAAAACGGCGGCAGAATGCCTCGGCGCGAGAGACCGAAGTTGTCATCGTTCGACTCCTCCTAATTCGCGGGTGCGCAGATCGGCCAATGCGCCGCATCGGGAATTTGACGTGCAGCACGACATAACAACACGACCGGTCATTGCGCCGTCACGCGCGTCCCGTGTCGGGATCGAGAAAACTACCTCTGTCGAATTTGGAGCTCGTGAGCATATTGGGCAAGTAGGATTTTCAACTCGAAGCCAACCCGCATTGCGGACATTGCCTCCGCTTCACAGGCGGTCCCCTATGCTTGGTTTCCAGCTGTCGTTGCGAGCATCGTGAGGCCGACGGGTCCGAGACCGCACACTTCGCAGCCGGCTTTCCGAAAGCGCGCAGAGGGATACGCAGGCTCGATCGTCCAACGCTTCCCAGCGCTGATGGCGATCACGGTGTCGCCAGCCCGGACCGCGATTATTTCAGCGCCGCTGCTGAGCACGTTATTCATCGACTTCGGTGGGTTGAAATGATGGGTGCTGCAATGATTGAACTTGCGGCCCCTACGATGTCAACGGAAGCCGCACGGGCCAACTCAAGGGCATGGGGAAGCGGAATCGCCGGTGCTTAAAACGCGTTCCGAGAAAATCGGACCGCCCGTTCCTCCCCTTTCGACGAAGCGGATTTTAATACCGCCGGGGCCAGTTCGTTCCTTTGTCAGCCGCGTCGCACCGTGGAATTGCTGCTTCGGATGCGCGCCTTCTAATGCAGTGACTCCAACAGGCCGTCGTTCCGCCTGGGTTTCGTCTGGCGATAGTAATTGTATGCACTGCCGCCCGCAGAGCGGAATCCCGCCTCCTGCTTGTCGAAGCGGAACCCGAACCCCCGCTCATGATATGTGTCGAAAACGTCCCGATACTTCAGATAACCGAACAAGTAAAAATGCAGGCGCTCGTTGTTGAACTCGTCGATCTCCTCGTCCGTCAAAACCCGAGGAAACTCGATCTTGTAAAGGTCCGGTTCTCTGTGAAGGATGCTTGGGCCGTTGAAGCGGATCGCGTTGCTGAACTTCCTCCTCCTCGGCAGGTTTTCGCCGAGGAAGAGTTCCGCACGCAGTGTCGAAACCATTGCCGGCGTGCGCCCGTAATTGATCAATACGAACTCGACCCATGGATTGATCGCAAAAGGTGTTCCCGCATGAGTCAAATGCGGCTCAGGATCGCCGAGGAAAATGTGCGGCCGTTCTCCACCGACGAACGTTTCGACCGTCCGCTCCGTTTGCCAGATGACCAAGGCCCCGATCGCGACCAGGACCACCATGACGGCGATGAGCCACCTGGTGAAGCTCGCGACCTCACCCGTGTAAATCGACAACTGTTGAGTGTATCGGGCGAGTTCCTGCTGCACCTCCGCGACGTCGACGTCATGATGACGAATATCCTTTGGTGGTAGACTCTCGGGATGTTGGCCTGGCTGTGCCGACTCTCCTCCGCCGCGCTCTTCCACGCCGGCCTGTTGGATCTCGCTTGCCACCGTCTTGGCGTATTCGAAAAGAGCCGACTCAGACGAAGGTCCCGAGGGCGATGGGTTTTGGGGTTCAGCCCATGCGCCAACGTGCCAGAATGCTGCGACGACGAATGCCGCAATGATCCTGCCGTGGCTTGCCATCCCCGGATTGCCCCTCAATCGTTCCGGAATTTCCCGGTATTTATGTGAACTCGATGTTCCGCAAGACCTTGCAGTCCTGCGCACGCCCACTGGCGGGCATGATTCCATCCTGCCCAGCCCATGTCGCCGGCGATTTTGTGGTATTCCCTAAAAGTCGTACCTGAATTATCGATTGGAGTAGTGCAAGGACGGTGCGAGTACTGCAGTCGCAGGGCGCTCTGCCGCGGCCGGGTAAAGCGGCCATGCCCCCCGAGAATGGCACGGGGGCACTTGCCAGCCGCTGCAGGAGGGATTGGGGGTCGATGGGTCTCTTGGCCGGATTCTCCGTTAGCGCAAACTCAATGGGCCAAGCATTGCGCTCGCGGAAGTCCGAAGATGCTCTTAGACATCAAAGACGCCCACTTAAAAAAAGTGAGCGCCTTCGGGAACAGAAAGCCACCTCAGAGCGGCCACGTAGGCCGGTCATTTCAAGGCGTAAGCTCGGTGCCTGCTACCCCGACAGACCCGGAAGCAATATTACTGGATGAACCCCCGCTCATAGAGCGGCCGGGTGAGAGGCGATAGCCTCATTGCTCGTCGTCCGACCCATCACCGTGACACGACGATGGCGGCGGAGATGCCAGTCGGTAGAGGCTGAAGTCGCCGCCCGGAACCAGCGATCGAGCGCACCGACCGAGGCG
>Ga0187765_10001006_pt1 | contig 10725 bp, 6 predicted proteins | sample 0216_QUI02_MP05__3_FD_133018 | JGI IMG/M metagenome (GOLD analysis project Ga0187765, IMG submission 133018) | Tropical peat soil microbial communities from peatlands in Department of Meta, Colombia - 0216_QUI02_MP05_10_MG | ecosystem: Environmental > Terrestrial > Soil > Wetlands > Peat ...
GCCAGCTCCTCCTGACCGTGGCCGCGCTCGGCCAGGCCGACGACCAGGGCCAGCGACGGCTCCTCGTCCGGCAGCTCGCGCAGGGCGCGGGCGGCGGCGATGAGGGCCATCTCCGGATTCTGCATCGGCCCGGCGTAGAGCTTTCCCACCTTGCGGAGGAGCGCCGCCCGGTCCTCCGGCTTGGCCTCGGTGGCGGCGCGCGCCTCGAGGACCTGGACCAGGCGCAGGTGGTCTCCCCCGGCGGTGAAGATCGGCTCTAGGGCCTCGGCCGCCTCGCCCCGCAGCGGACTCTGGGAGCGGGCCATCTCCTCCAGCGCCCCGACCGCGCCGGCATGGCCCTGCCGCCGCCGCAGCACCTCCTCGAACATCTCCAGGGCCCCGCGCGGGTCGTCGAGCCGGGTGAGCCGCAGCCGCCCCAGCCGCACCATGAGGTCGAACATCTCCTCCTGGCGCTGGCCCGCCTCGGCGAGCTGGATCTCCCGGACGATGAGCGAGGCCAGCTCCGGCCAGCGCTCGCTCTCGGTGAGCACCTTGCCCAGAGAGCGGATGGCGTCCGCGTCGTCCGGCTTCCGGGCCAAAATCTCCCCGTAGGCCTGTGCGGCCAGCTGGCGGTCGGCGAGGGACTGCTCGGCCAGCACCCCCAGCTCGGCGAGGAGCTCCATCTGGCGCGTCGGCGACGGGTCGGCCATCACCTGACGCTTGGTCACCGCCGCCAGCGCATGCCAGTCTTGCTGCCGGTGGTGGAGCCGGGCCAGGGCGGCCAGCACCTCGAGGTTCTTCGGCTCGCGGCGGGCCAGCTCCTCGTAGGCCCGCACCGCCAGCTCCGGGCGCTCGATCCGCTCGCCGTAGAGGTAGGCCAGCCGGCGCCAGAGCTCGGTGGAGGTGGCGTTGGTCACCCCCCGCTCGAGCTGGTCCTCGTAGGCCGCCGCCAGCTCCTCGAACGCGCCGGACTCGGCGGCCAGGCGCTCCACCTGCTCGCGGTGCTCGGGGTTCTCCGGGGCCTCGGCGAAGATGCGTGCCCGGGCGGCGAAGGCCAGTTCCTTCTGTCCCAGCGACTCGCGCAGGGTGGCCACCTCGTCGAGCAGGGCGACGCGCTGGCTGGTGGTGGCCGCCGGCACGCGGAGCTCGAGCACGTCCACCAGGTGGCGGCCGTCGTTGAGGCTCCGGTAGACGCCCTCCAGGACGCGCGCCGCCTCCTGGCGCACCGCCTCGCTGCCGAGCAGCCGCTCCAGCCCGGCCACGGCGTTGGGGTCGCTCGGGGCGCCCTCGAGGAGCTGGGCGTAGCCGGCCACCGCCGGCGCCAGGTCGCCCTGCTTCTCGAGGAGCTGGCAGCGCCGGAGGAGGTAGCCGCGCCGCACGTCCCCGGAGGTGACCTGGACCAGCTGCGCCAGCACGTCCCCCTGCGCATCGACGTCCTTCGTCTTCCCGTAGAGCCGGTCGAGAGCCTCCAGGCCGTCCACCCCGCGGGAGAGGGCGAGCGCCTCCTTGAAGGCGTCGATGGCCCGGGCGTCGTCGCCGGCGAGCTCGAGCGTGGTCCCGGCCCGGAGCAGCAACGCCCGCCGCTCCGCCGGAGCCCCGGCGAGCTGCGCCTTCTTGAGGGTGATCTCCGCCAGCTCCTTGGCGTTCCTGCTCTGCTCGAAGAGCCGGCCGAGGGCGTCCAGCGCCTGCCGGTCCTGGGGGGCGATGGCGAGCAGGGCCTGCCAGTCACGGATGGCGTGCTCGGCCAGGCCGAGGTGCTCGCGCAGCTCGGCGGCGCGCCGCAGCACGTCGATGCTCTCCGGCTCGTGGAGCTTGGTGGCCAGCTGCTCGTAGACCTGGGCCAGCCCCTCGTAGGAGCCGCTGGTGCGCGCCAGCCGCTCGAGGTCGGCCCGCGCCGCCGGGCGGTCCACCCCGTCGACGAAGGCCTGGGCGGCGGCCTCGAAGGCCCGCTCCGGAGCCCCGAGGTCGCGCTCGAGGATGGCCCGCAGCTCGCGGGCCAGGCGCACCTTTTCCTCGGAGAGGGCGTCGGCCATGCGCGCCTCCCGGATGGCCACCCGCCGGGCGTGGTCGCCGGTCCGGGCCAGCACCGGATCCAGGATCTCCAGGGCGGTCGTGCTCTCGGCGGAGTGCTGGCGGGCCCAGGCCTCGAGAAGGTCCCGGCTCGGCTGATGCCCGGGGTCCTCCACCAGCACCGCCTCGAGCAGCTGGAGCGCACCGGCGTTGTCCCGGAGCTTGTCCCTCCGCAGCTGCGCCAGCCGGAAGGTGGCCTCCCGCCCCTGGGGGCTCTGCCCCTCCTGGGCGCGGCGCAGCTCGAGGGCGAAGGCCAGCCCCTCGTCCTTGCCGAGCTCGATGGAGAGCCGGTCCAGCGCGCTGACCGCCTCGCGGTTGAGCGGGTCGGCCTCGGCGATGCGGCGCCAGAAGGCGGCCGCCGTCTCCCGGTCAGCCAGCTTGCCCTCGTGGAGGAGGGCCGCCTCGCGCCACAGGGCCACCCGCTCCGCCGGCTCGCTCACCACCGAGGCCAGGGTGTCCAGCACCTTGGCCAGCCCGGCCCATTGCTCGCCGGCCCGGTGGAGCCGCTGCAGGGCGCGGAGGGCATCGACGCTGGTCGGCTCGATGGCCAGGAGCGCCTCCAGGTGCCCCACCGCCCCCGCGCGGTCATCGAGCTTCTTCTCCTGGACGTCGGCCAGCTCGCGGAGCAGCGCCGCGCGGAGCGGCCCGGCGTCGGCCTGACCCACCAGCTCGGAGAGCACGGAGGCGAAGCCGTCCATGGCGTCCGCGTCCTCGGCGGCGCGCCGCGCGGCCGCCCGGAGCCCGGCATCCTGGGGGGCGAGCCGCATGGCGCGGGTCAGTGCGGCGAAGGCCAGCTCCGGCTGCCGGAGGTGGTGAAGGTGGACATGGGCCGCCTGCTGGAGGGCCAGCACCCGCTCGGCCGGGTCTCGGGTCAGCTCGGCGACGACCTCGAGCACCGAGACCAGCTTCCGGTGCTCCTTGACCGCCTCGTAGGCCGCCACCAGCGCCCGCGCCGCCTCCTCGCGGCGCGCCGGGTCCTCCAGGAGCGCCTCCAGCCCGGCCAGGGCCTCGGCGTCCGTGGGCTTCTTGTGGAGGATGGCGGCGAACGTCTTGACGGCATCGGCACCGGTGGCCAAACGCACCTCCAGGGTTCCCGCGGGCGGCGCCTCGCCGGGCTGCACCGGTGGGGCGACCGGCGACGGCGGAGCCGATGGTACCAGATGCGCCCCGTCCCGCCCGGTATCTGGTGGGGCGAGGGCGAACGGCACGGGCGTCGCCGGGTCGGAGCGGGGAGCCGGCGGCGGAGCGGGGGGCTGAGCGTCGAGCGAGGCTCCGGCGGGGGGCAACAGCTCGACCGGCGCCGGCCGGACGGGCGGAGTGCCGTTGGCCACCGGCCGCGCGCTGGCCACGGCGTCGGTGAGCCTGCGGAGCACCGCCGCCTCCCGGGTCCGCCCCACCGCCTCGAAGCGGTCGGCCAGCGCGGTGTAGGCGGCCATCGCCTCGCGGGTGGACCCGCTGTCGAGGAGCAGCTCGGCGGCCAGGCTCACCGCATCCGTCCGGATGGGGTCGGCGGCGGTGGCTCTTTGGAAGTCGGCCAGGGCGCCCGGGCCGTCGCGGAGCCGGGTCAGGCGCAGCGTCCCGGCCCGAACCCAGAGCTCCGCCTGCGCGGCCGGCTCGGCGGCGTCGCTCGCCATCTGCTCCAGGACCGAGGCGAAGCCGGCCCAGTCGGCGGTCCTCTCCGCCATCCGCTCCAGGAACCCGAGGGCGCCGTGCATCGCCGGCCAGAGCACGAAGCAGCGGTCGAGCGCCTCCTTCACCCGGGCGCCGCCGCCCGGGTCGTACCAGGAGAAGAGACGGGCCACCGCCAGCGACAGGTCGGCGGCGCGGCGAGCATCCTCCTCGGCCAGCGAGGCGTTCCACAGCGCCGTCGCCCGCTCGCGCCAGCCCCGGTCCAGGGCGGCCAGGTTCTCGTTCACGGCGCGCGTGCGACCCTCGTCCGCATCCAGGGTGTGCGCCCAGTGCAGCGCCTGGCGCGCGAGGTTGTGCTCGGTGGGGTCGTCGACCAGCGCCTCGGCCAGGGCAAGGTAGGCCTCCCCCAGCCCCTCTCCGCCGGCGCGGGCCCGCTCCCGCTCCAGCGCCTGGAAGAGGGCTCCGAAGCGACGCTCGGCGAGGAGCGTGGCCCGGAGCTGGCGGGGCAGCGATGGGTCCTCGGGATCGGCTCGCGCCGCCTGCTGTAGGCAGAGGATGGCGCGGTCCGGGCGGTGGAGCTTGTCGCCGAACACCTCCGCCGCCTCGAGGAAGAACGCGGCTGCCGCCGGTCCCTCCGTCCGGGCGGCCCGCTGGAGCAGCGCCTCTGCCTCCTCCTCGAAGGGACGCTGCGCGCGGGACGTGGGCTCCATCGTCTGAAGGGCTCGAGCCGGGCCCAAAGGAGAGGAGCCGAGGCCTGGAGCGGCTCCCGGCAGGCCTCGCTCGAGCCCGCTCGCAGAGCGAGAAGTCTACTGTCGGCGGATCTGGGCGATCAAACGGCCGGTGTACCGCTGCTGCTCGTTTCCACTCCGGCTGCGCTGTCTGCGGCTTCCTCCGCCGGCTCGTCCGCCGGGAGCGGTGGAGGCGATTCCGGCGGCATGGCCTCGAGTCGGTCGGCGGCGGCATCGTCCCCCGCCCTCCGGAAGAGGCGGATGGCCTGGTCCCGGTGTCCGGAGGCCTCGGCAAAGGCGGCCGCCTTGGCGAAGTCCCCGGCGACCTCGAGCAGCGGGTAGGCCCGGTCCTTCCGGCCGGCCGCCTCCCAGGCCTGTGCCGCCTCGGCCTTGCGCCCGAGGAGGTCGAGCCAGCGGGCCCGGGGGCCGGGCGCCCCCTCCTGGGTGACCTTGACCAGCTCCGCCTCGCCGAGCGCACGGGCCTCGTCCTTGAGCTTGAGCTGCTCGAGGAAGCGGAAGGCCTTGGTGCCGGGGAGGACCTTCAGGATCTCCACCGCCTCGGCGCGATGTCCGGTCTGGGCGAGGACCTGGGCCGCCCCGAGCCGGTCGCCGCGCTCGACCAGCCGCTGGACCTCGAGGGTGCGCACGCGCTCGGCGCCGGCCGCATCGCGGGCGCGCTCGTACGCCTTCCGGGCGAGGCCGAGCTTCCCGGCGCGCTCCCAGGCCAGGGCGGCCTGGTCGAACTGGCGGGCGCGCTCGTAGAGCTTGGCCGCCTCGTCGAAGGCGTTCCCCTTGACGTGGAGCTCGAGCAGGAGCTCCCAGCCCTCGCCGCGCTCGAGCTGGGCCTTGGCCTCGGCCGCGGGGAGCGCCTGCGCCAGGCGGCGGGCGGCCTCCATGTCCTTGGCGGCCAGGGCGGCACGCAGGGCGGACTTCACGTCCCCGCCAGCCTCGAAGAGCTTCGAGGCCTCGGCCGGCGAGCCGTGCTTCTCATGGAGCCGGGCGGCGTCGCGCGTGCGCCCGCGGGCGACGTAGGCCTCGGCCTGGGCCTGCCAGTCGCCGGGGGTGATGGGCGGCATCGGCTCTCGGGAGATGCGCTCGCGGGGCGCACGGGCGGGCTTCCCCTCTCGGGGCTTCCGTGGGCCCCGCTCCCCGGGGCGGCGGGTTCCGCCTGCGTCCGGCCGTTGGGCCTTCTCGGCCGGGGCTGCCTCGGCGCGGGCCAGCTCCTCGCGAGAAGGTGTGCGGCCGGCCGCGGCGAACGCTCCCTCGGCACGCTCGGCCTCGTGGACGGCCAGCCAGGCGAGGCCGACCCGGTAGAGCACGTCCGAGTAGAGCTGGGCCGGGCCGGGAGCGGCAGCGAGAGGTGCCGTCGATGAGGCCTCGGGAGTATCTGCCGTGGCCGGCTCGGCCGGAGCATCGCCGGGAGCTGCCTCGGCAGGCGCCTCGGCGGCCGGTGGCACCTCTCCTGGCGCCATGTCCTCGGCGGCGGGCAGCTCCGGAAGCTCGGCCGCTTCCTGCGGGCTCTCGACCGGAGCGGCGGGCTCCGGAGCGACCTCCGGTTCGGCGGCCTTGGCCTCCTGCTCGGGCGGCGCCTCTGCGCCCGCTGCGGCCGGCTCGCCCGAGGGCCTGGGCTGCCGGCTGACGCGGAGGAGCGTGGTGATCAGGCGGCCGCGGGTGGTGGGGTCGACCTCGGCGAGGGCCCTCACGCGAAGCGAGCGCAGCTGGCGAACGACCTCGTCGAGCGGCCGCAGCTGGCCCTCCAGGTCGCTCTTGCCCAGGGCCTTCTCGAGCGTGGACAGCTCGGCGACGACCCGGTGCCCGCCGGTGGAGGGCCCGCGGTCGTCTCGCCGACCCCTGCCGCCGGGACGGCCGTCTCGGCCGCGCCCTCCCCGGTCGCGATCACCGCCGCGCGGACCACCGCGGCCCGGACCCTGTGGAACCTGTGCGCTCACTCCCCTGCCCTCGTGTCAGCCGAAGGGGGGAGCACATAGCAGCCCGGGGCGCTGGGGAGCCAGCCCTCCCGGTCGTTCGGCTCAGGGGGCAGCTGCCCCCGACTCCGCTCACGGCTCCCCGGGACGCGCCTCGCGGCTCTGCCGCCGGTGCTCGAGCAGGTCGCTGAGGATGATCTGCGCCACCGCCGCCGCCGGTACGGCGACGACGGCGCCCACCACGCCCAGGAGCTCGGCCAGAAAGAGCACGGCCAGGAGCGTGACCAGCGGATCGACGTGCATCGTCCTTCTGAAGACCAGCGGGGCGAGGATGTTCCCCTCGAACTGACCGTAGAGGATGAAGTAGCCGAGGACGACCAGCGCCTTGACCCAGCCGCTGGTGATCAGAGCGGTGAGGACGACCAGCAAGCCGACCACCGCCGGCCCGGCATAGGGGACCAGGCTGGAGAAGCCGCTCACCAGGCCGAGTGGGAGGAAGAAGGGGATCCGGAGGATGGCCAGACAGGTGGCGGTCAGGACGGCGTTGACGCTGCAGATGACCATCAGCCCGCTCAGGTAGTGCCCGACGCTGGCGTAGGAGCTGGCCGCCAGGTGCTGCCAGTGGGGCCGGACGTCGGTGTCCACCTGCTCGAAGAGCCCCTTCACCAGCGCCGGTCCGAAGATGAGCATGAACACCACCAGCACGGCGAGGGTGAGCGCCCCGGCCAGGACGGTCAGCACCCCGCCGATGGCCCCCAGCACCGTGCTCCCCGAGTCCGGCCCGGTCCCGGTGAGCAGCCGGCGCAGCGTCTCCCCGACGCCCAGGTGTCGATCGACAAAGGTGAAGGTTTCCGAGCGGCGCACGTTCTCCAGCAGCTCGGGCGCCTGGTGTGACAGCGCGCGCACCTGGACCACGGTGGGTGGGATGACCAGCACCACGATGCCCGCCCCGAGCAGCAGCGCGGCGCCCATGACCAGGGCGATGCCCACTCCCCGCTTCATCCCCCGGCGTTCGAGCCTCCGCACCAGATGGTCGAGGGCGATGGCCAGGATGGCCGCGCAGACGGTGAGCGTCAGGGCGACGCGCGTCTCGAGCACGAAGAGGACCAGGCCCGCGGTGGCCGTGACGGCGAAGCAGACGGTGAAGGCCGTCCTCAGCGAGACCTGCGAGGACTGCGGCGGGAGCACGCCCGGGCCCGGGGGGTCAGAAGGCGTAGCGGATGTTGGGCGTCACCACGAAGCCCCAGCTCTTGCTCTTCCCGAGGAAGTCCCCGTCCACCTCCACGCCGATGGAGAAGTGGCGGAGGTGGGTGTAGTACTGAAAGCCGATCCCGGCGAAGGCGTAGAACGACGAGTAGGAGCTGGTGGCCGGAGTGGCGGTGAACAGCGCGCTCGGCTCGAAGAAGGCCCAGCCCACACCGGCCTTGACGTAGAACCAGCTGCGCTGCACGCCCTGCCCATCCGCGATGCCGAGCGCGTTGAAGCGCACCGCCAGCCCGGGGATGAGCTCGGAGGAGTCGCCCGAGGCCACGCCGTTGTTGGAGTATCCGATGTAGTCCGACCCGGCCCGGTAGGAGACGAAGGCCCCGAAGGCGCTCACCGTCAAGTAGCGGCCGATGTCGTAGCCCACCTCGAGCCGGATCATGGCCCCCCAGGCGGAGGGGGATGGTGTTCCCGACGCCGCGGGCAGGCTCCCGAGGAAGGCCAGGCCCACGTCGGCGCCCAGCATGAAGCCGCGCTCGACCTCGTCCACCGGAGCCTCGGTGGCGATGAGGGGCGCCGCGCCGAGCGGCTGCGTCACCGCCTGGGCCAGGGAGCGGCCGGGCGACAGGGCTCCGATCAGCGCCACACCGACGAGCAGCGTGCGAACCATCGACACCCCTGTTCTCTGGGCGGTCAGGTGCCCGGTTCCTTGAAGATGAACGGGTAGGTCACCACGGCCACGCCGCCGCCCTTGGGCTTGGGGAAGACCCAGGTCAGCACCCGGCCGGCGACGCAGGCGTCGAGCTCGCTGTTGCCGGTGGTGGTCTGCACCACCACCGAGGAGGAGACCGTACCCTGCTCGGTCACCACCCACTTCACCGCCACCTTGCCGGAGAGCTTCGGATTCTTGGTCAGCTGCACGTCGTAGCAGTAGCGGAGCTGGTCGAGGTGGCTTCTGACCACCCGCCGGATGAGCTCGCGGTCGATGGAGCCGGTGATCTCCGGATCGCTGGCGGCGATGGCGATGTCGGCGCTCTTCTTCCCGCCCAGCGTCATCCCCGTCCCGTAGCTGCCCTGGCCGCCGGCCACGCCCTTGGTGCCCACCGAGCCGATGCCGAGGGTGTTCCCCGTCCCACCGCCGCCGCCGCACGAGCCCTTGAGGCCCATGCCGAACGTGCCGCCGGCGTCACCCACCGTGGTCCCCTTGATCCCGCCCAGGGCGGCCTGGAGCGTCCCGCCCAGCCCGGCGGTGCCGAACATGATGGCCGTGCTCCCCGGGCCCTTCCCGCCGAAGATCTTCTGGGCCAGGAGCCGCGCCTGGTCCTTGCTGTTCGGGTCGATGGCCTTGGGCGAGGACTTGGTCTGGCGCTCGGGTGCGTTGCGCTTCCCCATCTTCCCTTCCTCGCCCTTGTAGGCCGCCGTCCCCTGGGCGCCCTTCTCCTTGGACTGGTTGAGCTGGGCGATGAGCGGGTTCTTCTGCACCTCGGGAGGCTTGATGAGCAGCTTGGTGAGGATGGCGTTGTTCGAGGAGAGCTCGTCGGCGTACTCGTCGCCGGCCGCGGCCCGGTTCAGGGTGGCCACCAGGCCCACCGCCCCGAGGAAGAAGACGAGGAGGAAGATGTTCAGCGACGTCCAGTCCACCCGCTGGGAGAAGGGCACCGCCACCTTCTCCGGGACGGGCTGGAAGCAGAGGTCGAGGGTGAGGCGGCCGACCTGCACGAAGGCCACGTCGTCCGGGTCGAGCTGCAGCGCGAAGCCGTCGCCGTCGCGCTGGGCGAAGCCCTGCTCCGGGGTGCGGGAGAGGGCCACCACCTGGCCCTTGCGCTCCAGCTCGCCGCCCATCTTGCCGGCGAAGCGCAGGGTGAAGCTGTGCCCGTCGCCGGTGACCACGTCGAAGGGGTCGGCCGGCAGCGTCGTCTCACCCACGTCGAAGGTGGCCTTGGGCGAGCCGCCCACGCTCACCGCGCCCTTGAAGCCCGGCGGGAGGAACTGCTCGCCGAGGATCTAGTCTCCCCAGCGCAGCCGCACCTCGACGCCGAGGGGACCGCCCCCGGCGCGGCGGGTGGGGCGAAGTCGCGACTCGGCGTGGAGGGCCGGCTTCTTCGCTGGAGCCTCGGCCGCGCGGGGCGCGGGCGGCGGCGCGCGCGGGGCCGGCTTCTTCGCCTCCACCCGCTCGACCACCGGCGGCTGGACGTAGGACTGGGCGGGGACCGGCGCCGACTGGGCAAGGGTGGCGGCGGCGGTGGCGCGGGCCGCGTCGGCGACCGGGGTGAGCACCGGCACCGGAGCCGGGGCGGCCGCCGGGGCGGGGGTGGGGCTCGAGCGGGCTGCGCCGGGACCCGGGTTCTCCACCCGGATGGTGGTGTTCCCCAGCCGGATCTCGTCGCCGAAGGCGATGGCGCCCTTGGTCACCTTCTTCCCGTTGACGTACGTCCCCTCGGTGCCCCCAAGGTCGATGATCGACAGGCGGCCGTCGGGGGCCACCTCGATGATCGCGTGGATGCGGCTGACCTTGTCGTCGTCCAGGCAGAGGTGTGCCGTGGCCAGCCGCCCGATCTTGATGATGTCGCGGTCGTAGTCCCGCGAGGCCACCAGGGCGCCGCTCTTGAACACCTTGAGGGTCAGGGGAACAGGCACGGCCGACGCCTCTCCTAGAGCTCGTCCACCGACTGCATCACCTTGTCGTTGAACTCCTCCCGGATCTTGATCAGGTTGGAGTGCTGGGTCTTTCCCCCAGCCTCGATGTACTCGCCGTCCGGGCGGGTGAGGTCGCCCTGGATGGTCTCGTCCTCGAAGTTGATGACCGTCTGCTTCGGCGTCCCTGTTCCGGAGGAGGCCGGAGGGGGCGTCTTCGAATCCTGGGCGGCGGCCGTCGAGGCGACCCCCACCAGCGCGACCAGCAGCCAGAGCCTCATGCGGTCTCCCATGCTACCCCAAGAGGTTACAGCCTGCCCAAGGGCCGGCCAGGCCGCCACTCCCCCTCCCGGAGCCCCTGGCGGACATCCGCCTACAGGGGTCAGGGCTTGGTCCCGGCCGGCTTGGGCGGCGGCTGCGGGGCGGCGGCCGGGGCCGGGGTGCGGGCCTGCTCCTCCACCTTGCGCGCCTCGGCCCGAGCCCTGAGCGCCACCTCCGCCTCGCGGCGCAGGGCGGGGACGGGCGAGTCGCCGGGCAGCGCCTGTTCGCCGCCGAGC
>Ga0187765_10001007_pt1 | contig 10723 bp, 6 predicted proteins | sample 0216_QUI02_MP05__3_FD_133018 | JGI IMG/M metagenome (GOLD analysis project Ga0187765, IMG submission 133018) | Tropical peat soil microbial communities from peatlands in Department of Meta, Colombia - 0216_QUI02_MP05_10_MG | ecosystem: Environmental > Terrestrial > Soil > Wetlands > Peat ...
ACTGCCGGCTCCGCAGGCAGTGGTCGGCCACCGACAGCAGGCAGTTCGCGTCCGGCGGCAGGTAGACGCGGATGATCTCGGCCCTCTTGTTCATCACGTGATCGATGAAGCCGGGATCCTGGTGGGAGAAGCCGTTGTGGTCCTGCCGCCAGACCAGGCTGGACAGCAGGTAGTTGAGCGAGGCGATGGGCCGCCGCCAGGCAATGCCCCGCGACACCTTCAGCCACTTCGCGTGCTGGTTGAACATGGAGTCCACGATGTGGATGAACGCCTCGTAGCAGTTGAACAGCCCGTGCCTGCCGGTGAGCAGGTAACCCTCCAGCCAGCCCTCGCACAGGTGCTCTGACAGCACCTCCATCACCCGGCCGTCCGGTGCCAGGTGGTCGTCGCCGTCGATGATCCGCGCGTCGAAGGCGCGGTTGGTCACCTCGAACACGGCCTGCAGCCGGTTGGACGCGGTCTCGTCCGGGCCGAACAGCCGGAACGTGGACGGGTTGCGCACGATCACGTCCCGGAGCCAGCCGCCGAGCACGGCGGTGGCCTGGGTCGTGCCGGTGCCGGGGTGAATGACCGGCACCGCGTAGTCACGGAAATCGGGCAGGTCGAGGTCGCGCAGCAGCAGGCCGCCGTTGGCGTGCGGGTTGTCGCTCATTCGGTGGTGGCGGTGCGGGGCGAAGGCGGCCAGGTCCGCGGCCAGCGCGCCGTCGGCGTCGAACAGCTCATCCGGCCGGTAGCTGCGCAGCCACTCCTCCAGCAGGGCCAGGTGCCCAGGGTTGCCGCGGACGTCGGCGATCGGCACCTGGTGTGCCCGGAAGGTCCCCTCCACCGGCACCCCGTCCACGGTCTTCGGGCCGGTCCACCCCTTCGGCGTGGCCAGCACGATCGCTGGCCAGCGGGGCCGGGCGCGGTCGCCGTCCTGCCGGGCCCGGCGCTGGATGGCCTGGATCTCCCCGATCACCTCGTCCAGGGTGGCGGCCAGCTGCTGGTGCACGGGCTCGGGCTCGTCGCCGGCCACCACGTGCACCCGGTACCCGTACCCCTCCAGCAGGGCGGTGAGCTCGCCGTCGGCCAGCCGGGCCAGCACCGTCGGGTTCGCGATCTTGTACCCGTTGAGGTGCAGGATGGGCAGCACCGCGCCGTCGGTGACCGGGTTGAGGAACTTGTTGGAGTGCCAGCTGGTCGCGAGCGGCCCGGTCTCGGCCTCGCCATCGCCGACCACGCAGGCGGCGATGAGGCCCGGGTTGTCGAACACCGCGCCGTAGGCGTGGGCCAGTGAGTAGCCCAGCTCGCCGCCCTCGTGGATGGAGCCGGGAACCTCCGGCGTGGCGTGGCTGCCGATGCCGCCCGGGAAGGAGAACTGCCGCATCAGGGCGGCCAGGCCGGCGGTGCTGTGGGAGATGTTCGGGTAGCGCTCGGTGTAGGTGCCTTCCAGGTAGGCGTTGGCCACCAGGCCCGGGCCGCCGTGGCCGGGTCCCGCGATGTAGATCATGTCCAGGTCCCAGTTGCGGATGACCCGGTTGAGGTGCGCGTAGAGCAGGTTGAGGCCCGGGGTGGTCCCCCAGTGGCCGAGCAGCCGCGGCTTGACGTGCTCGGGCCGCAGCGGCTCCCGCAGCAGCGGGTTGGCCAGCAGGTAGATCTGCCCGGCGGACAGGTAGTTGGCCGCGCGCCAGTAGCCGTCCAGCGTGCGCAGCTCGCTTTCGGTCAGCCCGGGCCTGGTGGTCGTCACTGAGGCACACCCTCTTCCTCGGGCCGCTGTTCCGCCGGCGGCAGGCGGAGCTGGCGCAGGAACGGGTCGGCCGCCCGGTGGCTGGTGACCCGCACCCGTGCGTCCACCGCGAACACCCCGTCGGGGCGGGCGATGACCGGGTTGAGGTCGAGCTCGGCCACCTGCGGCAGGTCGTCGGCGAGCCGGGAGACGCGCAGCAGCGCGTCGCGGAGCGCCCCGATGTCGGCGGCGGGCTCGCCCCGGTGGCCGAGCAGCAGCGGGGCGGCGCGGATCTCGTGGATGAGGTCGTCGGCGTCGGTGCCGGTCAGCGGCGCTAGCCGGGCGGCGTGATCGCCGAGCACCTCGGTGGCGACGCCGCCCAGGCCGAACACGACCACCGGCCCGAACACGGGTTCCTGCACCACCCCGATGATGGTCTCGGTCCCGCCGGAGATCATGGCCTGGACCAGAACCCCGGACAAACGCTCGCCGAACCTTCGCTCCAGCCGTCCCAGCGCGCGCCGCGCCTCGGCATGACCATGGATGTCGAGTTCGACCGCGCCAGCGTCGCTCTTGTGTACCAGCCCGGGGACGTCGGCCTTGAGCGCCACGTGGCCGCCGAGCGCGTCGGCCGCTTCGAGCAGCGCGGCGAGGCCGGTGGTGTAGCGGCTGTCCACCACCGGGATCCCGTAACAGCGGAGCAGCTCGTCGGCCTCGGCCGGGGACAGCCAGCCGCCGCCGGGCAGGCGGCCGAGGAAGGCCTGGACCAGCGCCCGGGCGTCGTCCGGCCGGATGCCGGCCAGCTCGGGAACGGAGCCGGCCGGACGCCTGCGCCACGCGCTGTAGGAGGCCGCCCGGCCGAGGGCCCCGGCCGCTCCCTCCGGGTAGGCATAGGCCGGAACGGCTGGGCCGCCGTCGGCGGCGGGCAATATCTTGATCGTTTCTGGCTGGTCGAGAATGACCGCCGCCAGCGGCACCGGCAGGCGCACCTCGGTCAGCACCGGAACCACGTCGCTGGCGGCGGTCGGGACGACCAGGGCGATCACCGCGTCGGGAGGGTCCTCGCCCGCCGGTTCCTGCGCCAGCATGAGCAGGCAGTCACGGAACTGCTGGGCGCTGACCCCGGCGGTGGTATCCACGGGGCCGCCCACGGCTGCGCCGTTCGGCAGCAGCCGGCGCAGCCGCGCCTGGGTCCGGGCGCCGACCTGGCTGACGCTCAGACCTGCCTCCACGCAGGCGTCCGCGGCCAGCACGCCGGCGCCGCCGGCGTTGGTCACGATGGCGACCTTCTTGCCGGCCGGCACCGGCTGGTTCGCGAGCAAGGCTGCGGTGTCGAGGAGCGCGCCCAGGCTGGTGGTGGCGATGATGCCGGCCTGCTCGAACAGGGCCTGCCGGGTGATCAGTGGGGCCGCCACCGCGGCGGTGTGGGAGGCGGCGGCGCGCTGCCCAGGCACAGACCGGCCCGCGTGCACGGTGAGCACCGGCATCCGCGCGCTGACCCGGCGGGCGGTGCGGGCGAACCTGCGCGGGCTGCCGAACGATTCCAGGTACAGCACGGCGAGCCGGGTGAGCCCGTCCTGCTCCCACCACATCAGCATGTCGTTGCTGGACACGTCCATCTTGTCGCCCACCGACGCGAACGAGGAGATTCCGATGCCGAGCCGGGTGAAGTGCTCCAGCATGGCCACACCCACGCCGCCGGACTGCACCACCAGGCCGGCGACGCCCGCCTCCGGATGCTGCACGGCGAAGGTGGCGTCCAGGCCCAGGCCCGGCACCGCGATGCCGAAGCAGTTGGGGCCCACCAGGCGCATCCCGTAGCGGCGGCAGGTCTCCAGCAGGTGGGAGTCCCCGCGGACGCCGAGGCCGGAGGTGATCACCACCAGGCCCCGTACGCCCCTCCGGCCGCATTCCCTGGCCACCTTGGACACCTGGGCCGGCGGCACGGCCACCACCGCCAGATCGGGCGCGGCCGGCAGGTCGCCAACCGACGGCAGGCAGGGCACGCCCCCGATCTCCTTGGCGTGCGGGTTCACCGCGAACAGCTCGCCCGCGAAACCGGCATCGCGGATGTTGAGCAGGATCGTCCGCCCGATCGACCCCTCACGCCGGCTGGCGCCCACGACCGCGACCGACCGCGGGGCGAGCAGCGGGGCGAGGCTGGCCACGTCCGCCCGCCGTTCCCGGCCCTCCACCGCGTCCAGGTAGGCGCTGTCCGCGCCCACGGCCGCGCCGACGGGGATGGCCATGGTCAGCTCGACCACGTCGTCGACCAGGCGGCGGCGGACGGCCAGGCCGGCGTCGGCGAACACCCGCAGCATGGCCGCGTTCCCCGGCAGGGTCGACGCGGTGAAGGCCTGTACCCGCTGGGCCCGGCCGACCGACACCAGATGCTCGAGCAGCAGGGTGGCGATCCCCCGCCCGTGCATGTCGTCGGCGACGGCGAAGGCGACCTCGGCCATGCCGGGCGTGCCGGTGCGCTCGTAACTGGCCAGCCCGACCACCCGCGTTCCGAGCAGCGCGAGCAGCGCGGCGTGGTCGGCGCCGGCCGGCCGGCAGACCCGTTTCGCCTCCTGCTCGCCCGCGCGCTTGCTCATGCTGAAGAAGCGCAGGTAGAGATTGTCCGGGGACATGGCCTGGTGGAAGCGGATCACCGCGTCGGTGTCGTCGGGACCGGCCGGCCGGATCCCGACGGTCGTCCCGTCGGCGAGCAGCGCGTAAGAAAGTCCCGCCATCGCCTGTGTGGTCACGTGGCCGCCCGTTGCCTTCACGACCCGCCGGTATCGCGCACAGAATGCCTCACCAGTCTCGCATAGGGCCCGGGATACAGCAGGGTGATGTGACCGCCGTTCAGCCACCGGACAACGTAGGGAGGGGAACCGTCCACGCGGTGCAGGCGGACGATCTCACAGACACGATGGCCGTCGATGCCATCCACGACCAGCCGGTCGCCCACCTGGGCTCTCACGGCGAATGCCTCCTCTGCGCCCGGTGCTCGCACCTCGCGGCGCTTCCGGGCTTCCGCCATCGTCGTCACCGGCGCGGCCCGGTCCATAGGGCTGATGTCCCCCCGCGGCCGGGCCGTTGGGCCTGCCGGCCGCGCTCACCCGGCGGGGGTGGCGTGCGGGAGATGACGCCGGGCGGACAATGATCCGGGCGGCTCGGTGGAGGCCTGACACATGAGACCAGTGGACCGGCGCCTGCTGCGGCAGGCGGGGGCGGCCCGCGGCTACCTGGCCCTCGCGGTGGTGCTCGGCCTGGCCGTGACCGGTCTCGTGCTCGCCCAGGCGGGGCTGCTCGCCCGCGCGCTGGCCGGGGCCGCCCCCGGCATCGGCCCAGCCGCGCTGTGGCCGGTCCTGGCCGCCCTGCTCGCGGTGATGCTGGCCCGCGCAGCGGCCTCCTACGGCGGGGAGGCGGCCGCGCTGCGCGCGTCGGCGGCGGTCAAGAGCCAGCTGCGCCGCCGTCTCGCGGCCCAGGTGCTGCGGCTGGGCCCGGCCTGGCTCGGCGGCCAGCGGCCGGGTGAGATCACCACCGTCGCCACCCGGGGCCTGGATGCCCTTGATCCCTACTTCGCCCGCTACCTGCCGCAGCTCGTGCTGGCCTGCCTGGTGCCGCTCGCGGTGGTCGTGCGGGTGGCGTTCGCGGACTGGATCTCGGCCCTGATCATCGTGGTGACGCTGCCGCTCATCCCGGTGTTCACGGTGCTGGTGGGCATACCGGCGCGCGCCCGTGCCCGGCGCCAGTGGCTGCTGCTGGCCCGGCTGGGCGGGCACTTCCTGGACGTGGTGGAGGGCCTGACCACGCTCAAGGTGTTCGGCCGGGCCCGGCCGCAGGCCGAGGTGATCGGGCGGGTGACCGACAGCCACCGCGAGGCCACCATGTCGGTGCTGCGGGTGGCCTTCCTGTCCGCCCTGGTGCTCGAGCTCACGGCCGCGCTCGCGACCGCCCTGGTGGCGGTCGAGGTGGGCCTGCGCCTGCTCGGCGGGCACATCGGCTATGAGACGGCGCTGCTGGTGCTGCTGCTGACCCCGGAGGCGTTCCTGCCGCTGCGCGCGGTGGCCCTGCACTTCCACGCCAGCATGGAGGGCATGGCCGCGGCCAGCCGCGTCTGCGACCTGCTGGAGATCCCGCCCCCGGCCGTCTCCGCCGGGCCACGGCCCGGCGTGTCCACCGGGGTGGACCTCAGCGGGCAGGCCATCACCCTGGACGCGGTGTGCCTGGCCTACCCCGGCCGCGACCGGCCCGCGCTGGACGGGGTGTCGGCCACGATCGCGCCGGGTGAGCGGGTCGCCGTCACCGGCCCGAGCGGGGCCGGCAAGAGCTCGCTGCTGGCCCTGCTGCTGCGGTTCGCCGAGCCGACCGGCGGCCGGATCGAGGTCGGCGGCCTGCCGCTCGGCTCCACCGACGTGGACGCGTGGCGGCGGCAGATCGCCTGGGTTCCCCAGCACCCGGTGCTCATGTCGGGCACGGTGGCCGCGAACATCGGGCTGGGGCGGTCCGGGGCCAGCCGGGACGCGATCGCCGAGGCGGCGGCGCTGGCCGGCGCCGACGGGTTCATCGGGGAGCTGCCGGAGGGCTACGACACCCCGCTGGGGGAGCGGGGGTTGCGGCTGTCGGCGGGGCAGCGGCAGCGGATCGCGATCGCCCGGGCGTTCCTGCGGGACGCGCCGCTGCTGCTGCTCGACGAGCCGACCGCCCATCTGGATCCGGTCACCGCCGGGCAGATCCTGGGCGTGCTGGAGACGCTCATGGCCGGGCGGACGGCGATCCTGGTCAGCCACGGCCTGCGCTGGCCGGGCGGCGCGGACCGGACGCTGGCCCTGGACGGGGGCCGGCTGCTGCTGGCGCCCGCGGCGGGCGTGGCCGGGAGGTGACCGGGTGAGCAGCGCGAGGATGGCGGGTGTCCCCGGCGGGTCGCGTCCGCTGCTGCGGCTGCTGGCGCTGGCCCGGCCGGTGCGGGGCCGGCTGGTGCTGGCCGTGCTCGCGGCCGCCGCGGCCACCGGCTGCGGCGTCGCCCTGCTGGGTACCTCCGGGTTCCTGCTGGCCCGGGCGTCGCAGCATCCATCGATCCTCGCCATCACCGGCGCCGTCGTCGCGGTGCGCGCCTTCAGCGTGGGTCGCGGCGTCTTCCGTTATGCCGAACGGCTCTCCTCCCACGACGTCGCCTTCCGGGTCCTGGCCGGCCTGCGGGTGCGGGTGTACCGGCGGCTGGAGCGGCTGGCCCCGGCCGGGCTGCGCGAATTCCGCTCCGGGGACCTGCTCGCCCGGCTGGTCAGTGACGTCGACACCACCCAGGAGCTGTTCCTGCGGGGCGTCGGCCCGCCGCTGGCGGCCTTGGTGGTCGGGATCGGCGCGGTGGCCGCCGTCTGGCTGCTGGTGGCCGCCCCGGCCGGGGTCATGCTCGCGGCCGGGATGACCGCCGGGGGAGTACTGGTGCCGTGGCTGGCCTTCGCCCGCGCCCGCCGCGCCGGGCGCCGCACCGCCGCCGCGCGCGGCGGGTTCAGCGCCAGCCTCACCGACGTGCTGGCCGGGGCGGCCGAGCTGCAGGCCTTCGGCGCCTGCGACGATGCCATGGCCGGCCTGGCGGCCGCCGACGGGGACCTGACCGGGCTGGCCCGCACCTCCGGCTCGGGGGAGGGACTTGGCATCGGCCTGGGGACCGGCGTCGCTGGCGTGACGGTCTGGGCCGTGCTCCTGCTCGGGGTGGCCGGCGTGGCGGCCGGGCCGCTGAGCCGGGTGCCGCTGGCGGCCGCGGTGCTGACCGCGCTGGCCGCCTTCGAGGCGGTCGCCCCGCTGCCCGCCGCCGCCATCTCGCTGGGCCAGGCCCGGACGGCCGCGGGCCGGGTGGCGGCCGTGCTCGACGCGCCGGAACCGGTCACCGACCCGGCGGATCCGCTGCCGCCGCCGGCCGGGCCGCTGCGGGTGACGCTGAGGGACGCGCGGGTGCGGTATCACCCCGCGGAGCCGTTCGCCCTGGACGGGATCGACCTCGATCTGTGGGCCGGCCGCCGGGTGGCGCTGATCGGCCCCAGCGGCGCCGGCAAGTCCACCGTGGCCGGGCTGCTGCTGCGGTTCTGCGAGCTTTCCGGCGGCAGTGCCACCCTGTGCGGTGCCGACCTGGCCCGCTACCGCGCCGACGACGTCCGCGCATTGATCCGCGGGTGCCCGCAGGATCCGCACATCTTCGACGCCACCATCCGGGAGAACATCCAGCTGGCCCGCCCCGGAGCGACCGAGCAGGAGCTGACGGACGCGGCCGCGGCGGCGAGGCTGCTGCCCTGGATCCAGACGCTGCCGCGGGGCTGGGACACTCCGGTCGGTGCTCACGGCGCGGCCGTCTCCGGGGGTGAACGGCAGCGGATCGCGCTGGCGCGGGCGCTGCTCGCCGACCCGGCGCTGCTGATACTCGACGAGCCGACCGCCCATCTCGACCAGCCGACGGCGCGGGCGCTTACGGCCGATCTGCTCGCGGTCACCAGGGGCCGGGCCACCTTGCTCATCACCCACGAACTCGACGGCCTGGACGAGGTGGACGAGATCGTGGTGCTCGACGCGGGCCGGGTGAGCCAGCGCGGCACGCACCGCCAGCTGCTGGCGGCCGGCGGGCTCTACCGCAGCATGTGGCTGGCCGCCCAGGGCCTGGCCGGATGAGCAGCACAGGTAGCGGCACGGGGTAGCGGCACCAGGGTGAGCGGTGCGAGGTTGGCGGCACAGGGTTGCAGCACCGGGGTGGCGGCACTGGGTTGGCGGCACTGGGTTGGCGGCACTGGGATCCGCGCTGTGTCTCAGTCGATGATCCGGGACAGCCGGTGGCCGTCCACCACGTCGGCCTGGATGGCGATGATGTCGTCGGGTACCCCGGTGGCCCACGGCCGCAGGGCCTGCCGGTAGTGGGTGTCCTCGCCGGTGTCCGGCAGCCGCCGGGCCCGGCCGACCACGATCACGCTCCAGCCGAGGTGCTCGTCGGTGTCGATCATGTCCGCCTCGTAGGCGACCACGGTCCCGCCCTGCGAGCCGGTGACCGCCGCGATGGCCGCGCCGAGATGGGCGCGGATAACGATCTGGTCGCCATCGACCACGTGGTAGACGAGCCGTACCGCGGGCAGCGCCAGCTCGGTGAAAACCACCCGGCCAACCGGGATGGTGGCGAGGAGCTGCAGGGATTCATCCCTCGACAGGACTTCCATCCTGCGACCGCCTGCCATTCGCGCCCCCCGCGGGCCGGTTTCCAGGTGACCAACCCTGCCCGCAGCCGGGCCGAACGGCTAGAGGCAAAAGTCCCGTCAGGTACTAAGGTCCCGGCCGGGCATGACCTCTGCCCGTGGCCGGGCGGGCCGGCGGCCGGGACAGTGGCGGAAGGGAGCGGCCGCGGGAGGCAGGCCGGCCGTTGTTACCCGGGAGGTGGCGGCATGCCCGCAGTCGCGGCGCCGGCCCTGGCCAGCCATCAGTTCCTCCGCGGCATGCCTGAGCGGCACCTGGCCTACCTGGCCGAGGTGGCCAGCCTGGTCACCGTCGCGGCTCACCACAGGCTCTTCGAGGCCGGCGGTGTGGCCCACCAATTCTGGCTGGTGCGCGCGGGCCAGATCGCCGTCGACCTGCGGGAACCCGGCGCCGGCCGGGTCGTCATCCAGACCGTCGGGCGCGGCGAGATGCTCGGCGTGTCCTGGTTCATCCCGCCCTTCCAGTGGCAGTACGGGGCCGTGGCCGCCCAGCCGGCCGAGCTGTTCGAGTTCGACGCCGCGGCCGTCCGCGAGCGCTGCGAAGCCGATCCCACCTTTGGTTACGAGTTCACCCGCCGGATGATCGTGGTCGTGGCCGGGCGCCTGCAGGCGACCAGGCGCCAGCTGCTGGAGGAGTGCGCCGGTCGCGACGCGGGCGGGCGGTGATCGGGCCTTACCGGCCGGGGTGGTGAGCTTGTGCGTCCCAGGCCGGCCGGGGTGAACATCCGCAGCACCTCGGCCACCGGGCGGCGGACCGTGGCCGGCCACGGCGGCCCGTGACCGAGCCACAGGAGCATCACCGGGTACCCGCCTTCGAGGGCCGGTTTCCCTGCCCGCCCCGGGCGCCGGGCGGCGGCCGGCCTGGGCGAGGCGGTGATGCCCGGCCCGGGCCGGCCCGATCGGCCGGGCGTCAGCCCGTCCCCGCCGTCCCGCTCGCGCCCGCCGTCCCGCTCGCGCCCGCCCCGTCCGGGTCCGCTCCGCCGGAGGCACCCGGCGCACCGGAGGAAGCGACCGTGGCCAGGCTGGGGCCGCCACCGGTGCCCGCGTGTGCTGGCTCCCACTTGCGCCAGATGAGGCGGTGCACCGGGATCCAGCGCGGGATGTCGCGCAGGCCGGGGATGAAGGGGATGGCCAGCAGCAGGATGGTGGCCAGGCCGGTCAGGTAGACCGCGATCAGGTCGACGTTGACTGACGAGGAGAAGCCGGGCACGTAGTACCACAGCGTGTACAGCCACAGCCACGGCTGGCCGGGGTAGCTGCCGGTCTCGTTCATGACCCCCCACTGATCCCCGGACAGGTTCATCGAGGTGGCCCGGTCGGAGAAGTAGGTGCCGTCCTCCATGAACAGCAGCGGCTTGGTGAAGTTGGTGCCGTAGAAGTCCCGCTGGGCAAGCAGGTCGGTGTCGAGCGCGCCGCTACGGGCCATGGTGTACTCGGTGGCCAGCATGGCCGGGACCGGGCCGTCGGCGGCCGGTGGCACGACCGGGATGCCGCCCACGAACTTCACGTGGGTGACGGCCTTGAGGTAGGCGTTGGCCCACGCCATCTGCTGGGCGTGCGGGGCGGCGTTGTAGATGGCCAGCGCGGTGGCCAGGCGCGGGCTGGTGGCGGTCAGTTTGGCCAGCGGCTGCAGCACGAAGTCCTGCGCGCTGTTGATCGGCTGGGTGACGCCGAGGATGGCGGCGGGGGCGAAGCCCAGCCGCTGGCTGTTGGTGGTGTCGCTGGTGTAGGGCGGCCCGTAGGTGGCGGTCTCGCTGGTGCCGTTGAGCTCGGTCGCCGCGGTGGCCAGGAAGTCGGC
>Ga0187765_10001009_pt1 | contig 10720 bp, 13 predicted proteins | sample 0216_QUI02_MP05__3_FD_133018 | JGI IMG/M metagenome (GOLD analysis project Ga0187765, IMG submission 133018) | Tropical peat soil microbial communities from peatlands in Department of Meta, Colombia - 0216_QUI02_MP05_10_MG | ecosystem: Environmental > Terrestrial > Soil > Wetlands > Peat ...
ACGCCGTGACAGGTGCCGACGAAGTCGTCCTGCAGCCCGAAGTCGCTCAAGAAGGTGACGAAGGACGGCACGGCGCGACTCTAGGCGAGAGCGGCGACGGCGGCGAGCAACCCCTCGAGATCGTGCGTCTTCGCCTCCGCCCTGACCTCGAAGCCCGCAGCACGCGCGGTGTGCGCCGTCTGCGGGCCGATCGCCACGACCGGCAGGCGCGCGCCTGTCCGGGCAAGCGCCCTCGCCGCAGACGGCGAAGCCAGCAGCACGAGGTCGCCTTCCGGTGCGGCCTCCGGCACGAGCTCGACCGTGCGATAGAGCGGCAGGTAGTCCGCCCCCAGCTCGTCCACGAGCAGGCGGCGGGCGCCTTCCGCCGCCGCGAACAGGACGCGCCCCGGCGGCCGCGGCAGCTCGGCCAGCACGCCCTCCTGCGTCGAGACGGCCGGCACGAGATCCGGGCGAAGTCCGAACGCACGCAGAGCGGCCTCCGTGCCCGGGCCGATCGCCGCCAGCCGGCGAGGCGGAGCGACGAGGCGGCGGGCGAGCTCGGCAGCGCCGTTCGGACTCGTGACGACGACCCAGTCGTAGGGCGCAGCGTCGATCGGCTCGTCGCCGACCGGCTCGATCCGGAGCAGCGGGCAGCGCACGACCTCGTGGCCGAGCGCCTCGAGCCGTTCCGCAAGCGGATCGGACTGGGCTTCGGCGCGCGTGACGACGACTCTCATCGGCCGGCGGCGAGCTGCGCGAGCTCGCGCCCGAGCGCCGCCGGGTCGCCGCCGCTCCGGCGCTCGAGCCACGAGCCGTCCTCCGCTGCGACGAGCCCGCTCAGCGTGATGCCGTCGTGATGTGCGGCGACCGGCGCCAGACAGCCACCGCCGACCGCGGCGACCACCGCCCGCTCGGCCTCCACACGGCGGCGCGTCTCGCCGTGATCGGCGGCGAGGACGAGATGCTCGTCGCCGGCGCGGACCTGAAGCGCGAGCGCGCCCTGGCCCGCCTCCGGCAGCAGCTCCTCCGGGGCAAAGCGCCGCCCGATCTCCCGGCCCAGGCCGAGGCGGTCGAGCCCGCAGGCCGCGAGCACGATCGCGTCCAGGCCGCGTTCGCCGCGTTTGCGGAGCCGCGTCTCGACGTTGCCGCGCAGCGGCTCGATCGTGAGCGTCGGCTCGAGCGCGAGCAGCTGCGCCTTCCGGCGCGCCGACGCCGTGCCGACGCGCATGCCCGGGCGGATCGTGTCCGAGCCGCAGAGCGCGTCGCGCGGATCGTCCCGCTCGAGATACGCGCCGACCGCGAGACCCTCGGGATCGAGCGAGGTCATGTCCTTCGCGGAATGCACGGCGACGTCGATCCGGTGCTCGAGCAGCGCCTCCTCGAGCTCCTTCACGAACACGCCGCGCGAGCCGATCTCGCCGAACGGCTTCGTCCGGTCGCGGTCGCCAGCGGTCGTGATCGGCACGAGCGCGATCTCGACTCCGGGGCCCCGCAGGCGCGACGCGGCGAGGTCCGCCTGCGTGAGCGCGAGCCTACTGCCGCGGCTGCCGACGCGGATCAGCACAGCGTGCGCGGCGGCGAACCGGCTGCCCGCAGGGGTTCGCGCCTCGCGGCCGGATACGGACAAACGCAGTCGGCACCTGCAGCGGCAAGGGCCGTCCGGTGAGCTTCCCGACCTTCAGTGCTCGTCCTCGCCGAGACCGAACAGGTGGCGCACCGCCTCAGCATAGACCACTCCGTCGGCTGCTGCGGCCGCCTGCTTCAGACGCACGGTCGGCAGGTGCAGGAGCTTGTTCACGATCTGCGCCGTGATCGACTCGACCGCCTTCCGCTGGCTCTCGTCGAGGCGTCCGAGCAACCCCTCCGCCTTCCGCAGCTCCGCCTCCCGGATCTCCTCGGCGTGCGCGCGCAACGATGCGATCGCGGGGATGACGTCGCGAGATGCCTGCCACTCGTGGAACTTCTCCGCCTCCGCGCTGACGATCGACTCGGCGCGCTCGGCCTCGCTTCGCCGGCCGGCGAGCGTCTCGGCGACGATCGCCTCGAGATCGTCGATGTCGAAGAGATAACAGCCTTCGAGCTCGTGTATCGCGGGGTCGAGGTCGCGTGGCACGGCGAGGTCGATCAGCAGGAGCTGGCGGCCACGGCGCAGGCGCGCGACGCGCGCGACGGTTTCCGCATCGAGCACGTAGCCCGGTGCGCTCGTCGACGCGACGACGACGTCGGCCGTCACGAGCTCCGCCTCGATGCTCTCGAGCGGCAGTGTCTCGGCGCCGAAGCGCCGCGCGAGCACTTCCGCGCGGTCGAGCGTCCGGTTGGCGACGAACGCGATGCGCGCGCCGCGTGTGAGAAGGTTGCGAGCCGCCTGCTCGCTGACCTTGCCGGCACCGACGAGCAGGATCGAGCGACCGTCGAGATCGCCGAACACCTGCTCCGCGAGCGCAGCAGCGGCCGCGGACACCGACGAGGGGCTCTCGCCGATCGCCGTCTGCGTGCGCACCTTGCGGCCCGCGTGGAGGGCCTGCCGGAAGACGCGGTCGAGCAGCGTCGCCGTCGTCCCCAGCTCGTGGGCGGCCCGCACCTGGCCGAGGATCTCGCCTTCGCCCGGCACGAGGGAGTCGAGGCCGGCGGCGACGCGGAAGAGGTGCAGCGCCGCCGCGTGGTCGTGCAGGCGGTAGAGCGCCTGCTCGACCTCCGGCTCGAGCGCGGCGAGCGCGGCGACGGCGGTGCGCTCGGTCGCCTCGGCGTCGACGCCGGTCACGTACAGCTCGGTGCGATTGCACGTCGAGAGACAGACGGCCTCGCCGCCCCCCTCCGCGAGGCGTGCTGCGAGCTCGCGAGCCTGCTCGCGGTCGAGCGCCACCCGTTCCCGCAGCTCGATGGGCGCGTGATGATGGGACGTGCCGACGAGAACGAGCCGCATCAGGTGAAGTGGGTCGCGGGAAGGGCCAACCGGACGAGGATCACGAGCGCGAACCCGGCAAGCGCGAGGTAGGCGGCCCGGCGGCCCGTCCAGCCTCGTGTCGTGCGCAGCACGATGTACGCCGCCCAGACGACCCAGGTGACGAGCGTTGCGGCGACGAGCGCGTCGACATGGTCGCCGCTGTCGACGAGGCGCACGATCCCGACCGCGATGCCGAGCGTGAGCGCCGGCAGCGAGAACGCGACCGTCCGCCCCGCGAGGCGGTCGAGCGTCGCAAGCGAAGGCGCGGGCCGCCGCAGGATCGTCGTCGCACGCAGCTTCAGCCGGCGCTCCTGCCAGAGGTACAGGCCCGAGAGCGCGGCTGCGAGCGTGAAGCCCGCAAACGCCGCGAGCACGAGCCCGACGTGCAGCACGAGAAAGAGGTTCGAGTAGTGACTGCGCGTGCCGACTCCCGTGCCACCGCCCGCGCGGGCGACGACGAGCAGCGTCGCCGCAAGCGGCATCACGCCCAACCCGAGCAGCCGGTACGGCTCGCGGCAGCCCCAGATCAGATACGCGCCGACGACGAGCCAGACGAAGAGGTTGAGCGATCCGGCCCATGTTCCCCACGGGAAGCCGGCCTCGCGAGCCGCCTGCACGGCGAGCAGCGCGGTTTGCACGAGCCAGCCGACTCGCACGCCCCACGTTGCGGCGCGACCGGCGGTGCCCGGCCGGCGCACGTCGCCGAAGTACCCCACGGCCGCCTCGCCGTAGCAGACGAGCACCGGCCAGAACAGCAGCTCAGCCAACGAGCGTCCGCTCCCGCTCTTCGCGAGCAGGCTCCTTCTCGATGCCCTTCGCAAGCTCGTCGACCTCGCGCTCGAGCCGCGTCAGCTTCAAGGCGATGATCACGACGTACACGAGCACGATCGCGAAGACGGCGCAGTACGCAGCGGTGACGTACTTCTCGGCAGTCGTCATGCGAGGGCCTCCCTCAGCCCGCGCAGCCGTTCGTCGAGACGTTTGCCGGCAAGCTCCACGCGATAGAGCGCGTACGCGAGCACGAGCATCGCAACCTGGGAGACGCAGTAGGCGACGAGAATCCAGCCGCCGAAGTTCGGCCCGTGCCTCGTGAAGACGACCGGGTGGATGAAGTTCTTCGCGATCCGGATCGCGAGAAAGCTGACGGGGATGAGCACGACGCCGAACAGCGCGTACACCGCGCTCAGGTTCGCCCGCTGTGGACCCGGGTCGACCGAGAAGCGCAGCATGAAGTACGCCGCGTAGAAGAGGAACAGGACGAGGAAGAGCACGAGCTGATCCTCGCTCCACAGCCACCAGTGGCCCCAGGAGATCTTCGCCCAGATCGAGCCGGTGATGAGCACGAGCGATCCGAAGATGAGTCCCTGGTGCACGGCGACGTAGCTCTCGAGGTCGGCGAGCGGGTCGCGCTTCCACAGATGGACGAGCGCCTTCCAGGCGCCGGCGATGAAGCATGCGTACGCGGTGAAGGCGATCGAGACGTGGAAGTAGAAGATCCGCTGCGAGAAGCCCTGGTTGGCGTCGTTCGGCACGACGAAGAAGACGAGGGCGAGGGCGAGCGTCACGAGCCCGAGGGCGAGCGCGGCGACCCCGGGAAGCGGTATCCGATATGAGCGACCCACCTGCCTCAATTGTGCCGCCTGCAGGCTCATTCGGTCACGACGTACTCGAATGAGGCCCAGCACACGAGCGCGAACAGCCCGTCGTAGAGGGCCAGGAAGCCGAGGTAGCGGGCCGGGGAGCCGACGACGCTCGCGCCGACGCCGCCGATCACGATCGGGATCGCAAGCGGCAGGAAGATGAGGGGCAGGAGCAGGTCGCGGGCGCGAGTGGCCACCGCCATCGCGCCGAGGAAGGTGCCGACGGCGCAGATGCCGAGGTCCGCGAGGACGACGCCGCCCACCGTCGCGGCGTTCAGTCCGTGGAAGAAGAGGGCGAACGCGGGCAGTGCGACGACCTCGGCAGCGACGAGAAAGGTGAGCGTCGCCAGCGACTTCGAGAGCCAGATCGCGCTGCGATCGCAGGGGGTGAGCACGAGCCCGTCGAGCACGTGCTGCTCGCGTTCCGGCACGAACGCACGGCCGAGCCCGAGCAGTGCGGTGAAGACGATCGCCACCCACAGAAGCCCGCTTGCAGCCAGCTGCGAGGAGCGCGCCGGCAACGCGAAGTGGAAGACGACGAAGGTCGAGACGACGAAGAGCAGCATCGCGGGCAGCGTGTCCCGCGCACGCAGCTCGAGCAGGAGATCCTTGCGTGTCAGCGCGCCGATGTCGCGCAGGTACGTCATGCGAGGGCCAGCCGCCCGGTTGCCAGCGCGGCCAGGCGCTCGGGATCGTGCGTCGAGACGAGAAACGTGCGACCGCCTCGAAGCTCGGCGAGCTGGGCGTCGAGCAGGTCGGCGCCGGCGGTGTCGAGCGCGGTGTACGGCTCGTCGAGCACGAGCAGCGCCGGGTCGTGGAGCAGGACGCGACAGAGCGCGAGTCGCTGCGTCATCCCCCGCGAGTACGAGGCGACCCGCTCGTGGCGGACATCCCAGAGGCCGAACCGCTCCAGCAGCATCCCGATCCGCTCGCGCCGCTCGGGCACGCGGTACAGGCGCCCGTACAGGTCGAGGTTCTCGAGTGCGGAGAGCTCGCGGTAGACGAGTGGCTCGTGTGCGAGATAGCCGATGCGCGAGCGCGAGACACCGAGCTCGAGCTCACCCTCGCTCGGCAGCGCAAGGCCGGTGCAGATGCGGAGGAGCGTCGTCTTGCCGGAGCCGTTCGGGCCGGTGACGAGCGCGAAGCCGCCGGTCTCGACCTCGAGGTCGACCCCGCGGAGCACCCGCTTCTCACCGAAGCGCTTGCCGAGCTGCCGGGCTCGAATCACGCGGCCAGTCTAGGTCGTCACGGGGCGAGGCCGCGCTACAGGGCCGCGTCCGCGATCACGAACGCGGCAAAGACGATGCTGATCACCCCGTTCATCGTGAAGAACGCCGCATCGAGCCTGCGCAGGTCGCCCGGGCGCACGAGCGCATGCTCGTAGACGAGCAGTGCTGCGACCGTCGCGACGCCGATCCAGTAGAGCACCCCGACAGAGAGCGCAGCTCCGACAGTGGCGAGACACGCCACGGTCGCCAGGTGCGAGAGCCGCGCGCCGGCGAACGAGCCCTGAACGCCGAAGCGGGTGGCGATCGAGTGCAGGCTCTGCTGACGATCGACCTCGACGTCGAAGAGGGCGTAGAAGAGGTCGAACCCGGCGACCCAGAATGCGACGGCTGCGCCGAGCATCCACGCTTCCCAGGGGAGCCTGTTCGTGATCGCAACCCACGCGCCCACGGGAGCGAGGCCGTCGACGGCGCCGAGCCAGAAGTGACACAGCCACGTCCAGCGCTTGAGGTACGGGTAGAGCACGAAGCCGGCGACCGGAATCGGCCACAGCCGATGCGTAAGCGGAGCAAGCTGCCACACCGCGACGAGGAAGAGCGCGAGCGAGGCAGCACAGAAGACGACGACCTGCAGCGTCGAGAGCTGTCCGCTCGGTAGCTCGCGTCCGGCGGTGCGCGGATTCCGCGCGTCGATGCCGGCGTCGATCAGCCGGTTCAGTGCCATCGCGAGCGACCGTGCGCCGACCATGGCGAGCGTGATCCACACGAGATCGTGTGCGGACGGTGTCCCGCGCACCGCGAGGAAGGCGCCGACGTATGCGAACGGCAGGGCGAAGACCGTGTGCTCGATCTTCACGAGCCGCGCGAAGCGCGCAGGCAGCGGCGCGGGTGCAGGCCCCGAAGCGGACGCGGTCACCGGCGGGATGCTACGTCCCGGGCCCTGCCGGCCGTGTCCGACGGCGTGCATCTCCAGGAACCGTGTCTGACACCAGGCCGTGTCGCCGGCAGACAGTGTCGTCGCTCAACCATGCGATGCCTGACCCTCGTGTCTGACACGAGGAGATGTCCGCGGGCGCCATGTCCGGCGATTGCGAGAACCCGCGCCGGCGGCGGCGGTGTGCAGCCCGGTTGCGAGGTCGGTCACGTCTGGCGGTGCGCGACGTCGCGCTCGCCTGCAAGCAGCTCGAGCGCATGCGCGAGTGCGGGACGCAGCACGGCGAACCCGTCGCGGCAGCCGCCCGGCGAGCCGGGCAGGTTCACGACGAGCGTCGATCCGACGACACCGGCGACGCCGCGAGAGAGCAGACCGTGCGGCGTCTTCGCGATCGAGTCGGCGCGAAGCGCCTGGGCGATGCCGCGTGCTTCTCGCTCGACGACGTCCAGCGTCGCCTCCGGCGTCACGTCCCGCGGGGCAAGGCCCGTGCCACCGGTCGTCAGCACGAGCCCGACCTGCGGCGCGAGCTCGCGCAGCGCCGCCGCGATCTCCTCTCGCTCGTCCGGCACGACGCTGCGCTGCACCTCGAACCCGTCTCCGACCAGGAGCTCGGCGAGCAGGTCGCCGCTGCGATCCTCCCGGGTCCCCGCGACGACGCCGTCGGAGACGGTCAGCACCGCGGCCTTCAGACCTGCTCCTTCGTCTTCTCGAGCAGGCGCACCTCGGCGACGACCATGTCCTTGTCGATCGCCTTCGCCATGTCGTAGACCGTGAGGGCGGCGACGCACACCGCGGTGAGCGCCTCCATCTCGACGCCGGTCTGCGCCGTCGTCTCGGCAGACGCGACGATCTCGACCGAGTCCACCCGCACCTCGAGCGTCACCTCGACGTGCGAGAGCGGCAGCGGATGGCAGAGCGGAATCAGCTCGCTCGTCCGCTTCGCCGCCATGATCCCCGCCACCTGCGCGGTGGCGAGCGCGTCCCCCTTCGGCAGCTCGCGCAGCCGCCGCGCCGTCTCGGCCGCCATCCGCACCTCGGCACGGGCGACCGCCCGGCGTCGCGAGAGCGGCTTCCCGCCGACGTCCACCATGCGGACGTCGCCGGCCTCGCCGATGTGCGAGAGCTCGCTCACCTGCCCAGCGACCGCTTCGCGGCGTGGACGAGCTCGCGCCGGTATCGCCATGCAGCGCGCAGCCGCTCGCCCCGGGAGCCGTACAGGACGTCGAGCAACGCGCGCAGCGAGCGCTCCGTCGCCGCGTCGTAGGGGAACCACCACGCCGGGCGCAGGCGGCCGCGGTCCGAGTCGACGTACTTGACCGCGACCGATTCGTACAGGCCGTGCTTCGAGCTCGTCCTGCCGAAGCCGGAGCCCTTGACGCCGCCCCATGCCGCCTGCCCGGTCGAGAACGAGTAGCCGAAGTCGTTCACCCAGACCATGCCGGCCTCGATCCGGCGGGAAACGCGCTTCGCCTTCGCAAGGTCGCGCGACCACACGCTCGCAGCAAGACCGAACTGCGTGTCGTTCGCGCGCTGCACGGCCTCGTCCTCGCCGTCGAAGGGAGCGACGGTGACGACCGGGCCGAAGATCTCCACATCGGGCAGCGGATGCTCGAGCACGGTCGGCTCGAGGAACCAGCCGTCCCGGTCGACCCGGCGCGCGCCCGTGAGCTGCTCGACCTTGTCCCGCTGCCGTTCCGAGATGAGTGGGCCGACCTCGTCGCCGAGCTTCAGCTGCCGCGCGCGCTCGGACAGCCTGCGCGTGAACTCGTCGTAGAGCGGACGCTCGACGTAGATCCGCTCCGCGCTGACGCACGCCTGGCCGGCGTTGATGAACGACGCGAACACCGCGCCGTCCACCGCGCGATCGACGTCCGCATCCGCGAACACGACCAGCGGGTCCTTGCCGCCGAGCTCGAGCACCACCGGGCAGCCGCGCGCCCCGGCGGCAGCGGCGACGTGACGGCCGACGGCGACGGAGCCCGTGAAGAACACCTTTGCGATCCCCGGATCGCCGACGAGTGCCTCGCCGACCTCGGCCTCGCCCTGCACCACCTGCACGAGCCCCGCCGGCGTGCCCGCCTCCTCGAACACGCGCCGCACCCACTCACCCGTGAGCGGCGTCAGCTCGGACGGCTTGAGAACGACCCCGTTGCCGGCGGCGACGGACGTCGCGACCTCGGTGAAGGGGATCCCGAACGGGACGTTCCACGGCGTGATCGCCGCGACCACGCCGAGCGGCTCGTACAGAAGCCACGCCTTCTTCGTCTTCAAGTGCAGCTGCGAGAAGCGCACGCGCTCATCACGCAGAACGCGATCCGCGTGCGCGGCGAGCCAGAGCACGTGATCGACCGCGGGATAGAGATCCTGCGCGATCGCCTCGGTGCGCGGCTTCGCCGTCTCTGCGACGACGGAGTCGGCGATCTCGTCTGCACGGGCACGGAGAACGCGGCCCGCCGCGCGCAAGACCGCCGCACGCGAGGCCGCTCCGGCCGCACGCCACCGTTCCTGTGCGGCGCGAGCCGCCGCGACGACGGCCGGCATCTCGTCCGGATCGGTTCGCCGCACGACGCCGACCGTCTCGAGCGTCGCCGGGTTGACGGAGGCGAGCTCCGGTGCCGCCGTCGTCGCCATGGGCGGAATCGTACTCGTTGTCCGGTGCGACAACGTGCCGGCGATGGAGGCCCTAGTCGGAGCGGGTGGTCAGGTGGAGGACGACGGACCGCCGCCTGCCGTCCCGCAGCACGGTGAAGACGGCCGTTCGGCCGGGTCGCAGCGAGTTCGTGACAATCCGCACGAGATCGTCGGCGCTCATGACCGGGGTGCCGTCGATCGCGAGCACGACATCGCCGCCGAGCTGGATGGTCTCGCCCTCGAACTCGACCGAGTGCGAGCCGCCGCGCAGCCCCGCCCGGGCCGCCGGACTGCCCCCGTTGACGGAGTCGACAAGCGCCCCGTGTGAGACCGGCAGCCCCAGGTGCCGGGCGAGCGCCGGTGTCAGATCTTCGGCCTGCACGCCCGCATAGGCGTAGGCGACCGTCCCGCCCGCGACGAGATCGTTCAGGGAGCGCCGGGCGGCGTCGATCGGGACGGCGAAGCCGATTCCGGCGGGCCCGCCCGAGTCGCTGCGGATCTGCGCGGTGATCCCGATCACGCGCCCGGCCGCGTCGAGCAGCGGCCCACCGGAGCTGCCGTGGGCGATGGGCGCATCCGTCTGGATCGCATCGACGAGCTCGAAGCGTGCCGCCGTCAGGGCTGCGATCGACCGGCCGACGGCGGAGACGACGCCGACGGCGAGCGAATCCTGATTCCCGAGCGGGCTGCCGATCGCCGCGACCGGCTCGCCGACGACGATCGCGGCCGAGCGGCCGAGCGGTAGCGGCACGAGCCGATGGGCCGACGGAGGGACGCGGATCACGCCGACGTCGTCGAAGACGTCCCAGCCGACGATGCGAGCCGCGACCCGGTCGTGATCCGCGAACTCGACGTAGAGGCGGGAGGCGGGCTCGACCTTGACGCCGGCCCCCGCCTCGCCGGCATTCGTGATCACGTGCGCGTTCGTGAGGATCGTGCCGTCGCGGCGGACGACGAACCCCGAGCCCTGGGCGCCCGAGCTGCCGACGTACGCGAACACGGTGACGACGCCCGGCGACCGCGCCGCGAAGATGCGCTGGGGCGAGAATGCGGCGCCGCCGAGAGGGAGCGCCGGCGTCCGCGCCGCCGCCAGGGTGCCGGCCGTCGCCGTCCGCGCCGGCCCGCGCACCACCACCGTCTCGGTCGTCGAGCCGCCGGCGAGGCCCGTGGCGCGGCCGATCCCGAGCGCGGCGGCGGCGCCGAGACCGGCACAGAGCAGGGCGAGGAGGGCGACACGCACCGCGACGCACTGTAGCCGCCCGGACGCGGGCGTTTTCCCGTGAAAACGGCGAACGCCGCCTACACGGGCACGGCGGGCTCGCTCTCGGCCACCCCGGCCGGGAGCAGCAGCGTGAAGGCGGTGCGC
>Ga0187765_10001010_pt1 | contig 10717 bp, 8 predicted proteins | sample 0216_QUI02_MP05__3_FD_133018 | JGI IMG/M metagenome (GOLD analysis project Ga0187765, IMG submission 133018) | Tropical peat soil microbial communities from peatlands in Department of Meta, Colombia - 0216_QUI02_MP05_10_MG | ecosystem: Environmental > Terrestrial > Soil > Wetlands > Peat ...
ACGCGTGGAAGGTCTGCTCCGTGATCCGCTCGCCATTCAGCGTGACCATGCCCTTGAGATTGTGCTTCGCCAGGAAGTCGATGGTCTTCCCGCTGGCGATCGGCTGCCAGATCTCGACGGGCCGATGGATCGGGCGGGGGACCATCGTCACCTCGGTCAGGTCGTAGCCCCGGTACTTCACGGCGGGCGGCACCGTGTAGTGCTTGCCGCGGTGGGAGAACTGCTCCTCGTGGAGGGCTTTCCACATGAGCTCGAACTGCTCCTCGAAGAGCTCGAGGTTCGCCGCCGCATCGAGGAGCGGCGCGCCGAACGACTCCACCTCACGGGTGTGATAGCCGCGGCCGATCCCCATGATCACGCGGCCCCCGGTGAGGATGTCGGCGACGGCGTAATCCTCCGCCAGGCGAATGGGGTGCCACATCGGGAGGATGTTGAACGCGCAGCCGAACTTGAGCTGGCGCGTGACCGCCGCCAGGTACGTCCCGACGAGGATGAGGTTCGGGAGGACCTCGTACCCCTCGCGCTGGAAATGATGCTCGGCGGTCCAGAGACAGTAATAGCCCTCGTCGTCCATCACCCGCGCGACGTCGACCATTGAACGGTAGGCCCCGGCGATCCGTTCGTTCGAGTAGCGCCGCTGGTCGGCCGGCGTGCCGTCGAGCCCGACGCGATCGAGGTCGATCTGGCCGACGTAGAGCACGGAGAACTTTCGGATCATGAGCCCTCCTGCGGCGAGCGGACCAGCCGCGCAACGGACGGCAACGAACGAGGTGATTTTAGCAAAGGCCGCGGGGCCCGTCAGGGCCAGGCGGCCGCACGGTTTCTCGGGCCGGGTCTGCGTCGTGTTCCATCTCGGTACGCCTCGGAGCTGCCGCGCTACAGCCCGCAGCGCCGTCGGCACCGGCTCAATCGACGCCGCGCGCGACCAGTCACCGGATCAGCAGCACCTCGCACCGGTTCGCCCGGTGGGAGATGGTCCCGCTGACCGGGTCGCGTGCCGACGGGTCGATCGTCAGGTTGAAGTTCGACCCCTCGTCACTGAACGGATCGTAGCCCGGTGCGTCCGCCTCGCGGCTCGCCTGCCACCAGCCATGCTGGCCAACCACGACGCGGGGGTCGAGGGTCGGGTTCAGATGCGCCCGTGCTCGCATCGCGCCCGTGGACGTTTGCAGACGCACCCAGTCGCCCGCGCGGATGCCGCGAGCGGCCGCGGCATCCGGATGGAGCTCGATCTCTGGATCCATGGCCTTGCGCCGCAGGCTCGGCAGCGCGCGATGCTGGGTCTGGCAGAACACGGCAGGCTTGGCGCAGGTCAGCAAGAGCGGATAGCGAGCCGCGGCTCCGGTCCCACCCGCCAGACCCGGCGGCGCGACGAATTCGGGCAAGGGGGGATGCCCGCCCGCGCGCAAAGTCTCCGACCAAAACTCGACCCGTCGAGACGGCGTCGGGAAGCCGTTCGGATGGCCGTTCGCCGCCGGCTTCGCATGCTTCCGGTAGACTGTGCTCAACGGCACGCGGATGCCCTCCGGATGGGCCCGCAGATCCTCGAGCGCGATTCCGCTCGGCTTCAGCTGATGGCGATAGGCCGTATCCACGTCGCCATCCCAGAAGTGCGTCCCCAGCCCCAGTCGCACGGCCAGCTCGAAGATGATGTCCGTATCCGACCTGGCTTGCCCGCGCGGCGGCACTACCGCGGGGCGGAGCTGCACCAGGGACTGCGCATCCGGACTGATCTCGAAGCCGAACTTCAGCGCTTCCCGCTCGAAGGCGGAGGCCACCGGCAGCACGATGTCCGCCACCTCCGCCGTCGGCGTCATGAACAGGTCGATCTGGGCAAAGAAGTCCAGCTTCGCCAGCGCCTGCCGCCCGCGCACCGGATCGGCGAACGCCATCAGCAGGTTGGATCCGAAACCGAGCAGCCCATGCATCCGGTAGGGTGTGCCCTCGAGAACTGCGGTGTAGAAATCGACCGGCGCGACGCTGTTCCACTTCGCGGGTCCCAGCGGCCGCCGCTCCTTCCCGATCGCCGGCGCCATCGTCTTCGCCGTGGGCAGGTCCTCCCCGGTCACCGTGGGGCTCGGGACGGCGGGGAACAGCACGTTACCGCCCGGGGTGTCGAAGCAACCCGTCAGCGCATAGAGGAGCGCCATGGCTCGCGCGGTGTCCGTGGTGTTGGCGTGGTGCTCATGCCCGCTCCAAGCGTAGTAGGCGGTCGGGCGCGCGTGCCAGATCGTGTGGGCTGCTGCTTCCAGCTCGGCACGTGGAATCCAGCAGAGCTCTTCCACCCGCTCCGGCGGGTAGGCCGCGCACAGGGCGGCATAGTGGTCGAACATCGGCCGGCACGCGATCGCGCCATCGCGCGTGGGCACCTGCACCGTGCCGTCAAGCACCAGGCTCTCCACGTCGCTCTCGTAGCGCCCGGTGGCCGGATCGTAGTCGACCGGCCGCCCGTTCCAGGCCACGAAGTGCGCAGCGTCGCCCCCGTCGAAGACCTCGCTCGCCCGCAGCGGCGCGCCCGTATCCTCGCGGACCAGATGCGGCCCGTTGGTCCAGTCGCGCACAAAGGCCCGGTCGTACCACCCGTTGCGGATCAGCACGTGCGCCAGACCCAGCGCCAGTGCGCCATCCGTGCCCGGACGGATGCGCAGCCAATGATCCGCCTTGTTCGCCAGCCCCGCCCGGCGCGGGTCGATCACGATCAGCTTCATGCCCCGCTTCTGCGCCGCGACCGTCGCCGTCGCGTGCGTCAGGCGGTTGGAGGACGGGTTGTAGCCCCAGAGGATCAGGCAGCCGGCATTGGCGATGTCCGCCATGGCGCCGCCCCCAGTGCCGGTCGCGACGCTGCCATGGCCGAAGGCGTAACGGGTCGCGAAGCCGCGCCCCCAGCCACAGAGGTCCAGCGCCCAGACCAGGTTTGGCGTGCCGTAGGCGTGCATCAGCCGGCGCACGAACGGCGAAGAATCGCCGATCGCGGTGGTGGAGGGCGAGGATTGGCTGAACGCCATCGCCTGGGGTCCGTGTTCCGCGGCGATCCGCTTCATCGCGGCGGCGACGGCATCGAGCGCCTCGTCCCACGTGATCGGCGTCCAGCCCGGATCCGGATCGGTCTTCGGACGGGTCCGCCTCAGCGGCACCGTCAGTCGGTCAGGGCTGTAGACCAGCTCGGGCGCGGCGCGCCCCTTCGCGCACAGCGCCTGTCCGGTCGGATGGGAAGGATCGGGGTCGAGCCGCGCGAACCGCCCGTCCTCGACGGTGGCGATGGAGCCGCAGCGGGCGATGCACAGGCCGCAATAACCGTGGATTTTCATCGAGCGGCCCATCCGCGTTCGCCCTCCGGACCCCAGCCTACTCCATCGCCGGCGGGGGCGCATCGGGCTGCATCGCTTCAGGATGGTGGTGATGCGCGGTGGCCGTTCGGCGGGCGGGGTCGATGCTCGCGAGGCGCGCTGTGGCACGAGCCGCGTAAACGGCCGCTTCACACGCCTCGAACACCTCGCGAGCTCGAGTGAAGTGCTTCCGGGCGTCGTCCGGAGATCCCGAAACTTCTCTCACATCACCAAGTTCGAGGTGCGTGCGACCTCGAACCGGGCTTGCGCGGCATCGAGCCCGCGGAGGGCCGACGTCCCTCCCGTGCGCGCCTGGCAGATCTTATTCGTCAGTGCTCCTACGGTCTCGTTCTTCAAGACGAACGCGTACTCCGCGCGGGCAGTGGGGGGCGGCCCGTGATCGATCTCGCCGAGTTGATGCGCTTCCACGTAAGCGCGCAGAAGCAACGTGCAGCGACCCGATGGCGCGCTGGTGGCGGGTGCCCGGCGCCGGCTGTCACGGACAGCTCCCCGTCGTGGAGCTCGTACTGCCGCCCATCGTCCGCGAGCGCCGCGTAGTCACGGTACGTGAGGACCGTGCGCTCGCCGTTCACGCCCCGATTGTAGGAACCTCGCGCGCCGGGTCAACGCGAGTCGCCGTCGGCGGGCGGCTCGGCCGATCGGCGGCGGATCCCCAGTGTGTGTTCGTGCGCCAGCAAATGCTGACGGGCTCGGTCCCTATCCGCGGGATCCTCCCACTGCACCTGATCGAGGCGCGCGAGAGCGCTTCGGAGGTGCGGCAGATCGACCCGCCCGTCAACGTCGTGGTGGGGAAGGTGACGCGCTTTCGTCCCATCCCGGCGCACGTGGACGACTGCGAATGCCTCGTCGGGGAGCGCGTGAACGTACGCACCTGTCCACGATCCGCCGGCGGCCATGGTCGCTAACGCCAGCGCGAGGAGCTCGACGACCGCCAGAGCGTAAGGCAACGAGCGACGCGGCCTCGTCATCTCGGACCTTCTCCCCAGCCACCGATCCATCGTGATCGAGCACGGAGCAAGCGAGAGGCCAGACGCCGCGGCGCGCAAGTGGCCGCTGCGGAACGACAGACCCCGGAGAGGCGGAAGGCCGGAGTGTCGCGGGCCCCGTACACGCGTATCCGGATCGGCTCGGCACTCGAATCTCGGCGATCGGGCACGTGTTCGCCGACACGAGCTCAACCGGGGCTCGAGACGGGAGGCCCCGGCCCCGGCTGGCCCGACGCTCGATGTGAAGGGGGGAGGGGACGGGAGAGCGCTACTTCACCTCGCGGAGGCGTCCGGTCCGGACGTCGTAGACGAAGCCGCGCACCTCGTCCCGGTGAGGGATGAACGGGTTCGCCCGGACCCGCGCGAGCGACTGGCGCACGTCCTCGTCGAGGTCCGGGAAGGCCTCGAAGGCGAACGGAGGCCGGATGCCGGTCTCGGCCTGAACGTCGCGCTTGAGCGTCTCGTCGGCGAAGGTGAGCATGCCGCAGTCGGTGTGGTGCACCAGAATGATCTCTCGGGTGCCGAGGAGCCGCTGCGAGATCACGAGCGAGCGGATCGCGTCCTCGGTGATCGCGCCGCCTGCGTTCCGGATGACGTGGGCGTCACCCTCGTCGAGCCCCAGGAGCTCGTGGAGGTCGAGGCGCGCGTCCATGCACGCGACGACGGCCACGCCCTTGGCGGGAGGCAGGGGGAGCCCGCCCTTCGTGAACGACCCCGCGTAGTGCTCGTTGTTTCGGAGCAGCTGGTCCGTGACGCTCATCTGGGTCCTCCTCCTTCCGAGCTCCTTCAAGGGAGCCTCGGAGCCTGAAGACGCGAAAGCCGAGCGAGGGCTCGGAGAGCCCACATCGCTCGGCTTCTCGTCTTGTGGTGTCGACTTGCGCCGTGCTGGCTAAGGGCGGGTCAGTCCCGGTAGTTCAGCGGCACCTCCACCCAGGTCTTGCAGCGGGGACACTTGGCCGCCGCGCGGCCGGTCGTCCCGCTCACCCGCAGGATGGCATTCTTTACGACGAGGCCGTCGGGCTCCGGGACGACGATCTTCGTGCGGCAGGTCGGACAGCGCCGACCCTCGGCGCGGGCCAGCGCTCTCACCAGGTTGCCGTCAGCCATGTGCCGAAACTACATATCTTCATCGGAATTGTCAAGATTGGGTTAGGCGAGTATCGGCGAGGACTACGAAAGATCGACCCACACGCTCTTGACCTCCGTGTAGAGGTCGAGCCCTGCCTCGCCGAGCTCGCGCCCGAAGCCCGACTCCTTGAAGCCCCCGAACGGCAGGGCGGCGTCGAAGAGGTTGTAGGCGTTGACCCACACCGTGCCGGCCCGGAGGGCGCGGGCGGCGCGGAGCGCTTTGCCGACATCGCGCGTCCACACCGCCGCGGCGAGCCCGTAGAAGGTCTCGTTGCCCTGCGCGATGGCGTCGTCGGCGTCCTTGAACGGGATGACCGACAACACGGGCCCGAAGATCTCCTCCCGCGCGATCCGCATCTGATTCGACACGCCGGTGAAGACCGTGGGCTGGACGAAGTAGCCCCGGCCGTCGCCGACGTGGACGCGCTCGCCGCCCGCGGAGAGCGTCGCGCCCTCCTGGCGCCCGGCTTCGACGTAGCCCAGCACGGTCTGGAGCTGCTGGGCCGAGACGACCGGGCCCATCCGCGTCGCCTTGTCCATCGGGTCGCCGACCTTCAAACCCTTTACCCGCTCGACCAGCTTCCCGACGAACTCGTCGTGGATCCGCTGCTCCACGAGCAGCCGCGAGCCGGCCGCGCAGACCTCGCCCTTGTTGTAGAAGATGCCGGTCATCGCACCGCGGAGGGCGGCCTCCATGTCCGCGTCGGCAAAGACGACGTTGGGCGACTTCCCGCCGAGCTCGAGCGACACGCGCTTCAGCGACCCCGCGGCCTCGCGCATGATGCCCTTGCCCACGTCCGTCGATCCCGTGAAGGCCACCTTGTCGACGCCGGGATGCCGGACGAGGGCCATGCCCGCCTTGCCTCCGGGCCCCGGGACGACGTTGAACACCCCCTCGGGGAGACCGGCCTCCTGGGTGAGCTCGGCGAAGCGGAGCGCGGTCAGCGGCGTCAGCGAGGCGGGCTTCAGCACCATCGTGTTGCCGGCGGCGAGAGCCGGGGCGATCTTCCAGGAGGCGAGGAGGAACGGGAAGTTCCACGGCACGATCGCGCCGACGACGCCGAGCGGCTGGCGGAGCGTGAAGGTGAACGCGCCGTCGCGGAGGTTGAGCGTCTCGCCGTGGATCTTCGTTGTCCAGCCCGCGTAGTACCGGAACACTTCGGCGGCGAACGGGAGCTCCACCTTCCCGGAGTCGAAGAGCGTCTTCCCGGTGTTGACGCTCTCGAGCCGCGCCATCTCGTCGAGGTTGGCGATGATCAGGTCGGCGAGTTTCCACAGGATGCGCGCACGCTCCGAGGCGGCCATGCGGGGCCACGGCCCGTGGTCGAACGCCCGCCGGGCCGCCTGAACCGCGAGGTCGACGTCGCGCTCGTCACCCTTGGCGACCTGCGCGCTGACCTCCTCGGTGGCGGGATTGATGGTCGCGTAGGTCTCGCCCGACGCGGGCGGCCGCCATTGGCCGCCGACGAAGATTTCACTCGTGTGCATGGCCTGTCCTCCTGATCGGATCGGGGGCTCCGAGAGACCGCTCGGCGGGCGCGGATTCCCGCGAACGGACGGGCGACTCCAGTGTAGCGTGCCAGCCCACGCTTGACACCGCCTCCCGGTCCGCGCGACACATGACGTGATGGCTCGACCCGCGCAGTCGTCCACGCGTGGACTTCTTGGCCGGCGCTGGATCTTGCGCGGGCTCGGGGTCGTGACGCTGGCCGGTCTGGCGGCCGGCTGCGCGACCAATCCGGTCACCGGAAAGTCCGAGCTCATGCTCGTCTCCGAGGAGGAGGAACTCCAGCTCGGCAGGCAGGCGTTCGGCGAGCTGGCCTGGCAAGACGGCGGACCGCTCCGGATCGATCCGGCGACCCAGGCCTATCTCGACGGAATCGTCCGGAAGCTCCACCAGGTGTCCCATCGCTCGAACCTCCCGGTCGACTTCACGCTGGAGAGCGCGTCCGAGCCGAACGCGTGGGCGATCCCGGGGCACACGGCGATGAACCGGGGGCTCCTCCAGTACCTCGAGAACGAGGCCCAGTTCGCGTTCGTGATGGGGCACGAGATGGGCCACGTGGCGGCGCGGCACACGGCGGCGCGCCAGAGCCGCGCTACCCTTGGCAACGTGGGCGTCGGCGTTCTGGGGGCCGCCGGCGACGTCGTCGGGCTCGGTGGGCTGGTGTCCGGGGTGGCGGGGGCGGGTACGCAGCTTCTCTTGCTGAGCTACGACCGCGACCAGGAGCTCCAGGCGGATCAGCTCGGCGTGCTCTACATGGCGCGGGCCGGCTACGATCCGAACGAGGCGGTGCGGGCTCACCAGGTCCTCAACCAGGCGATCGACGGGTATCTCGCCAACCTCGGTCAGAAACGCAGCGCGGACTCCGCGATGTCCCAGATCATGTCCACCCACCCCCGGCACGAGGTGCGGATCGCCGAGATCCAGGCCTACATCAAGACGCTCCCGTCGACCGAGGTGCGGACCGACGGGGACGGGAAGGACGCGGACCGCTGGCTGCGCCAATCGGAGCCCGTGCGGCGGCTCGCGCCCGCCTACGCCCACTACGACCGCGCGATCCTCGCGTTCTCCCAGGCGGTCAAGGCCAACGAGCAGAAGCAGGGCGCGGTCGTCCGCGAAAAGCTCGCCGAGGCCCAGCGCGAGGTCGATGCGGCCATCCAGCTGGCCGACCAGGCCCAGTTCGCCACGCTCCAGGGTTACCTCCTCGCCGTGCAGGGCCGGAAGGCGGACGCGCGGAGCGCGTTCAACCGGGCGGTCTACCTCTATCCGGGCTACCAGCCCGCCATCAAGGCGCTCACCAAGATCGCCCGGTAATCCGGGATGGCGGCCTTCGGCCCGTCGACCCGCTGACCGACTCCTCGCCATGCGAGCCTCACCCTCGGCTCGCGCGCGATCACGTCCGCGCCCGCGATCGTCCCTCCCCCGATACGGCGAGTACGCGCGAGGTGACGGTGACGGCCGGCGGCGTCTCCGCTCCGCGGAGTGCCGCGCCCGCCGGCGCACCGTGAAGTCCGCGTCGTAGTGCAGGCGCCGTCGAGGATCGTCGATCCACGTCAGTGTCGAGGGACGCGGTTGTGAGCTGGCACGGGGATCGCACCGTGTGGAGCGCAGCGGTGAACCCTCACAACAGGAGGTGTCCGATGCGCTTCGTTCAGGGTGGTCTCGTTTCGGTGCTCGTCGGCGTGGCGCTCGTCGCGCCGATCGCGTTCGCGCAGGCGCCGGGGTCGACCTCGGGGAAGCCCGCGCCGGCCTCGACGCAGCCGGCGGTCCAGACGCCCGCCCGCGTGCCGCTCAGCATCGCGCGGGGAACCGTGAAGACCGTGGCCGACAGCCGCCTCGTCATCGACCTCGGGCAGGGGAACTCGGGACCCGGCACGGGCCCGAGCGCGTTCGTCATGGACGCCCAGACGCAGATCCAGCGTCTGGGGCGCGCCCTGACGCCGAAGGACCTGCGGGTCGGCGACGCCGTGACGGTCGGTTACCAGATGCACGGCGACCGCGCGGTGGCAAGCCGCGTCTGGCTCCGATTCAACGGATCGACGGCCGGCGCGCGGAACTAGTCGCGCGAGACGGGCGAGCCCGGGGTCGCGGGCGGAGCGCCGGCTCGGCTCGTGGCCCCGGGTGCCTCCTCGATCGCGACGTGAAGACCGTGCGAGGCGAGCTCCACCAGCACTCGGTCGACGAGGGCGCCGGACACGACGGCCTCGGGGCGCTGGAGCCCTCGCGCCCGGATCTCGCCCTGGGCAATCAGCCGGGCAACCACCGAGGCCGTGAAGCCGGTCGTGCGCGCCATGGCGGTGAAGCCGTCGGTCCAGCGGTCGACCATCTCCGCTCGCACGCGCCACGCCTGGCCCCCGCGCACGCCGATGACGTCCACCCGCAGTAGCGCAAGGTCGTGCTCGCCGGGCTCGAGGCGAACCCGGGGATAGAGGAGCGCATCGAGGAACCGCTTGGGCACGACCGAGGCGCCGTCGACGGCCACCGGAGTCTCTCCGAGGAGGCCGAGCTCGCGGAGCAGCGTGACCTTCGCCGCGTACCCCGGCCAGCGAATGGTCTTCTGCGTCCCGGCCCGGAGGCCGCGGAGCGCGGGGGCGTCGAGGAGGGAGACGGCGAAGCCCTCGTGCCAGGCCTCGAGCTCGCCGATGGCGGAGAAGGTCACGGGCTCCACGCCGGAGTATCGCGGTGTGCTGACCACCCGGCCGGCCTCGACGGTCTGCGCAGGGGTCTCCCGGAGCGGGAGCTCCCGGCCCCCGAAGACGATCTTGTAGCCGAGCGGGGGGGCCGGCCGCTCCGGGACGCCGCCACACAGGATGTGGAGCTCGTCGACCCGGTCGAGCCGCTCGGCCAGCCGGCACGCCAGGATCTCCGTGAGGCCAGGCTCGAGCCCGCATCCTCGCACGATGAGCGTCGGGTGACGTGCGGCCTCCTCCGCCAGCCCGCCCTCGGTCTCGATGCCACGAGCGGAGAGCGTCACGAGTGGCGTGCCGGCCCCGAGCGCCGCGTGGATCGCCAGCGGGCTGGACCGCGTCGGGAGGCCATCGACCGCCACGTCGTGGCGTCGGAGGAGTGCGACCGCCGCGACCCGGTCGGTGAGGTCGACCCGCGTCGGCCGGAGCTTGGCGGCGCCGGGGCGGTGGGCGAGGGCGGCCATCGCCAGGTCGAGCTGCGCGGGGCTCTGATCGCAGAGTCCGACTTCGGCGACCTCCGCACTGGCCATCGCCTCGGCCGCCACCGCGGGACCCATGAGACCCGCGCCCAGGACCGCGAGCCGGCTCACGACCGGCCGATCTCGCAGCGCCCGGTCATGACGGGGCGTCGCGTCGGTGGCTCACGGACGCAGAGAGGAATGACCGCATCGGCGCCGGTCAGTCGCGGATGGGCTCCGGGGGGGTCTTGCGGTAGTCGTAGTACCCCCTGCCGCTCTTCCGCCCGAGATCGCCGCGCTTCACCCGCTTCTCGAGCTCGGCGGGCGGCCGGTCCTTGGGATCCTTCGTCGTCGCGAAGGTCTCGAGCCGCGCGTTGTACCCGATATCGAGCCCGGACAGATCGCCCAGCCGGAAGGGGCCCATCGGGAAATTGAGCCCGAGCTCGACGGCCTTGTCGATCTCCCAGAACGGCGCGACACCCTGCTCCAAAAGGTAGTACGCCTCGTTGCCGAGGGCGCGAAGGATGCGGTTCACGAGGAAGCCCGGCAGCTCCTTCCGGAGCACGACCGGCTCCCGCCCGATGCGCCGCACGAGCTCCGCCGGGTC
>Ga0187765_10001011_pt1 | contig 10706 bp, 9 predicted proteins | sample 0216_QUI02_MP05__3_FD_133018 | JGI IMG/M metagenome (GOLD analysis project Ga0187765, IMG submission 133018) | Tropical peat soil microbial communities from peatlands in Department of Meta, Colombia - 0216_QUI02_MP05_10_MG | ecosystem: Environmental > Terrestrial > Soil > Wetlands > Peat ...
CGATCGCGCCGGCGCCGAGCGGCAACGTCGCGGCCGAGCGCGATGCGGCTGCGATGCGGGCGCGGTCGCGCTCGAGCGGCCAGACGTGCGAGAGCATCCAATGCGCCGCCAGCACCGGTTGGGCGCGCTGGAGATGGGTGTACGCGGGAATGAGTGCTCTCTCGGCGAGCAGCGCCTCGGCATGATCCACCAGCACCTTTTGCAAAGCGCGCATGGCGCTGTCGATGGTTGCGCACGCGTCCATCACCCAGAGCCGCGTGGCGGTCGCCACCTGGTCGTTGCGACTGCGGCCCGTGTGAAGTTTCGACGCGAGCTCGCCGATCTCCTCGTGCAGGAGGCGGTCGATGGCCGTATGAACGTCCTCGTCGGAGGACGACGGCTGCTCTCCCGAGCGGAAGCGAACGGCGACGGCGTCGAGCCCTTGTTCCATTCGACGACTCTCCTCGAGCGTCAGGACCCCCGCCTCCCAGAGCGCGACCGCCCATGCCTTCGAGGCGCGAAGGTCGAAGGGCCAGAGTCGGAAGTCGACATCGATCGAGCGGTTGAGGGCATCGAGGGCGGGCGCCGTCTCTCCGGCGAATCGCCCGCCCCACAACTTGTGCGCCGTCTGCCCCACCAGCTTGAGCGGAGTCATGCGATCGCCAGAGTTGGAGGTGAGGCGTCCTCGGACGCCGCGGCGGCCAGCTCCTGATTCTTGAGCGCGCGCACGCGCTGCGAGAGCCCGTAGAGGCGAATGAAGCCTGCCGCATCGCTCTGCTGGTAGACATCATCCTCGCCGAATGTGACGAAGCGCTGATCGTAGAGGGCATTCACGCTGGAGCGACCGACGACGCAGACGGAGCCCTTGAAGAGCTGCAGGGTCACACTCCCGGTCACCGATTGCTGCGTCACCGCCACGAAGGCGTCGGACGCCTCGCGCTCGGTGGTCCACCAGCGGCCCTCGTACACCAGATCGGCGTATCGCGGAGCGAGGAGATCCTTGGCGGCGAGCGTGCGCCGGTCGAGCACGAGCTGTTCGAGCTCACTGTGCGCGGCGTGGAGCAGCGTGCCGCCGGGAGTTTCGTAGATGCCACGCGATTTCATTCCGACCAGCCGATCCTCCACCAGGTCGACGCGGCCAACGCCGTGCCTCCCACCGATGAGGTTGAGCTGCTCGAGAAGGGCGACGGCGTCGAGAGGCTCGCCATTCACCGACTCGGGCGTCCCGCACCGAAATCCGATCGTGACCTGCTCGGGACGATCAGGTGCCTCGGCGGGATTGGTTGTCAGCTGAAAGAGGTCGTCGGGCGGTGGCGTGTTCGGATCTTCGAGCACCCCACCCTCATGAGACAGGTGCCAGATATTCCGGTCGCGGGAGAAGATCTTCGTGTGGGTCGCGGCCACTGGGACTCGGTGGGTTGCGGCATACGCCAGTGCATCTTCCCGGCTCCGTATATCCCACTCTCGCCAGGGCGCGATGACCGGGAGGTCGGGGGCGAAGGCGGCGTAGGTGAGCTCGAAGCGCACCTGGTCGTTCCCCTTGCCGGTGCAGCCATGGGCGAGGGCATCGGCGCCGACCGCCCGCGCGATCTCCACCTGTCGCTGAGCGATGAGTGGACGCGCCATCGCGGTGCCGAGGAGGTATTTCCGTCCATAGACCGCGCCGGCGCGGAGTGTCGGCCAGATGAAATCGGTCACGAAGGTGGATCGGAGATCCTCGACGTAGCACTCGCTGGCCCCGGAGGCAATGGCCTTGGCGCGGACGCCGGCAAGCTCGTCTCCTTGTCCGATGTCGGCGGCCACGCAGACCACCTTGGCGTTGTAGTGCTCGCGCAGCCAGGGGACGATGATCGAGGTATCGAGTCCGCCGGAGTAGGCGAGGGCGATGGTGCGTATCACGGGAGTGGATAGATATGCGAAGGTCGTGCATATGTATGTGATCGCGGCGGCACTGTCAAGGATCGGCGCCGCCCCCGTGCGTCGACGGCCGGGTCGCCGCGGCGACGCTAGCGGGCGAGCGCTCGGAGACGGCGCGTCACTCGCTCCCGGGCGGTGCCGGAGCGGCAGACGATGAGCACGACGTCATCGCCGGCCACGGTACCGAGGACGTCGGGCCACTCCTCGGCGTCGAGGGCGACGGCGATCGGCTGGGCGCCACCCGGCAGCGTGTGCAGCACGACCAGCTCCCCGACCCCGTCGATCTGCGTGTACAGCGGAGGGAGAAGGGTCTCGAGCGGCGGCCGCTCGTCCGGGGAGGGTCCGCCGGCCGCGTAGCGCATCCCGCCCCCGGGGGCGGGGAGGCGGGCCACGCGCATCTCCCGAAGATCGCGCGAGAGTGTGGACTGGGTCACGTCCCACCCGCGCTGACGAAGGAGCTTTCGGAGCTCCTCCTGGCTCTCCACCGGACGGGCGTCGATCAGCTCCCGGATCGTCGCCTGGCGGGTTCGCTTGTTGGCCATGAGGAAGAGCATACCTCCGGCGGGGCCGACGGGCCAGGGAGTGCATTGACAGCCCGCCGCTGCAATTTTATGCATTAGCGGTGCATAAACTCCCTGTCGGCATCCTCGGCGGCACCGGCTACGTCGGTCGTGAGCTGTGCGCGCTCGCCGCGACGCACCCGGCCCTCCGCCTCGTCTTCGCCACCGCGCGCGACGCCGGTGACCACGAGGTGAGCGTGGACAGACGGGCGCTCCCCCTGGCGAGGCCCGATGATGCAGCGTTCGGTGACGCGGCGCTCATCTTCAGCGCGCTCCCGCATGGCGCATCGGCTCCCTGGGTCGAGCGTGCCCGGCGAGCGGGAGCCAAGGTCGTCGATCTCTCCGCCGACTTCCGACCGGGCGCATCGGACGCGCCGCAGGCGTCGGCCACGAGGCACGCCTCCGTGCCATACGGGCTGACGGAGCTGGCCAGACGCGAGGTCGCTCGGGCCGAGCTGGTGGCGAATCCCGGATGCTACGCGACGGCTGTCCTGCTCGGACTCCTGCCGCTCCTCACCCGGAGCCTGGTGCGGTCTGACGGGACGATCTCCGTCGCTGCCGCGAGCGGCGTGACCGGCGCCGGGCATGCACCGCGCGCCGACCTCCTCTTTGGAGAGGTGGCCGAAGACATGCGGCCGTACGCGGTGGACAACACCCACCGACACCTCGCCGAGATGCGAAGCGTCATCGGCGGACTCGGCTGCACTGCGGATCTCATCTTTACCCCTCACCTCCTTCCCGTGGCGCGGGGGATCATCGCCACGATCACCGTCCCGGTGGTGTCCGAGATGGCGACGCCGCTCGCGCTCTGGAAGGAACACTACGCCGGCGAGACGTTCGTCGAGATCTCCGACGAGCCGCCCCGTCTTCGCGACGTCGTTCGCCGCAACGTCGCGCGCATCACGGCGCATCGCGCCGCAGGAGTCCGGCGGCCTACGCTCGTCGTGCTGGCCGCGATCGACAACCTGGTGAAAGGCGCGGCAGGTCAGGCGCTGCAGAACGGAAACCTCCTGCTTGGCCTCGACGAGGCGCTCGGGCTCCCTGCGTGATGCGCGTCATCAAGCTCGGAGGACGCGCGCAGAGGGACCCGACTCTCGTGACCACAATCGCATCGGCGTGGCGTGAGTCGCCTCGTCGGCTCGTGGTCGTTCACGGCGGTGGTGACGAGGTCACATCACTGCAGCGGCGAATGGGAGCCGAGCCCGAATTCCGCGGGGGTCGCCGGATCACGACGCCGCAGGACATCGCACTTCTGCGCATGGTCCTTTCCGGGGCCGTGAACAAGCGCCTCGTCGCCGAGTTGGTCGCGGCGGGCGTTCCCGCTGTGGGCGTCTCCGGGGAAGATGCGGGTCTCATGAGCGCGCGACGTGCGGCCGACGGTGCGCTCGGACGGGTGGGAACACCTTCGGGCGTGGAGCCTCTGCTGATCGCGAGTCTGCTCGCGGGCGGCTTTCTCCCGGTCGTCTCACCGCTCGCGCGCGACGAAGGGGATGAGCGAGGGGGCGCGCTCAACGTGAACGGGGACGATGCGGCGGTTGCTCTCGCTCTCGCTCTCTCCGCCGACGAGCTGCTCTTCGTCGCCGATGTTCCCGGGGTGTTGCGCGACGGCCGGGTGGTCGAGTCGCTCGACGCCATCGAAGCGCGATCGCTTCACAAGTCGGGTGCTGCGGTGGGGGGGATGGCCCTCAAGCTCGAGGCGGCGATCGCCGCCGCGACGGGTGGCGTGGCGCGCGTCCGCATCGGGGCGATCGCGTCGCTGCTGAACCCGGATGCGGGAACGGTCATAGCCGAGGCGTCAGTGCCGATATGACGTCGACTCCGCTCGTCACCATCGCGCCCGGCCACGGTGGCCGCGCCGGTCACGACACGCCCGAGGCGCTACTCGGCGTCTATCGTCGCGCACCGATGGAATTGGTGCGCGGCAAGGGCGTCTGGCTCTTCGACGCCGATGGCAATCGCTACCTCGACTTCACCAGCGGCATCGGAGTCAATGCGTTGGGGTACGGCGATGAAGCCCTCGCGGGAGCGATGCGCGAGGCGATGTCTGGGGGGCTGGTGCATGTCTCCAACCTCTTTCGCACTGCTCCAGGGCGCGAGCTGGCTGCGGCTCTCCTCCAGCGGTCCTCCGCCGCGAGCGTCTTCTTTTGCAACTCGGGCGCCGAGGCGAACGAAGGGGCCTTCAAGTTCGCGCGTCGATGGGCCCGCGATCATGGCGGCGTTGGCAAGCACGAGATCCTGGCGCTCCGCGGCTCGTTTCACGGCCGTCTCTTCGCGTCGCTCGCCGCGACCGACAGGCCATCGTATCGGATTCCGTTCCGGCCGCTGGCGGGTGGTGTGTCGATCGTCGAGCGCGATGTGGGCGTCCTCGAGCACGCTCTCGATGAGGAGACGGTCGCCGCTCTCATCATCGAGCCCGTCCAGGGCGAGGGCGGTGTCCGAGTGCTCGAGCCCGAGTTCCTGCGGGCGGTGCGTGACCTCACGCGCGAGCGCGGGATCGCCCTCATCCTCGACGAGGTCCAGTGCGGCCTCGGGCGAACGGGTTGGTTGTTCGCCCACGAACGTGCGGAGATCGAGCCCGACCTGCTGACCCTCGCCAAACCGCTCGCCGGCGGATTGCCGATGGGCGCGGTGCTCTTGAGCCGGCAGATCGCAGCGACGATTCAACCTGGCGATCATGCGACGACTTTTGGCGGTGGGCCATTCGTCGCTGCCGTCGCGCTTCACGTCCTTACCCGGCTGGCCGACGATGATCTGCTCTCACGCGTGCGCACTCAGGGCGCCTGGCTTGGCGAGGTGCTCTCCGGCATTGCTTCGCGGAGCGCTGTCTGTCGAGGGGTGCGCGGCATCGGGTACATGTGGGGCGTGGATGTGAAGATCCCGTCCACGGAGATCGTGTCGCGCGCGCTCGACGCCGGAGTGCTCCTGTGCAGTGCGGGCGAACACACCGTTCGCCTCCTTCCACCGTTGGTAGCGACTCAGGAGGAGTTGGCATGGGGGCTCGACGTGTTGACGGGAGTGCTGAGATGAGCGCGCTCGCCGCTGCGACGACTCACGCCGAACGCCGCTCACCCCCCGCCGTGCGCGGCGCGACGATCGCCGACGTGCCGGCAATCGTTGCCCTGATCGATCGGTATGCGGGAGCGGAAGTGATGTTGCCCCGGAGCGCCGAATCGGTCGTGGTGGCGCTCGACCACTTTCTGGTGGCGGTCGATGCGCCGGGCGCAGTCGTCGGGTGCGGGGCGCTCAAGGAGTATTCGCCATCCGTGGCGGAAGTTGCCTCGCTCGCGGTATCACCGGACTCGCAAGGGCGCGGTGTCGGACGCATGCTCGTCGAGCGCTTGGAGTCGCTGGCCGCGATGCGCGGGATCGAGGAGCTCTTCGCCCTCACGCTCACGGCGCACTTCTTCGAGTCGTTGGGCTACGAGGTGACCGATCGCGCGCACTTTCCCGAGAAGGTGCAGCGCGACTGCACCGGCTGCACGCGACGCTCGCGGTGCGTGGAAACGTGCGTTCGTCGGCGACTCGAGCAGCAGCGGCTCGCCGTCGCCGCCTGAGCCACCCTCGTAACCAAGTTATTTCCGCACCCCCGCAAATATCCGGGCTCGCGGGGAGCCGACGCGCGGTGCAGTGTGTATCGTTACGGCACCGATAGCGCCGACTTCCCAGGAGGGCTCATGGTGCGTGCTGGGTCATGTGCGGCCATCGCGACGGTCGCTCTTCTCGCGACCGCGCCGCTGGCGCGCGGGCAAGCGAGCAGTCCATACCGCTTCGGGGTGATGGGTGGGTGGACGTACCCGGAAGGAGACTACGGCAACTTCGTCAATCACGGATGGAACATCGGCGGGCTGTTCAGCTTCGGACTCCCGCTCGTGCCGTTGTCCTTCCGCGCCGACGTTCAGTATCACGACATGGGAAGCAAGGGTCTTAGCTCGGGGCAGCAGGGCGATTCCCACGTGATCGATGGAACGGTGGACGTGATTTACACGCTCGGCCCGGCGACGCCGCTCAAGTTCTACATCATCGGCGGCATCGGCCTCTACAACACCGACAACACCCTTCACACGTCAGGCCAGCCCGACCAGTCCGAATCGGTGACGAAGTTCGGGTTCAACATCGGCGTCGGAGTGAAGGTCTCCCTTCCAGTCATCACGCCGTTCATTGAAGCGCGTTATCACTACGTCCCGAGCGGCTTTCTCGGGCCGACCATTAGCAACAGCGCGCTCGAAATCGTGCCCATTTCCATCGGAATAGTGTTTTGACCGCCGAGCTCTCGCTTGGGCGCGGCGTCGCGTCCGCGCGACGGGCGCTCCTCCTGCTACTTGCCTTGGCGGGAGCCTGCCGCGGCAAGGGCAGCGCGAGCGATGCGGCGACGAATGCGGCGGGGACGAGTGACACCGCGGCGGCGCGGCAGGTCTTCGAGGGGAACATCGACGCTATCCACAAGCGCGACCGCGACCGATACCTCTCCTACTACCTCCAAACCGATGCGCTCACGCGTAATGGCCCCGGCGGGATCGATCGCGGCTTCGCCGACTGGTCGGCGCGCCGCGACACGACCTGGCCGGACACCCTGGTGGCACGAGATCTCCGATTGGTGCCGGTCGCGCCCGGAGTCGTCTACGGCACCTACCACTACCGGGCGACGCAGCGAGGCGAGGCGAGCGAAGGGATCTCCGAGCGCGTCTTCGTAAGAACCGACGCCGGCTGGCGCATCGCGGTCAGCACTGCGTTCGGCCTGCCGGTTGGAGCGTCTCCGCCGCCGGTGGCCCTCGTGGGGGCGACGCTGGTGAATCCGGGCGCGGCGCCGGTGCCTGACGCGATAGTGGTCGTGCGCGGAGGGCGCATCGTCTGTGCGGCGGCGAAGGCCGAGTGCCCGATCCCCCACGACATCGAAGTGGTGGATGTGCACGGCGGATTCATCGGCCCCGGCCTCATCGACGCGCACGTGCACTTTTCGCAGAGCGGCTGGATCGGCGGGCGGCCTGATGCCCGCCTGATGCCAGCGGGATTCGCGTACGACTCCCTCTTCGAGCAGCTCCGTGTCCATCCCGATCGCTTTGGCCGAGCGTACCTCTGCGCCGGTGTGACCGGGGTGCTGGACGCCGGTGGGTTTCCGTGGACACTGGTCATCTCCGGGCGGAGCACGAGTGCCCTCGATCTCCCCGTGATCAGCGCTGCGGGTCCGATGATCGCAGCCGATCCGTCGCTGGACGACCGCCCGTGGAATCTCCCGACGATGGAGCAGGTGCTGGCGGCGCGGGACGACTCCCTCGTCCGGGCCGTGATCCGCGCCAACGCTCAGATGGGTGCGCGAGCGATCAAGGTGCTCTACGTGGTCAAGTCGGACGCGACGCGCGCACTTGCCAAGCGCCGACTGGCGACCGCCGCCTCCGAAGCGCATCGAGTCGGACTGCCGCTCATCGTGCACGCGACCTCTCTCGGCGCCGCGCGCGATGCGGTCGACGCCGGCGCGGCAGTGCTCATGCACGATGTGACCGAGGATGCAGTGGACGATGAGTTCGTGTCCCGCGTGGCACAGCGGAAGGTCATCGTCGTTCCCACGCTCGCGGTGCTCGAAGGGTGGCGTGACGTCCTCGACGGGAAACCGGCGGCGACGTCCGTGCCACTCGACTGCGTCGACAGCGAGACGCGCCGGCATCTCGCCGATACGGTGCCGGCGGAACGGCGGGCGCGAATGGCCGACGCTCGCCGTCGCCTGAACGGCGCGCTCGAGAACAACCTCCGGAATCTGGCGAAGCTGTACGCCGCCGGTGTGGCGATTGCTGCGGGGAGCGATGCGGGCAACCCGGGCACGCCACACGGTCCGTCGCTGCTCAGAGAGATGGAGTTGATGCGTCAGGCGGGGATGCGCCCGGCCGACATCTATCGCTCCGCCACGGCGATCGGTGCGCGGGCGATGGGGCGCGAGAAAGACCTCGGTACCCTGGAGAAGGGGAAGCTCGCCGATCTCGTGGTGTTCGACGCCGACCCCACCGCGGACGTCGCAAACATGGGTCATGTGCGCATGGTGATGAAGGCGGGCGCGCTCTACGGCCGGAAGGAGCTCCTCCCCTAGCGTCCGGCAGGTCACTCCGCTGGCACCGATGGCGTGCTACATTGCCTCGTCGCCCACCCGTCACTGCGATGTCCATCCGCTCGAGAATTCTCTTCTCCCTCGCCGGCGTCGCCTGCGGCATCACGCCACTTGGCGCTCAGGCGCGCCCGTTGCCCGCGCAAGACAAGGTCCCGCGATTCGTCGTCTTCATCACCATCGACCAGTTCCGCGCCGACTACCTCGATCGCTTCAAGGACCAATTCACCGGCGGGCTCGCGCGACTGCTTCGCGGGGGCGCCGTGTTCACGAACGGGTTCCAGGATCATGCGACCACGGAGACGGCGCCGGGGCACGCCAGCACCCTGTCGGGGCGCTTCCCCGAGCACACGGGAATCGTGCGTAACAGCGCGGGCGTGTTGGATCCTCAGGCGCCGCTCGTCGGCACGATTCCGGGAGCGACGCTGGCCGGCGCATCGCCGTACCGCTTCCGAGGCGGGACCCTGATCGACTGGATCCGGATGAAAGACTGGCGCAGCCGGGCGCTCTCGGTCTCGCGCAAGGACCGAGCAGCCATTCTCCCACTCGGCCGCGCCCATCAGAGCGTGTACTGGTACGATCCGTCGAGCGGCAAGTTCACGACGAGCACGTACTACGCGGACACCCTGCCGGCGTGGCTCGTGAAGTTCAACGACCGTCGGCTACCAGCTAGCTTTGCCGGCAAGTCGTGGACGCCACTTCTCGAGGTCAGGTCCTACCCGGAGCCCGACAGTGTGCCGGCGGAAAACCAGGGGTCGAATTTCATGTTCCCCCACGTGCTCGCCGCCGATACGACTCAAGCGCTCGCCGGGATCACCGACATGCCGTGGATGGATGAGTTGACACTTCAGGTTGCGAGCACGGGGTATCGCGCGATGAACTTGGGCGCCGGCGATGCGACCGATCTCCTCGCCGTCTCCCTCTCGACGACGGACGCGGTCGGCCACCGCTACGGCATGGACTCGCGCGAGCTGCACGATCAGGTGATCCGGGTCGATCGCATGCTCGGCGCGTTCTTCGACAGCCTGTTCGCAGTGCGCGACTCGACGCGGGTCGTGATCGCGCTCACCGGCGATCACGGAGTGGCGCCGGTGCCCGAAGTCTACGCGGCGCAGCATCACGTGCCGCTCCAGCGGTTGAACTTCGCGCCGATTGCGGCCAAGTACCAGCAAGCGCTCACCCAACGCGGGGTCGATCCGAACGCCTTCGTCTTCGACGACGCGATGCTGCTGGTGGATCGCGCAGAGTTCGCGCGGGCAAAGGTCAACGCAGACTCCACCGTCAATGCGTTCGCCACCGAGGTGAAGGCGCTGCCCGGCGTACTGCGGGTCGACCGGCCGGCGGCGCTGGTGAAGGACACCCTCAAGGACACGATCGCGCGACGGTGGGTTCACTCGCTCACGCCGGACATGCCGGTGGAGCTCGTCGTGACCCTCAAGCCGTACGACGTGTGGGGCGCCACTCCGGCCGGCGTCCACGGATCGCCGAACGACTACGACGCGCAGGTTCCGGTGGTGTTCTGGGGGGCGCCGTTCAAGCCGGGTCGCTATCAGACGACCGTCCGTGTGGTGGACATGGCGCCGACCCTGGCGTGGGTCACCGCGACGACGCCCACCGAAGTGCTCGATGGGCATGTCCTGTGGGAGGCGCTTCGTTAGGCCGTGGCAAAGGATGTATCGATCGGCAAGGGCCGCTTCACGGCGCTCCACCAGGCGCTCGACGAAGCGCGCTTCGGTGCCGCCCGCACGCTCAATCTTCGGGCCTCCCTGCCGACCGTCGCCCAGGCACTGGGTCGCGCCGAGGCCTGGCTGCGCGAGCGGCAGGTAACGCAGGCCGGCGAGGTGCTCGTCATCACGGGGCGTGGCAACCAGAGCGAGGCAGGCGTCTCGGCCGTCCGGCAGGCGATCGTTCGCCTCCTGGCGTCGCTGCGACGCCGGGGCGTCGTGGCCGAGGTGAGCGAGCACACGGCGGGCTCTTTCGTCGTGAGGCTGGCCCCCATCTCCTCGCTCCGCGAGGCCGCGCGCCGCAAGGGTGAACGGCAACGTCGGGCGACCCTCGACCCCCAGGCGCTCACCGCCCTGCAGCCCACCACCCGGCAACTTCTGCGGCGGCTGGCGCTCCGTGCGCTCGATGAGTTAGGCGTGCGCGATACGGCTCCG
>Ga0187765_10001012_pt1 | contig 10696 bp, 9 predicted proteins | sample 0216_QUI02_MP05__3_FD_133018 | JGI IMG/M metagenome (GOLD analysis project Ga0187765, IMG submission 133018) | Tropical peat soil microbial communities from peatlands in Department of Meta, Colombia - 0216_QUI02_MP05_10_MG | ecosystem: Environmental > Terrestrial > Soil > Wetlands > Peat ...
GGCGAGACCCTGCCCGGCATCGAGATCGACGACATGCTGACCCTGGTCACCATGGCCGACGACCTGGTCGACCTGTGGGACGTGAACGTGGGCAGCTGGCCGGAGGACTCCGGCACATCCCGCTACTACCCGGAGGGGAACCAGCGGCGGTGGACCCGCCGGATCCGCGAGGCGACGGCCAAACCCGTCGTGGCGGTCGGCCGGTATACCAACCCGGACCTGATGGCCCAGGTGATCGCCGCCGGCGAGGCGGACCTGATCGGCAGCGCCCGGCAGGCGATCGCCGACCCGTTCCTGCCCCGCAAGGTCGCGGAGGGGCGGCTGGACGAGATCCGGGAGTGCACCGGGTCCAACGTCTGCATCCTGCGCGAGGAGACGTTCAACCAGCTCGGCTGCGTGCAGAACGCGACCGCGGGGGAGGAGTACCGCCGCGGCTGGCACCCCGAGGTGTTCCCGCCGGCCGCGGGAGCGGAGCGGCCGGTGCTCGTCGTCGGCGCCGGGCCCGCCGGGATGGAATGCGCGGTCGTGCTGGCCAAGCGCGGGTTCGAAGCGGTCCACCTGGTCGAGGCGGAGCCCGAGATCGGCGGCCGGCTGCGCTGGACCCGGCGGCTGCCGACCCTGGGGGACTGGGGCCGGATCACCGACTGGCGCGCCGTTCAGCTGAAGCGGCTGCCCGGGGTGGAGGTGATCACCGGGCGGCGGCTGTCCGCTTCGGACGTGCTCGACTACGGCGCGGAGCTGGTGGTGATCGCCACCGGGTCGTCCTGGCGGTCCGACGGGGTGCAGCCCGGCTTCCCCGAGCCGATGCCCGGCGCCGGCCCGTCGCTGCCGCACGTGCTCACGCCGGAGCAGGTGTGCGCGGGCCAGCGCCCGCCCGGCCCGCGGGTGGTGGTCTACGACACCGACGGTTACTACGTCGGGCCGGGCGTCGCCGAGCTGCTGGCCGCCGACGGGCACGAGGTGACCGTGGTCACCACCTTCCCCGTCCTGTCGCCGGTGAGCGACGAGACCCTGGAGGGCGACATGCTCCGCGCCCACCTGCACCGGGCCGGGGTGCGGGTCCGTCACGCCACCACCATCACCGGGGTCGTCGCGGGCGGGGAGGCGGAGGCCGGGCCATGGTCGGTGCGGGGCCACGATCGCAACGGCGATCCGTGGTCGGCCGGCTGCGACGGGGTGGTGCTGGTCACCCAGCAGGCCTCCGACGACGCGCTGTACCTGGAGCTGACCGGCGACCCGGCGGCCCTGGCGGCGGCCGGGATCGGCGCGGTCTACCGGATCGGCGATGCGGTCGCGCCCCGGCTGCTGTCGGAGGCCGTCTTCGACGGGCACCGTCTCGCCCGCGAGATCGACTCACCCGACCCGGCGGTGCCGCTCCCGTACCGGCGCGAGCGCACCGGCCTGGGCTGAGGCTCCCCGCACGGCGCGCCGGGCGGGCAGTGGGTGCGTGGGAACATCCGTTTTGCATGATCGGGCGGCGGGTAGCGGGGGAGCGGAGGTGTGCGCCGGTGAGCCCGGACCCGGAGAAGGTGCCGGTCGAGGTCGAGGGCCGGAAGCTGACGCTGACCAACCTGGGCAAGGTGCTGTACCCGGAGACAGGCTTCACCAAGGCCCAGGTGATCGACTACTACCTGCGCGTCGCACCGGTGCTGCTGCCCCATCTGGCGGGCCGGGCGCTCACCCTCAAGCGCTACCCGGACGGCGTGGACGGCCAGCATTTCTACGCCAAGCACGCCCCCGAGCACCGTCCCGGCTGGGTGCCGACCGCACGGGTGCCGTCACCCGGCTCGCGCTCGCGCGGGGCGGCGGTGCTCTACCTGGTGGGCGGCGACCTGGCCACGCTGATCTGGACCGCCAACCTGGCCGGCCTGGAGCTGCACACGCCGATGTGGCGGCTCCCGTACGCCAGCCGGCCCGACCTGCTCGTGTTCGACCTGGATCCCGGCCCGCCCGCCACGATCGTGGAGTGCTGCGCCGTCGCGCAGCTGCTCCGGCCGCTGCTCGCCGAGCGCGGGATCGAGCCGCTGGCCAAGACCTCGGGCGGCAAGGGCCTGCAGCTGATCGCCGCGATCTCGGGGCTCACCTCCGAGGAGGCCAGCGGGCTGGCGCTGGACCTGGCCGAGCGGGTGGAACGCGCGCAGCCGGACCTGGCCGTGTCCCGGATGACCAAGACACTGCGCCCGGGGAAGGTGCTCATCGACTGGAGCCAGAACAACGCCGCCAAGACCACCGTCACGGCGTACTCGCTGCGGGCCATGGCCCGGCCCACCGTGTCCACCCCGGTCACCTGGGACGAGGTGAGCGGCTGCACCCAGCCCGGCGATCTGGTGTTCACCAGCGACGACGTGCTCGAGCGGGTGGCGCGGGACGGGGACCTGCTCGCCCCGCTGGCCGCGGCCCGCCAGCAAGGACAAACATGACGAAGCCCTGACCAAAGGCCGGCCACCCCGCCCGCCTGCCGGGCGTTGTCCTGATGAGACCGCGGGACCACGGCCCCGTGGCAGCGGTCAGGGACGGGCAGGGAACTGCCACGGAGGGGAGCGCGGGTGGGCCCTCGGGGCATGCCGCTGATGGTGCTGCTGGCGGTGGCGGCGGCCGCGCTGCTGGCCGGCACGCTGTGGCTGTGGCCCGTCCTGGCCCGCCGGGGCGCGGCCTTCGTCGGGCTGCGGATCGCGCTGCTGGTCGCGCTGCAGGCCAGCGTGATCGGCGCGGTCTTCGTCTGGGTCAACCGGGCCAACGAGTTCTACGTCTCCTGGTCCGACCTGCTGGGCACCAGCCACCCGGCCGCCCAGGTCGTCGCGGTGGCGCCCGGCTCCGTCCGGGCCGCGGCGGCCAGCCAGGCGTCGCAGGTCACGCCGCTCGCCAGCCGCCTGGTGATGGTGCCCGGGGCACGGCCCGGCGGGCGGCTGGAGCCCGCCGGGCGGCTGGAGAAGGTCCGCCTCGACGGGCCGGTGTCGGGGATCGCGGCCACCGGTTACGTGTACCTCCCGCCCAGGTACTCCCGGGCCCGGCCGCTGCCGGTGATCGTCGTCATCAGCGGGCAGGCGGGCCAGGGTGCCGCCGGCTACGGCGCGCCGCGGGTCGCGGCCACCGCGGCGGCCCAGATCGCCGCCGGGCGGATGCCGCCGGCGATCGTCGCGGTGCTGCCTCCGGCCGTGGCCGGGCGGGCCAGCCAGGGCTGCCTGGACTCGCCGGGCGGCCCGCAGGCGGGAACCTTCTTCTCCCAGGACCTGCCGCTCGCGCTCGTCCGTGCCTACCGGGCCATGCCCGGGCCGTCCGGGTGGGCGGTGCTCGGCGGCCCGGGCGGCGGCTATTGCGCGCTCCAGCTGGCCACCGCCCCGTCCGGCCAGTTCCGCGTCGCGGCCGCGGCGCCGGGCACGGGCACCGCGCCGCCGGGCGGCGCGGCAGCGGCCGGGCCCGGGCTCCGCCGCCAGGACAGCGTGCTCTGGCGGCTGCGGCACTGGCCGGCGCCCCCGGTCGAGGTGCTGCTGACCGGGGCGGGCGGCGCGGGGCAGTTCGCCTCCCTGGCACGGCCGCCGATGACCGTCGCCACCCTCGGCACCGCCAGCCCGGCGCCCGGTCCGTCGCCGCTGGCGGCGGTGCTCGACTGGATCGGCCGCGCGCTGGCGTCGCCCATGGCCGCGTCGCCCGGGCCGGCCGGGGGCTGAGCCGATGGGCCTGACCGGTGGGATGCTGCTCGTACTGGCGATCGCGGCGGCCGCCGGGTCGCTGGCGGCGATCGTCTGGGCCTGGCCCCGGCTGGCCCGGCCGCGGCCGGCCTGCGTGGCCGCCCGGCTGGCGGTGATCGTGGTCAGCCAGGTGCTGGTGACCGCCGCGTTCCTGATCTGGCTGAACAGCTACTTCGCCTTCTACGCATCCTGGGGGCAGCTGGCCGGCGCCAGCGTCGGGACGCAGCCGGTCGCCGTGCGGCAGGCCGGGACCACTGCCAGGCTGGTCGTGATCGACCACTCCGAGCCGGGCCCGGCGCAGGTCCAGCGCCGGGCGGAGGCGCTCGGGGCGGGGACCGAGGTGGTGCCGCGGCCGGGCGCGCTGGCCGCGCCGCCCACGGCCGGGCGGCTGCTGCAGGTCGTGATCAAGGGCGAGCGGACCGGGCTCAGCTCCGGCCCCGGCTACGTGTACCTGCCGCCGCAGTACTTCCGGCCCGCGTACGCGCGGACCCGATTCCCGGTGGTGCTGGCGCTGACCGGGTACCCCGGCCAGGCGGCCAGCATCGTGGAGCGGCTCGCCCTGCCCTCGGCCGCGGCCCGGCTGATGGCGGCCGGGCGGATCCGGCCCGCCGTGTTCGTGATGCTGAACGTGTCGCCGCTGTTCCCGCTCGACACCGAGTGCACCGATGTCCCTGGCGGGCCGCAGGTGGAGTCGTTCCTTGCGCAGGACGTCCCGCGCGCGATCGAGCAGGCGTTCCGGGTGACGGCGAGCCCGGCGGGGTGGGGCGCGCTCGGCTACTCCACCGGCGGCTACTGCGCCGCCAAGCTGGCGATGATGTACCCGGACCGGTTCTCCGCCGCGGTCTCCATGGCCGGCTACTACCAGGCCATCCCCGGCGAGTACGTGCCGCACCTGTGGGGCGGCAGCCGGGGGTACCGCCTGGAGAACAGCCCCGACTGGCGGCTGCGCCACCTGCCCGCCCCGCCGGTTTCGGTGCTGGCGACGTCCAGCTGGGTGGGGGAGAAGACCCTGCCGGGAACGCTGGCGTTCCTCCGGGAGATCCACCCGCCCATGCGCGGGTACTCCCTGATCATCCGCCAGGGCGGGCACAATTTCCGGACCTGGGGCCGCGAGCTGCCGCCCAGCCTGGTGTGGCTGAGCCGCCGCCTGTCCTGAGCCGATCCAGCCCGGCCCGGCGGCCGGCCCGCCGGCCCGTCACCCGGCGGGTTCCCCCGGCGGCGGCAGCGCGTCCAGGTGGGCGGTGTCGTTGAAGCCGCGGACGATCCAGCGATCCCCGCTCACCACGATCCGGGAGATGGATCCGTTGTCCGCGGTGACGAACGCGAACGGCCGGGACCCGCTGGCCAGCGCCAGCGCCTGGCCGATCACCCCCCCGTGGGTGAAGACCGCCATCCGCTGGCCCATGTGCGCGGCGGCCAGCCGCCCGACCGTGTCCCGCACCCGGGCCGCGAACTCGGCAGCGGGTTCGGCGCCCGGGATGACCTCGAAGGTCTCCTGGGCCCACATCCGCATGGCCATGGGGTGATGCTCGGACACCATCTTGCGGAACAGGCCGCCTTCCCACTCACCCAGTCCCACCTCCCGCAGCCCCGCTTCCACCTGCGGGACCAGGCCGAGCCGGGCGGCCAGCGGCGCCGCCGTCTCCGCCGTGCGGCGCAGCGTGGTGACGACGATCGCGTCGACGCCGGCGACGGCCAGCCGGGCGGCGACCAGCTCGGCCTGCTCCCGTCCCTCGGGTGCGAGCGCCGGGTCGGAGCGCCCGTCCACCAGCGGGAACGGGGCATCCAGCGAAGCGGGCTCCGATTCGCCGTGGCGGACCAGCAGCAGCTCGGCCGCGTCCGGCGGTACCTGGAAACGGTTCTGGCGGTAGCTGGCCCCGGCTTGCGGCAGATCCTCAGGTGCTGTCACCACGCGGGAAGCGTACCGGGACCGGCCGGGCCTGACTTGCCACGGGTTTGCGCCACGCAAATGGGTCCAAAACGGACGTGACCATGACCCAGCTCCGGGGTGGTGCGGCTGGGAGCCATCGCCGTGGCCACCGCCCCCCGGCGCTGCGGGGGCAGCGGCCGGGGCAGACTGGGCGGATGGCACTTTCCACCGATCACCGGGCTGACGACGGCCAGGCCGGCGCGGCCGGGCTGGCCGCGCCGCCGGATCCACGGGACCCGCGCGGGCTGCGGGCCGACGCGCCACTGCTGGACGCCTGGCTGCGGTTCAGCGCGCAGGCGCAGTCCGGCGAGCTGACCCCGATGAGCGTCCCCGGTCACAAGCAGCGCCAGGACCTGACCGGCGCGGTCGTGGCCGCGGACGCGCCGCTGTATGGCGGCCTGGACACCATCAAGCACGCGGACGTGCTGCTGGCCGAGGCCGAGCGGCGGGCGGCGCGGCTGTGGGGCGCGGACTGGTGCCGGTTCTCGGTGGCCGGGTCGACCCATGGCAACCAGGCGCTGGCGCTGGCGGTCGGCTCACCCGGCCAGCAGGTGATCGTCACCCGGTGCCTGCACCGGTCGCTGCTGCTCGGGCTGGTGCTGGCCGGGCTGGAGCCGGTGTGGGTGCTGCCCGAGCGCGACCCGGGGAGCGGCCTGCCGGCCGCGGTCGCCGTGGGCACCGTGCGCGCTGCGCTGGCCGCGCACCCCGGCGCCTGCGCGGTGTTTCTCGGCGACCCCTCCTACGTCGGCACCACCGGTGACCTCGCCGGGCACGCGCGGGCCGCGCACGAGGCGGGGGTCCCGCTGGTGGTGGACGCCGCCTGGGCGGCGCACCTGGGCTTTCACCCCGGCCTGCCGCCGCACGCGATCGCCGCGGGCGCGGACGCGATGGTGACCAGCGCGCACAAGGCGCTGCCCGCCTTCACCCAGGGCGCGCTGGTACTGGCCCGGACCGGGCTGCTCGACCCGGCCCGGCTGGACCGCGCGTTCGAGGCGACCCACACCACCAGCCCGGCCGGGCCGATCGTCGCCAGCATCGACGCGGCCCGGGCGCTGCTGGCCCGCGACGGGGCCGAGCTGTGCGCGCGCCTGCTGCGCCTGGTCGCCGCCGCCCGGCAGCGGCTGGCGCAGGTGCCGGGGCTGGGCGTGCTGGACGGGCCGGGCGTGGAGCCGACCAAGCTGGTCGTGCTGCTGCCCGGCACGGGCGCGCACGGCAACGCCGTCGAGGCCGACCTGATCGCCGCCGGGATGCCGGTGGAGATGGCCGACCGCGACACGATCGTGCCGATCATCACCCTGGCCGACGATGAGGCCGCCGTGGCCCGGTTCACCGGCACCCTGGTGGCCACGATCGAGCGCCACCGCGGCGCCCCCCGCCCGCCGGTCCCCTCACCTGCCTGGACGGTGACGCCGCAGGTCGTGCTTCCCCCACGCGAGGCGTTCTTCGCGCCGAACGAAACCGTCGCCGCCGATGCCGCCGTCGGGAGGGTGAGCGCCGAGCTGGTGGCCCCCTACCCGCCCGGTGTCCCGGTGCTCGCGCCGGGCGAGATCATCACGGCCGAGGCGCTCGCCGCGCTGCGCACCGCGCACGCCGAGGGCGGCCGGATCGCGTATGCCGCCGACCCGGGCCTGGCCACCCTGCAGGTCATCGCCCCCGCGCCGTGACGGCGGCACCGGATCGTGCCGCGAATGACTCATCATGGGCTGATGGGCGACGATGGCGACCGCACGATCGGCTGGATACGGGAGATCGTGCTGGACAGCCCCGATCCGCTGGGCCTGGCCCGCTTCTGGGCCGGCCTGCTCGGCGGCGAGCCGGTCGAGTGGTACCCGGGGTGGATCACGCTGGAGCCGCCCCCGCGCGGCCAGCGGCTCTCGTTCCAGGGCACCGGTGCCGGGCGCCCGCCCGCGGCCGACGGCGGGGCCGCCCCGATCGTGCACTTCGACGTCCTGGTCAGCGACCTGGACGCCGCCCACGAGCGGGTCGTCGCGGCGGGCGCGGTCTTCACCGGCGGGCACGTCTCGCCCCGGCCCGGTCCCGGCGGTGAACCGGTCCTGTGGCGCGTGTACCGCGACCCCGCGGGTCACCCGTTCTGCCTGGTGACCCGCTGATACCGGGCCGCCGCTAGGAAGGCTGCGCCCGTGCCAGACGGCCGAAGACGTCCGGCCCGATCCTCAGGCCCTCTTCCGCCGAGCAGGCGGGGTGGATGTCGATGTCAAAAACATCACTCCACTCCAGCTCGAGCTCCAGCAGGGTGTCGAAGCTGTCCGTGGAGAAGATGACGACCACCTGCACCGCCGAGGCCGTGGGCCAGTACTCGGCGATCGGGCGGAAGCCCTCGGGGTACTTCCACGCCGCCCGGCGCATAAGCGCCCCATCTCGTTCGGCGGCTGGTACAGATTCGCGGAACCGCAACAGCGCGACATAGTCCATGGCCATCCCCCTGATCTTGCTGGTTAGCTACGCCCACCACGCAAGGTTCAGCCCACCACACTCCCAGATCAGCAGTCAACGGCACCCCTGGCTAGGGTGCTCGCGCTTCGGCCTGGGCCGCGAGGCGGGCCGCCTCATCGGCGAGACGCATGGCGCGGGCCGGCCGGTCGTCGCCCTCCACGCCGGCGAGGTTGATCCGGACCAGTGCCGCCGCCGCCGCGGCACCGGCCGCTGCGAGCAGGGCGGCGGTGATGGCGTCGCCGCGCACGTTCGGGTTGCCCCCGGCGGCGATGGCGGCCGCCACCGCGGCCACCCCGGCGCCGATCCCGGCCATCTCCATCGGCGCGACGCAGGCCTGCGACAGTGCGGCGGCGAGCTGCGGCTTGCCTGCCGTGGCGGTGCCCGGCGCCCGCAGCGCGGCGATGACCGCGCGGTAGGCCTCGGCGTCGGCCTGGGCGAGCGGGGCGGCCCGGTCCCGCAGCCGCCGGGCCTGCTCCGCCAGCCGCTGCGCCTCCGCGAGATGGCGTGCCGACAGGCCCGCCGACATCTCGCACAGCCCGGCGGCGAGGGCGACGGCCAGCGCCGCGACCGCGCCGCCGCTGGGGTCGGGCGTGGTGGCCGAGAGCGCGTCCAGGAACCTCCCGACCGTCATGTCCAGGTAGGCCGCCGGAGCGGATACCCCCGGCCCGCCGGCCGGTGGCCCCGGCGCGCTCAACGGTCCAGGTGCGGGGCGGGGTACAGGATGGTCTTCGGCTCGATGAACGCTTCCATCGCGAACCGGCCGCCCACCCGGCCGCGGCCGCTTACCGAGCCGGACCGGCCGCCGAACGGCAGGTGGGACTCCCACAGGTTGGTCGAGGCGTTGATGTTCACCCAGCCGGCCCGCGCCTGCTCGGCGAATGCCAGGCCGCGCTCCAGGTCACCGGTGAACACCGCCGCGGTCAGGCCGAACGGCGAGGCGTTGGTCAGCTCGAGCGCCTCGGCGGCCGAGCCCACCTCGATGACCGGCACCACCGGGCCGAACGTTTCCTCGCGGGCGATCTCCATGTCCAGCGTGACCCCGTCCAGCACCGTGGGCTCGGCGAACAGCGTGGTGGGGAACCCGCCCGCCCGCTTCCCGCCGCTGCACACCCGCGCCCCGGCCGCGGCCGCGGCGCCGACGTGCCGGTCGAACTTGTCCGCGGTCGGCTCGTTGTTCAGCGGCCCCATGGTGGTGGCGGCGTCGAACGGGTCACCGAGCCGGACCCGGCCCTCGGTCGCGGCGACCACCCGGTCGACGAACTCGGCCCGGACGGCGGCGTGGACGAGGAACCGCTCGCCCGCGGTGCAGCTCTGCCCGGCACACAGGTAGGCGGCCTCCAGCGCGGCGTCGGCGGCGAGGCCGAGGTCGGCGTCCTCCAGCACCACCATCGGCCCGTTGCCGCCCAGTTCCAGCAGCTGGGTCTTGCCCGCCGCCCGGGTGGCGACCGACCGGCCGGTGGCCACCGAGCCGACGAAGCCCACCGCGGCCACGCCGGGGTGGCCGGCCAGCGCATCACCGACGACGGGGCCGGGGCCGGGCACGAAATTGAACACCCCGGCCGGGGTGTTCTCCTTCGCGATGATCTCGGTGAGCAGCGCGCAGCAGGCGGTGGTGGTCGGGGCGGGCACCCAGACCACGGCGTTGCCGGCCGCGAGCGCGGGCGCGAACACCTCCGCGCCCATCGTGTACGGCCAGTTCCACGGGCTGATCACACCGACGGCACCGAGCGGCACCCGGGTGGACAGCACCCGGCGGCCCGCCGACACCGACGGCGGGATCTCGCCCGCCAGCCGGATGGCGTCCTCGGCCGCCATCGTGAAGTACGCGGCGAGCTCGCTGACCTCGTCGTAGGCCTCGGCGACCAGCGGCTTGCCCTGGTCCTGGGTGAGCGCCCGGGCCAGGTCCTCGCGGTGCCGGCCGATCGCCGCCGCCACCGCCGAGCACCACTGCGCCCGGTCGAAGGGGGACAGCGCCGCCCAGGCGGGCCAGGCCGCCTGGGCGGCCGCGACCGCGGCGTCGACGTCGCGCTGGTCGCCCGCGGCCACGGAGGCGAAACGCTCGCCCGAGGAGGGGCTGACGGCGGGAACCTGGCCCCCGCCGCCCGGGCGCCAGGCGCCGCCGATGTAGAGCTGGTGCTCACGCATGGAATGCGCCGCCTTTCTCACCGTCACGCACTGGCACACAGCCGCCCGAGCGAGTCCAGCGTCTCGGGGAGCATCCGGTACTCGGGACCCGTGATGGACAGCGCCGCCACGCAGGCCCCGGTCGGGTCGAACACCGGGGCGGCGACGGCGATCAGCCCTTCCTCCAGCTCGGCGACCGCCGTGGCGTAGCCGTCGCGGCGGACCGCGGCGAGCTCGGTGGCGAGCGCGTCCGGGCTGGTGATCGTCTGCGGGGTGTAGCGCTCCAGCACCCGGGGCGGGGTGAGCGCGCCGTAGGCGAGCAGCACCTTGCCGTTGGCCACCGCGTGCGGCCTGGTCCGGCGGCCGATCCAGCCGCCCGAGCTGGACAGGATGTACGTGCTCGGCACCTCCGCCACGTTGAGCACGTCCCCGCCGTCCGGGACCGCGAGGTTCACGGTCTCCCCGGTCCGCTGGGACAGCTTCTCCATGGCGGGCTGCA